>Ga0136633_1000308_pt1 | contig 37134 bp, 39 predicted proteins | sample AntDrymeUQ832206_2_FD_105494 | JGI IMG/M metagenome (GOLD analysis project Ga0136633, IMG submission 105494) | Polar desert sand microbial communities from Dry Valleys, Antarctica - metaG UQ83 (22.06) | ecosystem: Environmental > Terrestrial > Soil > Desert | place: Antarctica: Dry Valley... | reverse complement strand
GTCGGCGTCGGCGTCGGCGTCGGCGTCGGCGTCGGCGTCGGCGTCGGCGTCGGCGTCGGCGTCGGCGTCGGCGTCGGCGTCGTAATGCAACACGATGAGGTCCCTGGCCTCGGCGATTGCCGCGACGAGTCCGTCGACGAGTGAGAGCGCCCGATGCTGGCTGCGGACCGCCAGGGCCGCTTGCACCTCCACCGCCCGACGGTGGTCACCCTCCGTCCCCGGGACCGGCGGAAACGACGAGAGCCGATCCGCCAGGTCCCGGTAATCCTGCGGATTTCGTGCGGAGAAGCCCAGCTCGAACGCCACCGGTGAACACATGCCGACCTGGCCGTCGGCCGCCAGCGGTGCGAATGCCGCGGCCACGCCAGGCTTCGCCAGCCTGGCGAACACACTCGTGTCCGGCAGGTAGCGGGTGCGAGCCAGCCTTGGGATCGCTGCGACCCCCTCCGGCATCTGCTCCTCGGATTTCGCCGGCCGGGTGAACGCCTTGCCGACGTCCCGATGGACGGCGGGTTTCGCCGTCAGGGGGCAGCCCCGCTCAGCGCTGCTTGTCTGGGTGTGGGATGCCCTCAACCGCACGCCATCGATACCCTCGAAGTCGGGCGGAGTGCATGTGTGGATGGGCAAGCCGTTGGCCAGCGCGGTTGCGGCGATCATGGCGTCGAACGCACGCGCAGACGTCTTCCGGCCGGACCGTCGCAACGAGGCGGCAACCGCACCGAAGGATCGGGCCGCTTGCCGAGCGAGGCCGACCCACCCACCGATCCGACGACTCACGTTGCCCGGCGAGGTTCCCGGCCCGGTCGCTCGAACGGCCGCCGGGCAGGTCGAGGTCGAGGTCGACCGAGTCCAGGGGTAGCGCTTGGTGAGCCCCCGGCCCGCACGATGCTCGTCGTGCCGCCTACCGAGGGTACCGGCCGGCGATATCCGGCAGCCGTCGGGCGGGCGCTAGGAGGCGCCGGCCGGGCTCACGTTGCGGTTGACCCGGAAGAGGTTGCCCGGGTCGTAGGTCGCCTTGACCTGTTGCAGGCGCTCGAAGTTGCCCCGGTAGGCGGCGGCGGTGCGGTCGCCACCATCATCCGCCACCTGGAAGTTCACGTAGTTCCCGCCCGTGGTGAACGGCCGGCAGCGAGCCAACGACTCCCTCGCCCACGCCACGTGCTCGGCAGATCGGGGGTCGGGCGGCGGCCACATGGCGTTGAAGGCGAGGACGTACTTGGCGTCCCGGTTGCCGACGGCGCCGTCGTCCTCGGCATGGGTGTTCAGGGCACCCTCCAGATGGAACAGGACCGCCTGGGACATTGGCGACGTCACGCTCAAGCCCCCTTGCTTGTAGGCGTCGAGCAGTCCGTCCGGCAACGCCGACACGAAGTCCGACTTCCAGTAGTAGTGCATGCCCTTGGGCTGGGTGGCGTCGAGCATCGACTGCTGGGCGGCATACGGCTTCTCCATCACCAGGTCGATGATCGGATCCCCCAGGGCACGGATGGGAGCGAGGTCGGCCATCGGGTTGGCGCCGGTGTGGCACAAGACCATCCCGACCACCGGCTTGCCGTGCCACTCCGGCGGGATGAACGGAGCCGGCGGCGCCAGGCGGACGGTGGAGACGAGCGTCAGCTCGCGAGGCGCCGACTCGCTGACCTGGCGGTAGGTGGCCAGAACCTCGTCCACCCGGTCGGCGCCCCAGAGGATCATCCCGCCGGTGATGGTCGGTTTGAGCGGGTAGAGGCGGAGGCTGAACCGGGTGACGACGCCGAGGTTGCCGCCACCGCCCCGAATGGCCCAGAAGAGGTCGCTGTTCTCGTCCCGGTTGGCGGTGCGGACCTCGCCGTCGGCGGTGACGATCTCCACTTCGGTCAGGCTGTCGATCGTCCACCCGAAGCGGCGGGTGAGGTACCCGAACCCTCCGCCGAGGGTGAGCCCGGCCACGCCCGTCTCCGACACGAAGCCAAGCGTCGTAGCCAGGCCGCGGGCCTGGGTGGCGGCGTCAACGTGCTTTATGAGGCAGCCGGGCCCGACATGGACCAGAGCGGCGTCCTGGTCCACGGTCACGTCCTGCATGCGGGACATGTCGAGCGTGAGGCCACCCTCGGCCATCGACGTGCCGGCGATGTTGTGACCGCCGCCCTTGACTGAGAGGAGCAGCCCCTTGTCGGCGGCCAGGCGCACCGCCGCCACCACCTCCGCCGCCGACCCCGGACGCACCACCGCCGCCGGCTCCTTGGCCACCATCCCGTTCCAGATGAGGACGCTCGCGTCCCACCCCTCGTCGCCCGGACGAAGGACGTCCGCCCCGAGCTGGTCGGATGAAACGAAGACGGTGCCGCCGTCGAGGCCGGAGAGCTCGATCGTTTCCGTGGCCATGGTCAGCCTCCTGATGCGGGGTCGGATTCGGTCCGGCCGGTGGCGATTACCAAACGATGGCCCGATCTGCCGCCGCAGGCAAGGCGCGGCCGCACGGCTCCGGTCGACTCCGAGTGCTCCTGTTGTATCCTGTCAGGAGGTAACAGGAGGAGGACCAATGGCGATGACGCTCCACGAGTTGCTCGAGCGACGATTCGGCGTCAACGAGGAGGAGTTCGCCGCCGCGCTGGAGGAGTTCGCCGATCGGGCCGGACCGTTGGCCGTGGTCGATGTCCGCCCCGTCGACTACCTCGGCGAGGCACAGCAGTCCACTCTCAGAAAGTTGGGTGCGTCCCTGCAGCCGCTGCGCGCCGACGAACTCGGCCCCATCGCCGGTCTTGCCGCGGCCCATGCCGGGGTCGTCTCGCAGTCGACGACCGTCTCGGCTTTGGCGAACCGGCTGGGCGTGGACCCCAGTCGTGTCCGCCAGCGGATCTACGCACGCTCCCTTTACGCCTTCAAGCACCGTGGAGGATGGCACATTCCGACCTTCCAGCTTGAGCCGAACAGCGTCATCGCCGGTGTCGAGGCTGTGGTGTGGAAGCTGTCTCCTGCATTGCATCCCGTCGCTGTGAGCCGCTGGTTCACAACGCCGAACTCCGATCTGACCCTCGACGACGAGGCGGTGTCGCCCATCGCCTGGCTGTCCTCCGGAGGGCAGCCCGAGGTGGTGGCCGCGCTGGCCGGCTCGATCGACGAGCTCTGATTGCCGAAGTTCCCCCACCCACCGCCACCCGATGAGCTCCGGCGGCTCCCAGCAGAATTCCGCACGGCGCGGGCCGGCACGCTCGTCGCCCGCATCTATCCCAGAGGTGGGCCACATCCCACGACGTGGCGGCAGTTTCGATTCGATGGACCCCTGCCCAGCGCGCAGTTCGACCCTCAGGTCGCGAATGAACGGCGAGGCGTGCTCTACGCCGCCGGCGATCTCGCCACATGCATCGCCGAGGTGTTCCAGGGACCGCGCCTGGTCGACAGGTTTGCCGCCGACCGGTTCCTTGCCGGCTTTCGCCTGACACGCTCGGTCCGCCTGCTGGACCTGACGGGCGACTGGCCCGCTCGCGCCGGCGCCAGCCAGGCACTCGCGTCGGGACCTCGTCCGCGCGCCCAAGTCTGGGCCCGGACGATCTACGAGGCCTATTCGAAGGTCGAAGGGATTTGGTACCCGTCGTCGATGCACGGCGGTAGTCCAGCGCTCGTGCTCTTCGAGCGAGCGGAGACGGCGCTGCCATCAACCCCTGATCTCGACATGCCGCTGTCCCATCCGGGCCTTCTAGCCGACCTGGTCCGCGCCGCCGGGTCCCTCGGCTATCTCATCAGCTGACACGCGGGCGAACGTCGTCACCGTCCCGACTCGAGTTCAGGTGACATCAGGTCCCGCAGTCCACGGAGAAACGTGAGCAGGGCGTCCGTGACGGCGGCAGGCCGGTCGATCCACGGCAGGTGGGCGGCGCCGGGCAGCACCAGCACATCGACCTGACCAGCCCGTTCGGCGATCAGCTCGGCCTGAGCGATCGGCTCGAAGTCCTGCTCCCCGTAGAGGACGAGCACCGGTGTCCGCAACCTGTCGACGGCCGCCCACTGATCGACAGAGGCGAGATCGGCGACCAACGCGGCGTGCACTGCGGGGTTGTGGTCGAACGCCTGCCGGCGGGCCTCGATGAGCCGTCGCCCGGCGTCGACGTCGACGACGAAAGCCGGCATGGCGATCTCCATCTGCGCAAGGAAGGCGTGCCGGAACGCCTCGGCGTCGCCACGTTCGAAGGCCGCCCTTCGCCTGCTTCTCGCAGTCGCCCAGCCCGTACGCCGGTCAGGAGACAGCGCGGCGACCAGCCTCGTTCGCGCTTGGTCGGCTGCGGCGTCGTCGAGAGGTCCGAGTCCGACGAGGGCGGCGCCACTCACGGCGCCGGGGCGAGCGGCGGCATAGAGGAGGGCGAGCGTGGCTCCGAAGGAATGCCCGACCAGCGCCACGCAGTCGACACCGGCTTCGAGTCGGAGCCGATCGAGGTCTTCGAACAGCGCGTCAATCGTGAGTGGGGCGTCGGCGGCGATCAGGCGGGATCCTCCGGTTCCACGCAGGTCGGGCACGACGCAACGCCACTCTCTGGACACGGGCTCGGCCAGCGGACGCAGGTAGGTCGCCCCGTCGCCCGGACCCCCGCTGAGGAAGATGACGACCGGGCCCTCGCCTTGCTCGACCCAAGCCAGTTCGACGTCCTCGTGCAGCACGCGGCGGTCAGTCCACATCGCTGGAGCCTTGCACGGCTGCCGTGCTGCGGCGCCTCGAAGCCCAGTGGGAACCAGCCGGGCCGCCGGCCGGCGAGGACGGCGCGCAGGTCGTCGGTGCCGACGTGGCCCTCGAGACCGAGACGGTCGGCGCCCCGGCCGAGCCAACGGCCGGGGGCCTCGCCGACGTGGAGGTAGTAGTCCTCGGCGCCGGCGAGGACCTCCTCAAGGTAGTAGGCCTCCTGGCCGAGGCTCAGGCGGCCGATGCTCAGCACGACCGCCGCCTTGGGCGCGCCACGGCAGGGGGCACACTGGTGCAAGTGTGTGGACGGTGGTTTGGGCGCGCCACGGCTAGCTCGCCTCCTCGGTGTCAGTGCCCTCGATGAAGGCCTCGACTGACCGCCGGGAGAAGCGCCAGCGCCCTCCGATCCGGCGGACGACGACAGGGCTACGGCCCTGGCGTGCCAGCCGCCGGAGGGTGTGGGCGGTCGTGCAGAGCAGCGGTGCGATTTCTACCGCGTCGAGCCACGGGTTCGGGCGGTCACCGTTGGGGATAGGGTTTGCGGCGTCGTTCATGGTGGTGAACGATGCGCTCCGGCGTCGCCGGGGTCATCCCCCTCTCAAACGGTGGAAAAGGGGGTTGACCGGTTTGAAGCGTTCAGGTGCGCCGGCGCTGCCACCTCGGCAGGATCGGCGGAAGGTCACCGCCTTCGGGGTCGGGCGGAGGCGGGCTCTCCCCGTCATCGCCTATCCATCGCCGGCCGTACTGGTCGGGCAGGTCGCCCCAGCCGAAGATGGCCGCCGGTCTGGTCGGAACCATGCCGTAGGCCTCGATGGGGTCGGTGCGCTCGGGACCGACCGTGCAGAGGTGGGTCCAGTCGTCGCCAAAGTCGAAGACGTATGCGAACTGTTCGCCGGCGGCCAGGCGGCTCAGGGTGGTTCGACGGGAGTCGAGGATCACCCGGTCGTCGTCGAACTCGTCGTCGGGCGTGCCGACCGCCGTCCCGTCGGCGAGGGTGAACTCGTGGAGGTGGGCCAGATCCCAGCGGCCGAAGGCGTCGTCGATCGCCTCGGCGAGCTGTTCGAAGGTATGGGTGCGGGCGGCCACGAACGTCCGCCCGGGGCGCGGCCAGAAGTCGCCATGCTCTCCGCCACTCACCAGCTCGACGTCGATGATCAACCAGGTGCGCGCCACGCCCTGACCGTAACGGCGCCCGACCGCTCAGCGAGTGGCGCGCTCACGCCGGAGGACGAACGAGGCGTCGAGCGCGACATCGGGCGACGCCGTCGCAGCCGCATCGGCCACCTCCTCCCGGATCGCCCGCCGACCCCGCCGGTCGAGTTTGTCCCGGAGCTTCTGCAGCTCCGCGATGAGTGCCGGGTCGGGATCAGGTAGCTGCGGCACAACCTTGGTCACGGGCCAGTCGTGGGTCGACAGCCACCACCGCTCATCGCCCACGAGCCTTTTCATGGCGACCTGGAGGCCGGCCGGGTCAAGGTTGGCCACCTCGTTCCAGAGCTCGTCGTCACGTGCCATGGCACGGAGCTCGGCCTTCATTTCCTCCACGGTCACCGGCCGGCCCTCCGTCGCCGATGCCAACCGGCAGATGTCCTCGAGCTCTCGGACGGCCAGCGCGGTTCTCCAGGGTGTGGCTCGGCGGCGACTTCGACGATCCCGCCAGCTTCGAGCCGCGTTCGAGTGACGCCGGCGACGTCATCGCCGAGGGGACGATCGCCGTGGCCGGCTACGGGAAGACACCTCTGGACCGGCTGCACTTCATCGTCAACGTGATCCGCACCCATGTTCGCCGCCAGACCTGCACGGTCCACGTCGATGACCGGGCGGCGCTGGCGTCGCTCCTGGGCCGGCCGCCGGCGTGGTGCCCCTCGTGTGGGACCCGGCTTTCTTCGGTCACCTCGTAGATCAGCGCACCAGCACTTGGAGCCCCTCGGCGATCTGCTGGATCGTGCTGGCGCCGGCGGCGATCCCGATGACGAACTCGTAGACGTCATCGTTGGACGCCCGATGTGTGGCGACGCCGTTGAGTTCCAGGAACACGGCGGTCGACAGCCAGCCGAGGCGTTTGTTCCCGTCGATCAGTGGATGGTTCTTGACGACGGACTGCAGGAGCGCGGCCGCCTTGGTCCAGATGTCGGGGTAGGCGTCCTCTCCAAATACCGTCGTCTGTGGCCGGGCCGCGGCGGAGCCGAGGAGGCCCATATCGCGGATCGGGGGTCGGTCCCCGAGGAGCAGCCGGGCCAGGTCGGCGAGGTCCTCGACATCGAGGTACTCAACCTCGGCGTCACTCACCGAGGCGTCGGAGGGCCTCGGCGTGCACGTCCATGACCCGGCCTGCTGCAGCGGAGACCCGGTCGCGGTGGCGGCCGTGGACGACGTACTCACGCACCGCTCGGCGCGCCGCCTCTTGCATGGAAATGCCCTCGGCCTCGGCCCGCTCGCGGAGCGCGGCCTGCTCGTCCTCGGTCAGCCGTAGCGTCATAGCCATACCCGAAAGGTATCAGTCTGATACCGCGGCGTGGCGTCCTCGGCCAGCTCGACCGCAACGATCCGGCTCGTCATTCGACGGGAAGGGCTCGCCCTACTTGCTCGAACCGAAGCACCGCTACAGGTTCCGGATCTCCCACTGGACGACGCGGCCGTCGAGCAGGAGCTCGAACAGCTTTCCGGGAGATGGGTGTTCCAGGAAGGCGCTGACTGCCTGCAACCACACCTCGACGCGCTGGGCGATCGGAATGGACTGCGGGACACGGGAAATCATGACGGTGGCGGCGGTCTCGGACCGAAGGTCTGCGAACTCCGTGTCCTGGGTGAGGAACAGCAGGTCGGCCTCGACCGCCAGGCGCTGGCGAATCTGATCGTCCGAAATGCCGCGGAGCCCGAGGGCGATGATGTGTTCAGCCCCATGGCCCGTCTCTTGGAGGCGCCGGTAGAGCTGGATGGGGAAATTCTCGTCGAGGAGAATCCGTAGCAAGTGTCAGGAGACCTCTTGGACGGCTGGTGGCAGGTGAGCGGCAACGTGAGCCGCATAGCGAACGGCAGCGAGGACCTGGTCGCGGGTCAGGTCGTACGCCTCCTGAACGGCCTCGACGCTGTCCCCTGAGCCGATCGCCCCAACCACGGTGGCGACATCGATGCGGGTTCCGGCGATGCAGGGCTTGCCGAATCGGACGCTTGGGTCCATGGTGATCCCTGGATAGATCTGCGTTGTCATCGCCTCCTCAGCTGGCGTCGCAGTGTGGTGAGCCTGCCGACTGATTGTCCCATGACCTTGGCCGTCGGACATCCTGCGGCGTGACGGCCGAGCTCACTCAGGCCGATCTTCACCTCGGATGCCAGCATGCCCCCGGGTCAAGCCACGGATCGGCCGTTTCGCCGGCGCGATCGATGCTCTCCTCAGGCTTCATCCCGGCGAAGACGCCCCCAAGGACCGGGTGCACCGGCTTTCGCCCTCGGAGCCCCGGAGCCGCCCTTGATGCCCAATAGAGCGATGACACGCGACGGCGCACTCGGTCGTCGACACGTCCGGGCGGGCATAGCTGCCCCGTCCCAATGCCGTGCGACACCATGGAGCCCATGACCGTCGACCCTTTTGCGGGCTCCCCGGATTTCGCGATGCTGTACGGCGGCGCTACCTCGCCGCTATCGCCGCGCATGGCCTCTCAGCTCTGGACGACGGCCATCTACTTCGCCGACACGTACGCCGATGCAGACGTCTCGGACCTCCTCAGGCGGGAGCTGCCGCCGATCGCCAGGCGGATGGCAGACGACGTCTGGATGGAACGCTTCGTGGTCTGCTTCGAAGCCCTTGCCACGCGGCTGGCACGGGGCCGGTTCGCATCGAGTCAGCTTGCGTCGTGCACCGGCGAGGAGATGGCGCTGCATCTGGTCATCGACTCGGCTGAGGCCGGGGTGAGCGACGACGCCATTCCCTTGGACGACTCGCTACCCCCTGACCCAGAGCGTGACCGCGACTTCGAATGGGCCCGCGAAGTCCTGTTCCGCGATCACGATGTCCTCCTCCTGTTCAACCCATCACTCGACGGGATCGAAGACAACGCCAGCGATCTCAGCCAGCGCCACATGTTTGCCAACCTGCATCCGAGACGCTGGTTCCTGCCGTTCCCGGATCAGCTCGACGACGAGCCGGAGGGATGAGTCCACCGCTCGTCCGGTCACGGCCGGAATCGATGCCGGTGACAGCTACGTCATTGAACCAGGCGGTCGAGGATTTCCCGGTCCCGCTCGGTGAGGGCACGCAGCTTCTCCATGAAGTCCGAGTCGCCCTTGAGCCGAGCAATCTCGGCGATAAGAGTCTCGATCATGCGTCCGGGGAGTTCTCGGCAGGCGGTCGAGCGAACGCCTTGCCGACGATTCCTGCGGCTCGCTGATCGGCGCCCGGCATGAGGTGACTGTAGATCTTCAGGGTCGTCGATGTGTCCCGATGACCGAGACGGGCCGACACGGTCGTGATGGCTTCCCCGGCATCCAGAAGAAGCGACGCCTGCAGGTGGCGGAGGTCGTGCAGACGCGCCTCGACGCCGAGCTGTCGGCAGAGCCGGCGCCAGGCTTGGCCGATCCGGTTCGGCGGGAGCGGCTCGTCGCTTCCGGGTGACCTCGGGAACACGAAGTCGTCGGCAGTCACCGGCGCGCCGGCCACCTCGCCCAGCTCGAAGGAACGGTCCCGGTGCTTGCGCAGCAGCTCGGCCGTTTCCGGGTCGAGGCCGACCCAGCGCCCGCCGTGGTTCTTGGTGTCCCGCACGATCCGCTGCCTTTGGATGTCGAGCACACCCCGCCGGATCATGACCCGCGGCACGGTGCCGTCGATCTCGACCGCGGACCACTTGAGCCCGCAGACCTCATCTCGGCGGCACCCGGTGGCGGCGACGAGACGGAACACCACTGCGTTCTCCGGGTTCCGGGATGCGGCAGCCGCGTCCAGGACGCGGAGGACATCGGCGATCACTGGTGGCACCGTCTCGACTTGCTCGACGCGCGGTGGAGTGGCCCGCTCAACCGGATTGCGATCGAGCCAACCCCAGCGCACGGCCTGGGCGATGCGGCCCGCAGGACACTGTGGAACCGCAGGACGGTGGCCGGCTTGCGACTCGTCGGCTTGGAGAGCAACCGATAGAGGTCGTCGAGCACCTTGGGCGTGACCTTGCCGAGCGGCTGGCCGAGGAACCCTGCGGGGAGTTGCCGCACGAGCCGCCGGTATCCGTAGAGCGTGGATGGGGACCGGCCGACGTGCTCGATGTGATCGAGCCACGCGTCGAGCAGCTCGGCGACCGTGCACTTCTTGGGCTCGACGACGCCCGCCGTCGACCTCGGTAACGAGAACGGCGAGGGCGCTCGAGGCCTGTCGCTTGGTCCCCCGGAACGTTCTGGTCCGGTACTGCTTCCGGCCCGTGAGCGGGTCGGCACCGGCGAAGACGCGGAGCTCCCAGTAGCCCGGGCGCTTCTCCCGCATCGAGCCCTTCATCGTCGCCCCCCGTCGCCGAAGTGCCGACTGGTCAGGTCGGAGCGAGCAGGTCCCGGTGCGAGTCGACGCTGCCCGGCAGTACCTCCAACTCGATGTGGCCCTCGGCATTCACCGACAGGATGCGCGCCACCGCAGGACTGGCGTCCTCGCAACCGATGATCACGTGATGACCGGCGATCGGCACAAACCCCGGACGGGCATCCTCCAGGCGTGTCCAGAGGCGCCGGTCCTTCGTCATGTCCATGAAGTCGACGTCGAGTTCGTAGTCGTTCATCTGGATGCCTCCGTGTCACCAGGTTACCCCTGAGTCCCGCCTGCCGGATTGGGGATCGGATCGTCGAAGCACCGGTCCAGGCGGACGATCGTCAGCTCCGAGAGGTCTGACAGAACCAGCGTGAAATGGGGATGCTCGAACGTCGCCAAGAGAGCGAACCCGGCAGCCCTGAGACGCCCGAAGGTCGAGAGCCGGATGCGCCGATAGGCCGCCAGGCGATCACTCGATCGGCAAGCCTCGAGAACGCTCACCCCGATTGCGCCTTCCACGGAGATGCCGAGGACGCCGTGAAGGTCGAGGGACCGTGTCGCTGCCCGCTCGATGCTCCCCCGGCTCAGTACCCCTCCGCGGACGACCGCAACGGCGTCGTCGGGCGGTGCTCAGCCCGGAGAGGCAGGGAGCGAGGCACTGATGAGCAGTTTAGCCGCTAGACGGGACACTTTGATGGGACAAACGCGTTATGTAAGGCACTTTCTGGGAGCGGTTCTCACGTCGCAACGCTCTGACCAGCACTTTTGTCTGCGCCCTCGGCAGGATTCGAACCTGCGACACACGGTTTAGGAAACCGATGCTCTATCCCCTGAGCTACGAGGGCACGAGGGCCGAGTCGCATAGACCCTGGTCAGAGGGCATGAGCGCGCCGGCGCGTTGGGCCTGCCGGATCACATCACATCATCCTAGGCCCGGCCTCGCCGCAGCCTGTCGGTTCCCTCTTCCTCGCAGACGAGCAGGTCGAGGGCTGCGATGCGGGGAGAGCGACGGGTTATCCGGCCATATGTGTGCGGGGCTGGCCGCTGGCGACGCCCCCGTCGACTGCTCCTCCGCCCGGATGGCGGGCTCTCACCGGCGGGGTCGGAAAGCCGACGAAGCGGCTCCCCGGGAACGCCTCGGCCATGAGGTTGACGGCGTGGCCCGAACCACAGCCGACGTCGGCCACGTCGATGCCCTGCCGGAGACGATCCGGGAGGCCCGGGACGAGGGGCAGGGTGACGTCGATGACCCGCTCGCCGATCATGAGGACCTGATCGACGGCTCGAAGTCCTGCTCTGCGTAGAGGACGAGCACCGGTGACCGCAACTCGTCGACGGCCGTCCACTGGTCGACGGCGGCGAGGTCGGCTACCGACGCGCCATGCACTGCGGAGTTGTGATCGAAATGCCCCGGCGCGTCGGTACCGAGCAAAGGGGTGAAGCATAAGAACGGCTCTCCTGCCTTCGACGTGCGTGCATCGTCACCGAGAAGCGATGAGCCCGAGTGGAGTGGCAATGGAACCGGCCGATCCCCGGGCCGTATGACCAGCTCCATCTCGGCTCGGTTCTGCCTCGACAACGTCACCGGACGATGTCGGCATGACGAGTCGATGCCTCCCCAAGACCCAACCTCCCCTCCGTACCGCCCTCCTGATCGTGGCCTCGTTGATGGCGATGTCTCTCGCCGGTTTCACGGCCCGTGCGGCGCTGGCGGAACCGACGAACCACAGCTACCTGAGCCCTGGCCGCTCGGTCGAAGTCCTGCGCGCCTCCTACGCCGAGTTCGCCGAGCGCCCCATCCGGGAGACCCGGGTCGTCGTCGCGCCCACCTCGGCGGCGACCTGGGTGCTCTCGGATGAGGTGAACATCGCCAATCAGGCGTGGAACCCCCGAACCGGGCGGCTCTGGGCCCTCGGAGACGCAAGGGCGACGTGGCCGACGGGCATGGGCGGTTTCACCGACCCGGTGACGGGTGCCGTGTACATCAATGCGCAGACGGCTGCCGAGTCCCACGTTCCTCACGAGCTCCTTCACGCCAACGCGTCACCGGAATTCCTGCTGACGGTCGGAGTGGCCATCAACGAGGGCGTCACCGAGCAGCTGGCCCTCGACGCCATGGCCACCTCGGGTTTGCGGGTGGAGAAGGCACCGGCGTACGCCGGGGAGCGGGCTCTCACCGCTGCGCTGACGGTGCTCACCGGGCGCGACCGCCTCCTCCGCGCCTACTTCAACGGCGGCACGCACCTCGCAGAGTTCGTCGCCGCCATCGGCGCGGACACGCTGGCCAAGGTCAAGAGCGCAGCGTCCGCCCACAACATGACCGGGGCGATGACCGCCCTTCGAGCCGACGCCCTCGGTGGGCATGCATCCCAGGCGAAGGGTGACGAGACTCCGTTGCCAGGGACCCTCGACGACGTTTCGTTCGAGACAAGCCGCTGACGACCAAACCGAGCCGGCACGATCCACCGCACGGAGGACCATGTTCAGCCGGCCAGGCAGTTGCGACGGTGACCTCAGTGCCCCTCGGGGAACGGGTCGCTTGCCTGTCAGGACTCCGTTCGTCCAGACGCCGCCAGCGAAGGCCTCAGCGGTTCGGCACCTTGGGGCGGTCGAAGCGGCCCAGCACCGTGCCGTCGGCCGCCAGCGCGGTGTAGGACTCATCCACGTTCTCCGTCGTGTACGTCACGAGGAAGCGGACGCCGAGGCCGGCGTCGCCGCCCAGGGTGGGTATCTCCCGCTGTTCGGCGCCCTCCGGAGCGACTCGCACCCGCTCGACAGTGTCGGAGACCTGCACCAAGGTCAGATAGGTCGTACCGCTCGGGCCCCGGACGGCCCTCGTCGACGTGGTGTTGATCGGACGGTTGGCCTGCCTGCCCTGGCACCGCTCCTGGGACGGCGGCCCGGGCGAGGTGCTCAGGGTGGTGCAGACCTCGCCGTCACGGCGGGCCTCGAGCGTCCACGTCATCCCGCCCGGGAGCTCGCCGCTTCCGACCTGCACCAGGGGGACTGCGACTCGCGCCCCGCCACCGTCGCCGATGTCGGCCGCCGGGCCGCCGCCGCGTGTCACCGCCCAGGCGCCGGCGGCGACGAACAGGGCGACCACGACGGACACAGCGACCACTACCGGCGAGCGCCGGTCCCCTACTCCGACCGAGAGGACAGGCTTGCCCGCTCCACAGGTCGCGCACCTGAGCCCGACGGCAGTGCGGACGAAACATGCGGGGCAGACAGGCGTCCCGCACTCACTGCACCGGAGCCGGGTGTCGACATCGTCGCGAGGACACCTGAGCGACGTGTTCGCCGATGCGCCGTCCGAGTCCATCGCCGCTCCTCCGTTCGCTCGTTCGCAGACAGTGTCGCGCGCCCGATCCTCGCCTGCCTGTCCGCCGATCGGCGACGATGTTCGGATGACCTCGCCCCTGCCGATGGAGTTCGTGCTGTCGGTCGACGACTTCCACGCCCTTCCGGACTCCCGGAGCGAGGTGGCGGTGGTCGGACGGTCGAACGTCGGCAAGTCGTCGCTGATCAACGCAGTCAGCGGCCGCAACGGGCTGGCCCGGGTGTCCAAGACACCGGGCCGGACGAGGCTGCTCAACCTCTTCACCGTCGACGATATCGGCACCATTGTCGACTGCCCTGGCTACGGCTACGCCGAGGCGTCCAGGGCCACCCGGAGGTCCTGGCAGGCGATGATCGAGCGCTACCTGCTTGAGCGCGAACCACTGAACATGGTGGTCGTGCTGGTCGACGGCGAGATCGGCCCGACCAAGCTCGACGTGCAGCTCCTCGACTGGCTGCGGGCCAACCAGCTCCCCCACGTCGTCGTCGCCACCAAGCACGACAAGGTCAAGTCGTCCCAGCGGACGAAACGCACGAAGGAGGTGGCCGCCGGCTGCCACCTCGACCCGACCGACGTGGTCTGGGTCAGCGCCACCAAAGGCACGGGCATCGAGCGACTGCGGGGGTTGATGCACGTGTGGTTGTCCACCAGCTAATCCGGATCGGCGTCCCCAAACAGCGCCAGCCCGAGCTGGGCGATTTCGCCCAGCAGGTCCCGGACGTCGCCGCCCCACTCGGGCGACCTTTCGGCCAGCAGCATGGCCACGGCCATCAGGGCCACGCTGAGGTCGGGCGTCGGCTCGATGCCCACGACGGCCAGCCGCTCCCGCAGCTCCACCTCGAGAAGGTAGGTGCCGGCGACCTCGCACACGTCGCGCGCTTCCATCTGCGAACGGATCAGTTCGGTGAGCTGCGCTCTCGCGTCCCCCACGGCCACGACCACGATCGTACGCCTCAGGCCCTGGCCGGGACCCACCGTTCCGGACGGAACCGGAAGTAGGCCCACAATCCCACGGAGATCAGCCCGAAGACGCCGCACAGGGTCATGACGCCGATGCTCACCTCGCCGCTGGTCGACCCGACATAGCCGCTCCCCGGCCGCAACAGCACGTGCACGGTGGCGAAGACACCGAGGAAGAAGAGGACCGTCCACGCCGTCCTGCTCCAGCGGAAGACCTTCCGCCCATCGAGGAACTTCATAGGCAGCATGGCCACGGCCAGTCCTTCGACGCCCCACAGGAAGATCATGGCCAGGCAAATCTCCAGGCCGATCCACCAGATGCTCCGCCCGTCCTCCGCGGCGGCGGCCGACACCGGCACCCGCAGGAAGAACGCGCCCACGCTGATGACCAGGCTGAAGATCCAGTTGAATGCCGTCATCTTCCCCTGCACCTTCTCGGACAGGGCGCTGCGGAAGGCCAGACCGGCCAGGGCGCCATAGAAGTAGCCGGGTTGGAACTCGAGCAGCCGCGACAGCAGCACGAGCACGACGGCCACGATGATGCTGCCGGGCAGGAAGTTCAGCTTCCCCCACTCCCCGTACTCCCGGCGGATGCCGATGTCGGCGGGCAGGCTGAACACCACGGCCATCACAAGGAGGGCGACGAAGATCCCGACGAACAGGACCACGCTCGTCCGATTCAGACCGAAGTCCGGGCTGAGGAATCCGCAAACCACCGCGGCCACTGCGGTGTAGCCGAAGAAGGTCGGCAGGTGGCTGCGGGTCTTGGGTTCCGGCACGCCCCTCGGGCCCATGCCGAACCAGCTGCGGATTTCGTCGTAGTTCTCCTCCATGGTGGAGTTAAACAGCTCGAACGGGAAGGCGATCAGCATGATGGCGCCGGCGGCGAACGCCGCGCTGGCCAGCAGTGTGGTCGGGTCGACGGAGACCTGGCTGGGGAGGGGCAGCGACGTCACCAACGCCGGACGGTGCACCGACACCGGCAGCACCTCGAACGTCGAGGCTTGCACGACGGCCGAGCCGGAGGCCTCACAGGAGGCCGTGACCCGGCGGGGACCGTTGCCGGCGTCGCCGGGCACCGACAGCCCGCCCTTGCTCACGTTGCCGGCGGCGTCGGGGGTGTCGGAGCCGACCCGGGTGCCGTCGAAGAAGAAGTAGACGGGGGAACACGTCGTGTAGCCGCTGCCCTGGACCTGCAGGCCCCCACCCGGAGGGCCGGCGGGCCGGTTCTTCGACGTCACCGCCACGAGGGTGGGGGCGTCCACGGCGGGCGGAGGCGTGGTGGTCGTGGTCGTCGTGGTCGAGGGCACAGTGGTCGTCGTCGCCGACCCCCGGATCGTGGTTGTCGGCTGCCCGGGCCTGGTGGTCGGCGGGATGGTCGCTCCCGGCTGCGGCGGCCGCACGACCGTGGTCGTCGCTCCCGGAATCGGCGGGTTCGTTGGCGGCGGCCCCGCCGGCGGCCGCGTCGTGGTGGTCGTTGCGGGCGCCTTGGTGGTGGTGGTTGCGGGCGCCTTGGTGGTGGTCGTCGGCAAGATGGTCGAGAAGCTGAGGTGGTGGCGGGCGACTCTTTCCCCGCTCCCCGTGGCCCTCATCTCGCAGCTCGGTAGGAAATCCGAGTCCAGTTCCGAGCAGTCGACCGTGTCGCCCGCGACGGGGAGCGTGAGCATCCGGACGGCGGGTACATTGCCGCGGAAGTTGCCCTCACCGTCGATGGTCAACGTCGTTGCCGGCCCGCATTGGTCGAGAAAGTTGAAGCACTGGGCGACCTGCACGGTGTCGATGCCCGGGATGGTTTCGAAGGAAAAGAAGCCCTCGCCCTCCACGAGCACCAGGGAGCTGAGCGGCAGGTTGTCGCTCGGCGTGACATTGAGCCGGACCCCGTCGGCGTCACCTTCGAAGGTGTCGCCCGAGGCGCCGCCGACGACGAGGCCCAGGATGAGCAGCACGACCGCGGCCCTGGCCGCCCACGCCCGTCGATTCATCGTCGCTCCCCGAACCCCACGCCAGCTGCACCTGTTGGAAGAACTATCGACCGTACTCGGACGCGACTTGAGCCGGAGTTGTGGGACCCGGGGTTCATGCCATCCAGGATCGGCGGCGGGGATCAACGGACGTTGGTCGCCGGCCCAACTTCCGCCCAACTCGCAGCTCACACGGGGCTAGACCCGAGGGCGGCGAGCACCGCGCCGGCCAGCGCCGCCCCGCCGGCGGCGAGCGGGCAGACGGTGATCGCTACGCTGGCGACGATCTCGGCGACATCCGGGGCGGCCGGGCGGCAGCCCGCCGCGGCCGTCGCCAGCTCGTCCGCCATGCGACCCGAGCCGGCCACGACGACGAGGTGCCGGCCCTCCCGCGCCTGGCAGAGCACCTCGCTCCGAGTGACCGGACCACCGCCGCAGACGACCGCCACCGACGGCGCCAGCCGCCCCAGCGCCCCGGCGAGGGCGACGAGGGTGGCCGTCTCGTCGCCCCATGCGCCTCCGTCGACGAGCACGAAGTGGGAGTGGTGGGGCTCCAGCGGAACACGGTCCCCGGCTGGCCCGCCCGGCCACGTGACCAGGCCGCGGGGGGCGACACCGACGAGGGCACTGGACCGGGCAGCCATGGCCCGGCCGAGAATGGAGAAGATGCCGCCGTCGGCGCCACCGGTGATCACGGTCAACCCATGACGGTCGACGGCGCCGGCCAGGCCATTGGGACCCAGCACCTCCGCGAGGTCGGCGGCCAGCGCCCCGTCAAGCTCCGCTGTTGTGCCGTTGACCACGATCGTCCCCCTCGGCGAGGGCAGGCCGAGCAGGGCCACGAGGTCTTCGCCGCCGGCATCCGGGGGCGCCTCCACGGCCACCGCTGTCCTGCGGCCCCCGAGGTCGATGATCACCGAAGCCGGACGATCTCGAAGCCGGCGTAGGTGAGCAGCTCGGGCAGGGCCCGCACTGCGTTGCGGTCGTACTCCTTCACGTCGTCGGACAGCTGGTCCCAGGGGGCCAGGAACGGGGTGACCTTGCGCTGGTCGTCGCGAACCGGCCCGAACGTCCACCCCCCGGCCTTCTGGTCGCGGCACCAGCGCTCGTGCTCGAGCTCGGCCATGCGCTCGACCTCCCCGGCGTCGAACGTCACGCCGTCGCCCGTCCAGTCGGTCCACCGCTGGATCCGGCACCCGACTGCCGCCAGCTTCGTCCCGACGTCGGCGGCCTGGGCCCGGTTGGTGTCCCTCGTGCTTTCTGCCAGCTCGTCCCAGTCGCGCAGCGACTGGTTGTCGGCGACGGTGCGGCCGGCGGCCCGCTGCGTGCGCAGGTAGTCGGCATGTATGGCCTGGGCCAGCAGCTCGATGGTCCCGTTCAACAGGAGCCCGGGCCGGCAGCTCCGCTCCAGCACGTCGAACAGGGCGATGGCCGACCCGCCCGAACGGATGCCGCTCACGAGCGTGGCCAGCCCCGAGTGCTGGGCGGTGAGCACCACCACCGGAACGTGTGGCAGGGCCTTGGAGACGCTCAGCGCGGCCTGCAGCCCCGAGGCGTCGTCGTCGACCGCGACGTAGGCGCCAGTGACCTCCGCGCCGTCGGCATAAGCGCCCTGCTCGAACTGCGGCGAGGCCACGTCGACGTCGACCCCCCGTAGGTCGCAGACCTGGTCGAGTCTCGGGTACTGGAGGCACACCTCGGCTGTCGCCTGCCCGGCACCCGAGCCCACGAGGATGACTCGCAACCGCGGCCCTGTGGCGCCTCGTTCGGCGGACCAGCGCCGGGCGGCGTGGACCACCATCGCCCGGCCCAGCCGACCCGGGCCCGCCACCAGCATCCAGCCTCCCGGCGGAAACTCGTCGAGCACCATCGGAGGAACGCTCTCCAGGGCGTTGAAGAACTCCATCTGCAGGTGACCGTTCCGACCTGAGGCCAGCGCCGCCTCGGCGAGCAGGACGGAGAGGCCGGGATGGGCCACGTGCACGAAGCAGGGAAGGGGCCGGCGGCGCACCACGGCGTCGCGTGCGGCGAGCGCGACGTCGGCGTTCGTCCCGTCGTCGTCGGAGGCGACGATGAGGTACCGCGCCGTCGCCAACCCGGCCTTACGGAGCAGGGCACGATCGGTGGGGTCGCCGACGAGGACAATGACGCCGGCGGCCCGGCTATCGTGGACGGCGGCGGCGCTTCCGTCGGCCTCCACTGCGACCACGCGGTGGCCGGCGGCATGGAACTCGGCGGCGAGCCGGGCGCCGACCGGGCCGAGACCGCACACCACCACGTGGTCCCGGACGAAGTACCGCACCCACGCCCGGGTGGCCCGCTGGCCGAACAGGCCGAGGACGGCCCGGATGCTCGCCGCAGCCGCCGCCGCGGGGGCGAGGAAGCGGGCCGCGTCGAGGGCGACCGGCACCTGCTCCGGACTGGGCGCCCCGCCGGGATCGACGTAGATGACGAAGAGCTGCAGTGACCGGTAGAGGTACTCCGTGAACCGCCGGCCCGGTACGAAGGCGCGGAAGCCGATGACGCCGAGAACCATGGCCAGGAGCGCGGCGAGGGCGATGACCACCCCGGCATGCCCGGCGGTCCGACGGAGCCCCGAGCGCAGACGGCCGGTGGGTGCCGGTCGCTCCACTCGCCGGAGTGTACCGGCCGTCCGACGTTTTCCGGAGGGACCGGCGATACTCTCCGACGTGGACCGGCACTACGACGTCTTCCTGTCGTACAACAGCGACGACGCCGACACCGTGCACCGCGTCGCCGAGCATCTGCGCCGAGACCGGATCGAGCCCTGGCTCGACAAGTGGGTGCTCACGCCCGGCCGGTCGTGGCAGGACGAGATCGTCGACGGGCTCTCCCGATCGTCGACGTGCGCGGTCATGGTCGGCCCGGCCGGCCTGGGCGACTGGGCGCGCGAAGAGCTGGCCGTGGCCCATGACAGGGCGGCGAAGGATCGCGACTTCCGCCTCTTTCTCGTGCTGCTCCCAGGAGCTCCGGAGATCGACGACCCCCGGCTCGCCTTCCTCCGCACCCGCACGTGGGTAGACCTGCGCACCGGCATCGCCGACCCCGATGCGTTCCAGGATCTGGTGTCGGCGATCACCGGCGCGGCCCGGTCCGCGGCCGACGACGGACAGGCCGACGTCGACGAGACGGCCTCCCCCTACCGGGGCCTGGCCAGCTTCGAGGAGAGCCACGCGGAGTTCTTCTTCGGCCGCGAGGACGACACGTCGCGCATCATCGAGATGCTCAAGGACAGCCGGTTCGCCGCGGTCATGGGCGCCTCGGGCAGCGGCAAGAGCTCCCTGGTGCGGGCCGGCGTGGTGCGGGCGCTACGGTCCGGCCGCCTTCCGGGCAGTGAGGAATGGGCGGTACGCGTCTACACGCCCGGCGCCCGGCCCCTCACGGCTCTGGCCGCCCAGCTCCACAGGGCCTTCCCCCAGGAGTCGATGCAGGGGACGCTCCGCAACCTCCACGACGATCCCCGCAGCCTGGATCTGGCGGCCACAGTGGGGTTGGCCGACAGCCCGCCCGACCGTCGCCTGGTGCTCGTCGCCGACCAGTTCGAGGAGCTCTTCACCCTCTGCGACGACGAGGCCGAGCGCAAGGCGTTCCTCGACAACCTGCTGTACGCGGCCACCATCCCGGGCGGACGGGTGGTGGTGGTCGTCGGCATGCGCGCCGACTTCTACCACCGGTGCGCGGCGTATCCCGACCTCCGGTCGCTCGTTTCCTCCGAGCAGTACCTCGTGGGCCCGCTCACCCGGGAGGGGTTGTGCCGGGCCATCGAGGAGCCGGCGCGACGGGTGGGCGTCGGCCTCGAGTCCGGCTTGCTCGATACCATCCTGGCCGACGTCGGCGCCCATCCCGGCGGCCTTCCGCTGCTCCAGCACGTGCTCTACGAGCTGTGGCAGCGCCGCCGCGGCCGGATGCTCACCCTCGAGGCGTACGTGGCTGCGGGCCGGCTGGAGGGCGCGCTGGCCAAGCGGGCCAACGCCGTTTACCAGGCGCTGCCCGCCGACGAGCAGACGATCGCCCGCCGGGCGCTGCTGCGCCTGGTCCAGCCGGGCGAGGGCACCGAGGACACCCGCCGGCGCGCCGGCCTCGACGAGCTCGTCGGCCGGGCCGAGGACCGGGCGGGCGTGGAGCGGGTGGTGGAGGCGCTGGCCCAGGAGCGGCTGGTGACGTTCGGCCACGACGAGGCCGCCGGCACCCGGGTGGTGGACATCACCCACGAGGCCCTGATCCGCGGCTGGCCGGAGTTCCGGGCGTGGATCGACGAGCAGCGGGAAGAGCTCCGAGCTGAGCGACGGTTGGGCGAGGCCGCCGTCGAGTGGGACCGGGGCCGGCGGGACGAGAGCCTGCTGTACCGGGGAGCCCGCCTGTCGGCGTGGGACGGGCACGACCTGGAGGGTTTGAACGATGTCGAACGGTCCTTCCTGTCCGCCAGCCGGGCCCGCTCGGCCCGCCAGGCACATACGCGGCGGGCGATCACCCTGTCCCTCTCGGTCCTGACGGTGGTCGCCCTGCTCGCCGCTTCCGTGGCCCTCGTCAACCTGCGGCGTGCCGACCGGGCCGCGGAGCGGGCCGAGACCGCCACCAGTCTGGCTACCTCCCGCCGCATGGCTGCGGAGTCGGTCACCGCCCTCGGGCGCAACGACCAGTCGCTGGCCGCCCTGCTCGCCCTCGGCGGGGACCGGGTGGCCCACACCGTGGAGGCTTCCAGCGCGCTGGCCAGTGCCCTCGCCGCCGACGTCGACCCGTCCACCGTCCTGACCGGCCACACCGCCGACGTCCGGACCGTGGCGGTGGCCTCCGACGGCACCATCGTCAGCGGCGGCCTCGACGCCGGCGTCCTCGCCTGGCCTCCCGACGGTGGCGACCCGGTCGTGCTGCGGGGCCACGAGGGCGAGGTACTCGACGTCGCCGTCGCCCCCGACGGGCGGCGGGCCTACTCCGCCGGCGTCGACGGCACCATCCGCTTCTGGGACATCGGCGCGGGGTCCGAGCTCGAGGCCCGCGCCGTTCCACCGATCTCCGGTCCGGCCACGACCACACCTGCCCCCGCCGGCGGTGGAGGTGGGGGAGGCGGTGGCGGGCGGGCGCCGGCTGCGCCGGCCACCGGCACCGGCGCGCCGGCGGCTGCCGGGCCGGTCGTCATCCGGGCCCTCGCCCTGCACCCGGGCGGCACCGTGCTGGCCGGGGCCGGGGCCGACGGCACCGTGCGGCTGTGGAACCCGACCTCCTCTGCTGCGCCCCGCGTGGTGACGACCGGCGAGCCAGACCTCCGAGACATCGCATGGCGCCCGGACGGGGCTGCCTTCGCGACCAGCAGCCGCCTCGGCCAGGTCCAGGTCTGGGACGCGGCCGGCGGCGGGCAGCTGGCGGCGTTCAAGGGCTCCGACGACGCGGTCTTCGGGCTGGCGTGGAGCCCGGACGGCCTGCTTCTCGCCGCCGTGGGCCGCGACCGGACGCTGCGGCTGTGGGACGTGGCTGCCGGCCGGTCCCGCGACATCGTGGCCCACGACCTCGAGGTCTACGGCGTGGCCTTCTCCTCCAGCGGTGACCGGGTCGTGACGGCAAGCGCCGACCGTCGGGTGCGGGTGTGGGACCCGCGCACGGGCCAACAGGCCGGCCAGCTCGTCGGCCACAGCGGCGACGTGCGCTCGGTCGTCTTCGGTCCCGACCGGTCGATCATCTCCGCCAGCAGCGACACGACCGTCCGGCGTTGGAACCCCGAGGGGTCGGGCACGGCCCGGACCTTGACCGGCGTGGACGACGCCGTGCTCGACCTCGCCGTCGCCCCGGGAGGAACCCTCGTGGCCGGCGCCGTCCGGAACGGCAGCGTGGCCACGTGGTCGCTGCCGGGTGGGGCGCCGGGGCGCACCCTCACCGGCCACGTCGGGGCGGTGTTCGGGGTGGCAGTGATGCCGGATTCCGGCAAGGTGGCTTCGGTCGGCGTCGACGGCAGTGTGCGGGTCTGGGACACCGCCACCGGCAACGCCGACGTCCTCCTCGGCCACGCGGGGGCGGTCCGGTCGATCGTGGCAGGGCCCGACGGACAGCTGATCACCGGCGGGGCCGACGGCACCATCCGGACCTGGGTGCCGGGCCGGTCGAGGACACCCGTGAGCACCTGGACCGGCCACGAGCGCGACGTCCTGGCCGTGGCCCTGCGTCCGTCGGAGCCGCTGGTGGCGAGCGGCGGGGCGGATGGGACCGTGCGGATCTGGGACTCGAACGACGGCCGGCTCGTCGACACCCTTGGCAGCGAGGTGCGGGCCGTGGTGTGGAGCCCTGACGGCGGGACGCTGGCCGTCGCCGGCGCCGACGGGCGCATCCGGCGCTACAGCGGGCCGGACTGGGAGACGGCGGGGCCGCCGCTCGACCACGGTGCCGAGATCCGCGACCTGGCGTACTCCGGGGACGGCACCGTGCTGGCATCGGCGGGGCGCGACCTGGTCGTGCGGCTCTGGGAGGGCGACGAGGCGCTAGCCGCCCTGTCGCCCCACACCAGCGACGTGCGCGCCGTCGTCTTCGTACCCGGCGACCAGGCCGCCGTCTCGGCGTCGAACGACGGCCGGGTGAAGGTCTGGCCGGCGCCGGCGGCCTGGGCCGAGACCGCGTGCCGGCTGGCCGGCCGCGACCTCAGCCCCGGCGAATGGGACCGCTTCGCAACCGGGATACCGGGGAGCGGCCGACGCTCTGCTGATCAGTGGCAGGTTCCCGACCCTGAGTCGGTGAACGTCTTGCCCGCTTCGGGGACGAACTGCCACTGGTAGCTGGTGGCCCGCAGGGTGAGGGCCAGCAGACCGAAAGTGTTGTCGTTGCGGACCTCGCTGGCGGGGAGTGGCGGTCCGAAGGGATAGTGGCCGACCCCGCCCGTGCCGACCACGAACTGGCGGATGCCACGGGCAGGGTCGAAGTTGCCGGCCGGGTCGACAGGGCGGAAGCGCTCGTAGTTGTGCTCGTGGCCGCTCAGCAGCACCTCGGCGCCCGCCTCGTGGAGGGCGGTGAACAAGGGCGCCACCGCAGGGTTCGGGCCGTGCGTCGTCCCCGACGACCAGCGGGGATGGTGCCAGATGGCCAGCGTGCACGCTGCCGGGTGGAGGCCCATGTCCTCCCGCAGCCACCGCTCCTGGGTGCCGCCGAAGGCGCAGCCGACCACCTCGCAATTGGAGTTGAGCACGATGATGTGCCAGGCCCCCAGGTCGAAGCTGTAGAACCCGAGGGGCGCCTCTCCCGCCGCGACCCCGAAGGCGCCGAAGTAGCCCCCGGCCCGGAACACGCCGTACTCGTGGTTGCCGAGCGCCGGGCGGATGCGCCCCTTGTGCCGGCCCCATGTCGGGTCGAAGCAGTTGGCGAACTCGGTGGCGGTCCCGCTGTCGTAGACGTTGTCGCCAAGGGTGAGGACGAGGGCGTTGGGCCGAGCGTCGAGCAGGGCGGCGGTGGCCTCGTCACCCCCGGATCCGCAGGAGGCGATGTCGCCGGCGGCCAGGACGGTGGCCACGCCCTGGCCCGTGGTCACCGTCGTCGACGTCCGCATGCTCTGAATGGTGGACGTCTGGGTGGTGGACGCCTGGCCGACGGGCGCCGGCGGGGCCGAGGGGTCATCCGACCCGTTGCAGGCCACCATCACCAGGACCGACGCGAGCAGGAGGGCGGTGCGGCGCATGGCGGCATTCTCCCCCGTGACGGGAGACGCCGGGTACGCGTGCTAGGCACGGGGGATGCAGTACCGCCGGCTGGGCCGCAGCGACCTGATGGTCTCCGAGATCAGTCTGGGGTCGTGGCTGACCTTCGGATCCGGTGTGGAAGCAGAACGGGCGACCGCCTGCGTGCGGCGGGCGTTCGAGGTCGGGATCAATTTCTTCGACACCGCCAACGTCTACGGCCGGGGGGCCGCGGAGTCGTTCCTGGGCCAGGTCCTCAGCGGCGCCGACCGGACGTCGTACGTGCTGGCCACCAAGGCCTACTTCCCCATGTCGGACAGCGACCGCGGCCTGTCGGCCGCGCAGATCCGCAAGCAGTCGGAGGCCTCGCTGCAGCGGCTCCGCACCGACTACGTCGACCTCTACCAGTGCCACCGGTACGACAAGAACACGCCGCTCGAGGAGACGATGGAGGCGCTGACCGAACTGGTGCGGTCAGGGAAGGCCCGGTACATCGGCTTCAGCGAGTGGACGCCGAAGCAGATCGAGGCCGCGCTGGCCCTTCCCGATGTCGAGCGGTTCGTGTCCAGCCAGCCCGAGTACTCCATGCTGTGGCGCAAGGCCGAGCAGGTCATCCCCCTGTGCGCGCAGGAGGGCATCAGCCAGGTGGTGTGGTCGCCGCTGGCCCAGGGCGCCCTGACCGGCAAGTACAAGCCAGGCTCTCCGCCGCCCGCCGACTCCCGGGCCGCCAGCAAGTCCATGGGCTCGATGATGGGCCGGTTCCGGGAGGACACCGTGCTCGAGGCGGTGCAGCGGCTGCGTCCCATCGCTGATGACCTGGGCCTCACCATGGCCCAGATGGCCCTGGCCTGGGTCCTCCAGGAGGAGAACGTGGCCTCCGCCATCACCGGCGCCAGCCGGTCCGACCAGATCGACGACAACGTGGCCGCCTCGGGCGTGGCCCTCGACGACGGCGTCATGGCCATGATCGACGAGACCCTCGGCGACGCGGTCGGTCCCTGATCCCCCTCGACTACAGCGGCACCCTTGTAGTGGTGCCGTCGATCTCCTTTCCTCCGGCCGAGCTGGCCAAGATCACCGCCGTCCAGTCCTACGAGGAGCGCATGCTCTTCGTGGTTCTGTTGCTGCGGAACCCGGCGTTGCGGATCGTTTTCGTGACCTCGGTGGTCGTCGATCCGGCCATTGTCGACTACTACCTGCGCTTCCTTCCCGATGCGGCCGGCGCCCGGGAGCGGCTGACGCTGGTCGACGTGGGGGATTCGTCGATCGGCAGCCTGTCGGAGAAGGTGCTGGGCCGACCGGACGTCGTCAGCCGGCTGCAGGGCCTGGTGGCGGACGGCGGGACCATGCTGCCGTTCAACGTCACGCCGGCGGAGGCCAAGCTGGCCGTCGCCCTCGGTTTGACCCTGTGCGGGCCGCCTCCCCACCTGGTGCGGCTCGGGTCGAAGTCGGGGTCACGGAAGGTGGCGTCGCGGGCCGGCGTGCCCCGCCCAGAGGGCGCCGAGAACCTCTTCTCGCTCGAGGCGGTGGCCGCGGCGATCTCCGCCATCCGGCTGCGGCGGCCGGAGGTCGAGGCGGTGGTCGTCAAGCTGGACAACGGGTTCTCGGGCATCGGTAACGCCATCCTCGAGGTCGACGGGCTGGCCGACCCACTGCCGGCTTCGAAGACCACGTTCTGCGCGGCCGACGAGTCGTGGGGCACCTACTCGGACAAGGTCGCGGCCGAAGGGGCCATCGTCGAAGAGCTGCTGCGCATCCCCGGCCTGCAGTCGCCCAGCGTGCAGCTGCGCATCGCACCGGGTGGGGCGGTGGAGGTGCTGTCGTCGCACGACCAGATCCTCGGTGGGCCCGAGAACCAGGTCTACATCGGGTGTCGCTTCCCGGCCACGTTCGCCCACAGGGCGGCCGTCGTGGCCGAGGCGCGGCGGGTGGGCGAGGTGATGGCCGGGGAGGGCGTCATCGGCTCGTTCGGGATCGACTTCCTGGCCACGCCGGCGGGCGACGTCTACCTGACCGAGATCAACCTGCGCATGGGCGGGACCTCGCATCCGTACTGGATGGCCCGGCTGGCCGGCGGGGCGGCCTACGACGCCGGGACAGGGGAGCTGGTGGCCGGCGACGGGCGTCGGCTCTGCTACACCGCCACCGACAATCTCAAGCTGGCCGGGCTGGTGGGGTCGAAGCCGGCCGAGGTCATCGCACTGGTGGACGGGGCGGGTCTGGCGTTCGACGCGTCGACGGGTACGGGGGTGACCCTGCACCTGCTGGGCGCCCTTCCCGGCCACGGGAAGCTGGGGGCGACCTGCATCGCCGGCAGCCCCGAGGCGGCCGACGAGCTGTACGTGGAGCTGGTGTCGGTCCTGACGGGCCGGGTCCGGCTAGACCCGGCCTCCACCACCTCGGCGGAGGTTGAGGTTGGTACCGGTGGCGCCGCCCGCAGGAGCGGTGCCTTCGGCACCGTCCTTCTCCGGGCAGTTCTCACCGTCGCCACGGGCGGGACGGTCGGGCGAGACGTGCTGGGCATAGGCGTGCTCCTTGGTGGGGGACGCCTTCACCATCGCCGGTTCAGCTGGTAGTCACCTGTGCCGCGCCTACGAACCGGCTCAGGGGGTGAGGCGCTGGAGCGTGGCCGTGTACTCGCTGTGGACCGTGAAGAGGCCGCCTCCGGCCGAGGCGTCGGTGACCGAGCGCTCCTTGACCCACAGGCGGGAGCCCCGGTCCACGTTCACGGTGAGCTCCTGGCGGCCGGTGATGTCGCCGGGCGCGAGGGTGACGGTGGCCCGCATGACGAGGGTGTCGACGGCCGTGCCGCCGATCGTCACCCGCTCGTCCCGCACGATGTCGACCACGAGCTTCGCCGCCGACGTGCCGGCGAGATCAGCCTCGATGTGGGCGCCGGGGCGGGCGCCGGTGGCCAGGAGCAGTAGGGGCGATGCGGGCCGCAGCTCCCGCACGTCGGCGATGCCACTGATGCCGGTGGTGAGCTTGAGCGTGACCAGGAACACGCCCTCGGGCCGGTAGTCGAGGGTGAATTCGGTGGAGATGCCGTTGCCGGCCGGGTCGCGGAGGTTGCGGGTGGCCCTCTGGCGGGTGCCGGAGGGGGCGTCGACGAGGAGGGTGGTCACCGCCGGGAAGGCGATGGTGGTGCCGGCGAACGTGGTGGCGCCGGCGGTGTCGTAGCGGTACGTGCCCGGAGTGGCCGGCCCGAGCGCCCGCAGGCCCGACGGCGCCGTGGTGGGCGTGGCCCCGGCGGCGGCCCGGACGGTGGTTGTCGTGCGGGCGCCGGCGGCCGTGGTCGTCGTCCGCCCGCCGGCCGCCGTGGTGGTGGTGGTGGCAGCGACGGTGCTGGTGGTGGTCGTCTCGTCGGACACCTGGCCGGCCGAGTCGCGCACGGCCTGTGTGGAACTGTCGCCGTCTCCGCAGGCCGCAAGCAGGATCAGGAGGGTCGCGGTGAGCGTGACGGCCGCCCGGCGGCGCATCAGTTGTGTTCGGGGACGGCCTCGGCCGCCTCCAGGGCCCGGATCACCGATGCGGCGATGCCCGGGCCGTCGAGGCCCAGGGCGCCGAGGATGGCCGCCGGCGAACCCTGGGGGATGTAGCGGTCGGGAACGCCCAGCACCAGGATGGCCGGCGTCTGACGGCCCTCGGTGATGACACCCAGGGCGTCGGCGATGGCCGTGCCCGCCCCGCCGTGGCGCACGCCGTCCTCCACTGTGACCACGAGGCGATGGGTGGCCGCGTCGGCGATCATCAGGGGGTCGAGGGGCTTGACCAGCCGCACGTCCCAGATGGTGGCGGACACCCCCTGCTGGCCGAGCACCCGGGCCGCCTCCTCGGCGGACTCCACCATCTTGCCGACGGCCAGGATGCAGACATCCTCGCCCCGCTGCAGGAGACGGGCGGAGAGACCGGAGCCGACCTCACCGGGCGGCACCTGGCGGGCCGGGCCCTTGGCATAACGGACGGCGGAGGGCCCGTCGACGATGGACAGCGCCTCGTTGAGCATGACCTCGACCTCCTGGGCCGAGGAGGGGGCGAAGATCGTCATGCCAGGGACCCGGCTGAACAGGGCCATGTCGAGGATGCCGTGGTGGGAGGGGCCGTCGTCGCCGGTGATTCCCGCCCGGTCGATGGCGAACACGACGGGCAGCTTGTGCAGGCCGACGTCGAGGTTGACCTGGTCGAACGCCCGGGACAGGAACGTCGAGTAGATGGCGACGACCGGGCGCATGCCGGCCATGGCCATGCCGGCGGCCGCGGTGACGGCGTGCTGCTCGGCGATACCGACATCGATCGTGCGTTCGGGGTGTCGGGTCTGGAAGGGGATGAGGCCGACCGGTCCGGCCATGGCCGCGGTGATGGCCACGATGCGAGGGTCCTCGCCGCCTGCGGCGACGATGGCGTCGGCGAAGGCCTGGGTGTAGCCGGCCGGCATCGACGGCGGCGGCCCGGTGACGGGGTCGAAGACCGGGGTGTCGTGGAGGCACTTCTCGTCGTCGTCCTCGGCCGGCTTGTACCCCCGGCCCTTCTGGGTGAGGACGTGGAGGAGGATGGGGCCGTCGTCGAGCTCGGCCACCCGCCGGATAGTGGCCTCCAGGGCGGCGATGTCGTGGCCGTCGACCGGGCCGACGTAGCGGACACCCATCGTCTCGAAGAAACCACCCGAGCCCAGGACCTCCCGCGAGGCGGCGCGCACGCCCTCGAGGCCCAGCTCCAGGTGCTCGCCGATGCCGGGGACGCCGCGGAGCATCTTCTGGATCCGGTCACGGCTCTTCACGTACGACCGGTTCAGCCGGATGCGGGTCAGGCCCGCGGCCAGCCAGGAGATGGTGGGGGCGTAGGAGCGACCGTTGTCGTTGAGGACGATCAGCACCTTGCGGCCGCTGTGGCCGAGGTTGTTGAGCGCCTCGTACGCCATGCCGCCGGTCATGGAGCCGTCGCCGATGACGGCCACCACCCGGCGGTCGGCCACGTGCTGCAGCTCATGGGCGGTGGCCAGGCCGTGGGCGTAGCTGAGGATGGTGGATGCGTGGCTGTTCTCGACCCAGTCGTGGGGCGACTCGGCCCTCGACGGGTACCCGGAGAGGCCGTTGGCCTGGCGCAGGCTGGCGAACCGGTCGACCCGCCCGGTCAGGATCTTGTGGACGTAGGCCTGGTGGCCGGTGTCCCAGAGCAGCAGGTCCTTGGGCGAGTCGAACACCCGATGCAGGGCGAGGGTGAGCTCGACCACGCCCAGGTTCGACCCGAGATGACCGCCGGTGACCGACACGGACTGGACGATGAAGGCGCGGATCTCCCCTGCCAGCTGCTCAAGCTCGGCTTCGTCCAGCCTCCGGAGGTCGGCCGGTTTGGTGATCGTCTCCAGAAGCATCCCGATGGTCCAAACCTACCCCCGGGTCGACGTTTTCAGTATTCGGCCCCCCGCTACGGTGTGAGCCGATGGGCGCCGACCGGTTCCAGTACCTGATCCTCATGGGCCTGTGCCTGGTCATCACCCTGCCACTGGAGTTCCTGTTCGGGGCCCGGGTGTGGCGCCGGCCACGTCGACTGGCGGCGGCCATGGGCATCCCGCTGGCCATCTTCGTCGTCTGGGACGTCATCGCCATCGCCCGCGAGCACTGGGAGTACAACCCGAAGTACGTGACCGGCTGGGAGCTGCCCTTCGACCTCCCGGTGGAGGAGCTCGCGTTCTTTCTGGTCATCCCCATCTGCAGCCTGCTGACCCTCGAAGCCGTCCGCCGCGTCCTGAGGCGGGACTGACTCACGTGGAGTACACGTGGGCCTCGATCGTGGCCGTGCTGGTGGTCGTGGCCGTCGAGCTCCTCTGGCTGCGGACAGGGATATTCCGCAAGGTCACCTTCTGGATCTCCTACGCCATCATCCTGTTCTTCCAGGTGCTGGTCGACGGGTGGCTGACCAAGCTGTCGGCCCCCATCGTGATCTACAACCCCGACGAGAACAGCGGCATCCGCATCCCCTGGGACATCCCCGTGGAGGACTACCTGTTCGGCTTCGCCTTGATCGTCCTCACGATCCTGCTGTGGGAGCGGGCGGGCGGTCGGGGTGATGCTGATCGAGACGCCCCAGCCGCCGGATCGAGTGGACGAACAGGAACAGCCCAGAAGCGCCGACGATGACGACGTGGGCCCACAGCGCGGCCGGGGCCAGTACGGGCAGGCCCAGGCCGACGGCGGTGAGGATGATCCTGGTCGGCCGCTCCCCCGGTGTGATGACCTGCTTGCCCTCGATGCCGGCCAGTGAGCCCCGGGCCCGGACGTACTCGAGCCACCAGCAGGCCGCGGTGGCACCAACCGCGATCCAGGCCCCTCCGCCGGCGGCGATGGCCAGGGCGGCGGGGAAGGCGGCGTCGGCCAGCCGGTCGAGGGTCGAGTCGAGGAGGAAGCCGACCTTCGTGGTGCGGCCGGCTTGTACGGCAACCGCCCCGTCCAGGGAGTCGAGGAGCCCGGACAGCGTGACCGCCACGCAGGCCGAGGCCGGTCCGACCCATCCATCGACGGCGGCGAGGGGCACGGCCACGACGGCCATGAAGAGCGCGGCGACGGTGACCATGTTGGGCGAAACACCCGCCTTCGCCAGCGGCCGGGCGACCGCAGCCGCCCCCTTGAGCCAGCCGCCGACCAGGCCGGCCGGTGCCTCTGTCCGGTGCAGGGCGGCCCAGTCGCGAACGTGCTCGTCGCCATCCATCGTGCGCAAGTACACCCCATAGTGCGGGCTCAGGCGGCGACGGCCGTCTCCGCCGCCGGGCTGGCCCGCATGGGATGGGCCGCCCGCCGCTTCCTCGCCCCCGATCCGCGTGCCGTCGCCATCGACGTCCGGGTCGTGATCCCGGCCCGCGACGAGGCCGGGGTGGTGGCCGCGTGCGTCCGGTCGGTGGTCGGCCAGGCCACCGAAGTGGTGGTGGTCGACGACGCGTCGACCGACGGGACGGCGGAGGTGGCGGCCGCGGCAGGGGCCCGCGTGGTGCGGCTCGAGGGTGACCCGCCCGCCGGGTGGCTGGGCAAGCCCCGGGCGTGCCTGGCGGGCGCTGAGGGGGCGACAGCGGAGTGGCTGGCGTTCGTCGACGCCGACGTCGTGCTCGCGCCGCCGGCGCTGGCCACCATGGCCGCCGCCACCCGGTCGACCTCCACCAGCATCGTCGGCGGCCTCGAGTGCCGGACGTTCTGGGAGCGCCTGCTTCTCCCCGAGCTCGGGCTGGCCCTGACCCAGGAGGGCTTCCCGCCAGGGTTCGCCAGCGGCCAGTGCTTCCTGGTCCGGCGGGACCACTACGAGGCGGTGGGCGGCCACGGTCACCCGTCGGTCCGGGGGTCGGTGGTCGACGACCGCGACCTGGCCCTGGCCCTCGGCGGCCACGACGCCCGCCTGGCGCCCAGGCTCATGTCGGCGCGGATGTACGCCGGCTGGTCGCAGATTCGGGCCGGGCTGACGAAAAACGCCGCCGCCCTGCACCGCCGGCCGCTGCGACATCTCGCCTGGCTGCTGGTGCCCGTCGCCTCCCGCCGGCCCTGGGCCGCGGTCGTGGTCAGCGCAGGCGGCCGCCTGGTGGCCGGCCAGAACCCGGCCTACGGCCTCCTGTGCCCCGCCGCCCGGGTCGTTCTCGCCGCCTTCTCCGTGGAGAGCATCTACCGCGCCCGCACCGGCCGCACCGTCACATGGAAGGGCCGCCACGTGCCGGCATCTCCGGGCCGGGAGGTATCAGTTCCGTCCGGATCAGACTCCAGTTCTCGAGTGGATGTGCCGATCAATTGAGCAACGGCACACTGGCGAGAGGACACGGCAGATGAGCATCGAGCGACGTCGAGAGCTACGCAGGCTGGAGGGACTCAGCGTCCACCTGGCGCTGGCCGACGGCTCACGCCTTGATGACGTGATGCTGGTTTCCGGCCACGGAGCCAAGGTCTGGGTCTTCGATAACGGGGGCGACGTGTTCATCGCCCTGGAGGACGTCATCGACTTCTGGACCGCGGACCGGATGCGCTCAGCCGCCTGACCGGGAGAACGTCGACCGAACCGGTGACATCCAATGTCGCATGTCACCGGTTCGGTGTGACCGAGAGCAGCGTGTAGGCGGACTTGTCGGTGTAGTCGAGGCGGCCGACGAACTGGGAGCCCACCTGGAGGGCGATGTCCCGGGTCTCCCGAAGCAGCAGGCCCGTGGAGGGGTCGAACCAGTCGTCCACAAGCGCCCCGCCGATCGTCGCCCCCGAGAACAGCGTGGTCCAGCGGGTGTGGCGGGCGGGCAGAGGCACGCCCTCGATCTCCACCGTCTCGTCGCCGATGTACTCGGTGATCTGCCGGGCCCGGGTGTCCTCGTCGGAGCAGTCCCACTCCACCCGGTCGCCCGGCCGCATCCCGGTCATGTCGAACGAGCCGCCCTGACAGTCGAAGTCCTGGGTGCCGTGGGTCCACCAGTAGGCGACGTCGGTGCCGTAGGTGACGAGCTCGGGCCCGCAGCGGTCGTAGTACTCCAGGTGCTGGGTGACGAAGAACTGCTCCTCGCGCACGCCGCAGCCCCGACGGGTGACGATCCGCAGCGTGGTCGGGCTGTACTCCCGGTACGTGTCGAACAGCGAAACCCACTCCCCGCCCGTGGTGGCGTACCGGTAGACGCCGGGAGCGGGCAGGCCCCGCGCGGGGGCGCCCGTGGTGGCCGACGTGCCGGCGGCGCGGAAGCGGGCCAGCGCCTCGTCCAGGTCGATGTCGCCCGACCAGTACCGGCCCGCGACGAGGAACAGCCCGCCCGAGAGGAGCAGGACGTCGACCACCAGCAGGATGGTGAGCAGACGACGTCTCAGGGGCCGGACTTTCAGGGGCCGGACTTTCAGGGACGGAGCATCCGGGAGGCGACCGCCAGCTTCTTCCAGGTCGGGACGCGCACCCGTGAGGTGAACACGTCGTAGCCCGCCTTCTCGATCTCGACGAGGATCCCCGAGTACAACCGGCGGGCGCCGGCGATGCAACGGGCCGACGCCGGCGGCAGCATGGGAATCCCGAGGTCGGCGGAGGAGTAGATACGACGGGTGCGGGCGATCTCGAAGGCCATGAGCTCGCGCCACTCCGGCGTGACCTTCCGCAGCCACGGGTCGGCGCCGAACTTCCGCAGGTCCTCCTGGGGGAGGTAGACCCGTCCCCGGTCGAGGTCCTCGTTGACGTCGCGCCAGAAGTTCGAGAGCTGGAAGGCGATGCCCAGCTCCCGGGCGTGTTCGAACGCCTCGGGCGACAGGGGCTCGAGGATGGGCACCATCATCTCCCCGATCACCGCGGCCGACCCGTCCATGTAGTCGAGCAGGTCCTCGAATGTTTCGTAGGTCTCGCACGTGAAGTCCATGGCCATCGAGCGCAGGAACCGGCGGAAGTACTCGGGGTCGATGTCGAACGCCTTGACCGTATGGACCACTGCCTTGAGCACGGGGTCGTCCGACGTGCCCCGCGCCAGGTCGACGAAGAACCGGTCGCCGAAATCGGTGAGTGCGGCCTCCCGCTCCGCGGTCGTGGCCGTTGACCCGAGGTCGTCGACGATGTCGTCGGCATACCGGCAGAAGCCGTACAGCGCGTGGACGTGGTGGCGCTTCACCACTGGCAGGAGGTGGGTCGACCAGTAGTACGTGGTGCCGTAGCGCTTGTTGAGCTGCTTGCACCGGGCGTAGGACTGCTCGAGGGTGACCACCACTATGTTCGGGCGAGCTCGTCGACCCGGTCGGCGGCCAGCCGGCCGGACAGCAGCACCATGGGTACGCCGACACCCGGGACGGTGCCCGAGCCGACGAACACCACACCTGGCGCGTTCTTGGTGACGTTGTTCGGCCGGAAGGGGCCGGTCTGGAAGAAGTTGTGGGCCAGTGCGAAGGGCGTGCCCCGCTCCATGCCCTGGCGCTCCCAGTCGGTGGGGTCGAGAAAGCGCTCGACGTCGACCTCGACCGTGGGGTAGCCGAGCGACGCGACTCGGGCGATGAGGCGCTCGCGCAGGCGCTCACGCTCGGAGGTCCAGTCGACGTGGCCGTCGAGGTTCGGCGTGGGCTCGAGCACGTAGAGGCTGATCCGGCCCTCGGGGGCGAGCGACGGGTCGGACGCGGTCGGGCTGGTGACGAGCATGGACGGGTCGGGCATGACCACGCCCTGCTTGAGCAGCGCTTCGAAGGCGCCCTCCCACTCGTTGCCGAAGTGGATGTTGTGGTGCGTCGCGCCCTCGGGAAGCTGCCCCTTCACGCCGGCGAGCCACACCGCGCACGAGGGCGAGTAGTTGCCCTTGCGGGCCACGCGGGGCATGGGCACGCCCGGCAGCAGTTCCCGGTACGCCACGGGCAGGTCGGGGTTGAGGACCACGGCGTCGGCCGAGATGACGTCGCCGCCCTCCAACCGCACGCCGCTGACCCGGTTGTCGGTGGTGCGCACGACTCCGTCGACCGTGGTGTTGTAGCGGAACTGCACACCCGCCTTCTCGGCCGCCGCGGCCATGGCCCGGGGGATGGCGTGCATGCCGCCCTCCGGGAAGTAGACGCCCTCGACGGTGTCCATGTAGGTGATGACGCAGTAGATGGCCAAGGCCTCGAAGGGCGACAGGCCGGCGTACATGGCCTGGAACGAGAACAGCTTCTGCAGACGGGGATCGGAGAAGTAGTTGCCCACCACGTTCGACATCTTCCGCAGCCCGCCCATCCTGACCAGGCTGAAGAGCGGCCAGGGCGGCTTGGCGATGTCGAGGATGTTGTCAAAGTTCCGGTCGATGAAGTTGGGCAGCTCGAGCTTGTACAGGTCGGTGAGGTAGTCGCAGAAGCGCACGAACCCGGCGGCCTCAGTTGCGCCCGCCGTCTCGCGGATCTCCTCGACCATGGCCTCCCGGCCGTGGCGGACGTGAATGGCCGATCCGTCGGCGAAGCAGGCCCGGTACATCGGATCGACCGGCTTGAGCGTGAGGTGGCTGTCCATCTCCGCACCGGCGGCGGCGAACGCATCGGCCAGGATGTTCTTCATGGTGAGGACGCTGGGCCCGGTGTCGAACCGGTAGCCCTGGGTGTCCCACAGGCCGGCCCGCCCGCCGGGCACGTCGGCCCGCTCGAGAACCTCGACATCGTGGCCCCGCCCGACCAGGTGGCAGGCCGCCGACAGCCCTCCGAGCCCTGCGCCGACGACGACGACCTTCACCGGTCGCGGCCGGCAACGAAGTAGGCCAGCTCGACCAGGGCCTGCCTGGCGACCTCCGTGAGGTCGGCGGCGTCGAGCGCCTCGACCGCTTCGGCGACGAGCCGGTCGATGGTGGTCTCCACCGCCTCCACCGCCCCCGAGGTGAGCAGCACGTCCTGGATGGCGGCCACGTCGTCGTCGTCGAGATCGGGGGCGCCATACCGGGCCAGCACTGCGGCATCGGCCGCCGAAGCCTGCTCGACGGCCAAGGCGAAGAGCAGGGTGGGCTTGCCTTCCCGGAGGTCCTCCCCCACCGGCTTGCCGGTTATGTCGGCGTCGCCGAAAACGCCGAGGAGGTCATCGCGCAGCTGGAACGCCTCGCCCGCCGGGAGTCCGTAGGCCGACAGCGGCGCGGCCAGGTCGTCGAGGCGCCCGGCCAGGGCCGCGCCCAGGTGGAGGGGCCGCTCGACTGTGTACTTGCCCGACTTGAAGCGGGAGATGCGCCGGGCGGCCGCCCCGTCGACGTGCCCACGGGCGGTGCCGAGCAGGTCGAGGTACTGGCCGACGTTCACCTCGATCCGCAGCTCGGTGAACACCTCCTGGGCCAGCGGCGGCGCCCCGGCCAGGAGCTGGTCGGCGTAGACGAAGGCCAGGTCACCGACCAGGATCGCCACGCCCTCGCCGAAGCGCCGGGCCTCGCCCCGCCAGCCGTCGACGGCGTGGCCGGCCTCGAACTGGACGTGGATCGTGTCGGTGCCCCGCCGGGTGGCCGAGCCGTCCATGACGTCGTCGTGCACAAGGGCGAAGGTGTGGAGCAACTCCAGCGCGGCGCCGGCGTCGACCACCTCGGCATCCTCGGGGCCGCCACCCGCGCCGACGTAGGCCCAGTGGCAGAAGGCGGGGCGCAGGCGCTTGCCACCGGCCAGGACCAGGCTGCGCAGCGCGATAAAGGGCTCCCGCAGGCCAGGGTCGACCGCCGACCACCGCTCGACCTCGGTGTCGAGGACGCCGGCGATGCGCTCCTCGACCCGCCTGGCGATCCAGGACAGACTGGGTGGTGCAATCGCAATTCCCGGTACGACTCGCACCAGCCCTCCTCTCCCGGCTCTTTCAGGTTAGGCGCGGTTCGGATCTGCCTCACCAACCGGATGTCTCCGAGCGGTGGCCGAGGCGAGCGCGAAGCCGGCGCCGGCGCCCACCCCGAGCACCAGCGCCCCGCCGGCGGCGTCGAGCCAGTAGTGGTTGGCGGTCACGACGATGGCGAACAGCGTGGCCGCCGGGTACAGGGAGACGAGGGCCCGCGACCACGCGTGCTCCAGCATCGGGAACAGGACGAGCGCGCTCCACGTCGACCAAGCGAAGTGCAGGCTGGGCATTGCCGCGTACTGATTCGACACCTGGGCCACCGGGCCGGATTCGAACGACCACAGCCCGCCGTAGAACCGGAGGGTGTCCACGAACCCGTACGACGTGGGCAGCAGCCGGGGCGGCATGAGGGGGTAGGTGGCGAAACCGATCAGGGCCAGGCCCGTGGTTGCCGCCAGGGTGTTGCGCCACCGTGGGTACCGGGCCGGGAACCTCCTGAACAGCAGGACGAGGGCGGCGATGGTAACGACGAAGTGGAACGTGCCGTAGAACAGGTTCCAGAACTGGATGAACCACCGGGAGTCCAGGAACGCCTCCTGCACGCCCTCCTCGAAGTACAGGCCCATGGCCCGCTCGAGGCGGATGATCTCCCGGGCGTTGGAGAAGGCATGGTCGGCCGAAACCGACGCCGAGCCCTGGGTGTTACGAATGAAGCTGTACACGCCGTAGAAGGCGGCGATGTAGAGCACCTCCTTCCACCACCGCAGCCGGGAGCGGCTGGGTTGGGGCGGAGGTTGGGGCGGAGGTTGGGGCGGAGGTTGGGG
>Ga0136633_1000307_pt1 | contig 37254 bp, 30 predicted proteins | sample AntDrymeUQ832206_2_FD_105494 | JGI IMG/M metagenome (GOLD analysis project Ga0136633, IMG submission 105494) | Polar desert sand microbial communities from Dry Valleys, Antarctica - metaG UQ83 (22.06) | ecosystem: Environmental > Terrestrial > Soil > Desert | place: Antarctica: Dry Valley... | reverse complement strand
GTCGTCATCACCGACGGCGAGCCGACGGCGCACATCGACAACGGACAGGTCGAGTTCGCCTATCCGCCCACCCTGCGCACCGTCCAGTCCACGCTGCGCGAGGTGGGCCGGTGCACCCGCGAGGGCATCGTCATCAACACGTTCATGCTCGAGCGGTCCCGCTACCTGTCCGAGTTCGTCGACCTCATGTCGCGCATCAACCGCGGGCGCGCCTTCTATGTCGAGCCGGAGCACCTCGGCGAGTACGTCCTGGTCGACTACGTGAACAAGAAGACGAAGCGCGTGGCCTGAGCCGGCGGGCCGGCCCCATCAGAGCATGGATGTGCTGTTGTGCAGCACGACCGCACGACGGCACGGGCGCACAGGCGCCCGATGACTAGCGTCCGCCCTTGGCATCGCGCTCGTTGCCACGCTTGAAGTTGCCGGTTACCCGGGCCATGAGCTGCTGCGCCGCCGTGCCGTCGGCGCCACTCATCCGGGTCGCGAACCGCTCGGCGGCTTTGCCACGCAGCAGGGTGACCGGGGCCTCCCGGTAGCGCACCACGATTGAGCCATCGGAGCGTGAAACGTAGCTGAAGGGCTCGTCGGCGAGGGAGTCCGAGGGCGACATCTCGGGAACGATACGCTCCGAGTCCAGCCGGCTGGCACAATCCGACCATGACGAGGCCGATCAAGGTCGGTGTTCAGCTTCCCGAGGTGGAGCGCGAGGTGCGCTGGGCGGAGCTGCGCGAAATGGCGGAGCTCGCGGAGCGCATCGGCCTCGACTCGATCTGGGTCGGCGACCATCTCCTGTACCGCGACGATGGCAAGCCCGCGCGCGGACCATGGGAAGTGTGGTCGACCCTGGCCGCGCTCGCGGCCGTGACAGAACGGGTCGAGATCGGCCCGCTGGTTGCGTCGACCAGCTTCCACAACCCGGCCATGCTGGCCAAGAAGGCTGCCACCATCGACGAGATCAGCGGCGGCCGCCTCATCCTCGGCCTGGGAGCGGGGTGGAACCGACCCGACTACGACGGGTTCGGCTTCCCGTACGACCATCGGGTCAGCCGGTTCGAAGAGGCCTTCACGATCATCCGAGAGCTCCTCGCCACGGGCCGGTCCGACTTCCACGGGACGTATTACGCCCTCGACCGCGGCGAGCTGCTGCCGCGAGGGCCGAGGGCGGCAGGACCGCCGCTGCTGATCGGGTCGACCGGCGAGAGGATGCTCGCGATCACCCTGCCGCACGTGGCGGCCTGGAACGCGTGGGGGCCCTCGTTCGGCAACAGCCTGGAGAGCTACCTGCCGCTGCGCAGCCGGGTCGACGAGGCCTGCCGCAGCGCCGTTCGTGACCCGCAAGATGTCGAGCGGACGCTGGCCCTCGTCGTCGCATTCGCCGGCGCGCTGGGTCGCGGGTCCGCCATCGCGGAGGAGCCGTTCGAGCCGATCTCCGGCGACGCGGCGACCCTGGCTCCGACCCTGCGAGCCTTCGCAGATGCCGGCGTGAGCCACGTCCAGCTCGTGCTCGATCCGATCACCGTGGAGTCCATCGCGGCCCTCGAGCCGACTCTCGCCGCGCTGAACGGCTGATACCATCGGCCGCATGGACCCGAGCGACGACGCAGGCCCGCCGCCGATGCGGATCGGCCGATCGGGTCGCCTCGAGGCCGCGCCCCTGGAGGTTGCCGGCGACCATGCCCTCCTCGTCCGGGAGACCGGCGCGGAGGGCCGGCGGCGGGCCCTCCTGACCACCGACAAGCTGGCCACGGGCGAACGGCTCGTGGTCGTGCCGCTCGACCATGACGTGGAGGTCCGCGTCGACGGAGACGCCCTCGCCGTGTGGCTCGGCAGCGGAGTCCTCGGCGAGGTTCCGCGCGAGCAGATCGCGGTCGCCAAGGTCGATGTGCCGCCATGGGCGAGCATCGTCGGGGGCGCGCTCCTCCTGCTTGTCATCGCCTTCGCCGTCATCGGCTCCGCGGTCGTCTTCAGCTGGTTGGCAAGGCTCGTCGGATGAGCAGCGAGGAGCCCGGCGCCGTGCAGGTCCCGACCGCTGGACTGGCCGCGATGCGCATCGGCCAGGAGTTCGGCAGCACCGCGGACTTCGCCGACTCGCTCGAGCGCGCGCTGGCACGCGGCGGGGAGCAGGGCGTGACCCTGGTGGCGGTGCTCGATCTCGGTGACATCACGATGCACCTGCCGCGCAGCGACGGCCCGTGCTGGAATTCGGTGCCCCTGTTCCACCTCCGCCGCGGTGAGCGACCCTCCGGAGAGGACTGGGCGACGACGAGCGGCATCCTCGAGAAGCTCGAGCGGTACCGGTAGGCGAGGCCGATGCGGATCTACATCTCGGTCGACATGGAGGGCCTGGCGGGGGTGGCGCACCCCCACCAGGTCGTGTTCGCGCCCGGCGGCCCCGACCGCACCGACTACGACCGCAGCCGCGCCCTCATGGCCGGCGAGACGAATGCCGCGGTCGAGGCCGCGCTGGCGCACGGGGCGCGGGAGGTGGTCGTCAACGACAGCCACTGGCAGATGCGCAACCTGCGGGCGGAGGATCTCCACGACGAGGCGCGGCTCGTCATCGGCGACAAGCCGCTTAGCATGACGCAGGGGGTGGGGGAGGCGCCCGACGGTGCCTTCGACGGCGCGGCGTTCATCGGCTACCACGCCGGTGCCGGGCACCCGACCGGGGTAATCGCCCACACGTACTCGTCGGTCACCGTGCTCGAGATCCGGGTCAACGGCGTGGCGCACAACGAGGCCGGCCTGAACGCCATCCGCCTGGGGTACCACGGCGTGCCGGTCATCCTGGTGGCCGGCGACGACGCGCTGGCCGGCGAGGCTGCCGCGCTCCTGCCGTGGGCCGAGCGGGTCGTCGTCAAACGAGGGCTCGGCACGAACGTGGCCGACTCCCTGTCGCCGGCCGCCGCTCGGGCAGCGATCCGCGAGGGCATGGAACGGGCGCTGGCCCGGATCGGCGAGATGCGGCTCTACGAGCCGAATCCACCGCTGGGCGGCCAGATCGACTTCCGCACGCCGGCCATGGCCGACTACGCATGCGTGCTGCCCGGGACCGATCGGCTCGGACCACGAACGGTCGGCTTCAGGGCCGATGACGGGGACGCCCTGTATCGGACCTGTCTCGCCCTCACGCGGCTCGCCACGATCCCGGCGGCCTGAGGCAGGACCGATGGACGACGCCGAGCGCAGTCGCCTGCGCACGCTCATGGGTCACTTCGCGACGGGGGTGACGGTCGTGGCCGCGCGCCATGGGCCGCTGCTGGCCGGCATGACGGCCAACGCCATCGCGACGATCAGCATCGACCCGCCCATCCTGATGGCAAGCATCGCGCGCAAGGCGGAGACGCACGTCGCCATCGTAGGCAGCCATGCGTTCGCCGCCAGCGTCCTGGCCGACGACCAGCAGGAGCTGGCCGAGTGCTTCGCGAAGCGCACGACCGCGGCCAAGCTGACGGGCTTCTGTGGCGCCGAATGGCACGAGGCCGAGACCGGCTCGCCGATCCTGGAGAGCGCGCTGGCCTACTTCGACTGCCGGCTCACCGCGCGTCATGACGGTGGCGACCACACCATCTTCCTCGGGGAGATCGTGGCCGCCAGCTACCGCACCGACGCCGCCCCGCTGCTGTGGTACGGATCGCAGTACCGCCGCGTGGCGGACGCTCCGGCATGAGCGAGCTCGACCGCTGACGCCGAGCGCGGATCACTCGCCGCGGGCGCGACTCCGATCCCCGAGGATCTGGCGCGCCGCCAGGCGACCCGGCGCACCCATCACGCAGCCGCCCGGGTGGGTGCCCGAGCCGCACTGGTAGTAGCCGGCGATCGGGGTCCGGTACTGGGACCAGCCGGGCGCCGGGCGGAAGAAGAACATCTGCGGCGCCAGGAACTCGCCGGCGAAGATGCTCCCCTCCGACAGGCCGATGGTGCGCTCGATGTCGAGCGGGGTCTGCACCTCGCGGTGCAGGACGAGGTCCCCGAAGCCGGGGAAGAAGCGCTCCAGGGTCGCCTGCACGCGGTCGGCCATCGGCTCGCGCTCGGCATCCCAGCCGCTCGCGCGCAGCTCGTACGGCGTGTACTGGACGAAGCAGGACAGGACGTGCTTGCCGGGCGGCGCCATATCCGGGTCGATAGTCGACTGGATGGCACAGTCGATGTAGGGATGGTCGCTGTACCTGCCGTACTTGGCGTCGTCGAAGGCGTGCTCCAGGTAGTCGATCGACGGCCCGATGTTCATGAAGCCGCGGTACAGGTCCGGCCGTGTGCCGAGGACCGGGTGTTCCGGCAGCCCGTCGAGGGCGAAGTTCACCTTGGAGCTGACCCCCTGGAACTTCAGGCGGCGAATGTCTTCGACCAGGTCGTCCGGCATCTCACGCGGGTCAACAAGCTCGAGGAACGTGCGCCGCGGGTCGAGCGCGCTGACCACCACGTCGGCGCCGATCTCGGTCCCGTCCGCCAGCGCCACGCCGGTCGCCTCACCGTCGCGGGTGAGCACGCGCTCGACGGGCGACTCGGTCCGGATCTCAGCGCCGAACGCCTCCGCCGCGCGGGCCAGGACCTGCGTGAAGCCGCCGTTGCCGCCCTTGTGGAAGGCCCAGGTGCCGTAGTCCCCGTCGTGCTCGCCCAGGGAGTGGAAGAGCAGCACCAGCCCGGATCCCTGCGAACGGGGCCCGACCTTGGAACCGATGATCGACGACGAGGCCAGGTAGCCCTTCAGCAGCGTCGAATCGAAGTAGTCGTCGAGGAAGTCGGCGGCGCTGCCGGTGAGCAGCCGCACGGCGTTGTGGAGCGTGCGCTTGTCTAGGCTGCGCAGCCGCGAGCCGAGGGCGGCCAGCGCGACCACCTCCTCCGGGTCGTCGCTGAAGATGTCGGGCGGGACGGTGTCGAGCAGTGGCCTGATCGCCTGGCACACGCGGTCGAGGTCGTGGCCGTACTGCTCGTAGCCGTCGGCGTCGTGCGGCGAGAGGCGGGCGATCTCGCGCAGGGTCTCGTCACGGTCGCGGTTGAAGAGCAGGTACTCGCCGTCATCGCCCGGCGCGAAGCGGGCCGGCATCAGCAGCGGCAGGAAGCCGTGCTTCGTCAGCTCGAGCTCCTGGATGATCTGCGGCCGCAGCAGGGAGAGGGCGTAGCTGAACGTCGTGAACCAGTAGCTCGGATGCAGCTCCTCGGTGATCGCCGCGCCGCCGACAAGGTGGCGGCGCTCCAGGACGAGCGTCCTCAGCCCGGCTCTGGCCAGGTAGGCACCGTTGACCAGGCCGTTGTGGCCGCCGCCGACCACGATCGCGTCGTATCGGTCCATGCTCATCGGTCCATCAGGCGGTCTTGCGCTCCGGGTTGTACAGGGGCAGCCGCGCGACGTGCGCCGCCACCTGCTCGTAGTGGTGGTCCACGGTGAACTCCAGGAAGACCCGACTGCCGGGCCTGGCGAGGTCGGGTCGCACCCGCGCGAGCGCGATGTGCTGCTGCAGTACCGGTGAGTACATGATGCTGGTTGCGTAGCCGACCCGCGACCGATCGGCGTCGTAGACCATCCAGTCCTCGTGAACCGGTCGATGGTCCTTGGGGGGAATCAGTCCCGCCTCGCTGTAGGCCCGCTCGTAGTCCTCCCAGTCGACCACCAGCCCCACCATCCGCCAGCGTGAGGTCTTATCGGCCCGCTCGCGCTCCAGCGCCCGGCGTCCGATGAAGGGCCGGTCGTCGTCCTCCAGCCCTTTGAACATCCAGGCCCAACCGAGCTCGAGTGGCGTGGACCGATGCGCGTCGTTGAACGCGAACCGGCTGGAATCGAAGTCCGCGCCCAGGAGCAGCAGGCCGGCCTCGATGCGTAGCATGTACAGGGCGCCCATGCCGTACGGCAGGACCCCGTACCCGTCGGCGGCATCCCAGACCGCATCCCAGGCCGTCGTCGCGTCCGGTGTGTCGACCCAGATCTCGTAGCCGAGGTCGCCGGTGTAGCCGGTCCTGCTGACGGTCACGCCCCGCCCGCCGATGGTGCCCGTCGTGATCCCGAAGAAGGGCAGCTCGCTCACCGAGGGAACCAGACGCCTCAGCAGGTCGCGCGAGCGAGGCCCCTGTACGGCCAGCGTGCCGATGTCCAGGCTGACCTCCTCGATCGTGACGGCCAGGCGTCCGACGCGGTCGGCGAACCAGGCGAAGTTCGGCTCTGCTGCGGTCAGCAGGAACTCGTCGGGCGCGCGGTGCTGGATCACGCCGTCCTCGAGGACGAAGCCGCGCTCGTCCAGCCAGGTCGTGTACTGGGCGTTCCCGGGCGGACAGCGCCGGATGTCGCGGGCGAGCATGCCGGACAGGAAGCGCTCGGCGTCACGGCCGGCGATGCGGTACTTGTACAGCGGCGAGGTGTCGAAGATGCCGGCGCTGTTGCGGACGGCGAAGTACTCGAACTTGTCCGACGCCTGGTAGCGGGTCACTACCACGTGTCCCGACCAGTGCTGCCACAGGCCAGTCTCGTTGAGCGCGCTGGTTCGTTCATGGAAGGGCGTGGTGCGGATCATCCGTGGAGAAGCTCGGCTCCGTTCGTCGAGGTGAGCGAGAGGATACCCGCTGGCGCAGGTCACCCCGGCCGCCCCTTCGTCCCCGCTTTGATCTCGGTCCTGGCCGCCTACGCGGCGGAGCCGCCGGTCAGGCCGGCGGGGCCGTTGCCAGCTGCGTCTCGACCGCGGCCACGAGGTCGGCGAAGTCGAACGGTTTGCGGACGACGGGGGCGAGCGCGGACAGCCGATCTGCCTCCTCATCGTCGATTGCGGTCAGGAAGAGGACGGGGATATCGCGGTACTGCGGGCGCTCGCGCAGGGAGTGGAGGATGGTCGAGCCGAACTCGTCGGGCAGGCGCTGGTCGAGGACGAGCAGGTCAGGCGAGGAGCCGCCATCCACGAGCGCGACGTACAGCTCCTCCGCGTTGCCGAATCCACGCGCCTCGTAGCCGAGCTCGTTGAGCACTGCCAGCACCGCGGTGCGGATGAGCGGCTCGTCGTCGACGACCCAGATCTGCTGCGCCACCTGTCTCTCCTCCATCAAGCGCCGATGGCCGCCAATGAGTCGCCGATCACCGCCACGGCGAGATCCACCTCATCGTCGGTGGTCACGAGCGGGGGAATGATGCGGACGGCCTGTCCGTGGGTCCCGCAGCTCAAGAGCAGCACGTTTCTTGCCATCGCCTCCGCGAGGAGCGCCCTGGCGAGGTCCGGGCGTGGGGTGAGCCGATCGCCGTCGGCGAATTCGAGCGCCAGCATCAGGCCGCGGCCACGCACCTCGGCCACGGATCGATGGCCGGCGGCGCGCTCGCGCAGCGACGAGAGCATCCGCTCCCCGAGCCGGTGCGCTCGCTCCGCCAGCCGTTCCTCGTCGATCACGTCGAGGGTCGCCAGCGCGGCGGCGCAAGCCACCGCGTTCCCGCCGTAGGTGCCGCCGTGGGACCCGGGAGCCAGCTGGTCGAGGAGCGAGCGAGGCGCCAGGATGCCCGACAGCGGCAGGCCGGAGGCGATGCCCTTGGCCATGATCACGATGTCGGGCGACGCATCGGTCCATTCCGTCGCGAAAAACCGCCCGGTCCGGGCGTAGCCGGACTGCACCTCGTCGACGGCGAGAAGGATGCCGTGGCGGTCGGCCACCTCGCGCAGTGCGGGCAGGAAGCCGTCGGGCGGGATCACGTAGCCGCCCTCGCCGAGGACCGGCTCGACCACGAAGGCGGCCACGTCGTCCGGCGCGACCACGGTCGCGAACAGCTCGTCGATGGCAGCCATGGTGGCGTCCAGCGCGGCGTCCGCGCCGCCCATGCGCAAGGGGTATGGATAGGGTGCGAAGTGCACGCCTCCGACGAGCGGCTCGAAGTGCGCCCGGTACTTCACCGAGGAGCTGGTCAGCGACATCGCGCCATGCGTGCGGCCGTGGAAGCCGCCGCGGAAGCAGATGAAGGACGTCCGTCGAGTCGCGCGCTTGGCAAGCTTCATGGCCGCCTCGACCGCTTCGGCGCCGGAGTTGGAGAGGAAGAGACCGTAGGCCGTGCCGGCCCGCGGGTTCGGGAAGCGCTCGGGCAGCCGGCGGTGGAGCTCGAGCCCCGGCTGGTGGTACACGATGTTCTGCTGGAGGTGAATGCCGCGTCGCGCCTGCTCGACGATCGCAGCCACCACGCGGGGATGGGCGTGGCCGGTATTGGTGACGCCGATGCCGCAGGTGTAGTCGAGGTAGCGCTCCCCATCGGTCGTCTCGATCCACGAGCCGGATGCGCGCTCGACGACGAGATCGGTGTAGCGCGCCCACACCGGCGGGATGCCGGCACGGAGTGCGTCCCAATCGGTCAGAACGTCGGTGGCGTGATGATCCATGGTCGTCGGGTCTCCCAGCCGGCGTCATTGCGCCGGCGATATGGAAGGTAGCTCATCGCGCCGCGCCCACGGCCCTCGCCTCCGTCGCGCGACGCTGGCTCCACAGCTGGACGGCGATGAAGACGATGGCGACCAGAAAGATGAGCGTGCCCAGGACGTTGACCTCGGGCGGGATGCCGACGCGGCTCGCGCCGAACACCCAGAGCGGGAAGGTCACCGTGCGGCCCGCGTTGAACAGGGTGATGACGTAGTCATCAATGGACAGGGCGAAGGCAAGCAGGCCCGCGGCGAGGATGCCCGGGAAGATGAGCGGGAAGGTCACTCGCCAGAACGTCTCCCGTTCGTTCGCGTAGAGGTCCATTCCGGCGTCCTCGAGGGACCGGTTGAAGCCGACCAGCCGCGCTCGCACGGTGACGACCACGTAGCTGATGTTGAACATGACGTGAGCGACCAGGATCGTGAGGAAGCCGCGCGGGACCCCGATCGAGATCCACAGCGTGAGCAGCGACGTGCCGAGGATGATCTCGGGAGCGGTCATCGGGACGAAGATCAAGAGGTTCAGGGCGCCGCGGCCGCGGAACTCGTACCTGGCCAGGGCGAGCGCGATCAGCGTGCCAAAGGCCGTCGCCAGCACCGTCGAAATGGCGGCAATCGCCAGACTGGTGACCATCGGGCCCGTGATCTGCGGCCGGCCCCAGATGTCGAAGTAGTTCTCGACGGTGAAGCCCTGCCAGGTGATGTTCTGGCGGCCGGCTGGGTCATTGAAGCTGAAGATGATCATCACCGCGATCGGCGCGAACAGAAAGACGACCACTAGGGCGGTGAAGCCCAGGAGCAGAACTCGGGAGAGCCGCGTGTCGCCCATCAGGTCGTCAGTCGCTCGGTGCCCACGGCCCGGCTGTAGGCGGCCACCAGGATCGTGACCCCGATGACGAGGACGAAGGACAGCGCCGCCGCCGCCGGGTAGTCGTTTGCGTTGATGTACTTGAACTGGATGATGTTCCCGATCATCTGCACCTGGGGGCTGCCGGCGCCGATGACCTCGGCGTTGATGAAGTCGCCGATGGCGGGGATGAATGTCAGCAGCGAGCCCGCCACCACGCCCGGAAGGGAGAGCGTGAAGGTGATGCGCCAGAAGGCCTGGAGGCGGCTTGCGTACAGGTCCGTCGCCGCCTCGATGAGCCGGCGATCGATCTTCTCCAGGGCGACGTAGAGCGGGAGGATCATGAAGGGCAGGAAGTTGTAGGTCAGGCCGAAGATGACCGAGGCCGGGGTGGCCAGGAAGTGAAATGACTGATCGAGCATGCCCGCGTCCTTCAGCGTCCCGAACACGATCCCGTTGTCCGACAGGACCATCCGCCAGTTCAACGTGCGGATGACGAAGCTGACGAAGAACGGAAGGATGACGACGAAGAGAAGGGCGGTCTTCAGCCTTCCGCCATGGAAGGCGATGGTGTAGGCCATCGGATAGCCGATGAGCATCGCCAGCGCGGTGGTCGTCAACGCGTAGACGGCGGAGCGGACGAATTGCTCCCAGAATTCGCCGATCACCGCGGGATAGATCCCGAAATTCCACGTCAGCTGGTAGCCGGTGTCGAGCGACCCTTTCTGCAGCGACACGCTCAGCATGATCGCCATCGGGATGGCGAAGAAGACGAGCAGCCAGAGCCCTCCCGGCAGCAGGAGCAGGTAGGGCGTCAGCCGGCGGCGGCCCATGGCGGTCGTGGCTCGCCGGTCCTCAGGAACTCACTTCGAGCCAGAGGTCGTTCCATTCCGCCTCCTCTTCCTCGGTCAGCTGCTTGTCGTTGAACGTGTTCGCCAGCTGTTCCTCGGTCGGCACGACGGTGGGGGCAAGAATCTCGTTGTAGTCGGCGTCGTCCGTACTCCCCTCGTCGCGGTACGCCTGCGCCCGCGCGAGGATCTCTTCCTGGACACCGTCCACCGGGGTGAAGTACCCGATGTACTCCGACAGGGTGGTGGCCCCGTCCACGCCGTAGTAGTAGTTCAGCAGCTCGTGGGCTCCACCGATACGCGCCGCCCCCTTCGGGATGGCGAAGTTGTCGTTCCAGCGCATGCCGCCGTCGGCGGGCACCACGAACCGGACGTTCTCGTTGTCGTTGAGCTGCATCTGGGTGATGTCTCCCGACCACGCCACCGAGATCGCGAGGTCGCCGGCTGCCAGCGCGTCGTAGTACTCGTTGCCGTAATAGCCACGGAACTGGTTGCGCGCGTTTGCCTCGAGCAGCTTGTCACGCGCCCGCGTCACGTCGTCGACGGTCGCGTTCTCCGGCTCGACGCCCAGCGAGAGCAGGGTGAGCCCGAACATGTCCCGCATGTCGCTGAAGGCACCGGCCACCTCCGCGAAGGCCGGGTCGAGCAGGTCGTCGAAGGTCGTGATCTCTCGACCGGTGAGCTCCGGGTCGTAGGCGATGCCGGTGATGCCGCCCTGCCACCACAGGCTGTACTTGTTCTCTGGGTCGAACCACAGACCCTTGGCGTAGTCGGCCGCATTCGCCGTCCAATTCGGGAGCTGGCTATGGTCGAGCTCTTCGAGGAACCCGAGTCGCGCCATGCGCTCGATGACCCAGCCGCCGGGCGTGATGACGTCCCAGCCGGTTGGGTTCCCGGCCTGGAGGTCCTGGCGGATGGTCCCGAAGAAGTCGGCATTGTCCCCGATCGCCTCGGTGTAGTTGACCTCCACGCCGGTCTGCTCCGTGAAGGCGACGAGGCTCGGATAATTGCCATCGTCGTCGATGTCGATGTAGAGAGGCCAGTTCGCCCATTCGAGCGCTCCAGTGGCATCTGACGCTGCCGGTCCGCCCGGGGATGCCGCCGTCGACCCGCCCGGCCTGATGCCACAGGCGGCGAGGATGGACTGCAGCGTCAGCGCCGATCCGGCGATCAGCGCGCCGCGCCCGCTCTGCCGCAGGAAGCTGCGGCGCGACATCCGTCCCCTCGGGCCCAACGCACGGGCGATGGCACGCTCGATCCGGCCGTCATCAGGCATCGATCTCTCGCTCCTCTTGCTCACGGACTCCCATTGAGGCCGGACCCCCGTCGCGGCCGATCACGAATGTGTGCTGCGGCTTCCAGGTCAGGCGCACGCGCTGGCCGTCGGCCAGCACCTCGCCGGCGCCGCTCGTCTCGAGGTTCTGGGCATAGACGGTCAGCCGGTGCCCGTCCGCCGTCTCGACGAGGTACTGGGTGCTCACGCCGACGTACGAAGCGTCCAGGACGGTGCCCTCGATGGCGTTGGCCTCGCCGCCGGCCGCCGCCACCTCGCCGTCGGCAAGCGTCTGCACGCGCAGCTTCTCCGGCCGAATGCCGATGCGGAGCTTCGTGGAATCGTCGCCCGTGCCCGCCGGAGCGCGAACGATGCTGCCGTCGACCAGGCGCAGGTCGGTCAGGCCGCCGCTGCGCCCCACGAACTCGGCGTCCAGCAGGTTGCTCACGCCCAGGAACCCCGCCACGAATTCCGTGGCCGGTCGCTCGTAGAGCTCTTCCGGGGCTCCGAGCTGCTCGATCCGTCCGGCTCGCATGACGGCGATGCGATCCGCCATCGTCATCGCCTCGTCCTGGTCGTGCGTGACGAAGATGAACGTGATCCCGATCTCGCTCTGGATGCGCTTGAGCTCCACCTGCATCTGCCGCCGCAGCTTGAGGTCGAGCGCGCCGAGAGGCTCGTCGAGCAGCAGCACCTGCGGGTTGTTCACCAGCGCGCGCGCCAGGGCGACCCGCTGCTGCTGCCCGCCGGAGAGCTGGCTCGGCCTGCGCTTCTCGTACCCCGGCAGGTCGACCAGCTTGAGCATGAAGGCGACCTGGTGACGCACTTCTCCCTCCGCCACCTTGCGCCGGCGCAGGCCGAACGCGATGTTCTCGTAGACGTCCAGGTGTGGGAACAGCGCGTAATTCTGGAAGACGGTGTTGACGTCGCGCTTGAACGGCGGCAGGTCCGTCACGTCGAGGCCCCGCAGCCAGATGCTGCCCTGCGTGGCCGCCTCGAAGCCGCCGATCATCCGGAGGGTCGTGGTCTTGCCACAGCCCGACGGGCCCAGGAGGGCGAAGAACGAGCCGCGCTCGATGTCGAGCGACAGGTCGTCGACGGCCGTGACCTCACCGAACCGCTTGGTCACTCCGTCGAGCCGGACATCAACCTCAGGCACGTTCGTCCACTCGTCCCAGCCTACAACCTGGCCACCGCAGGAATCGGAGTATAGAGACGTCCGCGGCCGTGCAACTTTGCAGCCGTCAGCCGCGTCATGAGGCTGTCGGCAACCAGACGGGGGAGACCACACACCGATGGCCAAGCTCAATCACCAGAAGCGGCAGCGACCCCACCCCACTGTCATCCGTCGACGCCGCGCCAACCGCCAGCGCGCCGAAGAGCAGCGCAGCAGGCGCGACCTCGAACGCTGGCGACGGAGCGGCTGAGGCCGGATCCCATCACCGACCCCGACGACCCGACCGGAGACCCGGCCGGGTCGTTCGCTTGTTAGACTCGCACGGCCCCGAGCTCCTTCGAATTTCCGTTACCGGAGCGCACGACCGCCATGGACTTTGCCCTCTCGCCCCAGCACGAGGAGATCCGGCGCACCGTGCGCGACTTCGCCGAGCGCCGCATCGTGCCGGTCGCCGACGAGCTCGAGCGCAGGGGCGAGTTCCCGATGGAGATCATTCGCGAGGCCGCCTCGCTCGGCCTGCTGGGGGTGCCGTACCCCGAGGAGATCGGCGGGACGGGGCTCGACTCGCTCGCCTATGCAATCACCGTCGAGGAGCTCTCGCGCGCGAGCGGCAGCATCGGCATCATCGTCAGCGCCCATACCAGCCTGGGCTGCAACCCGATCTGGCTGGCAGGCACCGATGAGCAGAAGGAGCGGTACCTGCGACCGATGGCGTCCGGGGAGGTGCTGGGCGCCTATGGCCTCACCGAGCCCGGGGCAGGATCCGACTCGCGAGGCACCCGGACGCGCGCTCATCGCGACGGCGACGATTGGATCATCAACGGTGGCAAGCGCTTCATCACCAATGCCGGCGTCGCGGGGACGTACATCGTCACCGCCGTCACCGACCGCGAGGAGGGCAGCGGCAAGATCAGCGCCTTCATCGTCGAGGCCGATACCCCCGGCTTCAGCATCGGCCGCATGGAGGAGAAGATGGGCCTCCACGCCTCCAACACCGGCGAGCTGATCTTCGACGACTGCCGGGTCCCTGCCGGCAACATGCTCGGCGGTGAGGGAGAGGGCGATAAGCTCTTCCTGAAGACGCTCGACGGCGGGCGCATCGGGATCGCATCGATGGCTCTCGGCCTGGCACAGGCAGCCTACGAGGCGGCATCGGCCTACTCGAAGGAGCGCCGCCAGTTCGATCGGCCCATCGGCTCCTTCCAGGGAGTGGCCTTCAAGATCGCCGACATGGCGACCGGGATCGACGCGGCCCGCCTGATGACCTACCGCGCGGCGTGGCTCAAGGACACCGGCCGTCCGTACTCGACCGAGGCGGCGATGGCGAAGCTGTTCGCGTCCGAGATCGCCCGCGACGTCACGAACGACGCGGTCCAGGTCCACGGCGGCTACGGGTACATCACCGAGTACAAGGTGGAGCGGTACCTGCGTGACGCGAAGCTGACCGAGATCGGCGAGGGGACGAGCGAGATCCAGCGCATGGTCATTGCCCGCAACCTGCTCGGCCTGCGCGCGATGTAGGTCGGGGCGGGCGTCCGCGAGGTGGGATGCCAACCAGATTGGCGCTGTGACCGCCGCAGGCGTGCCGGACAGACGTTCTCCGCCGATCCGCCAATCTGACTGGCCGAGTGACGGTCGAGCGTCCCGAATTCGGTTGCTGAAGGCTCTCGCCCCGCCCTTCGTTCGTCATAGGGCCAACTCAGCTGGCACCACGCTGCCGGCGCGCGGCCGCCGAACGCGCTACGCTTCTCTCGCCGGTCGTTCGACCAGCCATCAAGATTCGCGCAGAGGCCAACGACCATGAGCACCCGCATCGACGAGCTGGACGCGATCGTGCGCCAGTTCGACCTGAACGAGCACCCCTTCTACACCGAGTGGCGCGCCGGCACCCTGCCGGTGGGGCGCCTCGCCGAGTACGCCGACGAGTGGGCGCCCTTCATCGGCGCCGTCGACGCCGGCTGGGAGCGGATCGGCTACCCCGAGTACGCCGCCGAGGAGCGTGAGCACGACGCACTGTGGAGCCGATTCCGCACCGCGCTGAACGCCACGAGCGATATGCGTCGGCCGCAGAGCCGGACACTGCTGGCGGTCGGCGAGAACGCGTTCGCATCGGTCCCCGAGGCGCTCGGCGCGCTCTACAGCTTCGAGGTCCAGCAGCCGGCCACCGCGTCGAGCAAGCTGGCCGGCCTTCGCGAGCACTACGCCGGCACCGTCGACAGCGATGCGCAGCAGTACTTCGTCGAGCACTCGGTCGAGACCGATGAGCCGGCCATGCTGGCCGGCCTCATCGACGGCCTGTCCGACGGCGAGTTCGCCCGCGCGAAGACGGCCTGCGCCCTCTTCAGCGCCGCCGCCTGGGGCGCCCTCGACGGGGTCTACTACACCGACTGAGCCGACGCGCGCGCGGCAGCGCCGCGCAAGGCTGAACATGCGTGGGTCGGGAGCTTCGGACAACTGATTCGCCGATACGCGCGTCCCACGAGAGTCGTCGGTCCGCCGCCCGTCAGCGCTGGTTGCTGAACTCGACGGACCAGCGCCGGGCGGATCCGTCCTCGGCATTCCACCAGGCGGTGAGGACGCCCACCTCGCCGCCGGGCAGGATCACGAGCGCGCCGAGGTCGGCCTGCGTCGGCCATCGATCCTCGCGACGGACCTCGTCGCCCACGAGGGTCAGGCGCGTCATCGGCAGGCCCGGTCCCTCCCGCTCGAGTGGCTCGCCGCGAGCGATCACCCGATCGTCCCCGGTTCGAACGGTGACGGCCAGTCGCTCGGGCGCCGCGTGCACCCAGAGAACCTCGGTTGGGTCGATCCTGCCGCGTGCGAACTCCAGCCCGGTTGCCGCGGCCGCGGGGTACCACAGCTCCCACGTCTGAAGGTCGGTGAGCGTCATGGCTGCATGGTAGGCCGTCGCCGGCGCGACGCCTGACGCCACGAGGGGTGAGGATCAGTGCGGGGCGCGCGCAAGCTCGACGAACGCATCGAGCGAGGTCGGGTCTGCCAGCGAGCCGCGCGAGGCGGCGACGTCGGCCGGTGTGCCGGCCAGGATGCGCTTGACGGGCACCTCGAGCTTCTTGCCCGACAGCGTGCGCGGGATCGCCGGCACCGCCAGGATCTCGTCCGGCACGTGGCGCGGCGACAGCGATGAGCGCAGCTCGGCCAGGATCCGAGCTCGGAGCTCGTCCGACAGCTCGGCACCGTCGCGCAGCGCGACGAACAGCAGCAGCCGGTCATCGGCCTCGTCGAGGTGGACGACCAGCGAGTCGGCGACCTCGGCAATCGACTCGACCACCGCGTAGAACTCGGCGGTTCCGATCCGCACTCCGCCCCGGTTGAGGGTGGCGTCGGAGCGCCCGCTGATCACGCACGAGCCGCGTTCCGTGAACGTGATCCAGTCACCGTGGCGCCAGACGTCGGGAAAGTCGGAGAAATACGCCGTCCGGTAGCGCTCGCCGTCGGGATCGTTCCAGAACGCGACCGGCATCGACGGCATCGGTCCCGTGAGCACGAGCTCGCCCTGTTCGCCGACGAGGGGTCGCCCGTCCGGCGAGAACGCCTCGACCGCACAGCCGAGGTGCCGGCAGGACAGCTCGCCCTCCCACACCGGGACGAGTGGCGAGGCGCCGACGAAGGCGGTGCAGACGTCGGTCCCGCCCGATACGGACTGCAGATGGACCGATGGGCTGATCGCGTCGTACACGTAACGGAAACCTTCCGCCGGCAGGGGCGCCCCGGTCGAGCCGATGCCCCGGAGGCGGGAGAGGTCGGCGATCTCGCCCGGGCGCAGCCCGTCCTTGCGGCAGGCCATGAGGTACGGCGCCGATGTCCCGAAATAGGTCGTGCCTTCCTCGCCGGCCATGCGCCACAGCGCCCCCAGGTCCGGATGCGCCGGCGAGCCGTCGTACAGGATGATCGTGGCATCGACCGCAAGGCCGGAGACCAGGTAGTTCCACATCATCCAGCCGGTGGTGCTGTACCAGAAGAACCGATCGGCCGGGCCCAGGTCGTGGTGGAGCGCGTGGATCTTGAGGTGCTCGAGCAGGATGCCGCCGTGGCCGTGGACGATCGGCTTCGGCAGGCCGGTCGTGCCCGAGCTGTAGAGCACGAACAGCGGTGCGTCGAACGGGACCTGCTCGAAGGCCAGCTCGCCCGGCTCGGCGACGAGCTCCGACCAGGGGACCGCGTCCGGCGTCGATGGCGCAGTTGCCCGCAGGTAGGGGAGCACGACCGTGGCCCCGAGACCGGGCAGGGCGGCACGGATGGCGGCCACCTCGGCCCCGCGGTCGACCTCGCGCGCGCCGTAGCGGTAGCCGTCGATGGTCAGCAGCACCTTCGGCGCGATCTGGCTGAACCGATCCACCACGCTGCGGGTCCCGAACTCCGGGGCGCAGCTCGACCAGATCGCGCCCAGCGAGGCGGTGGCCAGCAGCGCCACCACGGCCTCCGGCACGTTCGGCAGGTAGCCGGCGACACGGTCGCCGGGGCCAACGCCCAGCCGCGCCAGCCCGGTCCGCGCGCGTCCCACCGCGTCGCGCAGCTCGTCGGCGGTCAGGGTGAGGCGATCGCGCGTCTGCGAGCGGGCCACGAGCACGACGTCGTCACCGGCGCGGCCGGCCAGGCGCAGGCAATGCTCCGCCCAGTTCAGGCGCGCGTCCGGAAACCAGCGCGCGCCCGGCATGCGCGCATCTGCCAGCGCCGGCCCCGGATCGGTCGAGGAGCGGACGTCGAAATGGTCCCAGACCGAAGACCAGAACGCGCCGGGATCGTCGACCGACCATCGATGGAGCGCCGCGTAGTCATCGAACGCCAGCCCATGCTGGCGCGCGAGCCAGGCGAGGTAGGCGCCGACGCGGGTGCGCTCCCGCGCATCCGGGCGCGGCATCCACAGGACCGGCGGCGTGACCATCGCCGGATCATGCCAGAGCGCGGAATCAGCCGCGGCGGCGTCGCGCCAGGCGTTCCGCGAGCGTCTCCGCCGGCGGCTCGGCTTCGCCTGCGGACGCCGGGCCAGGCGCCACCGGCGCAACCGGTGCAGCGGCCGCCGGACGTGTCGCGGGCCGAGCCGGGCGAGGCGCGCTCGCGGGAGATGCGGCGGCCGGCGCGGGCGCCGCGGACGTGACGGTGGTGGGCTCCGTCGGCGCCGCCACGCGGTCCGCGCGACGCGCGCTGCGGTCGCGGGCGGCACGCAGCTCGGCCAGGCCCGGCACGAGCTCCGGCTCGGCGCTGCCCAGCCCCACCCGCCGGGCGGCCCACTCGCGTGCGCGGCGGAAGTCGCCACGGCTCAGCGCCACGCGACGCACGCCGACGTCGATCGGAACCAGGACGATGGCCAGCAGGAGCAGCCACGGCCAGATGGGTGTCGGGAAGGCGCTCGCCTCGATGTCGTGGCGCCACACGGCGGTGGGCGCCTCCTGGTCGGCGATCGGCAGCTCGCGGCCGCCGCCGGCCTCGGCATACGTTGCCAGCGCCTCGCTATCGACGCCGAGGCGCCGGAACTCCTCGGCCGCGGGCGACACGATGCCGAGAGTGCGGCTGGCCGCATCGGTCTCGTTCGCATCCTCGAACGTCTGGGCCACCCGCACCAGGTAGGCGCCCTGGTCATCGGCCCGGACCGTGCCCGCGTAGCGGCCGGGGCCGACCTGGTCGAGCACCGACTGGGTTGGCTCCAGGTCCGGCGAGATGAGGCGCAGGACGGTGCGATAGAAGTTGCGCGGACCGACCTCGTCGTCGAAGGAGGTGACCTCGACGTTCAGCTCGCCGTCCTCCCCGGGCGAGAAGCGGACGTCGATGCCCTCTGAGTCCTGCGGCGGCAGGGTCCAGGCCACGAGCTGCGCGGTGAGGGTGCCGAACTCGGGCGTCCCGATCCACGGCGTGGCCCATTGCTGGCGGGCGTCGGACGTCCACGCCACGGAGCGTCCCAGCCCGTACTGCCACTGTGCCAGCAGCGGGTCCTCGCGCCCTGTCAGGAGGGGGACCGTCGCGCTGCCCTTGGCCGTCGTGGCGTTGTAGCCGAGGAGCTGGGGCAACCGGCCGGCATCCAGCCCGTCGAGGATCTCCGACGAGGCCGACGGGATCGGCTGGAACCGCTCCTCGACGACCTGCTCGCCGGCCGTCCGGATCGTCTCGCGCAGGAAGATGTCCGGGATCGTCGTGGCGTCGGCCGCGTCGTAGTAGCGACCGCCGGAGTCCTCGGCCAGCCGGCGCAGCAGCTGTGCCGAGCCGCCGCCGGTGCCGATGGTCGACAGGGTGATGCCGGCGGCCTGCATGTCCTCGAGCAGGTCGTCGTACGCACCGTGCGGCGACCAGCCGTCGGTGATCAGGATGATGTGGCGCAGCGTGGCCGGGTTGTCGATGAGGTCGTCGTAGGCCGCCTGCAGCCCGGCGAAGATGTTCGTGTTGCCGTCGGCCTCGAAGCCGAGGCCATTCCCGAGCGCCCCGAAGTCGATCGGCGCCGTACGCACCGCCCAATGGGCGTTCTGGTCGAACGCGACGACTCCGAGCTGGTCGGTCGGCGCGAGCGCCTCGGCGGCGCGCAGGATCGCCTCCTTGGCGATGTCGACCTTCTCGAAGCCGCGCTCGCCGGACGGGTTGGCGTTGTCACGCGAGTCGCCGGTGCAGTGACAGTCGGCCATGCTGCCGGACTTGTCGACCACGGCCACCATTGCCACGTCGGGCGATCGCTCGCGGTCGCGGACCGTCATGTAGACCGGCAGCGTCTCCTCGATCGGTGTGTCGAGATAGCCGCCGGCACCGAAGCTGTCGCGGCCGCCGAGCATGACCAGGCCGCGCCCGAGATCCCTGACATAGACCTGGAGCGCGGCCATGGTGTCGGCGCCGAGCTGATCGGCGTTCACGTTGTCAAGGACGATGGCGTCGTAGCCCGCCAGGCTGGCGAGCGACGACGGGACGCCACCGGCCGCCACGACGGTCACCTCCAGGCTGCCCTCGCCGAGCGATGCGATGAGGTCCGCGGCCCGCGTCGCGTCGTCGGTCGCGACCAGCACCTGTGGCTCGCCGGTGACGAGGACGTAGGCGTCGGCGGCATTGTTCTCGCCGAACCGGTCCTCAGCCGGCTCGATGACCGCGCGGAACACGTGGAATCCGGGCTCGGCGGCGGTGACGGCGAACGGGACCGTCGTCACGCCCGGCTCGAGGTCCAGCTCCCTCGTGGCGACGGTGGCGCCGTCGGCCAGGAGACGCAGGGTGGCGGTGGTCGTGATCGTCGAGCGCAGGCGAACGGTGAGCTCGATCGTCTCGCCGACGCGCGCTCCGGGCTGTGCGTCCACGGCGTCGACCAGGACCTCTGCGGCCGACTCGTCGGCGGGCGTCACGACGTCGAGCCTCATCCCACGCGCCGCCGCCGCCGCGATGGCCTCCTCGGCCTCGCCTGACGTGTCATTGCCGTCCGACATCAGCACGATCCGCTGCTGGCTCCCGGCCGGGAAGATCGCGGCGGCAAGCCGGACCGCGGCAGCCACGTCGGTGGCGCCGACGACCGGCTCCGACGCGGGCTCCGACAGCTCGTCGAGCTCGGATGGAAGGCGGTCGACGAGCGCGTTTCCGCCGAACACGACCACCCCCGCCGTGTCGCCTTCCGGCATCTCGCGCACGCTGTCGCGCGCCCACTCGACGAGCTCCTCTCGGGTCGCATCGAGCATGGAGGCGGAGGCATCGAGCAGGAAGACCACGCTCAGGCGATCCGATGGCAGGGCCAATCGCGCGCCGGCCAGCGACAGGACCAGGCAAGCCACGAGCACGAGCCGGATCGCGAGCGAGGCCACGCGACGACCCATCGGCAGCGTGCGCGACGCTCCCAGCCAGCCGAGGACGACGATCGCGACGGCCGGGATCGCCAGCCACAGCCAGACGGGGTCCGAGAGACCGATCGGCAGGGTCATCGGGCCCGTCCGGACAGCGGCGCGGGGCGCCCGCGGAACGCTCTTGCCAGGCTGCGGCGCGTCGGACGATGGAAGAGGAGCCACTCGAGCACCAGCAGCGCCAGCGCGGCGAGCGCCAGCGGCCACCACCACTCGGCCCGGGTGGGCTGCGAGGCGGGCTCGTCGCCCGAGGTGACGCGACCCATCTCGGTGATGCGCTGGGGGTCGCCCGGCGCGACGTCCGACTCGTCCGCGCTGAACAGGTTGATCGCCGTTGCGCCCAGGAGCACGTCGCTCAGATCCGCTTCCTCGCTGATGGCGCGCACCTCCCGCAGCCCGACCAGCTCGGCACCGGGGATCGTGAGGCGGCCACCGACGACCGACACGTCGACCCCCGTGCTGGTGGCTCCGGGCAGGTCGGGCGCACCGACGGTCTCGACCCGGACTCGTTCGATTCGGGAGTCGACCACGACGCTGGTCGTCTCCCCCAGGCGCATCGACGAGGGCAGGATGCCCTCGACGGCCGGCAGGAGCAGCTCCGTCAGGTTGCTCATCATGAGGGGAAATGCCACCTGGAGCGGAAGGTCGGACTCGCCGAGGTCGAAGCCGATGAGGCCGACGGCGTGGCCGTCGACCTGGCCAACCGCCACGAGCGGGTCCCCGCCGGTCGTCGAGACCACCGCCCGCAGGCCGTCCGCGGCGACGATCTCGCGTGCCCGGCCGATGTGCACGGTCGACAGGTCGACGAAGCGCAGGACCGGCTCGTTCGGATCGGTCCGGTCGATGACCGGGCCCTCGATCCGCCCGTCGACGCTGCCGAACGGGCCGTCGGCGTCGGGGTCGAGGTAGAGCGCCGGCAGGGCCGGCGGGTCCTCCGGCACGAGCCCGTCGAAGATGAGCAGTCCGTAGGGCGTGCCGGCCTGCTGGGCATCGGCAAGCGCATCGGGATAGCCCTCGGCATCGACGGCATACAGCTCGAGGCGGGGGAGGAGCGCCAGCGCGTTCTCGAGGTAGGCGTTCCCGTCGCCCACCAGGAGCGCGCGCGTCGTCTCGTCGGCCGCGACGACCGCGTAGGCGCGGTCGTCGGTCGCGAGCGCATCGCCGCCTGCCAGGCGGGCCTCGATGGTGCGCGTGGCAGCCGGCACCGTGCTGATGAGCGCCTCCGAGCGCTGCCCGGCAGGGATCGTCAGCTCCCGGGCGTCGACCAGGGCGCCGTCGGCGTACACCTCGAGGCGCCGCGCCGCCTCGGCGGCCGATGGGTTGGCCACCGCCACGAAGAGGTCCAGCTGCGCCCCTCCGGCGCGCCGCAGGGCCGACAGCGCGGCGATCGACTGGTTTGCGTCCGTCGCGCCGATCCGCTCGACCAGCACCGGCGCGCCCACGCCCACGTCCGGCAGGTCGTCCCCGGCCGCGTCGGTGACGACCACGATCGTCGAGTCCGCGTCGCGGGCGGCCAGGGCCGACGAGAGTGCGAACGCGTCGGTCAGGTCGCCCGGCAGCTGGGTTGCCACGATGCCGTCGATCGCCTCGAGCGCGGCATCGGTGTCGTCGGTCTCGCTCACGAGGACGTCCGCGGTATCGGCGGCCGCGACGACCGTGACGCGGCCACCCACCGGCAGCCGGCCGACCACGTCGCGCGCCCGCTCGCGCGCCAGCGCCATGCGGTCTTCATCGTTCGTGCTCGTGGCCATCGACGCGCTCGTGTCGACGATGAGCACCACGTTGGCGGCAAGGTCGGACTCGACCGCGCTGAACGGGCGTGCGGCGGCGAAAACGACGATGGCCGCGATGAGCAGCTGCACGAGCAGCAGCCAGCTGAAGCGCAATCGCTGCCACGGTGCGTTGGCCTCGATGTCGCGGATCAGCTGCTGCCACAGGAAGGTCGAGCCCACGGGCACGTCGCGACGTCGCAGGCGAAGCATGTAGAACGCGACGATGACCGGGAGGGCGATCAGCCCGAGCAGGGCCAGGGGCACGATCATTCGACGACCCTCCGACGGCGCAGGACGTCGAACAGGAGGTCCGCGAGGTCGAGATCGGTCGGCACCTGCACGTATGCGCCTCCGCGGCGACCGACGAAAGCGCTGATCTCGTCCGCCCACTCGGCCAGGCGCGTCCGATAGCGGTCGACGAGGTCGTCGTCGCCGCTCACCTCGACGGCATGGCCGGTCTCGTTGTCGACGAGGCGCGCGTCGGGCGCCACCACCGGCTCGAGCTCGTCGGGCGCAAGCAGGTGGAGGACCGACAGCTGGCAGCGCGTGCCGGCCAGATCACGCAGGGCGTCGATGTAGCCGGGGTCCATGAGGTCGCTGATCAGCAGCAGCGGACCCGTCCCGCGCATCCGGCCCGCGTACGCTCGCGCCGCCGCCGCGAGGCCGGTGAGCCGCTCGGTGCGTGGCGTTGACAGGAAGCGGAACAGCTCGAGCGCGCGACGCTTTCCGCGAATCGGCGGCAGGACGCTCGCGGCGCCGTCGCCCAGGAAGGCGACGCTCACGCGATCCATGCTGGCCAGGCCAAGGTAGCCCAGTGCGGCGGCCGCTCGCCGCGCCGCATCGAGCTTGTTCGGCTCGCCGTAGTCCATCGAGCGCGAGGCGTCGACCAGGATGTGGACGGTGACGTCCTCCTCCTCGACGAACAGCTTCACGAACAGCTTCTCCAGCCGCGCATAGGCGTTCCAGTCGAGCTGACGCAGGTCGTCGCCGGCGGTGTAATTGCGGTAGTCGGCGAACTCGACGCTCTGGCCCCGCCGCACGCTCCGGCGCTCGCCCTTCATCCGACCCGCCGTCAGGCGGCGCGAGGCGAGCTCCAGCTGCTCCAGGCGGCGCAGGAAGGTCTCGTCGAAGAACGGGGCGCGGTTCGTTGCCGTCATCGGTCCACCGAGCTGTCGTGGCGCAGGTCTTCGCCGCCATCGGCTGTCCGGTGGCCGCTCGTGCGCTCGTGCTGCACGGGTGCACGCCAGGGGTCCGACGCCCGCGGACTCGCCTGCCCGGAGAGTCCCGGCAGAGACAGGGGAACGCGCGAGGCCAACGAGGCCTCTAATCGGCTGGTTCGGTGGCGGTCTCGGCGATGATCGCCCGCACGACCGAATCGGTGCTGATTCCCTCGGCCTCGCCCTCGAAGTTGAGGATGATCCGGTGCCGCAACGCGGGTGGCGCGACCGCCTGCACGTCGCCGTAGGCGACGTTGAAGCGACCGTCGAGCAATGCGTGGATTTTCGCGCCCAGCACGATGGCCTGCGCCCCTCGCGGCGACGCGCCGTAGCGCACGAACGTCTTGACGATCTCCGGCACTCGCTCGGTTTCGGGGTGACTGCCGCGCAGGATGCGAATCGCGTACGCCATGACGTGCGACGCGATCGGTACATCCCGTGCCAGGCGCTGCATGGCGAGCACATCGGCTCCGGTGGCGGCCTTGCCGACGGTCGGCGTCTCGACGCCGGTCGTGCGGTCCATGATCCGAATGAGGTCCTCCTCGGACGGGAACGGCACGTCGATCTTGAAGAAGAACCGATCCAGCTGCGCCTCGGGCAGGGGATAGGTGCCCTCCATCTCGAGTGGATTCTGGGTGGCGAGCACGAAGAACGGCTCGGACAGCGTGTACTGCTGCTTGGCGACCGTCACGCGATGCTCCTGCATCGCCTCCAGCAACGCCGACTGCGTCTTCGGCGTGGCGCGGTTGATCTCGTCTGCCAGGATGAGGTTGCTGAAGATCGGCCCCTGCTGGAAGCGGAACCGCCGTTCTCCGCCCTCCTCGACGATAATGTTCGTGCCGATGATGTCGGCCGGCATGAGGTCGGGCGTGAACTGGATGCGGGAGAAGCCGAGGTCAAGCGCCTCGGCCATGGTGCGCACCAGCATCGTCTTGCCGAGGCCGGGGACGCCCTCCAGGAGCGCGTGCGATCCGGCGATCAGGCTGATCAGGGTCTGCCGCACCAGCTGGTGCTGGCCGACGATGAACGCCCCCACCTCGGTCTCGATGCGGGTGGCCATCTCGGCGAAGCGCTCGGGGGCCAGCTCGTCGCCGGCCGGTGCGGTCGCGGTCGGGGTCTGCTCGGTCATGGGTTTGGGGCTCACTCCGTGGGTTCGAGGCGGGAGAAGTAGTCGCGGACGAAGTCCTTCAGTGTGATCGGCACCTGCTGCCGGTCGAGCGCCGACTGGGCGAAATCGTTGTAGAGGTCGAAGACCGATGCGTACGGCACGACGCTCTCGTTGTCGAAGCCGACGCCAGAGCCGGAGCCGGTCTGGTCGGTCCCGCCGTTGCCGCCGGAGCCCGCGATGAAGTCGGGATCGCCCGGCCGCCCGAAGCGATCGAAGTCGGACAGCACGTTTCCCTCGTCGTCGGTCTCGAAGCCCTCGTTGCCCTGGGTCGGACCGTCGAAGCCGCCGGTGCGCAGGCCGCCGCCGGGGATGCGTCGCACGTTCGTGCCGCCGCCGCTGCCCAACTGCCCGCCGGCACCCGGGTTGTTCCCGGGCTGCGATCCCGGCTGGGATCCCGGTTGGTTCCCGCTCCCAGGCTGGCTGCCGGGCTGTCCGGGCTGTCCGGGCTGTCCGGGCTGGCCCGGCTGACCCGACGCGCCAGGCTGACCCGGCTGGCCCGACGAGCCCGGCTGCCCGGGCTGGCCCGAGGCTCCCGGCTGGCCCGACCCGCCTGGCTGTCCGGGCTGGCCCGATGCGCCGGGCTGGCCCGATGATCCCGGCTGCCCGGTCGAGGCGCCGGTCGGCTGGCCGGCGCGTGCGACTTGACGAGCGCCTTCCTGGAGGGCCGACTGCGCATCGGCCACGTCGCGCTGCAGCTGGCGATCGCGCTCGGCCTGGCGGAACGCGTCGGCGGCGCGCTCGAGCGCCTCGGCCGCCGCCTGGCGCGCCTCCTCGCTGCCGGAACGGGCCGCCGCGTCGAGCGCATCGGCTGCCTGCGCCAGCGCCTGGGCGACCTGTGGCTGGGATGCAGCGCCGGCCTGGGCCGCCTGCCGAAGCTCCTCGGCGCGGGCCGCCGCCTCCTCGGGCGTCAGCTCGTCGGTCCGCTCCGCGAGCTCATCGAGGTCATTCGCCGCCTGCTCCGGGTCACCCTCCGGGTTCGCTTCCTCGTCGCCGGTGGCCGCGCGTGAGGCGGCGCGGGCGAGCTGGCTGAGGGCCGCGTCCTGCTCGGCAGCCTGCGGGTCCGCCGTGCGCGAGAGCTCCTCCTGGACAGACCCGATCCGGGCCAGGGTCGCCTCGCGATCGTCGCCCTGCTCGCGCAGCTGGCGCGCGAGCTCACGGAGCTCTCGTTCCAGCTCCTCCCGGCGCGGATCAGGGTTCTCCACGTTCTCCTCGGCGATCTCCTCAGCCTCCTCCTCGACCCGCTCGGCCACGCGCTCGGCCGCCTCGCGCGCCGCTCGCCGCTGGTCGAGCAGGTCGTCCTGGGGGTTTGGCCACGCGACGAGCAGCAGGGTCATGGCGAGCCCGGCGCCGGCGATGGCCAGCGGGCGTCGGGCAAGCTGCGGCCTGAAGGCGCGGCGCAGGTCGACCTCGTTGAGCCGGGCCCGAGCGTCGCCCAGCTGTCGCGCCTCGAGCGGATCGCGCGCTTCATGCCCCGCGAGCTCGAGGGCGGTCCCGAGGCGCTGGCGCATCCCGAGCTCTTCGTCCGCCCGGCGGGCCGCGTCCACGAGTGACGGGCGCCGGCGGGCCGTGTCGATGATCCATGCCACCAGTGCGACGCCACCGACGCCGGCCTGGATCCACGGCGCCGCCTCGAGCGGGAAGGCGCGGGCGAGCAGCTGCACCAGGGCGACCCCCAGAATCGCCGCGGCCACGATCAGCAGGCCGGAGCGGACCGCCCGACGCCACCACAGTCGCCTGCGAAGGCGGTGCAGTCGCGCCAGCGCATCGGTGCCGAGGCGCTCGCGGACGGCGGCCGCGACCAGGCGATCCGTCATCGCTCCGCCTCTGGCCCCTCGCGGAGCTTCTGGATGACCGGTGCTCCCTCGAGAGCGGGATCACTCGCGGCGAACCCGGCTGCGACCGGCCGCGCGGGCCTTCGACGACGCCGGAAGGCCCAGCGCATGCCGGCGGGAACGACGAGGCGCGTGGCGGCGAGCGTCAGGATGGCGGCCACGATGACGGAGGAGATGGCGACGCGCGGCCACCAGTACCCCGAGCCCGTCTCGATCACTGCGTCGACCGGATTGCCGAACTGGTCGATCGGGCGGCAGACGTCGCCAACGCATTCAACGCCGCCGCCGAGGTCCGGCGCGTCGCCACGCAGCTGCGCGAGCATCTGGTTGATGCCGCCGAAGCCGCCCGGCTCGGTGTTGGCCACGACGTCGAGCATCCCGACCATCGGGTTGACGTACATGAGCTGCTCCGGCGCGCGTTCCACCGGCTGGACGCCGAATCCGTTCTCGTCCTGGCTGATGACGACGGTCCAGAAGATGAAGAGCATGGCCGTGCCAAGGGTCAGGCCGAGGACCGTGATGTAGGTCAGCACCGTGGCGGCCTGGGTGCGCTTGAGGAGCGCCGAGAAGAAGAGGCCGATGGCGCCGAGCATCAGGGCCGTCGCCAGCAGCACGAGCTGTTGCCGAACGATGTCGTCGACCGATGCGCCACCGTACATGAGCACGATGGCGGTGATCGGGATCGCGGCAACGATCATCAGCACCACGAACGCGAGGGCTGCCGCGAGCTTGCCGATGACGATCGCGCCGGGCCGCATCGGCGTGCTGATCAGCAGGTCCAGCGTCTGCTTCTCGCGCTCGAGGCTGATCTGGCCGGACGTGAATGCGGGTGCGATGAAGCAGATCAGGATCAGTTGGAAGATGGAGAGCAGCGTGAAGATCGACTGGCCGATCAGCGCCGACGCGTTGGCCTGGCCGCCGAAGCCACCGAACCCGCCGGCGATGTTGCGGGCGTTCGGCTCGATGACCACGTAGACGCCATAGGTGATCAGGGCCAGGATGGCGAGGTAGACGGTCAGGACGATGAAGGCGCGCCGGCCGCGCATGCGCGAGCGAAGCTCCTTGACCATGATCGTGACGACCGACGAGCCGAACTCGCGTGCCGCCGACCGGCGCGTGCCGCCCATCGTGGCGCCCGTCGCCGTCATACCGGCACCTCCTCGGTCGGCTGCGCGGTCACCTTCAGGAAGATCTCCTCGAGGTCGCTCGTGGCCTGGCTGAACCCGACGACGCGATGCCCGGCGGCCACCATGGCTCGCAGGAGGTCGGCCTGGGCGTCGGGCGTCCCGTCGAACGAGGCCTCGATGCGGACCGCCCCGTCCCCGTGCGTCGTTCCCTCGAGGACGTCGGCGATGCGCGAATCGGTTCCCAGCCACGTTCGCGCGGCCGCGACCGAGACCTCGTCGCCGAGGAGGTCGATGCGGAGCAGCGCCGTCGCGCGGAGCGAGCGCTCGATCTCGCCGATGCTCCCGGACCGCAGCACGCGGCCGTGGTCGATGATGGCCACGCCGGTGCACATCTCGCCGAGCTCGGGAAGGATGTGGCTGCTGACAAGGATCGTCTTGCCCATCGCCCGCAGCTCACGCAGGATCTCGCGCATCTCGACGCGGGCTCGAGGATCGAGGCCCGATGCGGGCTCGTCGAGGATGAGCAGGGCGGGATCGTGGACGAGGGTATGCGCAAGGCACAGCCGCTGGCGCATTCCGCGCGACAGGGCCTCGACGTAGGCGTCGCGCTTGTCGGTCAGGCCGACGATCTCGAGCAGCTCGCGGATCATGGGCGGACGTCGGTTGGCCGCCACGCCATAGCAGCGCGCGAAGAAGTCGAGGTACTCCCACACGCGCAGGTCGTCGTAGACGCCGTAGAAGTCGGGCATGTAGCCGATCCGCCGACGAACCTCGATCGGGTCAGCGTCGACCGGGATGCCGGTCACGTAGGCATCGCCGGCGGTCTGGGACAGGAGCGTGGCCAGGATCTTCATCATCGTCGTCTTGCCGGCGCCGTTCGGACCGACGAGGCCATAGATCTCGCCCGGCCCGACGACGAGGTCGACGCCGGCGACCGCGAGCTGGTCCCCGTAGCGCTTGACCAGCCCGCGCGTCTCCACCACCGGCACCGTCTGGCTCATCATTCGCCGATCACCCCGGATGCCTCGGCGCTGACGAACACGCTCGACTGGCCGAAGTTCGGGTCGATCTCGGTGCCGGTGACCCGCACCTCGATGCGACCGGTGGTGCTGATGGCGGTGGCCGGGTCGGCGATCTCGAAGCGGCTGCGCTCGCTGATGTCACCCACCATCGTCCAGTCGCCGCTCCCGGGATCGCGAACCTCGATCGTGAACCCGGCCGGCCAGAAGCCCCCACCGAAGCCACCCTGGTCGCCGAGGACCATCGAAGGGTCAGGGCCGACGAGGATGCTCAGCTTCGAGACGCTCATGTCCGTCGCCTCCAGGGGAAGGGCGATGCTGTAGATGACCGATCCGTTGCCGAGGACGACCATGCCCGGCCCGTTGCTGCTCGCGTCGCCGTCGGTGGACAGGATGGCGACGGCCATCTGCGCCGGCGTGATCTCGGCCTCGCCCGGGCCGATCGGTCGGCGCGCGCTGAGCACCTCGACCGACTGCGCGTAGCGCTGGGCCTCGACGTCGTCGACGGTGACCGGCACCGGCCCGGGGTCATCGTGCCAGCCGATGATGTAGGGCCCGCGCGAGGCACCGGAGCCGAGCTCGATGCCCGGCATCCAGCCGCCGAACCCGACGAGCGAGTCGATCACCAGGCGCCGCATGAGGATCCCGCGCTGCTCGTCGTTCTCCGCGTCGAAGCCCCCGAAGCCGTAGACCTGGTCCGCGGCGGACGACCCGTTGAAGTTGGCGGATGCGATCGTGAACTCGGCCGCGTCCCCGGGGGCCAGCTCCTCGGCGACCATGTCCCCGCCGCTGCTGCTGCTGATGTAGGCCACGTCGGCGATGGTGGCTTCCGAGTTGTTGGTGACCGTGCCGATCGTGTCGCCGCCCTCGCTGCGCCAGGTCACGCTGAGAGCCGGCTGGTGCTCGACGATGGTATCGGCGCGGACGCTCTCGAAGCCGAAGACGCCGATGGCCAGCCCGCGCAGGTGCGCCGGGTCGCCCTGCTCGATCACGACATCCGGGCTTGACGCCCGCGGCCGGCCGTCGAAGCTCATCGGGCTCAGGCGAGCCATGAGCGCATCGGCTTCCACGGACAGGTCGTAGGTCGATCGATCTGGCGAGAAGATGCCGGCGTAGCTCTCGACCGTCGCGGAGCCTCCGCCGGTGCTCGTCCGAATCAGCGAGATCTGGTTGATGATGACGGCGCTTCCCTTGAGCGAGGTGCCGATGCCGAACGAGCACGCCGTGAAGAGCACGACGAGGAGGGGTGCCGTGACCCATGCCAGCTCGCGCCGGTCCATGCGCCGCAGGACGACGTAGCTGATGGGGCCGATGAGCAGGATGTAGGCGACGATGACGACGAGCAGGAGCTCGGCCGGCGGGACCTCGAGGGAGGGCAGGTTACCGAGGGCGGATGCCATCGCGTTGGAGGCCTCCTCCGCAACCGGGAAGCCGCCGAAGAACTGTTCGAGCATGGCGCCGGTTGGCAGCAGCCTGGCCCACAGGCGCGGGGAACCCTCCCATCCACGATAGCCATCGGTCGCGAGGTCGCTCCCCATCAGGATGACGCGCCCGGCCCCAACGGACCGCATCGAGGCGAGGACCGTGCCGTCCTCCGCGCGGACGAGGGCGCGCGCGTCGTCGCGCAGCGCCCCGGTCGAGACGGTTGCCGCCTCCGCGGGCGGAGCATCCGCCCCCGACCAGGCGGCGAGGGAGGCATGCGGCACCGCATCGACGGCGGTGAGGTCATCGAGGGGCAGGAGATCTGTGAATCCGCCGGTGCGTGCCTGCCAGTCCGGTCCGCCGACGATGACGAGCTGGCCGCCGCCGACGACCCAGCGCTCCACGGCGCGCCGCTGCGCCTCGTTCAATGCCGAGCTGTCATCGGCCCAGACGATTGCCGATAGGCCGTCGAGTGGCTCGGAACGCTCGGGGATGTCGGCAACCGTCATGGCGAGCGGACTGGGCAGGTTCAGGTCGTCGCCCGAGCTGAGCTGCGGGCGGAGCGTCCCGCCCCCGTCCCCCACGATGGCGGACTGGCTGGACGACTGCTCGAGGACGCGGACCTCGACCTCGGCCTCCACCGTTCCGTTCGGTTCCCGGTATTGGACGGTGATCTTGCGCTGGAAGGCCTCCGGCCGCACGTAGAGCATGACGACCTTGCGCGCGCCGGCCGGCATCTCGACGAAGCGCTGGACGGCGCCCTCCTCGGTCGCGGCTGCCAGGTCGCCCTGCGTCGGCTCACCATCGTTGACCAGGGTGACGGCGATTGCCATCCAGCCGCCGACCGGGTAGCGGCCGCCCACGAGAGCGCGGGCTTCGAGATCGACCGAGCTCGCGGCGCGAGCAGGCAGGGCGGGCAGGAGCAGTGCGGCGAGGAGCAACGCGGCGCACGCGAGGGGCACGGCCCATCGGCCTGGTTGATGCAGGGCGGTCCGGTTCGTCACGTGTCCCTCGGTTGTACTCGGGTGCACCGAGCTGGCTTGGCTTCCGGTAGACGCGCCTGCCAGGGTCTGAGTTGCATTGGCCTCCGTACGCCGGAGTGTACGGGACGCGTTCGGGCCGATGCTAGAGTGCGAATGCTGCGCATGGATGTACCCACCGCCGACGGACGCCAGGAGCTCGAGCGTCATCTCGAGGGCCAGATGCGGGCCCAGGAGCGCCAGCTCGTCTGGGTGCGCCTCGGCATGGCGCTGGTGGCTGCACTCCTCCTGTCGATCTTCGCCCAGCACGTCGAGGCGCTGCCGGTCCTGCTTGCCCTGCTGGGCGTGGTGGCGGTCTCGACGCTCGCCATCCCGCTGCTGCTCACGAGGTTTCCCGCGCGCGAGGTGGGCATCGTCAGCACGGCGCTCGACATGGCGGCGGTCACGGTGGCCGTGTACACGGCTGGGACGGCGATCGACGCGTACCTGTTCTACGGCATCGTGATCCTCGGGACCGCGCTGCGCTTCGGGCTCGGGGCATCGATCTGGTCGTCGGTCGTCATGTCGGGCATGTACGTTGCGGTGGTGCTGGCGACGACCAGCTTCGACGACCCGGTTCGTCGCCTGCTCGCGGCGCATGTCGCCTACCTGATCAGCGCGGGCGTGGTGACCGGCCTGTTCAGCCGGATCGTGATCGGCCGCGCGACCGACAACGCCCGCCTCCTCCAGCGGCTGGACGAGGAGGAGCGCGATCGAGAGCATGCGCGCGAGCGGGAGCTGGTGAGCCGGCTGGGCCGGGACTTCGCCGCGTCGCTCGATCGTGACACGACGACCCGCACGATCATCTCGGCCTCCGCGCCGCTGCTGGGCGACGTGAGCCTCGTGTACGTCGTGGACGATGCGTCGCAACGCCTCGAACCGGTCGCCCACGGCGGAAACGACGACGAGCTTGCCCAGCGCTGGCGGGCGCACGCCGCCGAGCGGCGGCCGCGCCTGGGTGAGGGCATCGCGGGAGGCGCGGCCGCCACCATCGCGGCGGTCGAGGGCGCGCGCGACTCGGCGGCGCCGGGTGACCCCGACGGCATGTCCGTGCTGGAGCTTGCCTGGGTGCTTGCCGTGCCGATCGTCGCCGGCGGGCGGCTCTTCGGCGTGCTCGCGACGGCCGGTTCCGCCGGGACGCCACCGCCGAGCGAGCGCCTGCGGCGCATGGCCGAGGCAGTTGCCGACCGCGCCGGCCCGGCCCTCCAGAACGCACAGCTGTGGTCGGACCTCCAGGATCGAATGACCCGCGAGCAGGCGGCACAACGCATCAAGGACGACTTCCTTTCGATCGTCAGCCACGAGCTGCGGACGCCGCTGACCAGCATCCAGGGCTACTCGCAGCTGCTCGAGGCGCGCCTGCGAACGAACCGCGCCGGCGAAAGCAAGGAGATGGCCCATGTGCGGGTGATCCGGTCCCAGGTGGGTCGGATGCGGCGGCTCGTCGACGACCTGCTGGACGTTGGTCGCATCGACAGGCGTGGCGCCGTGAGCATCGAGACGGTGGACTTCGACCTGGCCGAGCAGATCCACGAAGCCGTCGCCCGCATCCGGGGTGAGCACCGCGAGCGACACATCGACGTCCGCGTGCCGGAAGCGATCGGCATCCACGCGGACCGCGACCGGATCGACCAGGTGCTCAGCAACCTGCTCGAGAACGCGGTGAAGTACTCGCCCGACGGTGGGCCGATCACGGTGACGGCCGAGCCTCGCGGTGGCGAGATCGACGTGCGGGTGGCCGACGTCGGCATCGGCATCCCGGACGAGCATCGCGAGAACGTGTTCGAGCGCTTCTACCAGGCCGATGGCGAAGCCGGTCGCCGCCGCGGCGGCCTCGGCCTTGGGCTCTACATCAGCCGCGCGATCATCGATGCGCACGGCGGGCGCATCTGGTCTGCCCCGAACACCGAGGCGGGACGCGGATCGGTATTCGGCTTCCGCATCCCGCGGGTCGCGATGCCGCTCGCCTCCGCCGGCATCGTGCCCACCGGCGAGCCACCTCCGTTCGTCGTTCGCCGGCGCGACGGCTGATGCGGGCTCGCATCGCCCAGCTCGCCGCGCGCCACGGCCTCGACCTGGTGGGGGTCACCGACGCTTCGCCGCTGCCCGGCGCGCGGGAGCGGATGGAGGAGAGCCTCGACGCCGGGCGGATGGCGCGCATGGACTGGATGGGCGGGGATCGGCCTGCCCGGGCAACGAATCCACGCGCCCACGACCCGCAGGCCCGGTCGGTGATCGTCGTCGCGGCGCCTTACGCAGGATCGGACCGATCGGCATGGGACCCGGCGCCGGACCACCTGCGTCGGGCGCTGGCGCCCGTCCTGGCCGGAGAGCCGGCCGAGCCCGCCGGACGCATTGCGCGATACGCGCTCGGGACGGACTACCACACCGCCCTGCGGGCGCGGCTCGAGGGCCTCGCGGCCGACCTGCGGGCCTCCGGCCTCGCGGCCGGCGGGGTGGCATACGTCGATGATCGGCCACTGGCGGAGCGCGCACTGGGCGCACGTGCCGGCCTGGGGTGGATCGGCAAGAACACGAATCTGCTCACGCACGCTCGGGCCGGCTCGTGGGTCTTCCTGGGCGCCCTGCTCACCTCTGCGGAGCTGCCGGTCGACGAGCCGGTGCGCACGAACTGCGGATCGTGCACGCGATGCCTGTCCGGCTGCCCGACCGGCGCCCTCGTCGCGCCGCAGACGATCGACGCGCGGCGCTGCATCAGCTATCTCACAATCGAACACCCCGGCGTGCTGGGAGCGTGGGAGGCCGCCGCCATCGACGACTGGATCTTCGGCTGCGACGTGTGCCAGGAGGTGTGCCCGGTGAACGCCGACGCCGACGACGACGGTCCGCTGCTCGTTCCGCTGCTGCCCCTCATCGAGTGGCTGCTGCCCATGGGCGGCCGCGCCTTCGGGCGGGCGGTGGGCGCGACCGCGCTGACGCGCGCCGGGCGGCACCGCCTGCTGCGGAACGCCATCGCGGCGCTTGGAAACGTGTCCGAGCGGCCGGCGCGCGCCGACGAGCTGTTGCGTCGCGCGACCAGCGATCGGCGGCCCGAGGTGCGCGAGCAGGCGGCGCGGGCGCTGAGCGCATCGGCAGCACCGACGGGCGGGGTCGGCTAGCCTTCCACTCCATGCCCCGCGTCGCGCCGTTCGCCGGCCTCCACTACTCGATGGCAAGCTTCGGCGGCACGACCGTGCCGGACCGCGTGCGCCTGCCCGACGACGCGGATGCCCCGCCGGCGCGGGTCGCGGACATCACCGACCTCTGCTGTCCTCCGTACGACGTCATTGGCGACTCCCAGAGAGTCGAGCTGCTGGCTCGCGACGAGCGCAACGCCGTGCGCGTCGAGTTCAGCCCCGAGCCCGATCCCCATGCCTCCGCCGCCCGAACGTTGGGCTTGTGGACGGCGGACGGCACGCTGCAGCGGCGAGAGGAGCCGGCGGCCTACTACTACCGCCACACGACGGCGTCGGCGCCTGATGATCTGACCGTCGAGGGCGTGCTCCTGCGGGTGCTGCTCGAGCCGTGGGGCGATGGGATCCGGCCCCATGAGCACACGATGCCGGGTCCCAAGGCCGACCGCCTGGCCCTGCTGCGCAGCACCCGCACGCAGCTCAGCCCGATCCTGGCGCTCTATTTCGACCGCTCCGACCGCTACCACCACGTCATGGGCCGCGCCTGGAGCGAAGAGTGGCGCGCCCGTGACGCGGACGGCTTGCTCCACCAGCTGGCGGCCATCGAGGTGGACGATCGGCTGCTCGGCTACCTCGCGCGCCAGACGCTCTTCATCGCCGATGGACACCATCGCTACGAGACGGCGCTCGCCTACCAGGCCGAGGTCCGCCACGACCCGCGCTGGTCCGCGGCGGCACCGGGGGAGCTGGCCGCCGATTGGATCATGATGCTGCTCGTGAATGCCGAGCTCAGCGAGCTCGAGATCCGGCCGACCCATCGGCTCCTGCTCGATGCCGATCCCCACGCGCTCGGCTCCCTCGCGGCCGGCCACGACCCGCTGTTCGAGGCCATCGCGATGTCGCCGTCCGGGCTCGCTTCCGCCCTGGACGAACGCCGATTCGACGAGACGCCGGCCTTCGGGCTCGTGCTGCCGGACGACCACGGCTTCCTGCTGGTAGGCGATCGGCGTGGGCTGGCCGAACGCCTGCTGCGCGAGCAGATGTCACCGGCCGTGCGGGCCCTGGACCTGACCGCGCTCCATGTCGCGGTCCTTGGAGACCGGCTCGGGATCTCGCCCGACGATGTCGCCGCCGGCAACCGCCTCGCCTACACTAGGGACGAGGCCGACGCCCGTGAACGGGTGACGCGCGGCGAGGCGGTGTGCGCCATCCTGGTGCGTTCGACGCGCCTCGAGCAGCTGGCCGAAGTCGCCAGCGCCGGCGACGTGATGCCGCAGAAGTCGACCTATTTCTATCCGAAGCTGCTGACCGGCATGGTCTTCAACCCGTTGGAGGACTGACGAGCCACTCATGGTGCAGGCGATCAAGCGTGACGAAGTCTTCATCGAGCCTGAGGGCATCCACCTCGAGACCCATCAGCCCGAGCGACGCAGCCGCAAGCCGCCACTGCTCCTCGTGCACGGCGCGCTGACGGGCTCGTGGCTGTGGACGGAGGTCGCCGCATACCTGGCCGAGCGTGGTTGGGAGGCGCACGCGGTGAACCTGCGCGGCCACTTCACCAGCGACGTCGCCGAGCTGTCCGATACGACGATGCGCGACTACGCGGACGATATCGGCGTCGCCCAGCGTCAGATCGGGCGTCCGGCGGTGATCATCGGATGGGGGATCGGGGCTCTCGCCGCCCTCATGCATGCAGAGCGTCACCGCGTCCTGGGCCTCGTGCTCCTGGCGCCGTCGCCGCCGGCGGCCGCGCTGCCGCGCAGCCCCGACGAGCACGAGCTGCGTGCCGTTCCCGCGGTCTACGACGCGGCGTGGTGGGGCTGGACGGGCTCGCGCGACGTGCTCCGCGAGCGGATGCCCGACATGGACGACGACGAGATCGAGAAGATGACCGAGCTGCTGGCCGGCGCCCGCGAGTCGGGTCCCGCTCGGCGCGAGCGGATGCGGGGCATCCCGATCGACGCAACACGGTTCGTCGACGTGCCCAGCCTCGTCATCGGCGCGGGGTTGGACGACGTGATCCATCCGACCGAGGCACGCCGCACGGCCGACCTGCTCGGTGCGAGCTACGAGTACTTTCCCTCGGCCAGCCACTTCGGGCTGGTCATGGGCGCTCGCACCTGGCCGGAAGTGGCGCAGAGCGTCCTCGGCTGGCTGGAGGAGCGCCGTCCGGCGATGGCAGCCGCATCGGCCTCGATCAGCCTGGTGGGTGCGCGGCGGTAGTCGCTCGTTTGCATCGGTTCGGAGGCCCTTGGTAGACTCGGCCCCGTCCTCCGCGACGCGTGCCGCATTCGTCTAGAGGCCTAGGACACCGCCCTCTCAAGGCGGAGATCACCGGTTCGAATCCGGTATGCGGTACCAGCACTCATCCATCGGCCGGATTCGTGCTCGAATCGAGCCGAAATGCCCCCGATTGGGTGCTGTCTAAACCCTTATCCGAGCCCCTTACGCCCGTTTGCATCCGCCGCGTAGTTGACTTGCCTAGCCTCGGCGCTTAGCACGATGGCGTTGAGCCCGCCGAAGGCGACGCGCCCGCGGCGCGGCGTCACTACCACGATCCGCGTGCATTGTTTCGTGACGCCGGCAACCTCGTAATGGATGGTCGCCAAGGGCAGGAATCGCTCATCCGGGTTCCCGTGACTAGCCGGCTCGTCGCGGCGATCGTTCCGCGACCTGCGGCTGAAGAAGCAGGTTGATGAGCGCATCCCCGAGCCACTCCTCGTAGCGGGATGGAGTCCAGCCTCGCTGGAAGACCAGCTGGATGTACCAATCGGGGCCCGACATCGCCCAGATCACGTCGCGCGCCTCCGAGGTCGAAAGACTCGGCCTCAGCCGCCCGCTCCTCACCAACGTCTGCGGCACAGAGCTCACCGCGCTGAGTCGTCTCGCCTCCATCTCGTGATGGCGCTTCAGCAGGTCTGGGTCGCCGGACTCGCGCATGAAGCGGATCAGGTCGGCGCACGGTTCGTTGATGCGGCGCGCGATCTGGGCACCGATCCGCATCCCGACCTCGGGGTCGGGCGACTCCTGCGCCTGCGCCACCAGCTCGTCCAGGCCCTCGATACGGAGCTCGGACTCGATCATCGCGTGTGCCAGCCGGAGTTTGGTGCCGAACACCGAATATACCGTCTGGTAGGCGACTCCCGCTTCCCTGGCGATGTCATCCATCGTGACGCGGCTGTAGCTGCCCTTCACGAGCAGCCTGCGCGCCGC
>Ga0136633_1000306_pt1 | contig 37316 bp, 38 predicted proteins | sample AntDrymeUQ832206_2_FD_105494 | JGI IMG/M metagenome (GOLD analysis project Ga0136633, IMG submission 105494) | Polar desert sand microbial communities from Dry Valleys, Antarctica - metaG UQ83 (22.06) | ecosystem: Environmental > Terrestrial > Soil > Desert | place: Antarctica: Dry Valley... | reverse complement strand
GGTGGCGACTTCCACCATCGCCCTCGAGTCCGAGGCCGACGCCCGCAAGGTGCTGCGGGTGGTCGACGCCCTCGAGGAGCACGACGACGTCCAGGCCGTGTATGCCAACTTCGACATCCCCGACTCCGTGCTGCAACTGGTGGAAGCCGGAGCCTGACCCGGCAACTGGGTGGAGGCGGTCCACCAACCCGTGGGGGCGGTCCGCTAGAGTTGCGAACGAATGTTCGTGCTCGGGATCGATCCAGGGGTTTCCCGCTGTGGCTACGGCTGCGTGGAGGGCGGGCCGGGAGCCGCGCCGCGGGTGGTCGCGGTGGGAGTGCTCACCACGCCGCCATCCGACCCGCTGCCCGGCCGGCTGGCCGCTCTCGACCACGACCTGCGCGCCCTGGTGGCCGAGTTCAAGCCATCGGTGGTGGCGGTGGAGCGGGTGTTCTTCCAGGTCAACGCCCGCACGGCCATGTCGGTGGGACAGGCCAGCGGGCTGGCCCTGGTGGCGGCGTCGCAGGCCGGGTGCGAAGTGGTGCAGTACACGCCCAATGAGGTCAAGCAGGCGGTCGCCGGGTACGGCTCGGCCCCGAAGGAGCAGGTGCAGCGCATGGTCCAGACCCTGCTCGGCCTGGCCGAGCTGCCCAGCCCGCCCGACGCGGCCGACGCCTTGGCCCTGGCCCTCTGCCATCTGGCCATGGCCCCTCTCCGGGCGCGAGTCGGCGCCACCAAGCGATGATCGGCCCGGGAGGCCGATCCAGAGGCACTCATCGGGCGGAGGCCCGATTGATCGGCCCGGGAGGCCGATCCAGAGGCACTCATCGGGCGGAGGCCCGATTGATCGGCCCGGGAGGCCGATCCAGAGGCACTCATCGGGCGGAGGCCCGATGATCGGGCGGCTTCGGGGGACGCTGGCCCACCGTTCGCCGCGGGGCGAGGTGGTGCTCGACGTCGGCGGGGTGGGGTACCGGATCAGCGTGTCTCCCGGCACGAGCGTGGCCCTGGGCGGCATAGGCGACGAGGTCGTGGTGCACACCCACCTGCACGTCCGGGAGGACGCCCTCACCCTGTTCGGCTTCGCCACCGCCGATGCGCGGGACTGCTTCGAGTCCCTTCTCGGCGCCCACGGGGTCGGCCCCGGGCTGGCACTGGCCATCCTCTCCACCCACGGTCCCGACGAGCTGCGCCGGGTCGTCCTCGAGGGCGACCTCGACTCGCTCACCCTCGTCCCCGGCGTGGGCCGCAAGACGGCGGCGCGGCTGCTCCTGGAGCTCAAGTCCCGGCTCGACGTGCCCGACGGCGCGGGCTTTGACACCGACGTGGCGTCCGGCACGAAGAACGGGTCACCCAGAGCCGACGTGCGGGCCGCCCTGGCCGCCCTCGGCTACCAGCCCGAGGAGGTCCGCCGGGCCATGGGGGAACTGCCGTCGGAGGGCGACCTCACCACCCTCGTCCGCACCGCCCTGCAGACCCTCGGCGCCGGCCGGTGACGCGCAACGAGCTGCTCACGCCGTTGTCGGCGCCGAGCGAGCAGCCGGAGGAGGTCACGCTACGGCCGCGGCGGCTCGATGAGTTCGTCGGCCAGGCGCAGCTCCGCCAGCACCTCGAGATCCTGCTCGAGGCCGCCCGCCGGCGGGGGGAGCCGGCCGACCACCTGCTGCTGGCCGGTCCTCCCGGCCTGGGCAAGACCAGCCTGGCCGGCATCGTCGCCGCCGAGATGGGTGTGACCCTGCGGGTGACGTCCGGGCCCGCGCTCGAGCGGGCCGGCGACCTGGCCTCGGTCCTGACCAACCTCGACGAGGGCGACGTCCTCTTCATCGACGAGATCCACCGTCTCCCGCGGGTGGTGGAGGAGGTCCTCTATCCCGCCATGGAGGACTTCCAGCTCGACATCGTCCTGGGCAAGGGGCCGTCGGCCAGGTCGCTCCGCCTCGACCTGCCCCGGTTCACCCTGGTCGGCGCCACCACCCGGACCGGGCTGATCACCGGCCCGCTGCGCGACCGCTTCGGCTTCGTCGCCCGCCTCGACTACTACGACGTGGAGGAGCTGGAGGCCATCGTCGTCCGGGCGGCGCGCATCATGGGCGTCTCCCTCGACCCTGCGGGCGGACACGAAGTGGCGAGGCGGGCGCGAGGCACGCCCCGCATCGCCAACCGCCTGCTCCGGCGGGTGCGCGACTATGCGGAGGTGCGGGCCGACGGGATCGTCACCGAAGCCGCGGCCCGTGACGGCTTGGCGCTGTTCGAAGTCGACGAGGCCGGCCTCGACAAGGTCGACAGGGCAATCCTCAAGGCGGTGTGCGGCCGGTTCGCAGGCGGGCCGGTGGGCCTGTCCACCCTCGCCATCTGCGTGGGGGAGGAGCCGGAGACGGTGGAGGACGTCTACGAGCCCTTCCTGCTGCAGCTCGGCCTGCTCCAGCGCACGCCCCGGGGCCGGGTGGCCACGGCCGCGGCCTGGGCCCACGTCGGGCTCGAGCCGCCGGCCCCCGGAGCCTCGCCCGCCGCCCTGTTCGGCTAAGCACTAACCTGATCTCCGGTCGCCCGGCGGCCGCCTTCCTCATGGGACCCCTCCTCGCGCTTCTCATCACCTTTGGCCTCATGTGGGTGCTGCTCATCCTTCCTCAGCAGCGCCGCATGCGTCAGCATCAGGCCGTGGTCGCCTCCCTGCGCGCCGGTGACGAGGTGGTCACCGCCGGCGGCGTCTACGGCACGATCACCTCGGTCGACGAGGAGACGCTGGCCGTTGAGGTGGCGCCCGGCGTCGTGCTGCGCGTTCTTCGAAGCGCAGTGAGCCAGCGGATCGCCCCGCTCGAGGAGACCGACGACGACACCGACGACGACGTCCTGGCCGACGACCCGCCTGCGGACAAGGACGGGTTCTGATGCGCCGCTCGGCCACCTACTCACTCATCATGTTCTTCGTCCTCGCCCTCGGCGCGCTGGGAGCGACGCTGGCCACAGGGAACAGCCCACAGCTCGGCCTCGACCTCCAGGGCGGCGCCTCCGTGGTGCTGCAGCCCCGGGAGAAGGTGCCCCAGGGCGTGCTCGACCAGGCCATCGAGATCATCCGGAACCGGGTCGACGCTCTGGGCGTGGCCGAGCCGGAGATCACGAGGCAGGGCGAGTCCATCATCGTCTCGCTCCCCGGTGTGGATGACCGCGAGCGGGCGTTGCAGGTGGTCGGACAGACGGCGCAACTGCTGTTCCGGCCCGTCATCCAGCAGCTCCCCGCGGAGCCGACGCCCACCAGCAGCTCGACCTCGACCTCGTCGACCACCTCCACCACGGTGGAGGGCGCGGCGCCCACGTCGAGCACCTCCACCACCGTCCCCGTCGACCTGAACGCCACGACCGCACCCGAGGACGACGACGAGACGAAGCAGGTGATCCTCCCGGAGAAGGACTCCGACGGCCGGGTCACCTCCCGCTACCTGCTCGGGCCCGCCGAGGTGAAGGGTCAGGCCCTGTCGGGCGCCACGGCCGCCGTGTCGCAGACGGGCTCGTGGGAGGTCGAGTTCGAGCTCACCGGCGACGGCACCAAGCAGTGGAACGACATGGCCGCGAAGGTCGGTGCCGGCAACCAGATCGCCATCGACCTCGACGGTGTCGTCCGTTCCGCGCCCCGGCTGGAGGTCACCGAGTTCCAGGGTCGGGGCGTGATCACCGGAGACTTCACCCAGGGCGAGGCCAAGGACCTGGCCCTGGTCCTGCGCTACGGCGCCCTGCCCGTCCAGCTCGACCGCCAGACGGTGCAGACCGTCTCGGCCACTCTGGGCCGTGATTCGCTGCGGGCCGGCCTGTTCGCCGGCATGGTCGGCCTGGGCCTGGTCGCCATCTACATGCTCCTCTACTACCGGGCGCTCGGGATCGTGGTGTGGATCGGCCTCTTGCTCACCGCTGCGATCATGTACTCCCTGGTCACCCTGCTGGGCGCCACCAGCGGGCTGGCCCTGAGCCTGGCCGGCGCCACCGGCATCATCGTGTCCGTCGGTGTGACGGTGGACTCCTACGTTGTCTACTTCGAGCGTTTGAAGGACGAGATCCGCTCGGGGAAGACGATCCGCTCGTCGCTCGACCGCGGGTTCTCGAAGGCCTATCGGACCATCCTCGCCGCCGACGCCGCGTCGATCATCGGCGCCGCCGTCCTCTACGTGCTCAGCGTGGGGTCGGTCCGGGGCTTCGCCTTCTTCCTCGGCCTGACCACCCTGCTCGACGTCTTCACCGCCTACTTCTTCACCCGCCCCATGGTCATGCTGCTCGGCCGCAGCCGGCTCTTCACCGAGGCCCGATGGGTCGGCGTGGCCCGGGGCCTGAACGCAGCTCCGACGACGGCGGCCCCGAGGGTCAAGGAGCCGGTATGAGCGGCGACCTGCGCAGTGACCAGGAGACACGATGAGCGACCAACTGCAGGACGCGCCGCCGGCGAGGAAGGCGTCGCTCGCTCACCGGCTGTACCACGGCGAGACCACGATCAACTTCATCGGTCGCCGGAACGTCTGGTTCCTGGTGTCGGGGGTCGCGGTGCTGGCCGGGCTCATCTCCCTCCTGGCCCAGGGCCTGAACTACGGGATCGACTTCAAGGGCGGCACGTCGTGGGAGGTGCCGGCGCCCGGCGTGTCGGTGGGCGAGGCCCGGGATGCGATGCGCCCCCTCGGCCTCGGGGACGCCACCATTCAGACCGTCGGCGGCGACAGGATCCGGGTGGCGTCGGGCAACGAGCCGCCCGAGCAGCAGGAGCGCATCAGCCGGGCGCTCGCCGACCTGACCCGGGCCGACATCTCCCAGGTGAGCGTGAACGATGTAGGCCCGTCGTGGGGCAAGGCGGTCACCAACAAGGCCCGCAACGCCCTGGTCGTCTTCTTCGTCCTCATCAGCATCTACATTTCGCTTCGCTTCGAATGGAAGATGGCCGTGGCCGCCCTGGCCGCCGTCGTCCACGACATCCTGATCACCATCGGCGTCTATTCCATCTTCCGATTCGAGGTGACGCCCGCCACGGTGGTCGCCTTCCTCACCATTCTCGGGTACTCCCTGTACGACACCATCGTGGTGTTCGACAAGGTGGAGGAAAACGCCAAGGGCATCGCGGCCAGCGGACGGTTCACGTACTCCGACACCGTGAACCTGTCGATGAACCAGGTGCTGATGAGGTCGCTGAACACCTCGATCGTGGCCATCATGCCGATCGTCTCGATCCTGGTGATCGGGGCCGGGATCATGGGCGCCACCACCCTCAACGACTTCGGCCTGGCCCTGCTGGTCGGCCTTCTGACCGGCGCCTATTCGTCGATCTTCATCGCGTCACCGATCCTCGCCATCCTTAAGGAGCGCGAGCCCCGCTACGCCGCTGTCCGCCAGCGGCTCACGGCCAAGGGTGGCTCCGGGCTGCTGACGCCCGCGGCCGCCGCGGCACTGGCCGGTGGCGGTGGCGGTGCGATGTCCGCCGTGCCGAGGCCCCGTTCCGGGGCCAAGAGCCCGGCCCGGGCCCGGCCGCCCGTCCCGCAAAGCGATGACGACGACGACCTCCTCGTGCCCACCCGGCCGGGTTCGTCGGCCCAGGCCCCGCCCCGGCCCAAGCAGGTCTCCCGTCCGGGGGCGCCCCGCGGCCGAAAGAAGGGCAAGAAGCGCTAAGACGGCTCCTCGGCGCAGTAAAGCACTACGCCTCCCTGAGCCGGATTTTGCTGCCGTGTAGGCTGGCTCATGGCTGATGCGGAGTGGCTCAGGGGACGCATCCGCGACATCCCCGACTTCCCGTCACCCGGCATCGTCTTCCGGGACATCACCCCCCTTCTGGGTGACATCGAGGCGCTCCGGTTCACCGTCGACGCCCTGGCCGCCGCCTTCGCCGGCCGCCGGATCGACAAGGTCGTCGGTGTGGAGGCCAGAGGATTCATCCTCGCCGCACCTGTCGCCTACCGGCTCGGCGCCGGGTTCGTGCCGGTTCGCAAGCCGGGCAAGTTGCCATGGCGGACGGAGTCGGAGGAGTACGCCCTCGAGTACGGCGTCGACCGCCTCGAGATGCATCAGGACGCGCTGACCCAGGGCGAGCAGGTGCTGATCGTGGACGACGTGATTGCCACCGGCGGCACCGCCCAGGCCACGGCACGGCTCGTCGAACGGGGTGGCGGCACCGTCGCCGGCCTGGCTTTCGCGCTGGAACTGACGTATCTGTCGGGACGCGAGAAGCTTGACGGGTACGACATCGTCTCGCTCGTGACCTACTGAGGAGGGGAGGGACTTGCCCACCGCCGATCGTGTGTTGCCGTGGCGGCGCTCGTCCCAGACCGTGCCCCGCGACGTCCGCGAGCTGGTCGACGTGTACCGATCCAAGTACCCGAAGGCCGACACCTCCCTGCTGACGAGGGCCTATCAGGTAGCGGCCGAGGCCCACGAGGGGCAGGTGCGCCGCTCGGGTGACCCCTACATCGTCCACCCGGTGGCCGTGGCCACCATCCTGGCCGAGCTCGGCCTCGACGACATCACCCTGGCCGCCGCGCTGCTCCACGACGCCGTGGAGGACACCGGGATCTCCCTGGACGACGTGACCCGTGACTTCGGCCCCGAGGTGGCGGCCATGGTCGACGGGGTGACGAAGCTCGACCGGATCCGTTTCGACTCGAAGGAGGCCCAACAGGCCGCCACCATGCGCAAGATGCTGGTGGCGATGGCCAAGGACATCCGGGTTCTGCTCATCAAGTTGGCCGACCGGCTGCACAACATGCGCACGATCGCCGCCCTGCCCCGCGAGAAGCAGGAGCGCATCGCCCAGGAAACCCTCGACGTCTACGCCCCGCTGGCTCATCGCCTCTGCATCGGCGGCATCAAGTGGCAGCTCGAGGACCTCTCCTTCGCCACCCTGCACCCCAAGTTCTACGCCGAGATCGAGCAGATGGTGTCGAGTCGGGCCCCGGAGCGCGACATCTACCTGTCGCAGGTCGTCGACATGGTCCGGGCCAAGTTGGCCGAGGCCAAGGTCGACGGTGAGGTATCCGGCCGGCCGAAGCACTACTGGAGCATCTACGAGAAGATGGTGATCAAACGGCGGGAGTTCGACGAGATCTACGACCTCGTCGGCCTGCGGGTCCTGGTCGGCAGCGAGAAGGACTGCTACGCCGCCCTCGGCCAGATCCACGGCACGTGGATGCCCGTGCAGGGTCGGTTCAAGGACTACATCGCCATGCCCAAGTTCAACCTCTACCAATCGCTGCACACGACGGTGGTCGGCCCGCAGGGCAAGCCGATCGAGGTCCAGATCCGCACCCGGGAGATGCACCACCGGGCCGAGTTCGGCGTCGCCGCCCACTGGAACTACAAGGAGGCCGGGCCGGTCGCCGACGTCGGCTGGCTCCGCCGGATCGTCGACTGGCAGGAGGAGACCGACGACCCGCGCGAGTTCATGGAGTCGCTCAAGCTCGACCTGGACCAGGACGAGGTGTTCGTCTTCACCCCCAAGGGCGACGTCATCACCATGGCCCTGGGGGCGACGCCCATCGACTTCGCCTACGCCATCCACACCGACGTCGGGCACCGGTGCATCGGGGCGCGGGTCAACGGCCGCCTGGTGCCCCTCGAGTCCACCCTGAAGTCCGGTGACCGGGTGGAGATCTTCACCTCCAAGGTGGAGGGGGCGGGACCGTCGCGCGACTGGCTGCAGATCGCCGTCACGCCCCGGGCCAGGAACAAGATCCGCCACTGGTTCAGCAAGAGCCGGCGTGAGGAGGCGGTCGAGTCCGGGCGCGACGAGCTCGTCAAGTACATGCGCCGTGAGGGGCTTCCTGTCCAGAAGCTGGCCAACTCGGCAGTGCTGGCCAAGGTGGCCGTCGACCTCAACTACGCCGATCTCGAGGCCCTGCACCAGGCCATCGGCGAGAACCACGTCTCGGCCCAGTCGGTGGCCCAGCGCCTGGCCCGTGAGCTCAGGGGCGGCGAGAACGAGGAGCAGCTTCCGACCACTGTCCGCCGGCCGGCCCGCTCGCGGGTGCAGGGCACGGGTGGCGTCCACGTCGAGGGGCTCGACGACGTGATGGTGCGGCTGGCCTTGTGCTGCACCCCTGTGCCGGGCGACGAGATCGTCGGGTTCGTCACGTCGGGTCGGGGGGTGTCGGTCCACCGGGCCGACTGTGCCAATGCGGTAACGCTGACCACGAGCATGGGCGAGCGCCAGATGGAGGTGGAGTGGGACGGGGCCCGGGCCGGCGTGTTCGTGGCCTCCATCGAGGTCCAGGCCCTCGACCGGGCCCGCCTCCTGGGCGACGTGTCCACCGCCCTCGCCGACCACCACGTCAACATCGTGGCGTCGTCCACCCACACCGGCTCCGACCGCGTAGCCCGCCTCCGCTTCGACTTCGAGCTGGCCGACCCCTCGCACCTGGACGCACTGCTGAAGTCGGTGAAGCGGGTCGAGGCGGTCTTCGACGCGTACCGGGTCCTCCCCGGCGCCAAGCGTTAACCAGGTCGGCCCTTCCCGAGCACCCGGTAGCGTGACCCGATGGCCGAGTTCCGTGCCCCCGTGGGCACCCGCGACGTGCTGCCGCCGGAATCGGCGCGCTGGGAGCGGCTGGTCGCGCGGTTCGCGGGCAGCGTCGAGGGGGCCGGGTACGGGCTGGTGCTGAGCCCGATGTTCGAGGAGGTCGGCGTCTTCGAGCGGGTCGGCGAGGGCACCGACGTCGTCCGCAAGGAGATGTACGACTTCGACGACAAGGGCGGCCGGCGGATCGCCCTGCGGCCGGAGGGAACGGCCTCGGTGGTGCGGGCTTACGTGCAGCACCGGCCCACGCCGCCGTTCAAGGCCTGGTACGCCGCCCCGAACTTCCGGTACGAGCGGCCGCAGGCCGGCCGGTTCCGCCAGCACCACCAGCTGGGCGTCGAGGCGCTGGGCACCGACGACGCCGACCTCGACGTCGAGGTCGTGGCGCTGGCCTGGTCAGTGTGCGCCGGCCTCGGCTTGGCGCAGGTGACGCTGCTGCTCAACTCCCTGGGTGACGACGCGTGCCGGCCTGCCTACCTGGACCTGCTGCGTTCGTTCCTGAGCAGCGCCGCACTGTGCGACGAATTGTGCGACGAACACGCCGCGGGGTACGACAAGAACCCGCTCCGGGTGCTCGACTGCAAGCGGGAAACGTGTGTGACGGCCACCGCTGAGGCGCCCCGCCTTGTCGACCACCTGTGCGAGCCGTGCGCCACCCACTTCACCCGGGTGCGGGCCGGGCTCGACAGCCTCGGCGTGGTCTACACGCTGCAGCCCCGGCTGGTCCGCGGCCTCGACTACTACACCCGCACCACCTTCGAGCTGGCCGCCGAGTCGCTCGATTCGGCCCAGAACGCGGTTGGTGGTGGCGGTCGGTACGACAAGCTGGCCGAGGCACTGGGCGGGCCTGCCACCCCGGGGATCGGCTTCGGCCTCGGCATCGAGCGGCTTCTGCTGGCCTGCGACGCCGAGGGCGTGTTCCCCGTGCCCCCCTCGAGTCTCGACGTCTGGGTGGTCGACACCACGGGGGGCGCCGCTGCGGTCGCGCTCACACATGAGTTGCGGGCGGCGGGCATTTCGGCCGACCGGTCCTTCGACGGGCGGTCCATGAAGTCCCAGTTCAAGTCGGCCGACCGGTCGGGCGCCCGCCTGGCGCTGGTGGTCGGCGACAACGAAGTGGCAGCAGGCACAGTGACCTTGCGGGACCTCCGTGGAGGAGAACAGGAGACGGTCGACCGGGCCGACCTCCTCGAACACGTCCAGGAGCGACTCTCATGATGCGGACCCATATGTGCGGCGAGCTCCGCCCCGAGCACGTCGGCGGGGCGGTCAACGTGTGCGGGTGGGTGGCCAGCCGGCGCGAGCACGGCCAGAACCTGGCCTTCGTCGACGTGCGCGATCACACGGGCATCATCCAGTGCGTGGTCGACGGGGCCGCCGACCTGCGGTCGGAGTTCGTCGTCCGGATCAGCGGCACGGTACGGACCCGCCCGGAGGGCACGGCCAACCCCAACCTGCCGACGGGCGATGTCGAAGTCGGCGACTGCACCGTCGAGATCCTCTCCCAGGCCGAGCCGCCCCCGTTCCCGATCGCCGACCGGGTCGACGCGGAGGAGAACCTGCGCCTGCGCCACCGCTACGTCGACCTCCGCCGGCCCGTGATGCAGCGCAACCTGCGGCTGCGGGCCGCGGTGAGCAGCGCCATCCGCCGGTCGATGGAGAACCAGGGCTTCGTCGAGGTCGAGACGCCGACACTGATCGCCTCCACGCCCGAGGGGGCACGGGATTTCGTGGTTCCCTCCCGCCTGCAGCCGGGGTCGTTCTACGCACTGCCCCAGAGCCCCCAGCTGTTCAAGCAGCTGCTCATGGTCGGCGGCGTCGACAAGTACTTTCAGCTCGCCCGCTGCCTTCGGGACGAGGACCTGCGCGCCGACCGGCAGTTCGAGTTCACCCAGCTCGACGCCGAGATGTCCTTCGCCGACCAGGCCGACGTGATCGGCGTCATCTCCGGCACCGTCGTCGCCGCGATCCGCGCCACCGGGCGGGAGGTCGACGACGTCATCCCCCACATGACGTGGCGGGAGGCCCAGGACCGGTTCGGCACCGACAAGCCCGACGTGCGCTTCGGTATGGAGCTCGTCGAGCTGACCGGGGCGGTGGCGGGCACCGGGTTCCGCGCCTTCCAGGCCCCGTGCGTCAAGGGCATCCGCGTGCCGGGCGAGGCGTCGATGGGTCGAGCGCGGATCGACCGGCTCACCGACCAGGCCAAAGCCGCCGGGGCCGGCGGGCTCGTGTGGCTCAAGATGGAGGGCGAGACGCTGGCCTCGCCGATCCTCAAGTTCCTCTCGCCGGAGGAGCAGTCCGGCCTGCCCAAGGCCCTGGGAGCTGAGCCCGACGACCTGCTGCTGGTCGTGGCGGGGGAGAGGCCGGTCGTCGACAGGGTCCTCGGCCAGCTCCGGCTGGAGCTCGGCCGCCCGCCGGTCAACGAGGGCGGGCTCAACCTGCTTTGGATCACCGAGTTCCCCCTGTTCGAGGGGCTCGACGGCGACGGCCGCCCCATCCCGGCCCACCACCCGTTCACCATGCCCCACCCCGACGACCTCGACCGCCTCGACACCGAGCCGCTGGCCGTCCGGTCCCAGGCCTACGACCTCATCCTGAACGGCTGGGAGCTGGGTTCGGGCAGTGTCCGTATCCACCGGCCCGACGTCCAGCAGCGGATCTTCTCCTTCCTCGGCATCGAGCCCGACCAGGCCCAGGCCCGCTTCGGCTTCCTCCTCGACGCCTTCCGCCACGGCGCCCCGCCCCACGCCGGCTTCGCCTTCGGTATCGACCGCCTCGTCGCCCTCCTCGCCGGCGAGGAGAACATCCGCGAGGTGATCGCCTTCCCCAAGACCCAGTCGGGTGTCGACCCCCTCACCGGCGCCCCCGGCCCCGTCGACCCCCGCCAGCTGGCCGAGCTGGGCCTCCGGGTGCTGCCAAAGCCGACCTGACCCGACCGTTTGGTCAATTGGGGGTCGTCTATGACCGCGAATTGACCAAACGAGCCGGGTGTCTCAGGGCGCGAGCACCATGTGGGCGTGAATTCCCGTCTGGCACCCAACCAGATCGCCCGCAGGCAGCACGCGCTGATCACGTTCGATCAGGCGCTCGCTGCGGGCCTCAGTCATGGCCAGGTGCGTCGTCGGATCCGATCGGGGGAGTGGTCCACGGTCCGGCCCGGCGTGTACGCGATCAATGGTGCGCCGCCGACGTGGCTGCAGACCGTGGCTGCCGTGACGCTCAGCAGCGGACCACAGGTGTGGGCCTCTCATGAGACGGCGGGCGCCCTCTGGTCGATGCCCGGCGTCGGCGACGACGCCATTCACGTCGTGACGGGCCTGGATCGGCGAGTCCGCCTCGCCGGCGTGCGAGGTCACCGCTCGGGCACCTTGTTCGGCGCCGACCTCACCAACCACCAGCGGATCCCCGTCACCACACCGGCCCGATCCCTCGTCGATCTGTCGGCCCGGCTGTCGTACCGGCAGCTCGGCTTGGCGGTGGACGACGCGCTGCGCCGGCGGCTTATGACCCTGGAGTCCCTGCAACGATGTGTCGCCCGCCTGAGCGAGGCGCCGGGGCGTCGGCGGGTGGTGCTGCACGAGCTGCTGGCAGACCGGCTCCCCGGCTACGACCCGGGCGACAGTGACCTGGAGACCCGCGTGCTGCGAGTGTGCGTGGCCAACGGCTTTCCGCCGCCGGTTCAGCAATACCGGATCCGGCTGGGAGGTCGCACGTTCCGGATCGACCTCGCCTACCCATTGTGGCGCCTGGCGATTGAGCTGGACGGCTGGGAGTTCCACCGCACCCGCACCGCGTTCGACGACGACCGGGCCCGGGCGAACCTCCTCGTCGCCCAGGGCTGGGCCCTCATCCGGTTCACCTCGCGCTCCACCGACGCCGAAATCGTGGGCTGCCTGCGAGCGTTTGGTCAATTGGGGGTGGCATAGCACCACCGATTGACCAAACGCCTAGGGTCGGCGGATGGCCGAGGACCTCTTCGGGGCGGCGCTCCAGGAGCGGCTCCGGCGGCAGGCGCCGCTGGCGGCCCGGATGCGGCCGGCGACGCTCGACGAGGTGGTCGGCCAGGAGCACCTGCTGGGCCCCACGGGACCGCTGCGACGGTTGATCGAGGCCGACCGGATGTCGTCGGTTATCCTGTGGGGGCCGCCCGGGACGGGCAAGACCACCCTGGCCAAGCTCATCGCGGCCACCACGAGCAGGTCGTTCGAGACGCTCTCAGCCGTCACCGCCGGCGTGAAGGACGTGCGAGCGGTGGTGGAACGGGCCCGCCAGCGGCTGGCCGAGCAGGGCGAGGGGACGATCCTCTTCCTCGACGAGATCCACCGCTTCAACAAGTCCCAGCAGGACGCCTTCCTCCCCGCGGTCGAGGAAGGCCTCCTGGTTCTGATCGGCGCTACCACCGAGAATCCCTACTTCGAGGTCAACGCCCCGCTCCTGTCCCGGTCGAGCCTGTTCCGGCTCCAGCCGCTCTCCCATGTGGCGGTCCGCGCCCTGCTCGACCGGGGCCTCGAACACGAGAAGGCCCAGGCTGACGACGATGCGCTCGACCACCTCGTCGGGCGGGCCGACGGCGACGCCAGGGTCGCCCTGAACGCCCTGGAGGTGGCCATCGCCCTCGGTGGCGGCGGGAAGCCGGTCACCCTGGCCGACGCCGAGGCCGCCCTCGACGCCCGGGCCCTCCGCTACGAGCGCGACGAGCACTATGACATCGTCTCCGCCTTCATCAAGAGCCTGCGGGGGTCCGACCCCGATGCCGGCCTGTACTGGCTGGCCCGCATGCTGGAAGCGGGTGAGGACGCCCGATTCATCGCCCGGCGCATGGTGATCCTGGCGTCGGAGGACGTGGGCATGGCCGACCCGATGGCCCTCCTGGTGGCCGACGCCGCCGCCCGGGCCGTGGAGTTCGTGGGACTGCCCGAGGCCCAGCTCAACCTGGCCCAGGCCGTGATCCACCTGGCCACCGCCCCGAAGTCGAACCGGGTCACCGCCGCACTGGGTGGCGCCCAGGGCGACGTGAGGGAGCGCCCGGCCGGCGAGGTCCCGATGCACCTGCGCAGCGCCTCCTACCACGGGGCCAAGACGCTGGGCCACGGGATCGGCTACGAGTATCCTCACGACGACCCCCGCGGGTGGGTTCCCCAGGAGCATCGCCCTCCTGAGGTCGCCGGTCGGGTGTACTACCAGCCGACCGACCACGGCTTCGAACGGGAGATCGCCGAGCGCATGCGAGCACGGGAGGACGAGCGACCATGACACCCGTCGAGTTCGCCGCCACCCTCGCCGCCATGGCGTTCGCCATCCTGGTCGTCGGCCTGCTGTTCCTGGTCGGATCGGCCATCCGCACCCTGGCCTCGGTGCGGGGTGCGGTCGACGACGTCCGGCACACCGCTGTCCCTCTGATCGCCGACGTCCACAGCGCGGTCCGCGAGGCCAATGGCGACCTCGTCCAGGTCGAGGCCATCCTGGAGCGGACCGAGTCCATCCAGGGCACGGTCGACTCGGTGTCCCGGCTGGCGCTCGCCACCTTCGCCACGCCGGTCATCAAGGTGGCGGCGATGGGGGCGGGGCTCTCCCGTGCCAGCCGTCGCCTGCTCCGGAAGGCCTGACCGACCGTGTTCAAGCGCCTCTTCTGGCTCAGCGTGGGCCTGGCCGGGGGGTTCGGGAGCTCCTTCTGGCTGATGCGCACGGTCCGGCGGACCGTGGAGCGGTTCACGCCGCACCGGCTGACCCAGAACGCGGTGTCCGGCGCCCGCACCGTCGGGACCGAGCTGAAGGCGGCGCGGGACGAGGGTCGGGCTGCCATGCGCCAGCGGGAGGCCGAGCTCCGGGCCGGGGTCGAGCGAAGAACCCGCTGACCTCGCGCAGCTCCGGTCGGTAGGCTGGCTCGGATCGTATGGATGCCCATCTGAAAGCGGACGAGCTTCGCCGCGCCTTCACCGGGTTCTTCGTCGACCGCGGCCACACGCTGCACCCGTCGATGGGCCTGATCCCGCACCACCCGGCTGCGCCCATGTTCGCCAACGCCGGCATGAACCAGTTCCTGCCGATCATCCTGGGCGAGGAGCCGGTGCCCGACCCGCCCCGAGCCACGTCGGTGCAGAAGTGCCTGAGAGTCAAGGGAAAGCACGACGACATCGCCAACGTCGGCGTCACGAGTGGCCACCTGACGCTCTTCGAGATGCTGGGCAACTTCAGCTTCGGTGACTACTTCAAGGCCGAGATCATCCCCTGGTCGTGGGAACTTCTCACCGAGGTACTGAAGATCGACGGTGACCGGCTGTGGGTCACGGTGCACGAGACCGACGACGAAGCTGCAGAGATCTGGCGGACGTCGGTGGGCCTGCCGCCCGATCGGATTCAACGGTTGAGCGCCGACAATTTCTGGGAGATGGGCGAGACCGGTCCGTGCGGGCCGTCTTCGGAGATCTTCTACGACCGCGGCGACGCCTACGGCGCGCCCGGCGGCCCAGCGCAGGGAGCCGACGCCCGGTTCGAGGAGATCTGGAACCTGGTCTTCATGCAGTACAACCGCCAGGCCGACGGCACCCTCGCCCCCCTCCCGCTGCGGATAATCGATACCGGCGCCGGCCTCGAACGCCTGCTGACGGTCCTCCAGGGCGTGAATTCGGTCTTCGAGACCGACGAACTGGCCCGACTGGTCGCGGCGGCGGAGGCGGCTACCGGCCGTCGTCTGGGCGACGACCCCAAGGCCGACGTCAGCCTGCGCGTCCTGGCCGACCACGCCCGCACGGTCACATTCATGGTCGCCGACGGCCAGACGCCCTCGAACGAGGACCGGGGCTACGTCCTGCGCCGGATCCTCCGCCGCGCCGTCCGCCATGCCTTCGGGCTGGGCGTGGAGGGACAGGTGCTCCCGGCCATGGTCGGGGCGGTGGTCGACATCATGGGGCCCGCCTATCCGGAGCTGGTGGCGGCGAAGGCCGACCTGATCGCGGTGATCGGTCGGGAGGAGGAGCGGTTCCACCGCACCCTGCGTTCGGGGATGGCACTGCTCGACGAGGAGCTCTCCCGGATCGGCGGCGGCGGTGTCCTGCCGGGCGACGTCGCATTCAGGCTCCACGACACCTACGGCTTCCCCCTGGAACTGACGCTCGAGGTGGCCTCCGAACGGGCCATCAGCGTCGACGTCGGAGGGTTCGAAGCAGAGATGGAGGCCCAGCAGATCCGCGGGCGTGAATCGGCTCGCGGATCCAGCCAGGCTGCTGGGGGCTCGGCGGTCGCCGACTACAAGGCGCTGCTCGAGGCCCACGGCCCGGACGCGTTCACCGGCTACCAGGAGCAGGTGAGCACTGCCCGGGTGCTGGCCGTCATCGGCGAGGAGATCTTCCTCGACCGCACGCCGTTCTACGCCGAGGCGGGCGGCCAGGTGGGCGACACCGGCACTCTCGTGGGGCCGACCGGGCGGGCCGAGGTCGTCGACACCACCTACGCGCTCCCGGGGCTCCACCGTCACACGGTCCGCATCGTCGAGGGTGACATCAACCCCGATCAGGAGGTGACCGCCGCGGTCGACACCGGCCGGCGGGAGGCCATCCGCCGCAACCACACCGGAACCCACCTCTTGCACTGGGCCCTGCGCGAGGTGCTCGGCAGCCACGTCAAGCAGGCGGGGTCGCTCGTCGCGCCCGACCGGCTGCGGTTCGACTTCAGCCACTTCGAGGCCGTCACCCCCGACCAGCTCACCCAGATCGAGGCGCTGGCCAACCACCAGGTTCTGGCCAACGAGCCGGTCAAGGCCTACGAGGTCACCAAGGCCGAGGCCGAGCGACTGGGCGCCATCGCCTTCTTCGGCGACAAGTACGGCGACATCGTGCGTGTCGTGGAGGCCGGGCCGCGTTCGGTCGAGCTGTGCGGTGGCACGCACGTTCACGCGCTCGGCACGATCGGGCCGATCAGGATCACCTCCGAGAGCTCCATCGGCGCCAACCTCAGGCGGATCGAAGCCGTTACCGGCGTGGCCAGCCTCGACCGCATTCGGGACGAGACCCAGACGCTCGGTCGCGCCGCCACCCTCCTCCGGGTTGCGCCGCCCGAGGTGCCCGAGCGCGTCGAACGCCTGCTCGACGACCAGCGGAGCCTGGCGGATGAGATCAAGGCCCTTCGCCGCCAGAGCGCCGGCGGACGGGCACGCGAGCTGGCCGCGCAGGCGGTCGACGGCGTGGTCGTCGCCCGCGCCGACGGCACCACCCGCGACGAGCTGAAGGACCTGGCCCTGGCCATTCGGGACCAACCCGGGACGCGGGCCGTGGTGCTCGGCGGAGTGCCGGAGGGCGGGGGCGTCTCCCTGATCGCCGCCGTGGCGAAGGACAGCGGCCTCGACGCGGCGTCGTTGATCGCCGACGCAGCCCGAACCGTCGGAGGCGGGGGAGGGCGGGGCGCCGACGTGGCTGTCGCCGGGGGTCGCAATCCTGACAAGCTGGGCGAGGCGCTCGAGCAGGCCCGGCGAGCGGCCACCAGTGCCGGCCCTGCCGGCGGCGCCGGCGGCGCCGGCGGCGCCGGCGGCGCCGGCCAAGCATGAGGGCCGTCGCCCTCGACCTGGGGACACGACGTATCGGAGTGGCGGTCAGTGATGCTGGGGGGACCATGGCAACGCCATACAGCACCATCGAGCGCTCGGGTGACCTGACGGCCGACCGGGCCCGGGTGGCCGAGATCGTCGCCGAGGTGGGGGCGGGTCTGGTGGTCGTCGGCCTGCCGCTGTCGATGGACGGCAGCGTGGGGACGGCGGCCCGGGCTGCCCTTGACGAGGCCGAGGCGCTGCGGCAGGTGCTCGACGTGCCGGTCGAGTGCCAGGACGAGAGGCTCACCAGCGTGAGCGCCAACCGGTCGCTCACCGAAGCCGGCGTCACAGGGAGCCGGCGGCGGAGAGCCCGCGCCGCGGGCGCCGTCGACCAGGCCGCAGCAGCGGTCCTGCTCCAGTCATGGCTGGATTCGAAGTGGAACGACTACAACACGAACGGATCTGAACGATGAGTGTCGACCTCCGCCACGATTCCCCCGACTACTTCCAGTACGAGGACCACGGGCGCCGCTGGCCATTCGTGCTCCTGGCCGTCGTCATCGGGCTCCTCGTCCTGGCCGGATCGGGTGTCCTCTGGGTTCAGCGCCAGGTGAATCCTCCCGGTGCCCCCGGGGAGCGCGTGCGGCTGACGGTCGAGCAGGGCATGTCCACGAGCGACATCGCTGCGCTGCTCGAGCAGGAAGGGATCATCGCCAGCGCGGATGTTTTCAAGTACTACGCCCGGCTGACCGGTGTCGGGTCGATCGAGGCCGGCGACTACACGGTCGAGAAGAAGTCCGACTTGAGCGAGGTGGTGAAGGTCCTCGAGGGCGGCGCAGCCAAGGCCGAGGAGGAGAAGGTCACCATCCCCGAGGGGCTGACCCTGCCCGAGGTGGCGAAGATCGTCGGCGAGATGCCGGGCCGGTCGGCCGAAAAGTTCCTGGCCCTCGCCAACGGCGGCACCATCCGGTCGCAGTACCAGCCGGCAGGCAACAACAGCCTCGAAGGGCTCATCCTGCCCGAGACCTACTTCGTCACCAAGGGCGACGACGAGACCAAGATCCTCCAGAAGCTCGTCGACGCCTTCGACCAACTGGCCACCCGGGTCAACCTCACCGGTGCGGCCGCCAAGTTCGGCATCACCCCGTATCAGATGGTGATCGTGGCGTCGCTCGTCGAACGGGAGGCCAGGGTGGACGAGGACCGCGGCAAGGTGGCGCGGGTGATCTTCAACCGGCTCCAGGAGGGTATGCAGCTCCAGATCGACGCCACCGTGCTCTATGCGCTGGGCCGGCCCCAGGAGTCAGTCAGCTTCAAGGACCGTGAGGTCAACTCCCCCTACAACACCTACCGGATCCCGGGTCTGCCGCCCGGGCCCATCGCCAACCCGGGGCGGAAGTCGTTGGAGGCAACGGTGGCGCCCCCCAACGGCAACTGGACCTTCTACGTCCTCACCGACCCGAGCGGCAAGCACACCTTCACCAACGACTACCGCGAGTTCCAGAACGCAGTCAACAAGTGCATCGCCCTGGGGCTGTGCGGCTGACGGTCGTTCCGTGGCGGGCACCCGGGTGCTCCACATCACGCCCGCCAATGCAGCCGGGGGCCCTTACCCCGCCGGCGCCCGCGGCGCAGCGGTGAACGCCGCCGGCGTCCACACCCGGGTCGCCGCAGTCATCGGTTCCCCGGTCCGGCATTCGCTCTCGCCGGCCATGCACAACGCTGCTTTCCGTGAGCTGGGCCTCGACTGGATCTACGTGGCCTTCGAGGTGCCGCCCGACTCGGTGGCCGCCGCGTTCGCCGGCGCCCGGGCCCTGGGCATCGGCGGCCTGTCGGTGACCATCCCCCACAAGGCGGCGGCGTTGGCTGCGGTCGACGAAGCCACCGCCACCGCTACGGCCGTGGGTGCGGTCAACACCGTCGTTCCCCGGGCCGACGGGTCGCTCCTGGGCGACAACACCGACGGGGCGGGATTTCTCGCGTCGCTCGCGGAGGAGGGCTTCGACCCGTCGGGCCGGGTCTGCGCGGTCATCGGCGCCGGCGGCGCGGCCCGAGCCGTCGTGCACGCCCTGGCCGGAGCAGGGGCGGCCGAAGTGGTCGTGATGAACCGCACTCGGGGACGCGCGGAGGCGGCCGCTGCCCTCGCCGGCGCCGCCGGCCGGGTGGGCGCCGCCGCCGACCTGGAGCGGGTCGACCTCGTGGTCAACGCCACCCCGGTCGGCCTCGCAGGGTCCGGGTCCGACGCCTCGCCGGTCGATCCTCGCCTCCTCGGACCGGGTCAGCTCGTGGTCGACCTCGTACCGAATCCCGCGGTCACCGGCCTGATGCGGGGCGCCAGGGAAGGCGGCGCCCGCGTGGCGGGCGGCCTGGGCATGCTCGTGCACCAGGGGGCGGCCGCCTTCGAGCTGTGGACGGGCCGGCAGGCGCCGATCGGTGTCATGCGGGCCGCCGCCGCACGCGCCCTCGGATGACCGCCGCCCTGGCTGTGCTGTGCGCCGTCCTCGGGGTGCCGGGCGGGATGCTGGCGAACCTGCTGATCGACCGCATCCCCGACAAGCAGCCATTGCGGCCGTTCCCGAGCGTGCGGGCCCTCACCGGGTCGGTTCGCCACGTGGCGGTGATCGTCGCCACGGTCGGGTTGTTCGCCGGCGCCGCCCTGCGGTTCGGCGACTGGGCGGTGCCCGCCTATCTGGTGTTCTTCGTCTGCCTGGTGTCGATCACGGTCATCGACCTCCGGCTCCAGATCATCCCCAACCGCATCGTGTATCCGACGATCTTCGCCTCCATCCCCCTGCTGGCTCTTGCCGCGCTGGTCGAGGACGAGTGGGCGAACTTCGGGCACGCCATGATGGGCGCCTCGCTGGCCTGGCTGAGCCTCTTCCTCATCCACCTGATCTCGCCGGCGGGGATGGGCTTCGGCGACGTGCGCCTGTCCTTCGTCCTCGGACTGTTCCTCGGATGGATCAGCCTCGGCCACGTGTTCACCGGCATGTTCCTGGGCGTGCTGCTCATCAGTGCGGTGGGGCTGATCCTCGCCGTCCTGCGCCTCAAGAGCCTCCAGGAGCACATCGCCTTCGGACCGTTCCTCGCCGCCGGTTCCAGCATTGCCGTGTTCGCCGGCGAGGCGATCATCCGCTGGTGGCGCTGAGCGACGGAGCGGGACGCGACCGGCAGCACGGAGCGGGACGCGACCGGCAGCACGGAGCGGGACGCGACCGGCAGTTACGGGTCGAGCCTGCCTTCGAGCAGTGCGAACACCGCCCCGTGGGGATCGAGGGCCACGGCGATGCGACCACCCGGTACCGGCATCGGTGGCACGACCACCTGGCCGCCGAGCTCGCCGGCGCGGGTGGCCGCGGCATCGAGGCCGTCGGTGGCGAAGTAGGCGAGCCAGTGCGACGGTGCGCCGGCGCCGGGCGGGAGCGGCATCATCCCCCCGTTGAGCCGGCCCTCGTTCGAGATGCCCCAGTACTCCTGATCGCCGGTGGCGACCTGCTCGATCGCCCAGCCGAACACGTCGCGGTAGAACCGCTCGGCCCGGGCGGGATCCGAGGTGTTCAGCTGGTTCAGACACAGGGCGGCGGCGACGTTGACCAGCCTGGCGCCGATGATGCGTTGCGGTTGCCAGGCGGCCACGTGGGCCCCGGTCGGATCCTCGATCACGGCCATCCGGCCGGCGTCGAAGACGTCGAAGGGGCCCTGCACGGAGTTGGCGCCGGCGGCTCGGGCCTGCTCGGCGATCGCGTCGACGTCGGTCACCGAGATGTAGGAGAGCCACGCCGGCGGCCCCGCCACCGGGCCGTGCAGCGCAGCGACGTCGCGCCCGTCGAGGAAAAAGGTGGTGTACGTCCCGCCGTCGGGTAGCGCGATGTCGACTGCGTCCCAGCCGAACAGGTCGACATAGAAGGCCTTGGCTTCGCCCGGATCGACGGTTCCCAGGTCCACCCAGCAGAACGTGCCGGGCGCGTACTCGTTGCGCTCGCCCATGGGGAAGACCCTACCCCCCGTACCTCCTCGGGGGCCCCGACGCCGTCCCGGTAGATTTGGGCTGATGCTCCGCTACCTCACCGCCGGCGAGTCCCACGGCAAGGCGCTTGTCGTGATCGTCGACGGGCTGCCCGCCGGCCTGCCGATCACGGTGGAGGAGATCGCAGGAGAGCTGGGCCGGCGCCGCCTCGGCTACGGCCGGGGCCCCCGCATGCGCTTCGAGCAGGACGAGCTGACCCTGGTCGGAGGGGTGCGGCACGGTCGCACCATCGGGTCGCCGGTGGCCATCGAGATCGCCAACACCGAGTGGCCGAAGTGGACCAAGGAGATGGACCCCGGTCCGGGTGCCACCGAGAAGCGGTTGACCCGGCCGCGGCCGGGCCATGCCGACCTGGCAGGGATGCAGAAGTACGGCCTCGACGACGCCCGCGACATCCTCGAGCGGGCCTCGGCCCGGGAGACCGCGGCCCGGGTGGCTGCCGGGGCGTGCGCCAAGGCCCTCCTGTCCCACCTGGACGTCTCGGTGATCTCCCACGTCGTCCAGATGGGTCCGGTGGTGGCCAGGTCGGTGGAGCGGCCCACGCCCGCCGACCTCGATGCCGTCGACGCCTCGCAGGTCCGCTGTTTCGATCCGGACGCGGAGGAGGCCATGATCGCCGAGATCAAGGCCGCGGCCAAGGAGGGTGACTCGCTCGGCGGCGTCGTCGAGGTGCTTGCCTACGGCGTGCCCGTGGGCCTCGGGAGCCATGTCCACTGGGACCGCCGGCTCGACGGCCTCCTGGCCCAGGCCATCTGCAGCATCCAAGCGGTCAAAGGCGTCGGGTTCGGCGAGGGCTTCGACTCGGCGGCGCGCCGGGGCTCGGAGGCCCACGACGAGATCCACTGGGACGAGGAGCAGTCCTACCATCGGGAGACGGCTCGGGCGGGCGGCATCGAAGGCGGGATGTCGACTGGCGGCCTGATCGTGCTCCGGGCGGCCATGAAGCCGCTGTCGACCCTCAACCGGCCGGTGCTCAAGACGGTCGACGTGGAGACCAAGGAGTCCACCGTCTCCTTCAAGGAGCGCACCGACGTGACTGCGGTGCCCGCTGCGGGCGTGGTGGCCGAGACGATGGTGGCCCTCGTGCTTGCGGGGGAGGCACTCCATAAGTTCGGGGGCGACTCCGTGGCCGAGGTGGTTCGCAACCGCAACGCGTTCCTCGAGTCCCTTGAGTAAGCCGGAACCGCTGGCCACCGCCGGCGGGGCAGAGGCCCTCGCCGGCAGCGAGGGGGGCAATTCGATCCTGCTGGTCGGGATGATGGCCGTGGGCAAGACCAGCGTCGGCCGCCGGCTGGCCGAACGCCGGACCTGGGAGTTCTTCGACTCCGACCGCCAGATCGAGGCCATGACCGGCCGTACCGTGGCGGAGATCTGGCGGTCCGACGGGGAGCCGGAGTTCCGCCGGCTGGAGGCCCAGGTGCTCGCCGACGCATTGGCGTCGACCACGCCCCGCGTGATCGCCGCCGCCGGCGGCACGGTGCTGGACGACGCCAACCGCGCCCTGATGCAGCAGCACCACCCGGTGGTCTGGCTCCGCTGTCAGCCGCAGGTGCTGGCGACCCGGCTCGGCTCCGCCACCCACCGCCCGCTGCTGGACGAGGATCCCGCCGGGGTCCTCGAGCGCCTCGACGCCATCCGGCGGCCCCTCTATGAGGAGGTGGCCGACGTGGTGGTCGACGTCGACGACCTCACCCCGGACCAGGTCGTGGCCTGCATCGAGGCGGCGCTCGAGCATGGCTCGGAGGGGCAGCGGGACGGCAAGCATGGCTGAGTTGATCACCGTGCCTGTCCCGTTGAGCGGCGGTCGTTCGTACGACGTGCTGGTCGGCCCGGGCGCCCGGCACCGCCTGCTCGAGGTCCTGCCCGTCGGTGTGCACCGGGCGGCGGTCGTCACCCAGGAGGCGGTCGGGGTCACCGTCGACGCCGGCGTGGAGCAGCGGACGTTCCTCATGGGCGACGGCGAGGCCACCAAGTGCCTGGAGACGGTCGAGGAGCTGTGCCGCGCCTGGGCGCGATGGGGCCTGACCCGGCGCGACGTGGTGGTGGCCGTGGGCGGGGGAGTGGTCACCGACGCCGCCGGGTTCGCGGCGGCGGTGTACCACCGGGGGGTGCCGGTCGTGCACGTGCCGACCACCCTCCTCGGCCAGGTCGATGCCGCCATCGGAGGCAAGACCGGCGTCAACCTGCCGGAAGGCAAGAACCTGGTCGGCGCGTTCTGGCAGCCGACGGCCGTGCTGTGCGACACCGAGGTGCTCGCCACGCTGCCCCCGCGAGAGTACCGCAGCGGCCTGGGTGAGATGGCCAAGTACGCCTTCCTCGGCGTCGACCGGCTCCCGGACCTCCCTCTCGACGAGGCCGTCGCTGCCTGCGTGCGGTGCAAGGCCACCCACATCGCTGCCGACGAGCTCGAACGGACCGGCACCCGGGCCCTGCTCAATTACGGCCACACGCTCGGCCACGCGCTGGAGACTGCTGGTCGCTACGACCTGCGCCACGGCGAGGCGGTGGCGATCGGCCTCGTCTTCGCCGCCCGCCTGGCCCGCCGTCTCGGCCGGGTCGACGACGACGCCGTCGCCGTGCATCGTCGGGTCGTGGCGGGCTATGACCTGCCGGCGGACCTCCCTGCAGGCTCCGACCCCGCCGAACTCGTCGCCCTCATGTCCCGGGACAAGAAGGCGGTCGACGGGCTCACGTTCGTCCTCGACGGCCCCCGGGGTGTAGAGGTGGTGGCCGGCGTGCCGGCCGAGGCCGTGGAAGCCACCCTGGCGGAGCCTCTCTGATGCCCACAGTCCTGCTCCTGTCCGGCCCCAACCTCAACCTTCTCGGGATCCGCGAGCCCGATATCTACGGCGCCGCCACTCTCGACGACCACGTCGCCACCGCCACCGCCGTCGCCGACGACCGTGGACTGGAGCTGGAGCACCTCCAGTCCAATCACGAAGCGGCGCTGGTCGAGGCGGTCCACGGCGCCCGCGGCCGGGTGGCGGCCATCATCGTGAATGCCGCAGCCATGACCCACTACTCGTGGTCGCTGCGCGACGCGCTGGCTGCGTTCGACGGCCCGGTCGTGGAGCTGCACCTGTCGAACACCGCAGCGCGGGAGAGCTGGCGGCACACCTCCGTCGTGACGCCGGTGGCCAGCGGGGTCATCTCCGGTTTCGGCGGCCACGGCTACCGGCTGGCCGTGGAGGCCGTGTGGCTGCTTCTCAAGTGAGACAGTTGCTGTCATGAGATCGCCCATGGACGTGGCCTCGCGCGTCCCCCTTCTGCGCCGGCGCTTCGGCGAGGCCGGCTGCGACGCCCTGCTCGTCACCCGCCTGGTCAACATCCGCTACCTCACCGGGTTCACCGGCTCGGCCGCCCTCCTGCTGGTCCGCCCCGACGAGCTGGTCTTCGTCACCGACGGCCGCTACCGGGACCAGTCGGCGCTCGAGCTCGGCGAGGCGGGGGTCGAGGCCCGCGTCCGTGTCGGGCTCTCCGCCGGTACCCAGAAGGAGTTCCTGCAGGAGGAGGCGGCCGGCGTCGAACGGCTGGGTCTCGAGGCGTCGTCGGTCAGCTGGGCCACCCTGCGCCGGTACGAAACCGACTGGTTCCCCGACGCCGAGCTCGTACCCACCGAGGGCCTGGTCGAGGAGCTGCGCAAGGTGAAGGACGCCGGCGAGGTGGCGCGCATGGCCGCCGCAGCCCGCATCGCGGACGAGGCCCTGGCCCGGGTGCGCCACCGCCTGGCCGAGGGCCCCACCGAGGAGCAGTTCGCCCTCGAGCTCGACTCCGAGATGCGCCGGGGAGGGGCGTCGGCGCCGTCGTTCGAGACCATCGTCGCCTCGGGCCCCAACGGGGCCAAGCCCCACCATCGCCCGGGTGACCGGCGCATCGGGCGCGGCGAGCTGGTGGTCGTCGACTTCGGGGCCATCGTCGACGGGTACTGCTCCGACATGACCCGTACCTTCTGCGTGGGCGAGCCGGCGTCGGCAACCGCACGGCGGATGGTCGAGGTGGTGGCCGAGAGCCAGCAGGCCGGCGTGGACGCGGTCCGGGCCGGGGCCGAGGGCAAAACCATCGACGACGTCTGCCGCTCGGTGATCGCCGAGGCGGGATGGGCCGAAGCCTTCCTGCACAGCACCGGCCACGGCGTCGGCCTGGAGATCCACGAGGACCCCCGGGTGGCCTCCACGTCGACCGATACCCTGGTGACCGGCCACGTCGTCACCGTCGAGCCCGGGGTGTACCTCCCCGAGCACGGCGGCGTCCGCATCGAGGACACCGTGGTCGTCACCGATGAGGGCTGCACCGTCCTCACCAACGCCCCCAAGGAGCTTGTCGTCGCATGAACGTGTCCACCAATGACCTGCGCAACGGCATGGCCCTGAACCTGCCCGAGGGGTTGTTCACCGTGGTCGAGTTCCAGCACGTGAAGCCCGGGAAGGGCGGCGCATTCGTGCGCACCAAGCTGAAGAACGTCAGGACCGGAGCGGTGCTCGACCGTACCTACCGGGCCGACGAGAAGCTCGACCAGGCGGTCATCGACAAGCGGGAGATGCAGTACCTCTACCGGGAGACCGCCCACTACGTCTTCATGGACAACTCGTCCTACGACCAGATGAACGTCGACGCGCCAACCCTGGGTGACGCCACCAACTACCTGCGCGAGGGCGACTCGGCGGTGCTGCAGATCTACAACGACCAGGTGGTCGGGGTGGACCTGCCCGCCTCCGTGGAGCTCACCGTCAGCGAGACGGAGCCCGGCGTACAGGGCGACCGCGTCTCCGGCGCCCGCAAGCCCGCCACCCTCGAGACCGGCCTGACCGTCCAGGTGCCGCTCTTCGTGAACCCCGGCGACAAGATCAAGGTCGACACCCGCAGCGGCGACTATCTCACCCGTGTCTAGTGCCTGAGGCCGGGCCACTCGGCGGCGGGAGCCGCCGCCAGGCCCGGGAGCGGGCGCTGTCGCTGCTGTACGAGGCCGAGAGCAAGGACGTGTCGCCGGCCGAAGTGCTGGCTGCACTGCCAGTGGAGCCGGACGCATTCGCCGTCGTGGTGGTGACCGGTGTCGGCCGGCACATGGACGAGCTCGACACATGGATCACCGGCTACGCCAAGGACTGGACCATCGAGCGCATGCCCGCGCTCGACCGGGCTCTCCTGCGCATGGGCATCTTCGAGCTGCTGCACCTTCCCGAGGTTCCGACGGGCGCGGTCATCTCCGAGGCCGTCGAGCTGGCCCAGCGGTTCTCGACCGACGAGTCGAGCCGGTTCGTGAACGGCATGCTGGCCCGCATCGCCGAGAACGTGCGGTCAGGCGGTGAACCGGTGGATCCGGAAACTGTCGGTGCCCACCCGGCTGAAGATGACCAACCGCCGGCCGGCGAGGTGGTCGAGGACGGCCTCCACCAGAAGGGGTGATACGCCGAGGTCGGCGCCGAGGGACAGGGCGATGTTCGGTTCCACCCCGTCGAGGACGTCGAGCAGCCGCTCGGTGACGTCGGCCAGATCGGCCCGGAACCGGGTCACGTAGGCCCAGAGGCCGGCCTGGGTCAGGGCCAGCAGGGCCACCTTGCCGTCGTACTCCCGCATCTGGACGAGCTTCTGCTCCCGCAGCGAGACCAGCCCGACGAACCACTCGTCGTGGGAGAGGCCTTGCGCCTCGAGGGTTCCCTTGAGCGCGACGTGGTCGAGCATCGTGTGGCCGGCGGCGAGCGCCTGGTCTCCAAGGGCGCGGAGTACGTCGTCAGGCATCGGGGTACACTGTCATGGTGTTCTCAGCCCCATGTCATTTCGGTTCACGGTGAAGGACTACCACCGCATGTCCGAGGCTGACGTCTTCGACCCCGATGACCGCGTCGAGCTCTTCGACGGAAGGGTCGCACCGGGGGCGTTCCCCGAACTGGTCCTGGAAGTCGCAGCCATCCTCGGCTGACGCGCGCTACGCTCGCAGGGAGCCGTTAACGCTGGTCCTGTGAGGCCGGCACGGAAGAGGAGCCGACCCCGCATGGCCGAGCGAGAGCGCGCAGCGACGCCCCCGTACGGGGGCGTTTTCTCTGCCCGCAGCCAGGTGATGGACGCCGAGGACCTGCGCCGGGCGGTCACCCGCGTCGCCCACGAGATCGTCGAGCGCAACCACGGCCTCGACGGCGTGGTGCTCATCGGGCTGCAGACGGGCGGTGTCCCGCTGGCCCGGCGGCTGACCGAGACCCTCTCCCGCATCGAAGGGGTGGAGGTGCCCTCCGGCAGCATCGACGTGGCCCTCTACCGGGACGACATCGGCCTCCGGCCCGTGATCCCCGAAGCGGTGACCGACATCCCCTTCGACCTCACCGGCCTGACGGTGGTGCTGGTCGACGACGTGTTGTTCACCGGCCGAACCGTGCGGGCCGCCCTCGACGCCCTCAACGCCTACGGCCGGCCCCGGGCGGTGCAGCTGGCGGTCATGGTCGACCGGGGCCATCGGGAGCTCCCGATCCGGCCCGACTACGTCGGCAAGAATCTCCCTACCCGGATCGACGAGATCGTCGACGTCCGGGACGACGGCGTCGACGTCGGCGAGAAGCGGGCACGTTGAACCACCTCCTGTCGATCTCCGACCTGGGGGCGGAGGGCATCGAGGAGGTGATGCGGGTCACGGACTCGTTCGTGGAGGTGTCGGAGCGGGCCATCCCCCGGGTGCCGGCGCTGCGAGGGAAGACGGTGGTGTCGCTGTTCTACGAGGACTCGACCCGTACCCGGTTGTCGTTCGAGATGGCGGCCAAACGCCTGTCGGCCGACACCATGAACTTCTCGGTCTCCACCTCCTCGGCCAAGAAGGGTGAGTCGCTGCGCGACACCTGCCAGACCATCGAGGCCATGGGAATCGACGCCCTGGTCGTTCGTCACGCGTCGGCCGGCGTGCCGTGGCAGGTGGCGTCGTGGGTCGGCTGTTCGGTCATCAACGCCGGCGACGGCTGGCACGAGCACCCCACCCAGGCCCTGCTCGATTGCTACACGATCCGGGGCCGGCGTGGCTCCCTGGACGGGTTGCGGATCGCAGTCGTAGGCGACGTGAAGCACTCCCGGGTGGCGCGCTCCGATGTCCTCGCCTTCACCATGCTGGGTGCCGAAGTCATCATCGTCGCCCCTCCGACGCTGCTGCCACCCAGCCTCGCCGGCTGGCCTGTCGAGGTCAGCTCCGACCTCGACAGCGTGCTCCCCAAGGCCGACGTGGTCTACCTCCTCCGCATGCAGGCCGAACGCCAGAGCGAGGCCTTGCTGCCCTCGCTGCGTGAGTACACGGCCCGCTACGGGCTCACCCGGCACCGGGTCGACATGCTCCCCGACGACGCGCTGATCATGCACCCGGGCCCCATCAACCGGGGCGTGGAGATCGCAGCCGACGTGGCCGACCTTCCCCGCTCCCTCATCACCCGCCAGGTGGCCAACGGCGTCGCCGTGCGCATGGCTGTCCTGTTCCTCCTCCTCGGACAGGGCCCGAGCGGCCCCCTGAGCGGACGATCGGAGCCCCGTGCCTGACCGGATCACCGTGATCAGAGGCGGCCGGGTGGTTGACGCCACCGGCGAGCGGATGGCCGATGTCCTGGTCCAAGGCGTCCTCGTCACCGCCGTCGGCTCCGACCTCGACATGCCCTTCGGGGCGACCGTGCTCGACGCCGAGGGCTGCATCGTCTCGCCCGGGTTGGTCGACCTCCACACCCACCTGCGACAGCCTGGTCGGGAGGAGGCGGAGACGGTGCAGACCGGCGCCCGCGCCGCCGCTCTCGGCGGCTACACCGCAGTGGTGGCCATGCCCAACACCGAGCCCCCCATCGACTGCGCCGCCGCGGTGCGTGAGGTCCTCGAGCTCGGGTTGTCAGCCGTGTGCGACGTCCGGGTGGCCGGCGCCATCACCAGTGGCCGGCGCGGCAGGGAGCTGGCTCCGATGGGCGAGATGGCCGATCTCGGCGTGCGCCTGTTCACCGACGACGGCGACGGCGTGCAGGACGCCCGGCTCATGCGGCGGGCCTTCGAGTACGCGTCAGCGCTGGGCGTCACCCTGGCCCAGCACTGCGAGGACAAGGTGATGGCCGCCGGCGGCCACATGCACGAGGGCGAATGGTCGAGCAGGTTGGGCCTTCCCGGCCAGCCTGCCGAGGCCGAGGAGCTGATGGTGGGGCGCGACATCGCCCTGGCCCGGCTGACCGGTGGCCGGGTGCACTTCCTGCATCTGTCGACGGCCGGGTCGGTCGAAGCGGTACGGGCCGCGAAGGCCGAAGGCCTCGCCGTCACCGCGGAGGCCACCCCCCACCACTTCACCCTGACCGATGCGGCGGTGGCCGGCTACGACACCGTCTTCAAGGTCAACCCACCGCTGCGCACTGCGGCCGACGTCGTCGCGGTGAAGGCCGGCCTCGCCGACGGCACGATCGACGCCATCGCCACCGACCACGCCCCCCACGCCGCCGAGGACAAGGAAGTGCCGTTCGACCAGGCCCGTCCGGGCATGCTCGGGCTGGAGACCGCCTTGGCGCTGGCCCTGACCGAACTGGAGGTTCCCATCGCCACCGTGCTGGCCCTGCTGTCCTGGAACCCGGCCCGTATCGCCGGCCTGGAGTCGACCCATGGGGGCCCGGTGGCCGAGGGCCGGCCGGCGAACCTGTGCGTGATCGACCCGGCGGCCGCGTGGGTGGTCGACCCTGCCGCCCTTGCCAGTCGGTCGCGGAACACCCCCTACGCCGGCCGAAAGCTCACCGGTCGCGTCCGCCACACCGTCCTGCGGGGCGAACCGGTGGTGGTTGACGGAAGGGCCACACGGTGAGCATCCACGCAGCTGGTGACGATCGAACACGCCCTGGCGTGTCGAACCGTCACCAGTACGAGCCGGTCGAAGCCTGTCTCGTTCTCGCCGACGGTACCGTCTTCGAGGGCGAAGCAATGGGCGCGGTGATGGAGGTGGCCACCGGGGAGGTGGTGTTCAACACCGTCCTGTCCGGCTACCAGGAGGTCATCACCGACCCGTCCTACGCCGGTCAGGTCATCGCCTTCACCTACCCCCACATCGGCAACTACGGGATCAGCGAGGCGGACTCGGAAAGCGCCCGGCCGTTCTGCCGGGGGGTGATCGTCCGGGAGCTGGCCCTGCGGCCGTCGAACTGGCGCTCCACCGTCGACCTCGGCACCTGGCTGGCCGCCCACGGCGTGCCTGGGATCACGGGAATCGACACCCGCCGCCTTACCCGTCACATACGCGAGGCGGGCTCGATGCCGTGTGCCTTCGGGACGGCCGACGAGCTCACGCTCAAGGCTGCAGCCAACGCCGAGCGGGGTACCGATGGCATCGATCTGGTCTCGGGCGTGACCACGCCGGTCCGCTACACCGTCGGCGACGGCCCGCTACGGGTGGTGGCGTTCGACTACGGGATCAAGCACAGCATCCTGCGCATCCTCGGCGAGATCGCCACCGTGGAGGTGGTCCCCGCTGACACACCCGCCCACGAGCTGCTCGTCAACCCACCGGACGGGGTCTTCCTCTCGAACGGCCCGGGCGACCCAGGTGCGCTCGGCTACGCCGTCGGCCACATCGGCACCATGCTCGGACAGGTGCCGATCTTCGGGATCTGCCTGGGGCACCAGCTGCTGGCCACGGCCCTGGGAGGCGAGACCTACAAGCTGCCCTTCGGTCATCACGGGGGAAACCACCCGGTCAAGCGGATGCGCGACAACGCGGTGGAGATCACCAGCCAGAACCACAACTACGCAGTGACGATGGGCTCGGTGTCCGATGCCGACGTCACCCATGTCAATCTCAACGACGGCGTCATCGAGGGCATCCGCTGCCGTGACCTCCCCGCCTTTAGCGTGCAGTACCACCCCGAGGCCGGGCCCGGGCCACACGACGCCCGCTATCTGTTCAAGGAGTTCGAGGACATGATGCGTGCGCACAAGGCCGGCGGCGGCCTGTACTGATGTCCTGGTCGCTGCGGTCCTCCCTTTCGCTCCGGTCCTCGCTCTGATGCCCAAGCGCACCGACATCCGCTCGATCCTGCTGATCGGGTCGGGGCCGATCGTCATCGGCCAGGCCTCCGAGTTCGACTATTCCGGCACCCAGGCGTGCCGCGTCCTCCGGGACGAGGGGTACCGGGTCATCCTGGTCAACTCCAACCCGGCCACGATCATGACCGACCCCGAGTTCGCCGACCGGACCTACGTGGAACCGCTCCACGTCGACGTCGTGGCCGCCATCATCGAGCGGGAACGGCCCGACGCCCTCCTCCCGACCCTGGGCGGGCAGACGGCGCTGAACCTGGCGGTGGCGTTGTCCGAGAGCGGTGCGCTCGACCGCTTCGGGGTGGAGCTGATCGGCGCGTCGATCGAGGCGATCCACACCGCCGAGAACCGGGAGCGGTTCAAGTCGGCTATGACCGAGATCGGTCTGGCCGTGCCCAACTCGGGCTTCGCCTACCAGCTCGACGAGGCGGTCAAGGTGGGCGACGACGTCGGCTATCCGGTGATCGTGCGGCCGTCGTTCATCATGGGCGGCGGCGGCACGGGCATCGCCGCCGACGGCGAGGAACTGCTGCGGCTGGCCGAGGTCGGGCTGGCCGCCAGCCCCATCTCGGAGATTCTCATCGAGAAGTCGATCGCAGGGTGGAAGGAGTACGAGCTCGAGGTGATGCGCGACCACGCCGACAACTGCGTGGTCGTCTGCTCCATCGAGAACCTCGACCCCATGGGCGTCCACACGGGTGACTCGATCACGGTCGCCCCCGCCCAGACGCTCTCCGACGTCGAGTACCAGCGCATGCGCGACGCTGCCTTCGCGTGCATCCGCCGCATCGGCGTCGACACCGGCGGCTCCAACATCCAGTTCGCCGTCGACCCGGCCAGCGGCGAGATGGTGGTCATCGAGATGAACCCGCGGGTGTCGAGGTCGAGCGCGCTCGCGTCCAAGGCCACCGGTTTCCCGATCGCCAAGATCGCCGCCCGCCTGGCGGTCGGCTACACCCTCGACGAGATCCCCAACGACATCACCCGCATGACGCCGGCCAGTTTCGAGCCGACGATCGACTACGTCGTCACCAAGGTCCCGCGGTGGGCGTTCGAGAAGTTTCCCGGCACGACCGGCGTGCTGGGCACCCGCATGCAGTCGGTGGGGGAGGCCATGGCCATCGGCCGGACGTTCCCCGAGTCTCTGCAGAAGGGTCTGCGGTCGCTGGAGCACGGCCGGTGGGGCCTCAACTGCGACCCCGGCGAGGCCGCCCTCGACTCCTTCGACGACCACGAGCTGGTGCGGCGAGCGGCTGTCGCCACCCCCGACCGGCCTTTCCAGCTGGAGGGCGCGCTGCGGCGGGGCATCAGCGTGGAGCGTCTGCACCAGGCCACCGGGGTCGACCCCTGGTTCCTCGACCAGATCGCCCTGATCACCGCCGAGCGGGGCAGGTTGACCCCGATCGGTCTGGCAGGGATGACTCGCCGGGACTGGCGGCGGGCCAAGCGCCTGGGCTTCGCCGACGCCCAGCTCGGCTGGCTGTGGGGCGCGCCGGAGGACGATGTCCGGGCCGCCCGCCTGGCCGCCGGCGTGAAGGCGACGTTCAAGACCGTCGACACCTGCGGGGCGGAGTTCGACGCGAACACGCCGTACCACTACTCCACCTACGAGGACGAGGACGAGGCGCTCGGTGGGCAACGCCCGACCGTGGTCATCCTCGGTTCCGGTCCCAACCGGATCGGCCAGGGTATCGAGTTCGACTATTGCTGCGTGCACGCCAGCTTCGCCCTGCGCGACGCCGGCTTCGACACGGTGATGGTCAACTGCAACCCCGAGACCGTCTCCACGGACTACGACACCAGCGACCGCCTGTACTTCGAGCCGCTGACCTATGAGGACGTGATGAACGTGCTCGAGGTGGAGAAGCGCCACCTGCTCGGGGTGATCGTCTCCCTCGGCGGTCAGACGCCGCTGAAGCTGGCCGGTCGCCTCCCCGCCGAGCTCGTGCTCGGCACCCCGCCGGCGGCGATCGACGAGGCCGAGGACCGGGAGCGGTGGAACGCGCTCTGCCACCGGCTCGGCATCCCCCAGCCCGACGGTGGGACGGCCGCCGACCTCGACGCTGCACTCACCATCACCGGACGCATCGGGTATCCGGCGCTCGTGCGGCCGTCGTACGTCCTGGGTGGGCGGGCCATGGAGATCGTCTACAACGACCAGGACCTGGCCCGGGCCATGGCCGAGCTCGCCGGCTTCGGCTCCCTCGGGCGCGAGGGAGGCCTTTCGGCCGAACGCCCGGTGCTCGTCGACCGGTTCCTGGAGGACGCCATCGAGGTCGACGTCGACGCGCTGCGCGACGCCACCGGCGAGGTGCTGATCGGGGCGGTCATGGAGCACGTCGAGGAGGCGGGCGTGCACTCGGGCGACAGCGCCTGCGTGATCCCGCCGCCGACGCTGAGCGCGGCGGTGGTCGCCACGATCGAAGGCCACACCCGGGCCATCGCCGAGGCCCTCGGGGTCAAGGGCCTGCTCAACGTCCAGTACGCGGTCCAGAAGGACAACGTCTACGTGATCGAGGCGAACCCTCGGGCCAGCCGTACGGTCCCGTTCGTGGCCAAGGCCACCGGCGTGCCTCTGGCCAAGGTGGCCGCCCGGGTGATGGTGGGGGCGACGCTCGCTGACCTCCGGGCCGAGGGTTTCCTCAAGCCGCCGGCGCCCGGCGCCCATGTCTCCGTGAAGGAGGCGGTGCTGCCGTTCAACCGCTTTCCCGACGTCGACACGCTGCTCGGCCCGGAGATGCGGTCGACCGGCGAGGTCATGGGCATCGACGCCACGTTCGGCTTGGCCTTCGCCAAGAGCCAGGCCGCGGCCGGTGACCGCCTGCCGGAACGGGGCACGGTTTTCCTGTCGCTCGCCGACCGCGACAAGCCCGGCGGACTGATCGCCGCCCGCCGGTTCGTCGAGCTCGGCTTCGGCTTGGCCGCCACCGGCGGAACGGCGCGGTACCTCGAGGACAACGGCGTGCCCGTGGGCGAGGTGGTGGGGAAGCTCGGGGAGACCAGGTCGGCGGTGGACCTCATCGCCAACGGGGAGATCGACCTGGTGGTCAACACGCCGCGGGGTCGAGGTCCCCGGGCCGACGGGGCCTACATCCGCCTGGCCGCCAACATGCAGGGCGTGCCCTGCCTCACGACGGCCGCCGCCGCGCTCGCCGCCGCCGGTGGCATCGCCGACTGGGCCCGCCACGGCCTGTCGGTGCGCTCGCTGCAGGAGTTCCATGAGGAGGGCCAGCAACGGCTTCTGTGATTTCGCCGTCGCAGCCAGAGGCTGCTCGGCGAGCTGATCGTGCTCGGGCGGCCGGCGGAGCCGGCTCTTCCTCGCTTGTTCTTCTCGACCGGCAGCCGATCGGGGCCGCCTGCGGCGGCATGGGCGGCCGCCGGGGGAAGGGCTTCCCTTGCGATTAGCCGTCGATATGTCGACGGCGGTTGGGTCCGTTCGGCTGGCCAACCCGGTGATGACCGCCTCGGGCACGGCGGGGCACGGGGCCGAGCTGGCCCGCTACGTCGACCTGTCGATGCTGGGTGCGGTGGTGGTCAAGTCGCTGTCGGCGGAGGCGTGGGCCGGCAACCCCGCACCCAGGGTGACCGAGGTCGACGCCGGGATGCTCAACAGTGTCGGCTTGCAGAACCCCGGCGTGGAGGCGTGGCTGGCCGACGAACTGCCTGGCCTCATCGCCACCGGTGCACTGGTGGTGGCCAGCATCTGGGGCTTCACCGTCGAGGCCTACGAGAAGGCGGCCACCGCTCTGGCCGAGGCCCCGCCCGAGGTGGTGGCCGTCGAGGTCAACCTGAGCTGCCCCAACGTCCATGGCGTGGCACGCAACGGCGAAAGCAGGCGGGCCATGTTCGCCCATTCACCCCGGCTCACGGCCGAGGCGGTGGAGGCCACCGCGGGCTGCCGGCGGCCCAGGTGGGCCAAGTTGAGCCCCAACGTCACCGACCTCACCGAGATCGCCGGCGCCGCCCTCGGGGCCGGCGCCGAGGCGCTCACCCTGGTCAACACGGTCATGGGCATGGCCATCGACATCGAGACCCGCCGGCCCCGCCTGGGTGCGGGCGGCGGCGGGCTGTCGGGGCCGGCGATCCGACCGGTGGCGGTGCGGGCGGTGCACGACGTGTGCTCGGCGTTTCCGGACGCGGCAGTCGTCGGTGTGGGCGGGGTGGCCACCGGGGAGCACGCCGTCGAGCTGCTCATGGCAGGTGCATCGGCGGTGCAGGTCGGCACCGCGACGTTCGCCGACCCCCGCGCCGTGGCCCGGATCCTGGGCGAGCTGGAGCGCTGGTGCAGTCGCCACAACGTCGCGCGGCTCGCCGATCTGGTAGGGAGGGCCCGTGCAGACACGTGACCAGCTGGTGCTCGCCCTCGATGTCGACGATCTGGTGGAGGCCCTCCGCCTGGCCAGAGCGCTCCAACCGTGGTTCGCCACGGCCAAGGTCGGGCTCGAGCTGTTCAGCGCATCGGGCCCCGATGCGGTCAGCGCGGTGGCCGACCTCGGCTACGACGTCTTCCTCGACCTCAAGCTCCACGACATCCCGACCACGGTGCGCAAGGCGGCCCGGGTCATCGGCGCCCTGGGTGCCACGTACCTCACGCTGCATGCCCGGTCCGGTCCGACCATGCTGCGGGCAGGCGTCGAGGGCCTTCGCGAGGGAGCGGAGGCCGCCGGCCTGCCCCATCCGGTCGCCCTGGCCGTCACCATCCTCACCAGCGACGGCGACGCTCCCGCCCATATTCTCGGCCATCGCGTCGCTTCGGCGGTCGAGGCCGGCTGCGGCGGCATGGTGGTGGCCGCGGCCGACGTGCGGGAGGCCAAGCAGCTCGCGCCCCGGCTCCTGGCCGTCGTCCCCGGTATCCGCATGGTCACCGCTGATCGGCACGACCAGGCCCGACCGGCAACACCGGCCCAGGCGGTGGGGTTCGGCGCCGACCTCCTGGTGATCGGCCGCACGATCACCGATGCGGCCGACCCGCCGGCCGCCGCCGCCGCTCTGGTCGCCTCGCTGGAGTAACAGGCTCGCTGCGCTCGCCGGCGGGGACGACGGCTCGTCTCTTCGAGCCCGCGGCCGGACGTTGGTCGTGCGGCTCCGCCGCGCTCATCACCGTTCCGCCTCGCCAGGCCCTCGCTTCGCTCGGGCGACTCGGCGGCCAGTTGCGGCTGACACCGCAACTGGGCTTCGGTCTGCGGCGTAGCCGCTCGGGCGCTATCGTGCGCGCCATGCCGCTGCCGCCCGCGCTCACGCCCGACGAGCGCTCGGCGGCGCTCGCCAAGGCCGCTGCCGCCCGCCGTCAGCGGGCGGAGCTGAAGGAGAAGCTCAAGATGGGGTCCACGACCCTCAAGGAGCTGCTCGACCAAGCCGAGCGCGACGAGGTAGTCGGCAAGATGAAGGTCGTCACCGTGCTGGAGTCGCTGCCCGGCGTAGGCAAGGTCCGAGCCCGGCGGATGATGGAGTCCATCGGCATCAGCGAGGCCCGGCGGGTCCGCGGCCTGGGCGCCCAGCAGCGGGAGTCGTTGCTGAAGGCGTTCCCCGCCGACTCCTGAGCGGGCTCGTCTTCGTCATCGCCGGCCCCTCGGGCGTCGGCAAGGGGTCGATCGCGTCGGCGCTCCGCAGGCGGCTGCCCAACCTGTGGCTGAGTCGCTCCTGGACCACCCGCCCACAACGCCAGGGTGAATCGGCGGGCGCGTACGTGTTCGTCGAACGACAGGCGTTTGACGCCCACGCGGCTGCCGGCGGGTTCCTCGAATGGGCCGATGTCTTCGGCCACCGCTACGGCACACCCTGGCCGGAGATTCCGGAGGGCCATGACGTGCTGCTGGAGATCGACGTCCAGGGCGCGGCCCAGGTCCGCGCCAGGCACCCCGAGGCGGTGGTGGTGTTCATCGAGGCCCCGTCGCGCCAGGCGCAGGAGGAGCGGCTGCGGGGTCGGGGCGACGCGGAGGATCTCATCACCCGGCGATTGGCTGCCGCTCCCGACGAGGAGCGGGCCGGCCGGGCGCTGGCCGACCACCTCGTGGTGAACGACGAGCTAGGCCGGGCCATCGAGGAGGTCGCTGCTATCCTTGAGTCCCGCCGCCAGTAGCTGGTCTTCCAGTTGACGATGCCTCAGAAGGGTCTGCATGTCTGAACGCGCCACCATGATCCACCCGGCCATCGAGAGCCTGCTCGACAAGGTGGACTCCAAGTTCAGCCTGGTCAGCCTGGCCGCCAAGCGGGGCCGGCAGATCAACTCCTACTTCAGC
>Ga0136633_1000304_pt1 | contig 37407 bp, 43 predicted proteins | sample AntDrymeUQ832206_2_FD_105494 | JGI IMG/M metagenome (GOLD analysis project Ga0136633, IMG submission 105494) | Polar desert sand microbial communities from Dry Valleys, Antarctica - metaG UQ83 (22.06) | ecosystem: Environmental > Terrestrial > Soil > Desert | place: Antarctica: Dry Valley... | reverse complement strand
CTCGGGCTCCCGGTGCTGCTGTGGGACGAGCGCTGGTCGACGGTCGCGGTCGAGCGGACGATGATCGAAGCGGACATGAGCCGAGCCAAGCGCGCCGAAAAGATCGACTCGCACGCCGCCGCCCACATCCTGCAAGCCGCGATCGACGCTTTGTCGAATCTTCCGCGAGACCCCTAGGCCGGAAGAGGAATTGCTCCGACCGGGGGCGGCGCCTCGACGTCTTTGCGGAACGGCGGCTTCTTCCCGTAGGTCAAATAGCGCCACAGCCATTCGACCGGGCCGAAGTGGAAATTGCGAAGCCAAATCGGGCTGGCGGCGAACTGCGCCGCCCAGATCGCCGCGACAATGAAGTAGAGCTGATGCCGCTCGAGCGCGCCCCAATAACCGAGGAATACGAAGATGATCAGCGCCACGACCGAATGGGCAAGGTAATTGGTCAGCGCCATTCGCCCGACCGCCGCCATCGACCGGCGAACGAACGGCAGGATGCCCGAGCGAAGGAACAGCATCAGCGCTCCGAGGTGACCGAGGGTCATCGCCAGCCGGCTGACGTCATAGCTGATCGCCGCCTGCGCATAGGCCAGCCCGGTGAAGCCCTGGTCCATGATCCAGCGCGCCTCGAGCACATTGCCGGTCAGCCCGACCGCATAACCACCGCTAATCATTGCCAGATACGTCCGCGTGCGCACCTCGAGCGTGAACACGCCGAGCCTGAAGAACGCCATGCCGAGCATCATCATACCGAAGATATCGAAGAAATAGCGATACAGGTTCCACGACTGGAAATGCTTGATCACTCCACTGAGTTCTTGCTGGGCGCTGAAGTATGATGCGGTCACTTGCTTGCGCACCGCCTGGTAAGCCGGCGGCGGCGGTCCCGCGCTCGACTTTTCCGCCCACGCTTCGATCGTCTGCTTCTGCTCGGGCGTGCGCGCCGGCTCGGCGACGCTCGACGCGATCTGCGCCTTGTCGTGCAGATTGACCAGGCGCCTGGCATCGATCGCGCTCCACGCCGCGCCGAGCAGCAACGAGCCAAGCCCGAGCGCGAGCAGGGTTCGCCCGGGAAGCTTGCGGAATGCGTAAAGGAACAAGGCGGTGATTCCGTAATAATATAGAATGTCGCCGATCCACAGCAGCACCCAGCTGTTGACTAATCCGAAGCCGATCAACCACAAATTGCGGCGGAAGAAGATGTCTCCGGCGTCCGTTCGTCCCGCCGCTTCGAGCCTGCTCGACAGCAGGATCACTCCCGCACCGAAGAGCATCGAGAACAAGGCGCGCTGGGTTCCCTCGAAGCCGATGTTGATGACCAGCCAGGTCCACAAATTGATGCCCGAGTCGCCCCCGGCAATGGTCGGATTGTCATAGGCCGGCCCAAGCCCCATCCCGTTGATATTCATCAACAGGATCCCGAACAGCGCGCAGCCGCGAACGAAGTCGAGCGACTCGAGCCGTTGCGATTCCGGCTTGATCATCTGTTCGGTCATTGGAGCCCCCTCCAGTTAATTTCCCCTTATCCATGATTTCCACGCCTGGCGCAATCGCACCGCGAGGCTGGAATAAGCCGCGCGCCGCGCCTAGGCCGCTCCCTCGTGGACCTCCTCGACATCGATTCGCTCGGCGATGCCGACATCAGCGCGATCCTCGACGAGGGCGACCGCTGGTTCGCCTTCAACCGCCAGCCGCGGCGGAACAGCGACAGGCTTGCGGGACTGACGATCCTTAACGCCTTTTTCGAAAACTCGACCCGAACCTTGCTGTCGTTCGAGATCGCCGCCAACCGCCTCGGTGCGCAGGCGGTGCGGATGCCGGTCGAGCAAAGTTCGCTCAAGAAGGGCGAATCGCTCGAGGACACGGCGCGCACCTTGAACGCGATGCGCCCCGACGCGCTCGTCATCCGCCACGCCACGAGGAGCGCGCCGGCAAGCATCGCGCAAATCGTCGACTGCCCGGTGATCAACGCGGGCGATGGCAGCGGCGAGCATCCGACCCAGGCGCTGCTCGACGCCGCGACGATTCGCCAGCATTTCGGGCGGATCGAGGGCCTCAAGGTCGCGATCTGCGGCGACCTCATTCACAGCCGGGTGGCGCGTTCGAACGCCAAATTGCTCCAGCGGCTCGGCGCCGAGCTCCGCTTTGGCGGGCCGCCGGCCCTGCTCCCTCCCGAGATGTCCGGAACGACGATCGACGAAGCGGTCGATGGCGCCGACGTGGTCATGATGCTTCGAGTCCAGCGCGAGCGGCTCGACGAGGAGCTGGGCGATGCGCCGGGCGAATATCTGGCGCGCTTCGGCCTCACCCAGGCGCGGTTCGCGCGCGCTGCGCCGGACTCGATCATCCTCCATCCTGGCCCGATAAACCGCGGGATCGAAATCCACGACCGGCTCGCCGACCACCCGACCCGATCGCTGATCCTGCGCCAGGTCGAAATGGGGGTCGCGGTGCGAATGGCTTGCCTCGACCGGCTCACCGCGGATCGTCGGGGTTAGGAGTGACTGCTTGGGTTGAGAAACCCCTCCGGCCCGTGCCCCCGCCCGGCCACCCATCTAGGATATTCTGAATGGGTGGCCGGGTGGGGGTGCGGGCTGGTGCGGACTTCGCGAATCAGCGCGAGGCGAGCTGGACCGGAGCGTCGTTGAACGCGGCTCGGACAAAGCAATTCGCGCCCGACCGCTTGAGCGAGGCACAGAGCCGCGCTGCGTCACGGTCGCTTGCGAACCCTTTGACCGAAAGGCGATAGAACGTGCCTTTCGCGCCTTCGAAACGAGCTGTGACCGGGAGATACTCCTTGAGGCCCGCATATTTGGCCGACAGCCGGTTCCAGGCGCCTTCGATGTAGCTGCGCTTGTCGTACGCCCCGAGCTGGACGACCGCTCGGCTGCGGCCGTTCCGCGGCAAAGCGGCACGGCGAAGTTCGGGCAGCGATTGCGACAGCCGCACCGCCGCCGGGGTCAAGGCCGGTCGCGGGGCGCGCAAGGCGACGGGCGCCGGGGCAACCGAAGGTGCTGCCGCGACCCTGGCCTCGGGCACGGCGGGAGCGACCGGGACGAATGCGGCCGCGGCGGGCGCTGCATAAGGCACGGCGGCCGCTGGCGCGGGCTCGGACGGAGCGAACGCAACTTGGGCCACCGGCGCGGCGGGCGCGACGGTTGCAGGGGACTGGATCGCCGCAAAACGGTTCGCGGGCGGTGCAAGCGCGAGGCGGATCGGCTGGCCGGGGTCGCTCGCCGCGGGGGTCACCCCGATCAGCGCGGCGATCTGGGCGCCCTTTTGGCCAGGCTTGGCGAGGCCGAGCCATTGGTCCATCCGGCCATTGAGCTGATCGGCCGGAATGTCCTGAGCGGCGATGGTCCGCGCCGCTTCCCAGTCGCCGCCGAGCGCGTAAGCAAGTGCGAGATTCTGGCGAGTGCGGGCGTCGGCGCCGAGCGCGCGGGCGGCGGGCTCGAGCACCGCGACCGCCTGGTCGGCGCGTCCGGCGAGGGCGAGCGCAAGCCCGAGGTCGGTCGGATCGAGCATCGATTGGGCCGAAGCAAGCAATCCGCTCGCCTGGTCGTTCTTGCCGAGCGCGATCTGGGTCAATGCGAGCTTGAGGACCACTTGCGGCTGATTGCCGTTGAGACCGAGCGAATCGCCATAGGTCGCTTCGGCCGAAGCGAACCGCCCCGAAGCAAGATAGACATTGCCGAGCAGCGCGCGGAACGCGGCATCCTGCGGGCGATATTCGACTGCGCTTTCGGCAAAGGCGAGCGCCTTGACCAGGTCGTTGGTTGCAAGCGCCGCATGGGCGCGGGTCGCAAGGCCGACTTTCGACGGATCGATCCTGGCGGCCGACGCCGAGGCGCTGTTGGTCCCTGCCATCTTGCCCGAACAGGCGGCGAGCGCGGTGACCAGCCCGAGGGCGGTCAGCGCCTGGCCCCAATGAATTGGCTTCGACATGGTCCTTACTCCCTGCGTCACTGGCGTTCAGCGTTTCTTCGATGCCTGGTCGGCCATCGCGGCGAGCTCGGGCATCGAACCGAGCAGTTGGTCGAGCGCGTCGGTCACCAATTGCTGCGCCGAACGGCCGGTAACGGCGCAAGCCAAACGGAGCCTCAAATGGCGATCGCCATCGAGGCGAAGCGTGAACGCGGCCTTTGCCGTGCTGCCGGTTGCGGCGCGCGGCTGGCGCGAGCGGGCGAATTTCGCGGCGGGCACGACGAGCGCCGGTGCAACCACGGCCGGCTCGATCGCCGGAGCAACGAAGGCTGGCTCGGCGATCGCCACGACTTGGATCGGTTCCGCGGCGACTTCGAGCAGTGGCGCGGCATCCACCGGATCGGGAAGGCGGGCGACGATCACCGGCGCCGGCCGGACCGCCTTGGTCTGGATCAGCGGGACGACCTCGCTTTCTTCGTCCTCGGCTTCCTCGTCTTCGTCGTCGGCCCCGGCTTCGAGTGCATTCGGATCGTACAGTTCGGCGGTCTCGTCGACGTAATCCTCGTCGTCGGGCGATGCCTCGGTATAGCTTCCGAAGCGATCGGCAATCTCGGCCTGCTGGTCATGGACCGGGGAAGCCACGGGGCTCAACGCGGCCAGCGGATTGCGAAGCGCGGGCTCGGGCAATTCGTCGCCGAACGCGTCATGGTCGTCGTCGCGCACCTGGGCGAGTACCGGCTTGGGCGCTTCGAAGCCCATGTCGTTCCAGCCAAGATCGTCGAGTCCCGAGCCGACCTGCCCGAAGCCTTGCGGGCGCATTGCCGGGCGGGCGGCGCCCTTGCGCGCGAGCAGTCCGGAGGAGAGGGAGGCAAATGCCTTGGGTTCGGCCATCGCGACTACCCCTTACTGACCGGCGACGCGGCGGCCGAAGCCCCCGACGGGGCGCGGCGTGAGAGGTGCGGCAGCGCCGGGCGCAGCGAACACCGTGCGGCGGAAATTCTTTTCCAGCCGGTCGGAGATATAGTCCCACAATTCGACCACTTCGCGCGCCGAGCGGCCGTTGGGATCGACCTCCATCACCGTGCGGCCGTCGATCATCGAGGCCGCGAAATCGGTGCGGTGGTGAAGCGTGACCGGGGCGACGGTGCCGTGCTGCGACAGCGCCACCGCGGCTTCATAGGTGATTTTCGCCTTGGGCGTTGCGCCATTGACGACGAACAGCAAGGGCTTGCCGGCGCGATCGCACAAATCGACCGTCGCGCCGACCGCTCGAAGGTCGTGCGGGCTCGGCCGGGTCGGGATGACAATCAGTTCGGCGACCGCGATCACCGACTGGATCGCCATGGTGATCGCCGGCGGAGTATCGATCACCGCAAGGCGAAAACCCTGCTGGCGGAGAACCTCGAGGTCCGACGCGAGCCGTGCGACGGTGGTCTGGGCGAAGGCCGGCATGTCGTCGTGCCGCTCGTTCCACCAATCGGCAAGGCTTCCTTGCGGATCGATGTCGATCAGGCAAACGGGACCCGCCCCCGCCAGTTGCGCCTGCACCGCGAGATGACCGGACAAAGTGGTTTTCCCCGACCCGCCCTTCTGCGATGCCATAGCCAGAACGCGCATTCCATTCCCCTCGCCCGATGACGTTCGAATTGGCGCCACCTGACAGCAAAGGACCTAAGTATTGGTTAATTTCGGACGGACCTTGTTGGCGGGGGTGAGGACTGGCTAGGCTGCATCGCGACGCTCGCGGCTAAGGGACAGGCATGACAAAATTTGGCACATTGCTTGGAGTGGCGCTGGCCGCCGGCCTGCTGGTCGCGGCGCCGGCCGCCGGTTCGGGCGTGCGCACCGGGATCGAGGCGTGGCAGAAGGGCGATCACGCCGCCGCGGTTGCCGCATGGCGTCCGCTCGCCGCCAAGGGCGACGCCGATGCCTCGTTCAATCTCGGCCAGGCTTATCGGCTGGGCAAAGGGGTGCCGATCGACCTCGCGCAGGCTCAGATCCTGTTCGAGCAGGCGGCGCGCAAGGGCCATGTCGATGCCGCGACCAGCTCGGCATCTTGTTGTTCCAGAACGGTAACCGCACCGCCGCGATGCGCTGGCTTCGCCAGGCCGCCGACGCCGGCGAAGCGCGAGCGATGCTGCTGTACGGAACCGCGCTGTACAATGGCGACGGGGTCGCGCCCGATCCGGCCACCGCTTACGCTTATGTCAGCCGGGCCGCGGCGCAGGGGCTTCCCGCAGCGCGTGCAACGCTGGCTGACCTCGATGCCGCAATGTCGCTCAGCCAGCGCCAGGAAGGAATTGCGAAGGCGCGGGCAATGCTTGGCGTAAAGCGTGCGGGCACCCCCGCTCCCGCCAAGGCCGTGATGGTCGCGAAAAAAGCGAAGCCGGCACCGGCCGCGGCGTCGGGCAGTTGGCGGATTCAGCTCGGGGCCTTCGGGCAACGCGGCACCGCCGAGGCCTTGTTCGCCCGGCTCAAGGGCAAGCTCATCGGGCGCGAGCCGATCTATGTCGCAGCGGGCAAGATCGTGCGGCTGCAGGTCGGCCCCTACGAAAGCCGCGCGGCGGCCAGCGCGGCGTGCGCGCGCCTCGCCGGCCAGCCCTGCTTCGCGGTCGAAGAGCGCTAGGCTTCGACCCACTCGCTTCGCGCAATCCCCTGCGCCCAAAGCAAGGCGTCGAGCGGATGATGATCGAGCCGCGCGTCGGCGACCGCGATCAGCGCGGGCTTGGCGCGATAGGCGATCCCGATCCCCGCCGCGGCGACCATCGCCGCGTCGTTGGCGCCGTCGCCGATCGCAAGCACTTCATTGTCGGCCAACCCCAGTTCGGCGCGCGCCTGCCGAAGCGCCTCGGCCTTGAACACAGCATCGACGATCCGCCCGCCGACGCTTCCGCTGAGCTTGCCGTCGCCCGCCTCGAGCAAATTGGCCTCGACCCGTTCGAACCCGATCCGTTCGGCCATGGGCCCGGCAAAGGCGGTAAAACCGCCCGAGACGAGCAGGGTCATCGCCCCGCGGCTGCGCATCGTCCGCACCAATGTCTCGGCGCCGGGGTTGGGCCGCACCCGCTCGCCAAGGCATCGCGCGACGACCGATTCGTCCAGGCCGGCGAGCAACGCGACCCGCTCGCGAAGCGCCTCGGCGAAATCGAGCTGCCCGAGCATCGCCCGCTCGGTGATCGCCGCGACTTGCGGCTTGATTCCGGCATAATCGGCAAGCTCGTCGATGCATTCCTGCCCGATCATGGTCGAATCCATGTCCGCGACGAGCAGCCGTTTCTCGCGCGGGCCGGGCGGGTGGACGATGATGTCGACTCCCTCCCAGCCCTCGAAAGCAGCGCGGATCGCCCCCGCCACGCCTGCGGCTTCGAGATCGACCGCGCTGCCCGGCTCGACCCAGGCCGACAGCCGCGCGCCATCGACCCGCGCAAGCGCCGCGGCCAACAGCCTTTCGTCGAGCCGGCCGGCTGCTATCAGCGTGGCTATGGTCAAGCGCGTTCTTCCTCCAGTCGCCCTCATCGCCGGTCCGACCGCGAGCGGCAAGTCGGCGCTCGCCCTCGCGCTTGCGCAAGCGACCGGCGGCGCGGTGATCAACGCCGACAGCGCGCAGCTCTACCGCGACTTGCCCGTGCTTTCCGCCGCCCCCTCCCCCGCCGAGCGCGCCCGCGCCGACCACCGCCTGTACGGGATTATCGACGGAGCGAAGCCCTGTTCCGCCGCCGACTGGGCCGATCTCGCCCGGACCGAGATCGCAGCGCTCCACGCCGAGCGCCGCCTGCCGATCCTCGTCGGCGGCACCGGCCTCTATCTGCGCACCTTGCTCGACGGCATCGCCCCGGTTCCGCCGATCGACCCCGCCATCCGCGCCGAAGTCCGCGGCGCGAGCGTGGCCGAGAATCTCGCCGCTTTGACCCCGCTCGATCCGGTCGCGGCGGCGCAGCTCAACCCCGGCGATACCACGCGAATCGCTCGAGCGCTCGAGGTGGTCCGGTCGACCGGCCGAACGCTGGCGCAGTGGCAGGAGCAGCGCACAGGCGGCATCGCCGATGCGATCGCCTTGCGCCCGCTGCTCCTGCTCCCGCCGCGCGACTGGCTGGTCGAGCGCTGCGACCGGCGTTTCGCGGCGATGGTCGGCGCCGGCGCGGTCGGCGAGGTCGAAGCGCTACTCGGCCGCGGCCTCGACCCGAACTTGCCGGCCATGCGCGCGATCGGGGTCGCCGAACTGTCGTCGTTCATCCGCGGCGAATTCACCCGCGAGCAGGCGATCGTCGCCGGCCAGCTCGCAACCCGGCGCTACGCCAAGCGCCAATATACCTGGTTCGCGAACCAGCCGCCCGCGCACTGGCCGCGCTTCACCGACCCGCTCAGCATCCCGCTCCGGCGCTGGCGCTGCTCGCGCCAAACGCCTAGCAGGCGACCATGAAGTTGCTGCGCGATGCCGACATCGACCCTGCACCGCTTAGCGGCAAGCGCGTCGCGATCCTCGGCTTCGGCAATCAGGGCCGCGCCCAGGCGCTCAACCTTCGCGACAGCGGGATCGACCTCGTGGTCGGGTTGCGCGAGCATTCCCCGAGCTTCGCCAGGGTCGCCGCCGACGGCCTCACCCCGGCAAGCATCGAGGAAGCAACGGACGGCGCCGATCTCGTCATGCTGCTCGCTCCCGACGAGACCCTCGCCGCTTTCTATCGCTCGGTCGAACCCCGACTTCGCCCCGGCGCAGCGCTCGGGTTCAGCCACGGCCTAGCGATCCGCTTCGGGCTGGTCGTCCCGCGCCCCGACCTCGACGTGATCATGGTCGCGCCCAAGGGCCCCGGATCGGCGCTGCGCTCGCTCTATGTCGCGGGCAAGGGCATGGCCACGCTCTACGCGGTTCACCAGGACGCGAGCGGATCGGCCGAAGCGCTCGCGCTTGCTTATGGCCAGGCGATCGGCTGCGCCCGCGCCGGCTTGCTCAGGTCGAGCTTCGCCGAGGAGTGCGAGGCCGATTTGTTCAACGAGGCAGCGGTGGTATGGGGCGCGGTCCCCGAGATCCTCATCGCCGGGTTCGACGTCCTCGTTGAAGCCGGGGTGAGCGAGGAAGTCGCCTACATGGAGTGCGTCGGCGAACTGAAACTGCTCGCCGACCTGATCGAAACCCGCGGAATCGCCGCAATGCGCGAGGCGATCAGCAACACCGCCGAACTCGGCGCGATTCTCGGCGGGCCGCGGATCGTCGACGATCGACTGCGCTCCGAAATGCGCTCGATCCTCGCTTCGATTCGCAGCGGTCACTTCGCGGCCATGCTCGCCGACGAGGAGGCCTCGGGCTATCCGCGCCTGCGCCGGGCGCGCGAGGTCGCGGCGGCCTTGCCCGTCGAGCAGGCGCGCCTCGGCCTCGCGCGCCTATTCGACGCCTAGCCGATCAAATCCGCTTCGGGCTTCTCGCGCTCACCGATCGATGCGCGTTCGATATAATTGCGCTGGAGCCGGCGATGCGCTGCCGCCGCCGACGGATCCGCGGCCATTTCAGCCAGTTCGGCCTCCTCGGCCGCGCGCTGAGCGAAATAGCCCTTGTCCTCGGTACTCATCGGACGCCTCCCCTGGTGGACGCTGGACATAGCATGCCGGTTGCCGACTGTCATCGCGGGATGGCCTCAGCGGCGCCCGAACAGTTTTTCGATGTCGCCGTGGGCAAGCTTGACCCAGGTCGGGCGGCCGTGATTGCACTGGCCCGAGCGCGGAGTGACCTCCATCTCGCGAAGCAGTGCATTCATCTCGGCCACCGACAGGATCCGCCCGGCGCGGACCGAGCCGTGACAGGCCATCGTCGCCGCGACCAGGTCGAGCCGGTCGCGCAATGCGAGCGCGGTGCCGAGCTCGGACAGCTCGGCCGCGAGATCGTGAAGCAGCCCGGGAACATCGGTCTTGCCGAGCGGCGCCGGGGTCGCGCGGACCAGCATCGCGCCCGGCCCGAAGCGCTCGATCTCGAGCCCGAGCAACGCCAGTTCGGCGGCCGCGCTCTCGAGCCGATCGCAGTCGGGCTCGTCCATTTCAACCACGTCGGGGATGAGCAGCGCCTGCCGCGCGACCTCGCCGCCAGCCGAAGCCTGGCGCATCCGTTCGAGCACCAGCCGCTCGTGCGCGGCGTGCTGGTCGACGATCACCAGCCCGTCCCCGGCCTCGGCGACGATATAGGTCGCCGCCACTTGTCCGCGCGCAACCCCGAGCGGGAATAGCGGAACCGGCGCGGTCGCTTGCTCGGCGCGGCCGTGGGGGGTGGCATCGCCGAACGAAAGCCTGGTTTCCGTGACCCCGGCAAAAGCAGGGGCGCTTTCACCGGGGTGACTGTGTTGCAATGCGCTGGTCCAGTTCGCGGTCGACACGAATTGCTCGCGCGCGACGCTGCGATGGCCGGCCTCGTCGAGCGCGGCGCGAAGGCCGCCGACGATCAGCCCGCGCACCGAGGCGGGGTCGCGGAACCGCACTTCGGTCTTCGCGGGGTGGACGTTGATATCGACCTCGCTGCTCGGCACCTCGACGAACAGGGCCGCGATCGGGTGGCGGTCGCGCGCCAGCAAGTCGCGATAAGCGGCGCGCAGCGACCCGACCAGCAAGCGGTCCTTCACCGGGCGCTGGTTGACGAACAGATATTGGTGATCGGCCATCCCGCGATTGAAGGTCGGCAGCGACACCACCCCGGTCAGCCGAAGCCCGTCGCGAAGGCAATCCACCCCGAGGCCGTGGCGGTCGAGATCGCGATCGAGCAGGGCCGCGACCCGCGTCTGCGCGTCCGATGGCTGGACCGACAGCGTCCGCCGCCCGTCATGCTCGACGCTGAACCCGACGTCGGGGCGGGCCATCGCCAGGCGGCGGACGGCATCGATGCAGGCGGCATATTCGGCGCGCGGGCTGCGCAGGAACTTGCGCCGCGCGGGAACCTTGTCGAACAGCCCCTCGACCCTGACGCGCGTGCCGGGAGGAAGCGCGTGCGGCCCCTCGCGCAAAATCCGGCCATGGTCGATCTCGATTCGCCAGCCGTCGCCGTCGCCCGCGCGGCTGTCGAGCGTCAACCGGGCGACGCTGGCGATCGACGGCAGGGCCTCGCCGCGAAAGCCGAAGCTGGCAACGTCCTCGATATGGTCGTCGGGAAGCTTCGAGGTGGCGTGCCGCTCGAGCGCGAGCGACATTTCCGAAGGCGCCATTCCCCAGCCGTCGTCGGCGACCTCGACCAGCTCGAGCCCACCAGCGGCGAGGCGCACGGCGACGCTCGCGGCCCCCGCGTCGAGGCTGTTTTCGACCAGCTCCTTGAGCGCGCTCGCGGGCCGCTCGACCACCTCGCCCGCGGCGATGCGATTGATCAGTTCGGAAGGGAGCCTTCTTATTGACATGTTAACGGTCGTAGCCCAATCCGAACCCCCCTGCGAAGCGCTGAATTTTTCGGGTGATTCATGCAGTTTTCACAAGGGTTTGGATAAGGAATTGTGAATCGGCGGAGGGTCTCCGCAGGGTTCCCACTTCGAGCGAGAGACGGGGAAAGCATGTTCTGGGCACGCTGGTTCAAATGGATGTCGCACGACATGGCGATCGACCTCGGAACGGCCAATACATTGGTCTATGTCCGCGGCCGCGGGATCGTCCTCAACGAGCCATCGGTGGTCGCAATCGAGACCATCAACGGGGTCAAGCGAGTCAAGGCCGTCGGCAATGACGCCAAGCTGATGATGGGCAAGACCCCCGACCAGATCGAGGCGATCCGCCCGCTTCGCGACGGGGTCATCGCCGACATCGACGTCGCCGAGCAGATGATCAAGCACTTCATCCACAAGGTCCACGGCGGCAAGATGCGCGCCTGGCGCTTTCCGGAAATCGTGATCTGCGTTCCTAGCGGATCGACCTCGGTCGAGCGCCGCGCGATCCGCGACGCGGCCTCGAACGCGGGCGCGTCGGCGGTCTTCCTGATCGAGGAGCCGATGGCCGCGGCGATCGGCGCCGGAATGCCGGTGACCGAGCCGATCGGATCGATGGTGGTCGACATCGGCGGCGGCACGACCGAGGTCGCGGTGCTGTCGCTGCGCGGCCTCGCCTACACCACTTCGGTGCGCGTCGGCGGCGACAAGATGGACGAAGCGATTTCCTCCTACGTCCGCCGCAACCACAATTTGCTCATCGGCGAGGCCACCGCCGAGCGGATCAAGCAGGAAGTCGGGATCGCCAAGCCCCCGGTCGACGGCATCGGCAAGACCGTCCACATCAAGGGCCGCGACCTCGTCAACGGCGTTCCCAAGGAAATCGCGATCAACCAGGGCCAGATCGCCGAAGCCTTGTCCGAGCCGGTGGGCACGATCGTCGAAGGCGTCCGGATCGCGCTCGAGAATACCGCGCCCGAGCTTGCCGCCGACATCTGCGACCAGGGCATCGTCCTGACCGGCGGCGGCGCCCTGCTCCAGGGGCTCGACGAAGTGCTTCGCGACGAGACCGGGCTTCCGGTCACGGTCGCCGAGGACCCGCTGACCTGCGTCGCGCTCGGCACCGGCCGCGCGCTCGAGGAAGAGCAGTTCCGCGGCGTCCTCCAGACGGCCTAGGGACTTCGAATGGTAGCCTCGGCGGGACCGCGCCCGGGCTGGTCCAGGCGGGCCCAATACGGGCTGTTCTTCGGCTTCGTCGCGACCGTCGCGGCGATCGTCGTCGGCCTGTTCATGCTGATCCTGTCGCTCGCCGCTCCGTCCACCTTTTCCGCGGTTCGCGGGATCGCGCTCGATGCGATGGCGCCCGCCGCGGGGGCGCTCAACGAGGTTTCGACCACGGCCACCGGGCTGGTCAGCGGTGCCGGAAACTATTGGGACGCCGCTCGCCAGAATGCCGAATTGAAGCGCCAGCGCAGCGCGATGCTCCGCCGAATGGTCGAAGCCAAGGCAATTTCGCTCGAAAACACCGAACTCAAGCGCGCGCTTGCGCTTCGTGAGCGCGATCGAAGCACCGTCGCCACCGGGCGGGTGGTCGGCTCCTCCTTTTCCAGCCCGCGCCGGTTCGCGATCCTTTCTGTCGGCACTCGCGATGGGGTTACGGTCGGAATGCCGGTGCGCGCCGCCGACGGGCTGATCGGGCGGGTGATCGAGGCGGGCCGCTTCGCCAGCCGGGTGCTGCTCGTCAGCGACCGCGCCAACATCGTCCCCGCGCGCCTTGTCCGTGGCGGAGTCCCGGTCATCGCCACCGGGCGCGGCGACGGCACGGTCGACGTCCGCCCGCTCGAAGTCGGCCGCAACCCGTTCAGGCGCGGCGACATCATCGTCACTTCGGGGACCGGCGGCCTCTATCCCCCGCTGTGGCCGATCGCGCGCATTGTCCGCCTCGACGACGACGGCGCGATCGCCCTGCCGCTCGCCGACCCCGGCCAGATCAGCTTTGCACTGGTCGAGCCGCCGTTTGAGCCCGAGGCAATCGCTGAGGCCGCGCGCTCCGAGGAGCCGCGCTGATGGTTCGCTCGGCGCTTGCATCGCGGGGCACGGGCCTCACCCGCGGCCCGCATCGCGCATCGCTGTCGATCCCGGCGATCACCGTTCTCCTTGGTTCGCTGACCGCGGTGCTGCCGATCGTTTCGCTCCACGGCTGGTGGCCCGATGCCGGTCTTCTGATGCTGCTCGCATGGCGCCTGCTTCGGGCCGACGCCTGGGCGGCATGGCTCGCCGCCCCGCTCGGGCTGATGCACGACCTGCTGACCGGCTCCCCGGTCGGACTGTCGATGGCGCTGTGGCCGATGTTCATGCTCGCGCTCGATGTCGCCGACCGCCGGACGATGTGGCGCGATTATTGGATCGAGTGGCTGCTCGCGGCCTTGTTCCTGTCGCTCGCCGAGATCGCCCAGTGGCAGGTCGCGATGTGGGACGGCGCCGCGGTCCCGTTCGCGACCATCGCCCCGGCAATTTTGATCGCCATCTTCTGCTTCCCGCTGGCGGCGCTGCTCGTTGCGCGGATCGACCATTGGAGGTTGGGTCGATGAGCGCCGGACGGCTGACCGGCGCTCAATTGTCGACCACTTTTTCACGGCGGATGATGATCGTCGGTGGCGCCCAGGCCGCGCTTGGCGCCGCCTTGGTGGCTCGGCTCGGCTATCTGTCGATTACCCAGAACAAGCATTACCAATTGCTCAGCGAGAATAATCGAGTCCAGCTGATCGTCGTTCCGCCGCGCCGCGGCTGGCTGATCGACCGCTACGGCAAGCCGATCGCGATCAATCGCTCCGATTTCCGGGTCGACATCATCCCCGAGCAGCTCGAGCGCCCGACCGAGACCCTGCGCCTGCTCGCGCGGCTGCTCGACCTGCCGACCGACGACGTCGACCGGATCGTCAAGGAATTGCGCGCCGCCAAGGGCTATCGGCCGGTGCAAGTCGCTGAAAACGTTCCCTATGATCAATATGCTGCCATAACCGTTCGGCTCCCCGAAATGCCCGGAGTCCAGCCGATGCGCGGCTTCTCGCGCTTCTATCCGACCGGCCCCGCGGTCGGCCATCTCGTCGGCTACGTCGGCGCCGCTTCCGCCAAGGAGTATGAGGAGGAAAAAAATCCGCTGCTGATCACTCCGGGCTTCAAGATCGGCAAGGAAGGGCTCGAAAAGACGCTCGAGCAAAAACTGCGCGGCCAGCCCGGCGGCCAGCGGGTCGAACTGACCGCTCGCGCCAAGCTGGTGCGCGAGCTCGAGCCCAAGCCCGACCGCTCGGGCGCAACCGTGCAGCTGTCGATCGACATCGGCCTCCAGGAATTCGCCGCGCGCCGCCTTGGCGAGGAATCGGGCAGCGTGACGGTGATCGACTGCCTGACCGGCGACATATTGTGCCTCGCGTCGATGCCCGCCTACGATCCCAACAGCTTTTCCGACGGCATCGGACGCACCGAATGGTCGATGCTCGCCAATGACGAACGCCGGCCCCTCGTCAACAAGACGCTGTCGGCGCTCTATCCGCCCGGGTCGACGATCAAGCCGATGGGTGCGCTCGCGATCCTCAAGGCCGGGGTCGATCCCGACGAGACGATCTATTGTCCCGGCGGCTATCGCCTTGGCAACCGCTTCTTTCGCTGCCTCGGCCGCCACGGCACGGTCAACATGCGCCGAGCGATCGCCAAAAGCTGCAACACCTATTTCTATGCGATGGGCCACCGCATCGGCTATGATGCCATCGCGCCAATGGCCAAGCGGCTCGGGCTGGGCGAAAAATTTGATCTTCCCGTGGTCAGCCAGAGTTATGGCACGGTTCCCGACAGCGCTTGGAAACTGCGGCGCTATGCCCAGAACAAGCGGCTGATCGAGCGGCCGGACTGGACCGCGTCGGACACGCTCAACGCGTCGATCGGCCAGGGCTATCTGATCGTCAATCCGCTCCAGCTTGCGGTCATGTCGGCGCGGATCGCATCGGGCCGCGACGTCCAGCCACGGCTGGTCGGGCGAAGCGACAAGCCCGCCCCCTTGCTCGGCATCCCGCAGGAGCATCTCGATGCGGTTCGCGGCGGAATGTGGGAAGTGGTCAACGGCGACGGCACCGCGGGCGCGAGCCGGATCACGCTTCCGGGTATCGAGATGGGCGGCAAGACCGGCACCGCGCAGGTGCGCAAGATTACCGGCGGACAGCGCGGCCAGTCGGGCATCTGGAAGTATCGCGACCACGGCCTGTTCGTCTGCTTCGCCCCGACCGCCAACCCGCGCTTTGCCGCCTCGGTGGTGATCGAGCATGGCCTCGGCGGGGCTCGGGCCGCGGCCCCGGTTGCCAAGGACGTGCTGACCTTTTTGTTCGACAAGCCGCTCGCGCTCGCCAGCCTTGCAACGTTCGAGGCGCAATGGGGAGGGACCCTGGCTGAGCGCACCGCGCGGCGCCAGGCCCAGATCGAAGCGACCGCCAAGGCCGTCGCGGGCCTCAGCGGATGATTTCCTCGGCGATCATCCCGCAACCGCTCGCGCGCCTGCCGTGGCGGCTGATCTTCCTGGTCATGGCGATCTGCTCGATCGGGCTGATCACTCTATATTCGGCGGCGGGCGGGTCGGCCTCGCCGTGGGCGCTCAAGCAGGCGCTCACCATATTGTTCTTCTTCGCGGTCGCGGTCGGCATGTCGTGGATTCCCGAGAATTTCATCAAGCAGATGACCTTTCCCGCCTATGTCGTCATCCTGATCCTGCTGATCGTGGTCGAGATGATCGGCTTCGTCGGCAAGGGCGCCCAGCGCTGGGTCGATCTCGGCTTCATCCGTCTCCAGCCGTCCGAATTCATGAAGCCCGCGATGGTGCTCGTGCTCGCCCGCTTCTATGATCTGCTTCCGGTCGGCGACGTTCACCGCTGGCGCGGGCTGTGGCCGGCCGCCGCGCTGGTGCTGGTGCCCTTCTCGCTGATCATCGTCCAGCCCGACCTCGGCACCGCGACGATGGTCCTGCTGAGCGGCCTGACCGTGATGTTCATAGCCGGCCTGCCGATGTGGTATTTCCTTTCGGCCGCGGGCGCCGCAGCGGTCGCCGGGCCGATCCTGTTCGCGACGATGCACGAATATCAGCGCAAGCGCGTGTTCACCTTCCTCGACCCCGAAAGCGACCCGCTCGGCGCGGGCTATCACATCAGCCAGTCGAAGATTGCGATCGGATCGGGCGGGATCTGGGGCAAGGGCTATCTCAACGGCAGCCAGAGTCACCTCGACTATCTGCCCGAGGGCCATACCGACTTCGTCTTCGCGACGATGGTCGAGGAATGGGGACTGGTCGGCGGCGCCTTGCTGATCCTCGCCTTCCTGCTCGTCGTCCGCTGGGGAATGAAAGTCAGTCGCCACGCCCAGACCCGCTTCGGCCAGCTCGCCGCGGCCGGCCTGTCGATGACCATCTTCTTCTATTTCGCGGTCAATCTGATGATGGTGATGGGACTGGCGCCGGTCGTCGGCATTCCCTTGCCCTTGGTCAGCTTCGGCGGCTCGGCGGTGATGACGGTGATGCTCTGCCTCGGCGTGCTGATGAGCCTTGAGCGCCAGCAGCGGACCAGATCGACCTTCAGCTAATCGGGTCGGATACCGCTTGAAAGATGGTGGATCGGCTCGGGCTCGAACCGAGGACCATTCGATTAAGAGTCAATATTTTAGTGCGCTTTTCAGCCCCTTGATCGGCCCTCCCCCTCTGCGCAACGTCTCATTGCATCCCGGGATACCCCATACTATGTTACCCCGGGTAACGGCGGGGTAACGCAAATGGCAAGATCGGTTAGGCTGACGGACTCCAAGATCGCGGGCATAAAGCCGATCCTCGGCGATCGCTTGGAATTTCCCGACGACGTGGTGAAGGGGCTGCGCGTCCGCGTCGGGTCGGGCGGGACCAAGACGTTCATCTATCGCGCCCGGTTCGGAGGCAAGCCCCGCAACTTCGCCCTCGGGCAATACGATGCGAAGCGTTTCACTCTCGCCAACGCCCGGGACCTTGCCCGCAAGATGCAAGGGGATATCAGTGAGGGCCGCGACCCGGCCGGCCAGCTTGGCCGCAAGCCCGGGGACGACGGGCGGCTGAAAGGACTGGTCGAGCTATACTTCCAGCGCGAGGTGCGGGGCCGAAAGCGCACGGCGGACGCGATCGAGCGCACGTTCAAGGTCGACATCTTACCGACCCTCGGCGAGCGGCTGGCGGACACGATCACCCGCGCCGACATCACCAAGTTAGTTGAGCGGGTGACCTTCAAGGCGACGAAGGAAACGCCTCGGCAAGGCCGCATGGTTCACCAACTGTTGTCCGCGTTTTTCAACTGGGCGCTTCCCCGGCTAGATCGACTCGAGGCCAATCCGTGCGTCGGCGCTTGGCGTCCAGCCGTATCGGCATCGCGCGACCGGGTGCTGAGCCAAGATGAGATCAAAACGCTCTGGAACGCCGCAGGAGACGCGGGGGAGTTCGGCAAGGGCGTCCGACTGCTAATCCTCACCGGGCAGCGCCGTAGCGAGGTCCTGGAGGCCAAGTGGGCCGAATTCAACGTCGACGCAAAGGTCTGGACCATCCCGGCGGCACGCGCGAAGAACGGCAAGGCTAACCTCGTTCCCCTGTCCGATGCCGCGCTCGCACTAATCGCCAGCATCGATCGCACTTCGAAATCTGGGTTTCTGTTCCCCGCGAAGGGTAATCCGTCGGCGCCGATGAGCGGCTTTACCCAGTTGTGGGGAAAGGTGCTGAAGGCGGTCGAGAAGGACCTGGAGGGACCGGTCGAGCGGTTCACTATGCATGATATTCGGCGAACGCTTGCAACCGGCCTGCAGCGGCTCGGGACGCGACTGGAAGTCACTGAGGCGGTGCTTAATCATCAAAGCGGTTCCCGGGCAGGGATCGTCGCAGTCTATCAGCGGCACCATTTCGCCGACGAGAAGCGACACGCGCTCGACGCATGGGCGGCCGAGTTGCAGCGCATCGTCGCCGGCGAGCGGGTCGGGAATGTGGTGGCGCTTCGTGGCTGACTCTATTGAATCGGCACTAGCCGCCCGCCTACGGCGCATAGCCGGTCAGGTGAAAGCGTGGGAGGACCGCGACCTTGCGGAACAAGTGGCTAGTGGCTCAAGCAAGTTAAGCCGACCATGCTTTTTCGCTGATCTAGAAGACCTCGCAGCGATGCTAGAAGGCCGTCACGTTGAACACCGTTTGCGCAGGACAAAGGCCGGGCGAGGTCGACCAGGCAGGATTGCGAATGTCGACCGTGATTTAGCAATCGCACAACTCATCGATGCGTGTCGCCGCGCCGAGAACGGGACTGTGCGCGAAGGGATTGATAAGGCATCGGCCAAGTTCAACGTAAGCCCAGAGGCAGCGGAGAAAGCTTGGGCCAGAATGCGGGTGGCGCTGGAACCGGGCAACGAGTTGATCGCGCCTTTCTTCGAAAAACTAGCTACTCGCGGCCTTGTGAAAATCACGCGACACAAGCCCGACGTAAAATAGGCCTAATTGTTTAGGGCGAAACACGCGCCACCATCCCATAAATGTTCAAGCCGTTCCGCAACGGAGACGGCCATGAATATCCTTCGACTTCCTGAAGTTTGCCAGCGCACCGGTCGGTCGCGCAGCAGAATCTACGCCGACGCACAAGCCGGCGCATTCCCAAAACCCGTCAACATCGGCCCGCGCGCGATCGGATTCATCGCCGAGGAAGTGGAAGCCTGGATCGCCGCCCGTGTCGCTGAACGCGACGCCGCCTGAGACATGGCCCATCGAAAAAGCCCCCGGCGGGGTAACGCCGAGGGCTTGATAGCTTCGCGGGGAGCGAGCGTCGAGCCTACACTAAACCAGCCGCCCGCGCAACGCGTCCCGACAATTGACGGGGGCGCGGCATGGGCGCGTTGATCCCGATTTTGCCGGACCGCGATCGCCGCCGGTTGGTCGGCACGGTCGCGCTTTTGTCGAGTGACCAACCCGGCGAAGTTTTCGCTGCCGCTCAAGCCGCCATCCGGCTCCTGCGGCCGCACCGAACGACCTTGGCCGAACTGATTGAGAAAGCACTGCCGCAGACACCGACGCCGTGGCCGGAGGCGCACCGGCCCGATCCAGCCCGGGCGAGCGACCATCGGCCCCGGGCGCGGTCGTGCCTGGCGATGTCGCACTTGAACGACTGGGAGCGGCAATTCCTGACCAGCATCTTGCACTGGGACGGCCCGCTTACCGAGCGGCAGCAGGCCAAGCTCGATGCGATCGAAGCGAAGATCGAAAAGGCACGTCAATGACCGCGATCGACTTCGCCGCGATCAAGACGGTCAGAATGTCGGCCGTCGTCGGCGCATCGCTCAAGCTCACTCGCGCCGGCGCGGAGTTTACGGCCTGTTGCCCGTTCCACGCCGACAAGACGCCGAGCTTCACCGTCAACGATGACAAGGGTTTCGGCCATTGCTTCGGCTGTGGGTGGCACGGCGATGCTGCTGACTTCATCGCGGCTATAGATGGCTGCGGTCTGCGGGAAGCGGCGGCGCGGCTCGGCGCTGGCGACCTACCGCTCGCCCGGCGCGACAACCACATCATCGATGTCGGCAAGTCGGACATGATCGAGGCAGCGCGGCGCATCTGGCGGACAGCCAAGCTGATCAGCGGAACGCCGGCGGAGGCGTATCTGCGCGGTCGCGGTATTTATATGCCTTTGCCACTGACGTTACGGTTTGCTCGGCTCAAGCATCCCACGGGCGGGGTTCATCCGTGCTTGGTCGCGGTGGTGATCTCGGCTGAAAAGATGTTCGCCGGAATCCAGAGAACTTACCTCACCGACGAAGGACACAAGGCCGCTGCTTCGCCGGTCAAGATGAGCCTCGGCAGGATCGCCGGTTGTGCAATCCGGCTAGCTCCTCCCGCTGGCGAGTTGATCGTCTGCGAAGGGCTTGAGGATGGGCTGGCGCTTCAACAGGAACTGGGTCGCGCCGTCTGGGTTGCGGCGGGCGCGTCGATGCTTCCGTCGATGCGCTTCCCGCCGATCATCACGTCGGTGGTCATCGCCGCCGACAACGACGACGCAGGCGCGCGGCAAGCCGACAAGGCGGCGCTCTCGTTCGTGGCGCGCGGGCTTCAGGTTCGCATCATCCGACCGGCCGCCGGCCTCAAAGACTTCAATCAACAACTAGTGGCTTCGGTCGAAGCCGGAAGGGAGGTGGCGTGATGGCCAGCCCATTTGAAAAAGCATTTGAGGAAGCCGAGGTTTATGAGTTCGAGAGGCCGTTCGAGGCGGTCAACCTGGAAGAGTTCCTGTCCCGGCAATTCCCGCCGAAGGAGCTGCTGCTCGCGCCGTGGTTACCGATGAAGGGCATCGTGATGGTGTTTGCGCCGCGCGGTGCGGGCAAGACGTTCTTCGCCTTGGGCGTCGCCTACGCCGTCGCTACCGGCGGTCAGTATCTGCACTGGCGCGCCGGTCAGGCCCGCAAGGTGATCATCATCGATGGTGAAATGCCCGCCGTGGTATTGCAGGAGAGGCTGGCCACGATCGTCGCCAACAGCGAGCAGCCGCCGCCGGACGCCAGTTATGTCCGGATTCTCGCGTCGGATTTGACCGAGTTCGGCCTCCCCGACATCAGCACCGAGAAAGGCCAGAAGGAGATAGAGCCGCACATCGGCGACGCCGAACTGATCGTGATCGACAACCTCTCGACCCTCGCCCGCAGTGGCAAGGAAAACGAGGCCGATAGCTGGTCGATGATGCAGGCATGGGCGCTCAAGCTGCGACGCGAAGGCCGGTCGGTGCTGTTCGTCCACCATGCTGGCAAGGGCGGCGAGCAGCGCGGCACGTCCAAGCGCGAGGACATCATGGACACCGTGGTGAAGCTGTCGCGGCCACCCGATTACAAGCCGTCCGAAGGTGCCCGGTTCATTGTCGAGTTCACCAAGTCTCGAGGGTTTTCAGGTCCCGAGGCAGAGCCATTCGAGGCGCAGCTACGGGACGGGGTCTGGTCGATGAAGTCGGTCGAGGACATCCGCACGGCGCAAATCCTCGAACTGCACAGCGAGGGCCTCAAGCAGCGGGATATCGCTTCCGAGGTCGGCTGCTCGCCCGCCACCGTTAACCGCGTGATCAAGCGCGCCAAGGCGGGAGACTAAATCATGTCGCTCAAGGCCATCGCGGAAGAAGCCCTCGCCCGACTTAGGTCTGGGGAGATAGTGCATGAAACAAAGAAAGAAACAGAGATGAAACACGTGAAACAGGAGCCTGATTCTTGTTTCACTGGGGGGTCTGTCTGTTTCATGCCCATGAAACAAGATTCGCGGCGGAAAACCGCCAAAAGCGAGCCTTGTTTCACTGTTTCATTCCCTAGGGGCGAAACAGATGAAACAAGGCTGCCCGATCAACTTGCTGACGGCCTGCACCGGCTTCAGTCGATGCCCGCACCTCGAGGTGTTAACCCCGCTGCGTGGGCCGAGGTAGTCGCCGACGCCGTGCGGCTTGTCAGTGAAGGGTGGGCTGCACAGGCCCTCGCTCTCGGCTGGGCCGAACTCGACCTGTTCGGTGCCGCCACCGACCCTAAGGGCGATCCAAGCGCCGATGGTCTGGCGGTGAGGATGTCGGGTCGGCGGGTGCTGGCGATGTCGGCGAATTTCGCGACCATTGCCGACCCGGACGACGGACGCACTTGGCACCATCGCGGGGATGTCGCTGGAGCCTTGTTGCTGTGGGAGTTCGACCGTGATGCCTGATCGCAAACCCTGGGATCACGGCGGCAAGACACGGCAGCAACGTGGTTACGGTCGAGCGCATGAGAAGATGCGCGAACATCTCCTGCAAACGGTGATCCTTTGCGAGGAGTGTTCGCGGCAATCTCGCACGACTGCCGGGACGCATGCCGACCACCTCGTATCGAAGGCCAAGGGCGGCACCGATGACCGGAGCAATTATCAGCTGCTTTGCGCTTCATGCCACGCGCTGAAGTCCATCCACGACCAGAGCAAGAATCCACGCCTGCGCAAGCGCCGCACTATCAGCCTCTCAGGCTGGCCAATCGAGGAGGAGTGAACATGGACGAAGAGACAATCCGCCGCATCGTGCGGGATGAAATCTGGAACGAGGTGAACCGCGAAGGTGGGGTTGCCGACCATATGCGGGGAGCCGCGCTCAACATGCTGCAACCGATCATCGACCTGAAGTTCCGCAACTTGCGCGAGTTCATGGTCGGGCAAGTGACGCAATGACGGGGGGCGATGAAATTGTTCGGGAGATGGCCGGCGCAGGACCGGTGCGGGGCTTGCAAACTATAATCGTCCTCTTTTCGGGTTTGGAGACTTTTAATGAAAGGCAGGGGCCGCAAATGATCAGCTTCGCTTAGCGTCATCACCCTGGACAGCATTCGCACGCCTTTTGCGCGAACTCGAACAATTCATAGGAGAAAACCAATGTCAAAATGGAATGAAGTCGAGCCGACCGACGAGCAAGTTGCACTAACCAAGCGCGTCGAGTTGGCGCTGTGTAACGAGATCAACCTCTTGGCGAAGGAGGGCATCCCGGTTGCCTGCATCCTTACCGGACTAGGCGTGACGATCGCGGACCTGCTGACTTGCCGGCGAGGCCCCGAGTCTGTCGCGCCCTGGTTCAGCGCCCAAGCTGAGATGATCGCGGGTCTTCAACGGCCCGCTTGATATTTGCGCGAAATTAGTCTAAGCACGTCCCGTGACCGCGCATCTAATGCGCCAAGTCGCCCGATCTTCCCCGCATCTAATGCGCCGATCGGCTGAATGGGACGAGTTTCCCAAAACAGTCGAGGTGCATCTATGGAACGCGCGGATTCCCCGTTCGAAATTAAACAACTCGATGACACCGGCGTCATCGAAGGCATTTTGGCGGGGTTCGGTGATACTGATCACGGCGGCGACCGTCTTGCGCCTGGCTGCCTTTCTAAATCCCTAGCGGCTCGCACCGTGCCTTTGCCCATGCTGTTGCATCACGACCTGCACCGCCCGATTGGCGCATGGAAGGAGTGGAGCGAACGCGGGGACGGTTTGCACGTTAAAGGGTCGCTAACGCTGTCCACGCGCGACGCTCAGGAAGCCCATGCCCTCGCCCAGGCCGGCGCGCTTACCGGCCTCTCGATCGGCTGGAAGCCAGTCAGGGCCAGCCACGACTCAAAGGGCGTTCGCAACATCACCGAAGCCGAACTGTTCGAGGGATCGCTAGTGTCGGTCCCGATGCACGACCGCGCCCGCGTGACCTCGATCAAGTCGATCACCCGCGCCCAGGACATTCGCGAATTGCTGCAGGCGGCCGGCATTCCGAGGGACCGCGCTAACGAAGCAGCGGGCGCGGCGTGGAAATCAATCAACGATCAGTCAGATGAGGCAAGCGCCGACGCCGAGCTTGCCCAAATTCTCATGGCATCAACGAACCGGCTCATCGCCTCAGGAGGGCAGTAACATGGAAATGAAAGACATTCTTAAGCAGCACGTCGAGGCTTTCGAGGGAAAGCTCCGAGGCAACGACCGCGCGATCGCCGAGGTCAAGGCGATGATGCACGACATTGAACAGAAAATGGCGCGCGTTCCTAGCGGTGGCTTTGCGTCGCCAGCGCAGTCGTTCGGCAGCCAGTTTGTCGACTCATCCAACTTCAAGTCGTTTCAGGCCGACGCCTATCAAGGCAAGGTCCGGATCGAGCTTAAGGAAATCACGGCCGGCGAAAGCGGCGCTTTCAGCGCGCGCGATGCCGAAGTCGCCGGTCTTGCGCGCCGGCAGCTGCGCGTCCGCGACTTGCTGACGGTTGTCCCGACCGACAGCGGCTCGGTCGACTATGTGCGCCAGACTACACGCACCAACCTTGCGGCCTCGGTCGCGGAAGGCACCGTGAAGCCCTACAGCGACTATGCCTGGCAGCAAGTTAACCTGCCGATGCGCACGATTGCGCACTTAGCGAAGATTACCCGCCAGGCACTCGACGACGACCGCCAGCTGCAGGCGGAAATCGACAACGAGATGCGCTATGGTCTCGGCCTTGCGGAAGAGGCTCAGTTGCTCAACGGCTCAGGCGCTGGCGTCAACCTGACCGGCCTTGTTACTAACGCAACGGCCTACTCGGCACCGTTCGATCCCGCCGGCGTCGAAACTATGATCGATCAGATCGGCTTGGCCATCCTGCAGCAGAGCCTCACCGAGTTCGAGACCGATGGCGTTATCATGCATCCGAGCGACTGGATGCGCATTCGCCTGATCAAGGACGCGGATGGCAATTACATCCTCGGCGATCCCGGCGCGGACGTGCCGCAGGTGATGTTCGGGCGTCCTGTGGTTACGACCCAAGCAATGACGATCGACAAGTTCCTGGTCGGCGGATTCAAGCGCCAGAAGCTATATGATCGCCTGTCGCCTGAGGTATTGATCAGCAGCGAAAACGTTAACGATTTTGAGCTGAATTTATTCACGATGCGCTGTGAGGAACGGATTGGTCTCGCGATCAGGCAGCCGACCGCATTGGTCTTTGGGGATTTTGGGAATATCGTTTGAGGAGGCTCAACGTGGGCAGCGTTACCGACAGCGACACCGGCGAAGAACTACTCGCCTTTCCCGACTTCGAGCTAAGCCGGCGGGAGCTGGCGGCGCTCGGGCTGGGTGGAGAGCAAGCTTTGATCGCGGTTATGAAAACCCTCGCGATGACGTTTCACGATGGTTGCGAATATGAGCGCAACGGGCGCGCCGGCGACTTGGACTTCAGGCTTAGGTCGGTTCACGTCCTCAAGGCCGCGATGAAAGCTAAGTGATAGAGGCGGCTCCACTTCGCTCAGCGATGAGCGTTGCGTCTCAGGGAGCGGGTGATGGCCTCGCCCCTTTCTCATCATCCGCTCCCAAACTTCGCTAAATTAGAACATCACCCGGGCGCGCGAAACTCCGGCATCTCCTGGAGTCCGCTAAGTGTGGAAAACAGACATTGCTCTGTTACGATGCGTGATGGTTCACGAAAAGCAATCGATCACTTACGCAGTCTGCCTTGCCCTTACAGCACCATTGTCTCTGAGTAGCTGCGGTGGGTCAAAAGTCGAGGAGGCACGGACTCCTTTCCCTCGCTCTCCTGCGCAGGTCATCGTGGAAAGCGACGCTTATGGCGGTGGACCCGGCTCCTATTACAAGACCGTCTTTCTTCGCAATGGCGACAAAATCGAAGAAGTCCTTAGTGCCCGTAGCCTGCGCCCGGTCAGGGTAGCATTTCGGAACGGGGGGAGAGTCGTTGAGCTTACTGTCTGCGGCGGCCGCATCTTCCGGCACGCTACCTCCTCCTACCTGCCTTATGGCCCGAAGGCTGCTGTGGGCATCTCGGTTCAACAAGCCCGGTGTTGAATGGACCGAAGCTAATGTCCGCAATGGGTCGAAAGCGGAATGTCAGCTAAGGGTGGAAAGCGGACATTCTGCCAATGTCCGCAATGGGCTTCCCCGCTCCATCCTGTTACGATTGTATACAAAAGGAGGAAGTCATTATGAGGTTCATGTTGCCAGCCGCCGCCGGAGCGTTGCTGCTCGCTGCCTGCGTGACCACTGCTCCCATTCGGCACGAGCTAGTCGGAAAACCTTTGCGCGTCGAATTCGCAACCGGCGACGTTGGAACAGTATTGTTGAAAAGTGATGCCACGACCACCTTCAGCGACGGGGAACAAAGGTTTAAAGGAAGTTGGCGCGTTCAAGGGGATGATATCTGCCTAGAATATCCGGCAATAATCTTCTCGGCCAATGAGTGCTTCACCTATCCAGCACCCCTCCGGCAGGGCGTCAAAACAGCATTTAGAACCGCTGACGGCGAAATAGTGTGGGTGACGATGATGTAGTTGAACTGTGTTCGGAGTAACCCGGCTCCGGCGTGACGATGCGTGGTCCGTTGAGGGTCGAAGGTGGAATGTCCGCTATGGGTGGTTAGCGGACTCTCAATCTAAAGTTCAGCCAGTCGAGCATGGCCAGAGACTTCACAACCGCGACCCCAAAAAGCGAAGCCATGAAGATAGAAAACGGCACTCCCAGACTGACGCTGAGTATGTCGCTCCACCGAGATTGACTGCCGAACCACAAGAACGGCCCGGGCCATCCCACCGCCCACGCAAACATGTGGAAAACGAAGAAAAATAGAGCTGTTCCCGCAGCCGTGGCCGCCATTAGCTTCATTATCGAACGACCAGGAATGTCACGGATGGCGACATAGTCCTCGTCAACTGGCACCCCGTAAGTCACGACGCATCCCCTTTCGGCTTCCGCCCTTTTAATCGTCATAAGGCCGGAAACGCTAATGTCCGCAATGGGTCGATAACGGACATTCCTCGATTTACGATGTTCACGAATCGTTCTCACGTGCATATCGCGTGGAGATGTCTACCAAACACATTCGATCAGCCGGCGATCTTGTGCGATTCGGCGCGAGCCTCAAGATCGAATGTGGAAGCTGCGGCGCGGCAAGAACTAGGACCGGTCCTGAGATCGTGAGGACGTGCGGGGCGATAAGCCTGGGCGCGATCGCGGCACGGATGCGTTGCTCTCGATGCGGGGAGAAGGCGGCGCGCCTGGCGATCTTGCCGCCGCCGGTCTGAACCGCACCATATTACATATGCGCTGCATGGAGTCGCGAGGAGTTACCCCGTTTGTTACCCATCGCTCCTACTTGGCAGCGAAGCGGACGGCTAAGTCTTTGAAAAGATGGTGGATCGGCTCGGATTCGAACCGAGGGCCATTCGATTAAGAGTCGAACGCTCTACCAACTGAGCTACCGATCCGCTCTTGGAATGGCGCCCATATAGCGCTCACCGGCAAGTGGTCAACCGGCCGGCAGGGCAATGCCGCGCGGTCCGGCGCCACCCCGCGCGACGGGTTGCGAAAAGCGACTATTGCCCCTCGCCTGCTCGCTTTCTCCCCGCTAGGACGCGCGCATGACCATTCTCGTCACCGGCGCCGCGGGCTTTATCGGCGCATCCGTTTCCAGGGCCCTGCTTGCGCGCGGCGAAGAGGTCGTCGGCATCGACAGCCTCAATGATTATTACGATCCGGCGCTCAAGCACGCTCGGGTCGCGGCGCTGCGCTCGGCGCACGGCAATTCGTTCGGCTTCGAAAAAGTCGACTTCAGCGACCAAAGCGCGCTCGAGGAATTCGCCGCCCGTCACCGCTTCAAGCGCATCGTCCACCTCGGCGCCCAGGCAGGCGTTGGCTATTCGCTAATCGATCCGCAGGCCTATGTCCGCTCGAACCTGATGGGCCAGGTCAACATGCTCGAATTGGCGCGGGCGCAAGCGGTCGAGCATTTCGTTTATGCAAGCTCGTCATCGGTCTATGGCGGCAACGAGACTTTGCCGTTCCGCGTCGAGGATCGGGTCGACAATCCGGTTTCGCTCTATGCCGCTACCAAGAAGGCCGACGAGCTGATGGGCGAAAGCTATTCCCATCTGTTCCGACTGCCGATGACCGGCCTGCGCTTTTTCACCGTCTACGGGCCCTGGGGCCGGCCCGACATGGCGATGTGGATTTTCGCCAAGGCGCTGTTCGAGGGGAGCCCGCTCAAGGTCAATAATGGCGGCGAGATGCGGCGCGATTTCACCTACATCGACGATATCGTTCGCGGTGTCGTCGCCTGCCTCGACGGAGCCCCCGCCGACGACGGAGCGACCAAGGCGGGGGGAAGCCGCTCGCCGCACGCGATCTACAATATCGGCAACCATCGTTCGGAAGAATTGATGACCATGGTCCGCCTGCTCGAACAGGCGACGGGGCGCGAGGCGGTGATCGAGTATCGGCCGATGCAGCCCGGCGACGTCAAGGACACCTATGCCGACATCAGCGCGATCGAACGCGACCATGGGTATGCGCCAACCACCAGCATCGACCAGGGCATTCCGCGCTTCGTCGAATGGTACAGGGACTATCACAAAATTTCCTGAGGAGATTGCATGACGGTTCCGGCACTCCTGTCGACCCTGCGGATTCCGGTGATCGGCGCTCCGCTGTTCATCGTCTCGAACCCCGACCTCGTCATCGCCCAGTGCAATGCGGGAGTAGTCGGCAGCTTTCCGGCATTGAATGCGCGCCCGCAGAGCCAGCTCGACGAATGGCTCCACCGGATCAGCGAGGAGCTGGCGGCGTTCGACCGCGACCATCCCGACACCCCCGCGGCGCCATTCGCGGTCAACCAGATCGTCCACCGCTCGAACGACCGCTTCGACGCCGACATGGCGACGTGCGAGAAGTGGAAGGTGCCGCTGGTGATCACTTCACTGGGCGCGCGTGCCGAGCTCAACGACGCGGTTCATTCCTGGGGCGGGATCACGCTTCACGACATCATCGACGATCGATACGCCCGAAAAGCGATCGAAAAGGGCGCCGATGGCCTGATCGCGGTCGCCGCGGGCGCCGGCGGCCATGCCGGCAAATGGTCGCCGTTCGCGCTGGTCCAGGAAATCAGGTGCTGGTTCGATGGCCCCCTCGCTTTGTCGGGTGCAATCGCCAGCGGCGGGGCAGTGCTTGCGGCGCAGGCGATGGGCGCCGACTTCGCCTACATCGGCTCCCCCTTCATCGCGACCGCCGAAGCACGCGCCTCACCTGAATATAAGCAGGGCATCGTCGAAGGCGGCGCCGCCGACATCGTCAATTCCGCCTTGTTCACCGGGATCGCCGGAAATTACCTGCGCGGCTCGATCGTCGCCGCCGGGCTGGATCCCGACAAGCTCGAAGCCGCGGGGCCCGACGCAATGAACTTCGAAACATCGGGCGGCGCCAAGGCGTGGCGCGACATCTGGGGCTCGGGACAGGGGATCGGCGCAATCGACGGGGTCGTTCCGGCGGCTGAATTCATCGACCGGCTCGCGCGCGAATATGCCGCCGCGAAAGCGTCCCTAGCCTAGTTCGGCCAAGGCGGTGCGCCACGCCGCGGGCAAGGGCACCGGGCGGCGGCTTTCGCGGTCGACGCAAACGTGCGTGAAATGGCCCTGCGCCGCGGCCCGTCCTTCCCCGGCCGCGAAAACACCGATCCGATAGGTCACGCTCGACGATCCGAGCCGCTCGACCGCGATCCCGACATCGACCTCGCCGGGAAAGGCGAGCGATTCGATAAATCGGCACCCGGTTTCGGCTGCCATCGCAATCGGGCCGCTGGCAGCAAGGTCGAGCAAGCTCTGCTCGACCAGCCATTGGTTCACCGCGCTGTCGAACCATTCGTAATAGACCGTATTGTTGACGTGGCCGTAGGAGTCGTTGTCCGCCCAGCGCGTCGTAATCCGGGAAAAGTGGCGATAGGAGTCGCGGCCGGCCGGCGCGTCGCGGTTCACCACGCGGCTTCGTAGAGCCGCCGCGCGTCGGCCTCGTCGATCGGGCACGGATTATTCACCAGTAGCCGCTGCTGCTTCATCGCCTCGCTTGCGAGCAGCGGGATGGCATCGCGCGCGATACCGTGATCGCGCAGCCGCGGCGTGATCCCGCTTGCGACCACCAGCGCATCGAGCCGCTCGATCAGCGTCGCGCATTGCATCTGGCTGCCCTGCCCCGCGCATTCGGGCTCGAGGATCGTGGCGAGGATCGCATAATCCTCGCGGGCGGCCTCTGCATTGTGCTGCAGGACGTGACGAAGCATCAGCGCATTGGACAAACCGTGCGGGAGATGGTGAATCCCGCCGAGCGGATATGCCAGCGCATGGACCCCAGCGACCGGTGCATTGGCGAAGGCAAGACCGGCGAGATGCGCGCCGAGCAGCATCGCCGAGCGCGCGGCCATGTCGGCAGGCTGGTTGCACGCGGTCAGCAATTTGGCCGACAGCAAGCGCAACGCCTCGACCGCGTAAAGGTCGGACAGCGGGTTCTTGGCCCTGGCCGAAGTGAACGCTTCGATCGCGTGGACCATCGCGTCGATCCCGGTGGCGGCGGTAAGCGCTCGCGGCATCCCCACCGTCAGCGAGGCGTCGAGCGCTGCCCAGTCGGCGATCAAGGCGGCCGAATTGACCCCGCGCTTCTCGCCCCCCTCGCAAGTGATGACCGCAACCGGAGTAGCTTCCGATCCGGTCCCCGCGGTGGTCGGAACCAGTGCAAGCGGCAGGCGCGCCCCGGTGGCGAGCCCGACCCCCCAGATCGCATCGAGATCGTCGCCCGAACCGAGCAAATAAGCGGCAAGCTTGGCGACATCCATCGGGCTTCCGCCGCCAAAGCCGAGAACCTGGCTGACGTTGGCCGAGCGCCCCGCTTCGACCGCGGCAAGCAAGGTCGCGCGTGAAGGATCGGCCTCGACCGCGTCGAACAGGATGATTTCGCTCCCGCGCGCCGAGATCGCGTCGCGGCAACCGTCGGTCAGCCCCAGCGCGGCCACTTCACGGTCGGTTACGAACAGGCACGAACCGTCGCGGAGCCGCTCGGCGAGGTCGGTGGCGCTGCCCTCACCCGCGAGCAGGCGCGGCCCGGGATTGAACGTGAATGCTTTCATCGCGCCGATCCTAGGGCGTCAGCGGCTTCGATTCCAGATCAGGTCGCGCTCGAGCCGGCCCATCAGCGCGCGCGCCGGGCTTTGCGCCGGCTCCTGGTCGAGTTGCCCCTCGTCGAGCCGCTGGATGCGCGCGTACAGATCGGCGCTTGAGGTAACCAGCCGCTTGGCGGCGGCGGGAAGCTGGCCGACGACCAGCGGATCGCTGTCGCTTGCATGGCCAAGCCGGCGTTCGGGACGACGCCCCGCGATCGCATTTAGCTCGCCGCTCTCGACCGCGCGCTGGGTCAACAGCCAGGCGACGATGTGCATGATTCGCGTGGTCACCTTCAACGACTCGCAGGCGAAGCCGACGCGCGCAAAAGGTTCGAGCGTCTGGCGATCGTCGCGGCCCGCCTCGTCGAAATAGGCGCGCGCCTCGTCCGCGAGGACCATCGCCTCGGTGTAAAGCGAATCGATCAGCCGCGGAGTAATCCGCGCCTGCGGTTCATGTCTGTCGAACGTTTCGTCCATGATGCACCTGTGCCATGTCGGCGTCGCGAAGGAAACGCCCGGACTCGCGCGGAGCAGCACCGTGCGCCGACTGTCCCGTCTCTGGACATCAGGCAATGATATCCGGCGTGATCCGGTCGGCGAGCTGCTCGATCTCATCCTTGAGGTGCAGCTTGCGCTTCTTGAGCCGCGCGAGTTCGAGCTGATCGCAGTTTCCCGCCTGCCGCATTCGTTCGATTTCCTCGTCGAGCCGGCGGTGTTCGACTTTCATCAAGGCCATCATCGCCTGCGGGTCATCGTCGTTCATGGATTGGCCTTAGCCGAAATGCGGTTCGTCGTCATCTGGCCGGCATTACCGGCGAACCGCGCGATACGGTCGGCGAGCCGGTCGGCGAGCCGGTGCGGAACGCAGGCGACAAGCCGTCAGTTTCATGATCTATTCACCGCACTGTCACGTCAGCCAACGAAAGGAAATTGACCGATGGACAAAGGCCAGGTCGAGGCACTCGCATCAAAGCACGCGGCGCTCCACGCGAAAATCGACAGCGAGGAGCACCGCCCCCACCCCGACGACGACCTTCTCCATCGCCTCAAGAAAGAAAAGTTGCGACTGAAAGACGCGATCACCGGCCATTAGGCGGTGCCGACAGGGCCGGGCACGCCGTGTCCGGCCTCATTTGTCCCGATGAGCCCCCGGCTTTAGCCGAAGGGGTCAGTCGTCGCGCGACACGCGCTCGATCCGCTCATGCTTTTCCTGGGCTTCAAGGGTCATCGTCGCGATCGGGCGCGCTTCGAGCCGTGCCAGGGAAATCGGATCGCCCGTGACTTCGCAATAGCCATAGTCGCCCGAGTAGAGGCGGCGGATGGCGGCGTCGATCTTGGCGATCAGCTTGCGCTGGCGGTCGCGGGTGCGAAGCTCGATCGACCAGTCGGTCTCGCTCGACGCGCGATCGGCAATGTCGGGCTCGCGGAATGAATCGACCTGGAGCTGGGCCATGGTTGCGCGGCTTTCGCCGACAATGGCTTCTTTCCAATCCTTGAGCTTGCGGAGAAAGTAAGCGCGATGTTCGGCACACATGAATTCATCGCGATCGGACGGTCGATAAGCATCCGACAAGATCAGCTGGTCGAAAACGATCGGTTGCGAGCCGTATAGATCAACAAGAGCGGTAGCCATGACAACCTCCCCGAGAAACGCACCGCCGTCACCGCACCGGGCCACCGGTTCGGCCGGAGGCGATAAACAGGGCTTCTCCGTGACTTAACTCGGATCCGCCGGTCTCCCCAGACGGGCCTATAGTTAAGCGCACTTGGCTTAACAAGAACTGACCGACATGGTGATTCGCGAAATCTGTGGATAGTTGCTTCAAAAGCGCAGCTTGTCGTGCGGGCGCGTCCGTCGCATAGCGCCGCCATGCGGATCCTGCTGACCAATGACGACGGTATCCACGCCCCCGGTTTTGAAGCGCTCGAGCGAATTGCGGCTCGTCTGTCGGACGATCTTTGGGCGGTGGCTCCGGCGGAGGAGCAGTCGGGCGCCGGCCACTCGCTGACCCTTGCGCGGCCGGTGCGGCTACGGCGGCTCGGCGAGAAGCGCTTCGCCGTCGCGGGAACGCCGACCGACGCGGTGATGCTCGCGCTTGCCCATGTCATGAAGGACACGCCGCCCGACCTGATCCTCTCGGGGGTCAATCGTGGCGCCAATCTGGCGGAGGACGTAACCTATTCGGGGACCGTCTCGGCGGCAATGGAGGGTGCGCTCGCCGGGGTGCGGTCGATCGCACTCAGCCAGGCTTATGCGCGCGAGGGAATGGGCGACGGCGTCCCCTTCGCCACCGCCGAGGCGTGGGCCGAGCGCGTGTTGCGGCCGCTGATCGCAATGCCGTTCGCGCCGCGGACGCTGGTCAACGTCAATTTCCCGGCGCTCGGGGCCGACGCGGTGCGCGGCGTGCGAGTCTGCCGCCAGGGTTTCCATGATTATGGGCGCCTGCGGATTGTCGAGCGGACCGATCCGCGCGGCTATCCCTATTTCTGGTTCGGGCTTGCACCGACCGCACCGAGCCCGGGGCACATCACCGACCTCGAGGCCGTTGCCGACGGCTTTGTATCGGTCACCCCGCTTGCGCTCGACCTGACCCATGATCCGGGGCTTGCCGCGCTGACGACCGCTTTCGCGACACCCTGAACCGGCTCAGGCGACGAGCTTGCCGTCGATATTGCCCTTGGGCGAGTAACGGCAGATCAGGAATTCCCAGCGCGCATCGCGATGGACCGCGCAGCCGACCGCGGTGGTGCCGCGCCAGATCAGCTGGCTGTAATGGCCGATGTCGAGCCAATTGCCGGTCGAGCTGACATTGGGAAAGATCCCCGCGCGAAAATATTGCCGCTCCTCGATCCAGCTGCCGACCATCTGTTCGGGCGCGAACGCTCCGCGGGTCCCCATCCACAGATTCTCGGCCTGCCCCGGACGGTTGGCGCGCGGACTGTGCCTGAGGCCGCCGAGCGCCGACAGCGCCGGGCCATAGCTTGCAGCGCTCGCTGCCAGCCCCGGATCCCACCGCAACGCGGGCACATTGCGCGCCGCGCGCTCGCGATTGTGAGAGGCGAGCAGGCGCGCGGCCAGGCGGTCGGGCGCGACCTGGCTCGTCGGAGGGTTGAAAATGATCCGCGATCGGCCCGCTTGCGCCGTCGAACAGGCGAAGGCGACGAGCAAAACCAGGCCGAAAAAAACTGCACGCGGCCGGACCGCGCGGTTCACGAACAACATTGCGGCCCTCCCACCAGCGATGAAGCGTCATTGATGCCGGAGCCAAGGTTAAGGAAGCCCGAACGGTAAGCGACCTTAATCCTGCGGTTAACGGTGAGCCGTGGGAAACGGAGGACAGGGTGCCGACGGCCAAATTCTAGCGAACAATGACCCGCTCGTTCGGGGCCCGTCGCTGAAGCGCTTTACGGGGGAGGAGCGCCGTCGCCATCATGATATGTGGCGTTCGGCGAGCGGTGCGATATTGATCGTCGATGGACTGGAATGGATTGAAGGATGAAGCAGCGCGCATGCTGCTGGAGAAGGATGCGCTGCATATCTACGCGGCGCTTTTGGTCCAGATCGCCGCAGCAAGATTGTCGAACCGCTCCCTTGGCGATCTTCTGCCGTGGTTCTGCGTCCTCGGGTTCGAACTCGTCAACGAGATGATTGACATTGTCCGTGGCGAAGAGTCGCGGCTGATGCCATGGCAAGTGGTCAGCGCGGTGCACGACATCATCAACACCATGGTCTTGCCGAGCGTGATGCTACTGCTGTGCCGGCGAGCGCCCGGCCTGTTCGCGTGGAGCAGGAATGATCCACCTGACGGCGACCGTGAGTAGCTGCGCGTGGAATTTCGCTCGTCGGCGGAAACAATCAGCTGCGATCTGCTCGTCGGCTTTCCTGCTGCACGGCAAATGAAGTTGCGATTTTCGACCGGGCGCCTCATCTTGAAGTCGTTGCACAGGTCACTCTCGCGAGACGGAACCGAAATAGTGGACTCGAGCAGACGTGAATTGCTTTCAGCCGCCTCGATCGGCGTCGCGTCCTTGGCCTGGCCAGCGCCGCTCCGGGCGCTCGACCTGCCCTCCGGGCCAGCGGTCACTGCAGAACAATTCGGCGCCAGGGGAGACGGCCGAACCAACGACACCGCCGAGTTCGCGGCCATGGCCGCCTTTGTCCAGCGGGCCGGGGGCGGCGAGATCGTGCTGCGCAAGGCGACCTATATCGTCGGACGGCAAAGCCCGACGCCAGGCAGCAATTCGGGATACGCATTCGAGCCGGGCAATATATTGGAGTTCGTGGGACTGCGCGGGCCGCTGATCATTCGCGGTTCGGGCGCAACGCTTAAATGCGCCCCCGGCCTGCGTTACGGAACCTTCAGCCCGGTCACGGGCCGGCCCACCCGCAATGCCTTGCCCTACACGAGGGGCGGAGAATTGGCGACGCCCTACCGCGCGATGATCAGGGTCGAAAATTGCTCGGGCACGATCGACATCAGCGACCTCGAGCTCGACGGAAACCTGCAATCGCTGTGGATCGGCGGCGAGTATGGCGACGTCGGTCATCAGATACCCGCGGTCGGCATCCACCTTGGCAACAATCGCGGCCGCGAGCGGCTGGCCCGCATCAACTCGCATCACCATGCGCTCGATGGCGTGATCATCGACGGCCTCGACGCCGACGGCGCCGACGGCCTGCTCGATCAGGTCGCGTGCGAACATAATGGCCGGCAAGGCTGCAGCGTCGTCGGCGGCCGAAACTATCGCTTCCAGCGCTGTCGCTTCAATTTTACCGGCAAGAGCGGCATTCACAGCCCGCCTGGCGCAGGACTGGACATCGAGGCGGAGGCGGGCAAGGCGGTCCGCGACCTTTCGTTCGCCGATTGCGAATTCGTCGGCAACACCGGTGCGGGAATGGTCGCCGACAGCGGCAACAGCGCTGGCGTCGATTTCACTCGTTGCAAATTCGTCGGGACGACGAACTGGTCGGCGTGGCCCAGCAAGCCAGGCTTTCGCTTCACCGAATGTACGTTCGTCGGGGCGGTCGTCCGCGCCTTCGCAAGCGAAAATCCCCGCGATGCGACCCAGTTCACCCGCTGCATCTTTACCGACGACCCGGCTTTGGCCCCCGGCGGACGGGTTTACGGCGGCGACGGGGCAGTGCCGATGATCGATTTGGGTGGCAGCTACATGGCCGGCAAGAACGTCGCCTTTCGCGATTGCCGGTTCATCATGGTCGCGGGCGGCAAGCTGCCGTGGGGTGTCGGCAGCATCTACGAGAATGTCACGATGGTGCAGGCGAGCAAGGCGCCCGCCTATCCCCGCGGGATCTTTCGTGGCCGCAATACCATTCGCGGCCCGGTCGATCTTTACTCATCGCGGATTGAGGGCAGCTTGCTGGTCAATGGCCGCGCGGTCACGCACTAGTTCCGCTACAGCAGGCGCGAGCGGAGCGACTGGATCAGCGCATCCGGCGTGCAAGCGCGGCCCTCCGCCTCTACCGATGACAAGGCAATCTTGCCTTCTCCGGTGGCGATTTCGACCAAACCTGCGCCGATGCGCGTAACCTGTCCCGGAATTGCTAGGAAAAGCTCTCCATCCTCGACGAGTTCGGCGTCCCAAACTGTCAACTTTTTGTCTTCCCAGAAACAGAAAGCGCCAGGATATGGCTTGCCCGATGCATTGATCAAACGAAGGATACTGGAAGAAGATTTCGTCCAATCGATGCGGCCATCGGCAGGAGTACGCGGGTAGCAGCGCAGAGCGGCTTGCGGGTCGAGGGACTGTTTGCGAATGAACCAGTTCGGATCCCGCGAAATCGCCTCGGCAGCATCAACCATCATGTCCGGTATCCGCCCATTGATCCACTCTAGGATATGGCCGACCTTAGTTCGGATAGTCAGAGCCATCGTGTCGTAGCCAACGATGTCACCGGAATCGAGTTCACCGCCTATCATGCGGTGAATGCACAATCCTACCTGCGACTCTTCGTTGACTATGGCCCAGGCCTGGCAGGCATTGCCTCGGTATCTTGGGAGGTCACCACCATGCGCGTTGAGAATGCCCAAGGGAAAGCAATCGACCACTTCCTGTGGGATAACGCCGGCATAGTTGACGCTCAGCGCTATATCGCACGGCGGGGCCGCCTTAATTGCGTCAAGGGCAGCTGTGATCCGCGCGGTACGAATGAATGGCGCGCCATTGGCTTCGGCGAGAGCAGCGAAGTCATCCGCAGTCGCCCGATATTCAGGCGCCTCTTTCGATGTGATTACCAGCCCGATCTCATGGCCATGCGCCAATGCTCTTACAGCGGTATCGAGCAGGGCTTCCGTTCGACCAATAATGGCCACCCTCATGAACACACTTCCAGCAATTGAATCAGCCGGTCCCGGGATCCCGACCCCGCGATGTTCCGATGCTCATTCAAGGCCGCCATATCCTGAAGATGAGGTCGCGCTCCCGCATAGCGTTCGTTGGCTTCGCTATTGAGGAACACGTGTATTGGATGGAAATCGAAAACGATAAGGCCGCGCCGGGCGATGAGTTCGTCAATCGGAAGAAGGTGGCCCACACTCAGGCATTCATCATCGGCCCACAGGTGCGGCACTTCCGCCAGTCCAGTCCAGGCCTTCCAGGGCTT
>Ga0136633_1000303_pt1 | contig 37448 bp, 41 predicted proteins | sample AntDrymeUQ832206_2_FD_105494 | JGI IMG/M metagenome (GOLD analysis project Ga0136633, IMG submission 105494) | Polar desert sand microbial communities from Dry Valleys, Antarctica - metaG UQ83 (22.06) | ecosystem: Environmental > Terrestrial > Soil > Desert | place: Antarctica: Dry Valley... | reverse complement strand
GAGCGCGATCCACTTGGACTTCCTGCTCGATGGAAAACTGGCCAGCGAACCAACAGAACTCATCAGCTCAGACTTCATCGGAAGTCCCGGCACGTCATCGTATCAGCCCTAGTAAAACGCTGGTCCATCAGTTTTCTTGAGTCAACCGATACTTCGGGTGAGATTGGCTCTAGTCACCCGGTCTGATCTGCCCCATTTGAGTATTCTTTTGGCGGTGCGTTGGATTCTTCGTGGCATCGCAGTGATTTGAACCCGATCCGACCGCAAGAGAAGCTCCACCAGATTTGGCGCTGCGCCACGGCGCGGCGAGGGGCGTCGGCGGCCGAGATGATCATCGTCCACACTGTGACCGATGACCGACAAACCCACCCTGATGGCCGTGGACGGCAACAGCCTTCTCCACCGCGCCTACCACGCCCTGTCCGGCACGGGTCTTCGCGACGACACCGGCCGGCCCATATGGGCCGTCAAGGGGATGTGGTCGCTGCTGTGTTCTGCGGCGATGCGCGTCCAGGCCGACGCAATCGTGATCGGGTTCGACGACTCCACCCGCTCGATGCGCCGCGAGCGCAACCCCGACTACAAGGGCACCCGCACCGAGAAGGCATCAGAGCTCGTCTCTCAGCTCGCCCTCTGCCCGGACACCCTGCGCGCGGCCGGCCTGGCCGTGTGCGTCATCGATGGCCTGGAGGCCGACGACGTCACCGCGACCGCCGCCGCCCGCGGCACCGAAGCTGGATGGCACACCGTCATCGTCACCTCCGACCGGGATGCGTTCGGCCACATCAGCGACAGCACCTCGGTCCTTCGTATCCTCAACGGCGGTATCGAGGCATCGCCACTGCTGACGCCTGGCAGGCTCGAGATCATGATCGGGATCGGCCCCAGCCAGTACCTCGACTACGCCGCGCTACGAGGCGACACCTCGGACAACCTGCCGGGGGTGTTCGGCATCGGCGAGAAGACGGCCAGAAAGCTGCTCAGCGGTTTCGGCACGATGGAGGCCCTGTGGGCCGACCGTGACGCAGCGGGCGAGAGGATCGTCGCCCTCGCGGGAAGGGCCGCCCTCCACAAGCTTTCGACGGGTGTGGCGTACGAGGCGTGGGAACACAGCCGGTCGATGATGTCGGCGGTGACGAACTTCGATCTGGGTCTGGACCTGACCGGACGCTCGGGCCCTGGCATGCTGCCCCTGACAGAGGCCCCCCTGCGCGCCGCCCTGGCCGAGGTCAACCTGACCAGCGTCCTGGGTCCCGCCCTCAACGCGCTCACCGGATTTAATGCGGCCGGATTCACCGCGGGCAGCCCGACCCCGCAGGTCCCAGCCACGGCCGCTGCGTCGCCCCCACCTGCGCTGGCCGCGCTGTTTTGAGCGAAACTGGTCAGACCACTTGACGTCTTACCAGGAGCAAGTGCACTCTGAACTTCATGGCCCTCACCCGCGTCTCCCGCCGACTGGTGCCCGACCAAGTGTTCGACCAGATCCTGTCCGACGTTGTGGACGGCGAGCTCGAGGCCGGGGAGAGTTTGCCCAGCGAACGCCGGCTCGCCGAGGTCCTCGGTGTCTCGCGCCCCGCGGTGCGCGAGGCGCTGCAGCGGATGGCCCAAGCCCGGCTGCTTCAAGTCCGACACGGGGGCGCCACCACGATCCGGGAGTTCCGCCGGGCAGCAGGGCTGGACCTGCTGCCCCAACTCCTGGTCCGCAACGACGAGTTGGACCTCGGTGTGGCCCGCAGCATTCTCGAAGCCCGGCTGGCCATCGGCCCACACGTTGCGTCCATGGCAGCGGAGCGGTCCACCCCCGCACTCGTCGACACTCTCGGCAAGGCCATCGATGCGCTTGACGCCGACGTGGACCCGGTGGCCCGGCAGCACTCGGCACTCTCCTTCTGGGACCACGTCGTGGACGGCGCCGACTCGATCGTCTTCCGGCTGATGTTCAACAGCCTCCGTGCCGCCTACGAGCCGGTCGTCGAGGCCCTCGCCGGCCACATGGAAGCCGAGGTGGGCCAGATCGACGCGTACCGCGAGCTCGTGGCAACCATCGCCGCCCACGAAGCCGACGCCGCGCGGGTTGCAGCGGCGGAACTTCTGCGCCCCGCTACGACCTCGCTGCTGTCCGCCGTACGAGAGCTGGAGGAAGTCTGATGCCCAGCCTCCCGGACAAGATCGAGGCGACCGACAAGATCGAGGAGCACGCCCGTGCCCGACTCGGCACCGACGAGGAGCGGATCACCGGCTCCCGGTCACCCGTGACGTTAGGCCAGGCGTGGCGCGCATTCCTGAGGCACCCCTCGCCCTGGATGCTCGGGCTGTTCCTGACCGGCGCGCTGATGACCCGGGCGCTGGTCGGCGACTGGCGGTTGGCCGACTCGCTGACCCCGCTGCTGCTCGTGGCCGCCTTCCCGTTCATCGAATGGGTGATCCACGTGTGCATCCTGCACTGGCGTCCGCGCCAACTGGGCCCGGTCGCGATCGACTCCCTGCTGGCCCGCAAGCACCGTGCGCATCACGAGGACCCGCGAGACATCCCGCTGGTGTTCATCCCGTGGCAGGTGCTGGCGTGGCTGCTCCCGTCGTACGTCGTCCTCGCCGTGTTCGCCTTCCCCCGCTTCGGCCTCGGGCTCACGTTCATGGCCTCGGTGACAGCCCTCGGTTTCGCCTACGAGTGGACTCACTACCTGGTGCACAGCGACTACCGGCCGCGGACCCGGGCCTTTCGATCGGTCTGGCGCAACCACCGACTGCACCACTACAAGAACGAGCACTACTGGTTCACCGTGACGACCGCGGGGACCGCAGACCGGCTGTTCGGGACCTACCCCGAACCGAGCGACGTGGAGACCTCGCCCACGGTTCGGGCGCTGCACGCGCAAGACCAGGCGTGACCGGGACGAAGTGAGCCGCCAAGCCCATCGCGTAAACCAGGTCTGCGCGACGCGCGTGTAAGAGGTGTCCGAGAGGAGGACGCCATGAAGGTTCACCAGCAAAGCAGGCGCATCGTGCGCCCGCTCGTGCTCGCCCTCGCGGTGAGCATCGCGCCGGCCGCCGCAATCGCGGCAGCGCCCACGACATCAGCAACGGTCTGCCAGGCGGAATGGGGGTCGCTCGCGAAACACCGGGCTCCCTTCACCGGCAAACAGATCACCAACGTCCGGTCCGGCCAGCACCCGTGCTTCGACAGGTTGGTCATCGACGTCAACGGAGACGGCGAGGGCAGGCCCGGCTACATCGTCAAGTACGTCAAGAGGGTCACCATGGACGGATCCGGTGCCAACGTCCCGCTCCGTGGTGGCGCCAAGCTGCTCGTCATCGCCAAGGCTCCGGCGTACGACGACCACGGCAACCTCACCTACAAGCCCGCCAACCGGAAAGAGCTCGTCGACGTCACCGGCTACCGGACCTTCCGACAGGTCGCATGGGCAAACAGCTTCGAGGGACAGACCACGATCGGGCTCGGTGTGCGGACAAGGCTGCCCATGCGCGCGCTCGTCCTGAAGGCTGCCGACGGCGGACGCAGGCTCGTCGTGGACGTCGCGCACCACTGGTAACCGATCGCGCGGACGGGTCCAGCGAACGTGGCTGTCGGAAACACAAAAGCCCAGGTCAATGGCGAGAAAGACCTGGGCTTCTGCTAGCGCGCTCGGAGGGATTCGAACCCCCAACCTTCTGATCCGTAGTCAGATGCTCTATCCGTTGAGCTACGAGCGCTAGGCGTCGGAGAGTTTAGCGTGACGCGAAGGCCTTGACGAAATCGGTGATCCATCGTCCGCAGCCCCGCAGAGCAGCGCTGACTTGTGGCGTCAGTCAAACGGGCACAACTCCCGATTCGACCCCGTGAGCCGCAGTCCCGGTGGGTATTGCCCGTTTGACGGACGGCGCGATGGTCGGCTCGCCGCGAGGAGAGCCTGGTCACAGGTTGATCGATCCAATGGCTCGCGGCTGCGCTTGTGCGTACATTCACTAGCACCCTCGGGGTGCGCCGCATCATCGCACAGGCGTACGTTGAGGAAAACCACCGTCGCTGCAACGATGCCGCGACGTCATCAGGAAACTCCACGACTCACCATCGATACGTTCGATGGCCGGGCGGCGTAACAAACGCACCCGTGAATGCGCGAGAGGGAACGGTAGCCCATGACCGCCGAAACTGCGTCAGTCAACGCGACGTCCAACAACCAGAGTGCCCCCACCACCCACCAGGGAATCCTGGACTGGGTCGCCGAGGTCGCCGAGCTCACCCAACCCGCCAAGATTCACTGGTGCACCGGTTCCGACGAGGAGTGGGTCGAGCTGACCAACGCCCTCGTCGAGGCCGGCACGTTCGTGCGGCTGAACGAGGAGAAGAAGCCCAACTCTTTCTGGGCAGCCTCCGACCCTACCGACGTCGCCCGTGTCGAGGACCGCACCTACATCTGCTCGGTTGACGAGAAGGACGCCGGTCCCACCAACAACTGGATGGCCCCGGACGACATGAAGGTCATCATGCGCGACCTGTACCGCGGGTCGATGCAGGGCCGGACGATGTACGTCATCCCCTTCGTCATGGGCCACATCGAGGCCGACAGCCCGATGTTCGGCGTGGAGATTACGGACTCGGCGTACGTCGTGGCGTCGATGACGGTGATGGCACGCATGGGCACCAAGGTGCTGCGCCGGATGGAAGAGGTCAACGCCAAGTTCGTCCCGGCACTTCACTCGGTGGGCGCACCCCTGGCCGATGGCGAGAAGGACGTCGCCTGGCCGTGCAACGACACCAAGTACATCGTGCAGTTCCCCGAGGAGCGCACGATCTGGTCCTACGGCTCCGGCTACGGCGGCAACGCCCTGCTCGGCAAGAAGTGCTACGCCCTGCGCATCGCGTCCGTCATGGCCCGCGACGACGGCTGGCTCGCCGAGCACATGCTGATCCTCAAGCTCACCAGCCCCGAAGGTGTCGTGAAGTACGTCGCTGCCGCGTTCCCCAGCGCCTGTGGCAAGACCAACCTCGCCATGCTCGCGCCGACCATCCCGGGCTGGAAGGTCCAGACGCTGGGCGACGACATCGCCTGGATGCGCATCGGGAAGGACGGCCGCCTCTACGCCGTCAACCCGGAGTTCGGCTTCTTCGGTGTCGCACCGGGCACCAACGAGAAGACCAACCCGAACGCCATGCGCACCATCGACATCGGCAACTCGGTGTTCACCAACGTGGCGCTCACCGACGACGGCGACGTGTGGTGGGAAGGCATGGAGAACCCGCCGGCACACGCCATGTCGTGGAAGGGCGAGGACTGGACCCCGGACTCGACGGAGCTCTCCAGCCACCCGAACAGCCGCTACTGCACCCCGATCAAACAGTGCCCGATCCTGGCGCCGGAGTACGACGACCCCAACGGCGTACCGATCGACGCCATCTTGTTCGGTGGGCGGCGCAAGACGACCGTCCCGCTGGTGACCGAAGCGCGCGACTGGACGCACGGCACCTTCATGGGAGCGACGCTGTCGTCCGAAACCACAGCAGCCGCGACGGGTCAGGTCGGTGTCGTGCGCCGCGACCCGATGGCGATGCTGCCGTTCATCGGCTACAACGCCGGCGACTACTTCAACCACTGGATCACGATCGGCAAGGACAACGACGCCACCAAGCTGCCGAAGATCTTCTACGTCAACTGGTTCCGTCGCGACGACGAGGGCGGCTTCTTGTGGCCCGGCTTCGGTGAGAACAGCCGAGTCCTCAAATGGGTCGTCGAGCGGATGGAAGGCCAGGGCGAGGCCGTCGAGACCCCGATCGGTTACGTCCCGGCACCGGGAGCACTCGACGTCACGGGCCTCGACGTGAGCGAGGGCGACCTCGAACAGGCGCTCGCCGTCGACGTCGAGGAGTGGAAGGCCGAGATCCCGGCGATCACCGAGTGGTTCGAGAAGTTCGGCGACGACCTACCGGCCGTGCTCTGGACCGAGCTCGACGGACTGAAAGCACGACTGGGCGTTTAGCGTTCACGCGCTGATACCCGAATAGTCGACGATGGCCCCACCTGTTTCGGTGGGGCCATCGTTGCGCCTGTTTCCTTGGTGATGCGGCCTGCGTCATACTTGCCCACAGTAAAGGGTGAGGGAGACGCACCTTGGTCAACAACTTTGGACCCGATGACCGCCGGATGCTGGATACCGCGGCATCCTCGCTATATCGGCGGGCAGTAGAGAGCGGCTGGATCGAAGCATCCAACGCCCTGTTCGCGAAGCCGGGAGATGCGCGCGCAGCGCGTGATCTCCTCGTAGACATTGGGCTACTGGTGCTCGATCAGGGGCTCGGCAGGTACTACCCGATCGACCCATCTGCGGTCCAGGCCCAGATCGTCGTACCGCTGGGGATCCAGGGCGCAGAGATGCTTTCCGAGTCCGCTCAATGGGCGGACACCTTCGCGAGACTCGGCCGGACGTACCGTCAGTCGCCGCAGATTCAGGAGCAGCCGGTCGTCGAGCTCCGGGACCCTGAGCGGATCAACAAGTTCATCCTGGCCGCATTGACCGATTGTCGCCATGAGCTGCTGACGGCGCAGCCAGATGGCCGCCGCCCGGAGAAGGTGTTGAAGGAAGCCGTCCAACGCGACCTCGACACGCTCGACCGCGGAGTGGTGATGCGCACGCTCTACCAGCACGCAGCCAGACGCAGCCCTGCCACACGCGAGTACGTCGGGCAGGTCACCGCCAGTGGCGCCGAGGTTCGAACTCTCGACGAGTTCTTCAAACGGCTCATCGTGATCGACCGCCGGCTGGCGATCATTCCGGGTCAGGACGGTGACCAGACGGCGATGGCGATCCACAACCAGTCGCTGGTGGCGTACCTCGTGGACATCTTCGAACGATCCTGGGAACGAGCACTCCCCTTCGCCGACAACGAGACGCAGACACATCGCGACATCGCCGGGGACACCAGGCGGATGACGATCCGGATGCTGGTGGAGGGGCACAGCGACCCAGCGAGCGCCAAACGGCTCGGGATCAGCACGCGGACCTACGCCGCCTACATCGCGTCGCTCAAAGACGAGTACGGCGTGCAAACCCGGTTCCAGCTCGGGTACGCGATGGGACCTCAAGGGGCCGGCGATGCGGCCACGCTCTCAGAAGATGCTGATTTGCTGGCGACATGAAGCGAGGGCAGCCATCGTGAAGATGAACTGCCCTCGCGAGGTTGAGACGGGCCGGGGGGGTTGGCGCTGGGAGCGAACTGCCGGGGGGGTGGCTCGTTCGTCCTCGTCTCAATCGTTGTCTAACTGGGGGTTCGAGGCTCAGCCCCAGCCGGTGTCTTTGGCGCTGGTGGCGCCCCAACCGGTGTCCTTGGCACCCCAACCGGTGTCCTTGGCCGCCTGGGCCGGAGCCGCAAGGGATCCGAGGACCAGGACGGTCGTGGCAACGGCGCCTGCGAAGCATTTGACTGCAAAGCGTGACTTGTTCATGGAAACCTCTTGCTGGCTAGTTGGTCTGGTTGTGTGCCGCTTGTTACCAAGTGTCGGCCAAAATATGCGCTTCTAACCAGGAACCGAGCCTCGTTTGTATGCACTGCATGTTTCTGCAAAACAGCGGATCTGCAGAAAAGTGCAGTTATTAGGCCTATAATGCGTTCTGCAACATCCTTGAGCGCGAGAATCCCTCGAAATCGGGCGCGCGGCTGTGGGCCTGAGTCAGCGCTCGACCCCTCGCCTGCCGACACATGGTTGCATATATGTGCACGTCCGTGTTCGGCGGTTGTCGACGGGCCGGGCGGCGAGTTGAGCGCTGCTCCCTTGTCCTGACGTCGATGAGGCAACGACTTGGCCAACTGCGCCAACTCTCCGCACTCCCGTGGCGCTCGAGCTCGGCCCGACATTCGTCCTTGGCGAGAACGGTCGCGCGGGATACAGCTACACGAACGGGACGACCGGCGGAGCGGCGTACGCCCTGGCCATCGGAAGCAAACTGCGACGTGACGCGCAGGTCACCGTTGGTGACTACACCGCGCTCGACCTTGAGCAACAGTCCGTGCAGACCGGTGCGGGAGTAGAGAACAGCCCCTTGCCGGAGGAGTCTCCGTAAGGGGCCGTTCGTGTCTGGCGGAGGTGGCGGGATTTGAACCCGCGAGAGGGATTAACCTCAACCCGCTTAGCAGGCGGGCGCCATAAACCGGACTAGGCGACACCTCCAGGCAGCGAGGGACAGGTTACCGGCCAGCCCCGTGCCGGAGCCAATCGGCCGAAGCCAGGCGGCCGGAGACCACTCGGGGAGGTGCGCGCTACTTGATAGGTCGGTAACCGTGTCCTGTGTTCAGGTGCTGCTGCAGATCCTTGATGAACGCTGTCGGCTCCGCTGCCAGCGCACGCACGGGCACCGTCGTCGTACGCCCATCGCGAAGTCGGAGTACGACGCATCGCTCGCCGGCGACTGTGGCGGCGACAACGTCCTCCACGTCCTTCCAGCGAGCCTGCTTCACACCGGCTCCCCGGACGAGCCGCACCTGGTAGCCGTCCTCCCCGAGACGGACGACCGCCGTCTTGCGGGTGAGCAGCCAACCGACCACGAAGATCGTTGCAACGACGAGCACGATGCCGACGCTGAGGACGAGGACCGGAAGCCCGAGAATGCCCACGGAGAGCGTGAGCAGGAACGTCACGACACCTAGACCAGCAAGGAAAAAGCCCATTAAGCGGGCAATCAGGGGCTGGGAGAATCGATAATCGGATACCACCCCCTGATTAGACCCAATCCATGGCGCCGAAAACAAATAGCGTGCTCGGACTCTTGTCACAACGGCGTGGCCTGGGTCACACTCATAAGTCCACCCAACGATAAATCCCGGGTCGGAGGTGGCATCGTGACTGGATTAGAACACGCAATCATCGGGCTGCAGCAGGCGCTCGATACACCGCGCCGCCACAAGATGTGGCGCTGGCTGGTGCGGCACCGGCTGGCCGGTGTCAAAGAAGCCCTGACCCTTGAGCACTCGCGAGTGGGCGACGCGTGGCTGGCCGCTCGGCAGGTGACGCTGGCCCGCGAACGCGACCAACTCCTCCGCAAGTTGACCGGGATCGGACCCCAGGTGCTCGAGGCACCTGATGTGGAGCCGGTACGCCAAGAGCTCCTGCGGCTCATCGCCGATTTGGACCGTCACCGCCAGCGGCTCAACGACCTCGTCTACGACACGGTTTCACTCGAGCTCGGTGGCGAGCAGTAAGTCTCGCCCAACTTTCACAGCCCCAACTTTCAGCAGAGGGGGCGGGATTCGAACCCGCGGCTGACATTTCTGCCAGCGACCGCTTTCAAGGCGGTTCCGATCGGCCGCTCCGGCACCCCTCCTGGGCTGCCTGCCCAAGGGGTCGGCAGCCACGGTGCAGAAGTCTAGGCGAACAGGCCCCGAAGCCGTCGGATGGGCGATGAGTTTCAGAGGTCGACCGTGACCAGGACATCGCCTTCTTGTACAACGTCGCCAGCACTGACCTTGACCGCGAAGACAGTGCCTGGTGCTTCGGCGAGGACCGGGATCTCCATCTTCATGGACTCCAGAAGTACGACGGTGTCGCCGACGTCGAGCTTGTCGCCGGGAGCGACGACGACCGTCATCACGTTAGCTACCATCTCGGCAACGATGTCGGCGCGCTTCTGTTCTCGGGCCATGCGCGCACGCTACACGCGGGGTCAGAGCAGCGGCTGCATCCGGCCCGGTTCCGGACGGTGCGCGGCTGCCTCCTCACGCCTTCGGGCCCCGCGACCGCGAGCGCCGGTGAAGAACTGATCGGCCCGAATCACGATGTACCCGAGCAGCAGACCGAGGACCGCGCTGAAGAGCAACGAGAGTCCGTTCTCCAGCAGTGAGACCTTGGCGTCGAGCAGCGACACCGCGACCACGGACAGTCCGGCCGCACCGAACACGCAGACCCACCACCCCTGCCGGCGTCGCGCTCGGGTCGAGACACCCCAGGCGAGTGCGGGGAAACCGACCAGTACCTCGACCGGTCTCGGGACGGCGCCGACGGCCGTTCGGATCGTGGCAATTACCTCGTCGATCCCGTCGGTCAGCCCCGGCGGACCCCAGCGCGACAAGGCCTCCGTGTAGGCCAGGGTGAGGAGCAGGAGCCCGATCCCGCTGACCACCATGATGGATCCGCGTGTTCCGAGGCCATGCAGTCCGGCGCCCAGCCGGTACCCCAGGACGATCCCGCCGAGCAGGGACAGACCAAGGGCCAGGTAGCCGACCCGTTCCAGGGAGACCTCTGCCTGGTACGCCTCCACGGCAAAGGCTCCCACCACGGCGACCAGGGTGGCGATCGTGCACTCACGAATCACGGCCAGAAAGCCTGCAGCAGGTGTCGTCGACATCACGGCAAGGAGACCGGCCAGGACCGCCGTAATCACCGCCGCTCCGGCAACCAGCACAGGCGTGTCCGACAGGACCGACCCGACGGACAGGAGCAGCGCCAGGCCGCCGCTGATCACCGGGCGACCGCCCACCCGGTAGGCGAGGCCGTAGGCATAAACCGTGGTGATCGTGACAGCACCGGAGGTCGGCACCCATCCGGGTAGATCCAGCGGGGTCCAGTCCGAGATGACCGCGAGGGCGCCGAGAGCGACCAGCAGCAGCCAGACGGTGTCGAGAAACCCCTTCAACGGCAGCCTCGCCCTGAGGGTGGGTCTCGCGAACCGGCGTCGACGGGGCGGGGGAAGCGCCCGACGGCGACCAGGCGTCCGGTCAGCACGAGCCACGGTCAGAACCTCCGACCATTCAATTTCAGAACCTCCGGTTCGCCAGCGACGGATTCTGCGCCCGCGCCTCCGCCACCATCGACTGCTCGATCGTTGCCTCGATGACCTGCTCGTCCGCACCGGCCTCGACGAGCACGTCACCCATCGGGCTCACCACCATCGAGTGGCCGGTATACCTCGGTCCGGGCTGACCGACCGCAACGACGTACACCGTGTTCTCGATCGCGCGGGCCTTGACCAGGGTGCGCCAGTGGTCGACCTTGGCCGGACCGGCAACCCATGCAGAGGGTACGACGATCACGTCGGCGCCTCGCTTGGCGAGCTCACGCGCCAACTCAGGAAAGCGCAGGTCGTAGCACGTCATCAGCGCGACCCTGACCCCGTTCACGTCGACCAGAACCGGCTCGATGTCTCCGGCGAGAAGCCGGTCGGACTCCTTGTAGCCGAAGGAGTCGTACAGATGGATCTTGCGGTACTTGGCCTGCAGGCTGTCCTTGTCCACGACCACCAAGGTGTTGTAGGGACGCTGTGGATCCGCGCTCTTCTCGAACATCCCCGCTATCACCGTGACTGCGAGGTCCCGCGCAAGGTCGGCCAGGGCGGCCATGAACGGGTCGCCACGCTCGGTGGTCTCGGCGAACTCGGCGATGTCCGAGCCGGGCGGGCCGAAGTCGCGGGCGAACGCCTCGGGGAATACCACCAGATCGGCCGGCACCCGGCCCTCTCGAACAAGCGTGCCGACGATGTTCAACCCCCGCCGGTTCTCCTCGGGGTCGATCGAGGACGCCTTCTGGACCAGGGCAACGCGAATGGTGGGCACGGGTCAAGACTCCCACCAGTGCTGCCAGACTTCGAGGGTGAGCACCTCCACCCCGACCATCGGACCACCTCGCCTCGCGGCCGTCGTACTCACCGGAGGCGCCGGCGTGCGGCTCGGTGGCGTCGACAAGGCCTCGATTGAGATCGGTGGCGTGACGATGCTGGAACGGGCGATCACCGCCACAGTCGCGGCCGAAGAGGTCGTCGTGGTCGGCGAACAGGTGCTCACCTCGCGCCCGGTGACCTGGACCCGCGAGTCACCGGCAGGCGGCGGTCCGGCTGCAGGTCTACTCGCCGGACTCGACGCCTTTCTCGTGCAACCAGATGTTGTGTGCGTCCTCGCCGTCGACATGCCGCGGGTGACGCCGTCGACGGTAGCCAGGCTCGTCGCCGCGGTCTCGTCGGACCACGACGCTGCCATGCTCATTGATGGGGCGGTGCTCGTGGACGAGGACGGACGACGGCAGACCCTTGCGGGTGTGTACCGCTACCCCTCGCTGATGTCGACCCGGCCGTCGAACCGCGAGCACGAGCACGGCATGTCGATCCGAGAGCTGGTTGCGCCGCTGCGTCTGGTCGACGTCGCGCCGGTCGGCGACGAAGCACAAGATGTGGACACCTGGGAGGACCTGCGTGCCCTCGACGAATAGCCGAAAAAATGCCGTCCCCGAGGATTTGGTTGGATCAAAGCGGTTGCGAAGTCGGCAGATGCGTAGGAATGTGGAACGGTGACCTTGCACGACTGGATTGACGAACTCTGCGACGCACTCGAGCTCGAGGACGCCGAGATCGACGAGGGCCTGATCCTCGACCTCGCCCGTGACGCGGCGCATTCGGTAGAGCGGCCAGCTGCACCGATCACCACGTTCCTTGTGGGGTACGCCGCCGCGCTGCGCGGTGGCAGCGCCCGCGATGTCGAGGAGCTGGCCGGACGCGCACAGGTCCTGGCCGAGAAGTGGAGCGGCGAAAAGGTGTCGCCCGACGACTTCAACGAAGAGGACCTTGTCGGCACCGAGTAGGTCCGCGGCCGCCCTAACGTCATAGCCACCAGCCTCATAGGGTTGCGACCATGCGCGCTGTCATCGCCTCCGAGCCCGGAGGACCTGGAGTCCTCACCGTCACCGAACTGCCCGACCCCTCACCAGGCGAGTCCGAGGTCGTCATCGATGTGGCTGCCACGGCCGTCAACCGTGCTGACATGTTGCAGCGGCAGGGGAAATACGCTCCGCCCCCCGGCGCCTCCCCTGTGCTCGGGCTCGAATGCTCGGGTGTGGTCAGCAACGTCGGTCCCGGCGTCGCCGAATGGTCGGTCGGCGACGAGGTGTGCGCACTGCTCGGTGGCGGAGGGTACGCCGAGAAGGTCGTGGCGCACGTTGGACAGGTGATGCCCGTGCCCGCCGGCGTGGACCTCGTCACCGCCGGCGCGCTGCCCGAGGTGGCGTGCACGGTTTGGTCCAACGTGTTCATGATCGCGGGCCTGCAACCGGGTGAGACGTTGCTCGTTCATGGCGGTGCCGGGGGCATCGGCACGCACGCGATCCAGGTGGCCAAGGCGCTGGGGGCACACGTCGTCACCACGGCCGGCTCCGAGTCGAAGTTGGATTTCTGCCGTTCACTCGGCGCCGACGTAACGGTGAACTACCGCGAGCAGGACTTCGTCGAGTCGGTGAAGGATGCCACCGACGGCCACGGCGCCGATGTCATCCTCGACAACATGGGTGCGTCCTACCTCGACCGGAACGTGTCGGCCCTGGCCACCGAAGGACGGTTGGTCATCATCGGTATGCAGGGTGGCATGAAGGGCGAGCTCAACATCGGCAAACTGCTCTCGAAGCGAGGTGCGGTGATCGCCACCTCGTTGAGGGGTCGGCCCGTGCTGGAGAAGACGTCGATCTGCGCCTCCGTGGTCGAACATGTGTGGCCGCTGATCGCGGACGGGGCGGTGAAGCCCGTCGTACACGCGAAGTTCTCCCTGGACCAGGCCACCGAGGCCCATCAGATGATGGAAGCCGGCGACCACATCGGCAAGATTGTCCTGACTGCGTAAGGTAATTCCATGACCAATGAGAAACGTGAAGAGTCCGGCGACCGCGCGAATACGGAGCCTGAGGTCGTCGTCATCGGGCCTGACGGGGTGCCCGTGTCCGGAGCCGAGAAATCTGCTGGTTCGTCGTCATCCGATGTCGATGCTGACGATTCCGACGTGGAGGAGAACGAACGCCACATCACCGACCTGGTGGAGCAGCCGGCGAAGGTGATGCGGATCGGCAGCATGATCCGCCAGCTTCTCGACGAAGTGAAGGCCGCCCCGCTCGACGAGGCGAGCCGTGCGCGTCTGGCCGGCATCCACAAGGCGTCGATCAAAGAACTCGAGGCCGGACTAGCACCCGAGCTCATCGAGGAGCTCGAGCGACTCTCATTGCCGTTCGGCTCCGAGACCCCGTCCGAGCCGGAGCTCCGGATCGCACAGGCACAGCTGGTCGGCTGGTTAGAGGGCCTCTTTCACGGCATCCAGACCGCGATCTACGCACAACAGGTCACCGCCCGGGCGCAGTTGGAGCAGATGCGCAAAGCGTTGCCGCCCGGCATGATCCCCGAGGAAGCCATCGCGGCCGCGCAGCAACGTGGCGAGGGCGACGACGAGAAGGAGCGCGGCGGAGGCATGTACCTCTAGCCGGGGAGTTGTCAGCCCCTGTGTCGCCTCTGGCGTCACTACACCCTGACAAGTCGGCGGCTAAACCTCGTGGCGACTTGCGCGGTCCCCACGCCGAGAGATCTTCGACCCGAGCCAGACAACAGGGTCGTACTTGCGGTCGACGACGCGTTCTTTCATCGGGATGATCGCGTTGTCGGTGATCTTGATGCCTTCGGGACAGACCTCGGTGCAGCACTTGGTGATGTTGCACATCCCGATACCGGCTGCGTCCTGGGCGAGCTTGCGCCGGTCGTTGGTGTCGAGCGGGTGCATGTCGAGCTCGGCGTACCGCAGGAAGAACCGCGGTCCTGCGAACGCCGGCTTGTTCTCATCGTGGTCGCGTACGACGTGGCAGACGTCCTGACACAGGAAACACTCGATGCACTTGCGGAACTCCTGACCGCGCTCGACGTCCTCCTGCATCATCCGGCGCTTGCCGTCCTTGTCCGGCGGGGTCGGCGAGAACGCGGGAACTTCCTTGGCCTTCTCGTAGTTGAACGACACGTCCGTGACCAGGTCCCGGATTATCGGGAAGGCCCGCAGCGGCGTGACGGTGATGGTCTCGCTCTCCTCGAAGTCGGCCAACCTCGTCATGCACAAGAGCCGGGGGCGTCCGTTGATCTCCGCACTGCACGAACCGCACTTGCCGGCCTTGCAGTTCCAGCGCACCGCGAGGTCCCCGACCTGGGTCGCCTGTAACCGGTGGATGGCATCGAGGACGACCTCGCCTTCCTGGGCCTCCACGACGAAGTCGCCGAGCTCACCACCAAACGCGTCTCCTCGCCAGATCCGCATCTTCAGCTGGTAGCTCACGACAGTTCCCCCATCAGTTTTCCTCGAACAACGACTTGAGCTCTTCGGGCATCACCGGCAGCGGCTGATGCTTCAGGTCCACGGTGTCACCGGACATCGTGAGCACGAGGTTCTTCGACCCCCACCAGGGATCCGGTCCCGGGAAGTCGTCGCGGGTGTGTCCGCCACGCGACTCCTGACGTTCGAGCGCCGCCTTCGCGATGCACTCGGACACGACCAGCATGTTGGTCAGGTCGAGCGCGAGGTGCCAGCCGGGGTTGTACTGCCGGTGTCCCTCAACCGTGAGGTGCTTGGCGCGCTCCTTCAGCTTCTCGATCTCCGCGAGCGAGTCAACGAGCTCGTCTGACTTGCGGATGATGCCGACGAGCCGCTGCATCACGTCTTGTAGGTCTTTTTGGATGGTGTACGGGTTCTCCCCGCCCTCCACCGCGAACGGCGCGAGCGCTCTGTCTGAAGCAGCTTTGACCTCGTCGTCAGGAAGGAGTCGCCGATCGTCGCGCAGTTTGTACGCGTGGTACGCCGCGTTGTGGCCGGCCCTGCGACCGAAGACGAGCAGGTCGGACAGGGAGTTCCCACCGAGCCGGTTGGACCCGTGCATGCCACCCGCGACCTCGCCGGCGGCGTACAACCCCTCGACGATGCTGGCCTCGGTGTCCGCATCGACCTCGACGCCACCCATCACGTAGTGACAGGTCGGGCCGACCTCCATCGGCTCCGCGGTGATGTCGACGTCGGCGAGCTCTTTGAACTGGTGGTACATCGACGGCAGCCGGCGTCGGATGAACTCAGCATCCCGGCGGGAGGCGATGTCGAGGAAGACACCGCCGTGCGGTGATCCGCGACCGGCCTTGATCTCGGAGTTGATCGCCCGAGCAACCTCGTCGCGGGGCAGCAGTTCCGGTGGCCGGCGGTTGTTCTTCTTGTCGGTGTACCAGCCCTCGGCCTCTTGGATGGAGTCCGCGGTCTCGGCCTTGAAGTACTCCGGGATGTAGTTGAACATGAACCGCTCGCCCTCGGAGTTGCGCAGCACCCCGCCGTCACCGCGCACCGACTCCGTGACCAGGATCCCCTTGACCGACGGCGGCCACACCATCCCGGTCGGGTGGAACTGCACGAACTCCATGTTGATCAGTGAGGCGCCTGTGCGCATCGCTAGCGCGTGACCGTCGCCGGTGTACTCCCAGGAGTTCGACGTGACCTGGTAGGACTTTCCGATGCCTCCGGTGGCGAGTACGACGGACGGGGCGCTGAACACGACGAACCGGCCCGTCTCGCGCCAGTAGGCGAACGCCCCGGTGACACGGGGTTCGGACGAACCATCGGCGTCGTCGGTGAAGATCTCGGTGACAGTGCACTCCATGAACACGTCGATGCCGAGCGCAACCGCCCGCTGCTGCAACGTGCGGATCATCTCCAGCCCGGTGCGGTCGCCGACGTGGGCCAGTCGTGCGTAACGGTGACCACCGAAGTCGCGTTGGGAGATCAGCCCGTCCTTGGTGCGGTCGAACAGTGCTCCCCACTCCTCGAGCTCGAGCACCCGGTCGGGGGCCTCCTGGGCATGCAACTGCGCCATCCGCCAGTTGTTGAGCATCTTGCCGCCGCGCATGGTGTCGCGGAAGTGCACCTTCCAGTTGTCCTCGTCGTAGACGTTGCCCATCGCCGCAGCGATCCCGCCCTCGGCCATCACCGTGTGTGCCTTGCCCAGCAGGGATTTGCACACGATGGCCACGCGAGCACCCGCGTCATGGGCGGCGATGGCAGCACGCAGCCCAGCCCCTCCCGCGCCGATCACCACGACGTCGTACTCGTGGGTCTCGAAGCCGGTCCCGGAGTCAGAACGAACGTCTGGTTCCTCCTGGACATCCATTCGGTTCCCCGTCATCGGATGGCGCGTGCTGTCAGGCATCTAGAAGAACCTCAGGTCGGTGATGCGGTCGGTGGCGAGGAGATACACGTAGAAGTCGACGAAGGCGACCGAGAACAGCGACAGCCATGCGTAGAGGCCGTGCCGGGTGTTCAGCTTCGACACCAGCGTCCACAGTTTGTAGCGGACCGGGTGCTTGGAAAAGTGCCGCAGCCGGCCGCCAACGGCATGTCTGCACGAGTGGCAGGAAAGGGTGTAGAGCCAGATGAACGAGATGTTGACGAGCATGAGCAGGGTGCCGAGCCCCATGTGCCCCCATTCACCCTCCGGGTTGCGGAACGCGAGCACCGTGTCGAAGGTGAGGACGGCGCCGACCAGGATCGCGGCGTACCAGAAATAGCGGTGCAGGTTCTGCAGGATCAGCGGAAGCCGCGTCTCGCCGGTGTACGTGCCGTGCGGCTCGGCGACACCACACGCCGGCGGTGAGAGCCAGAAAGCGCGGTAGTAGGACTTGCGGTAGTAGTAGCAGGTCATCCGGAAGCCGAGCGGGAAAACCAGGATGATCAGAGCCGGGGAGAGCCGCCACCAGTCACCGATCGGTGTGCCGAAGTCCGAGGCGCCCTCGACACAGCTCGTCGCCAGGCAGGGTGAGAAGAACGGCGAGAGGTACGGCGCGGAGTAGTAGCCGGTGCCCATGAACGCGCGGATCGTGGCGTAGACGACAAAACTCGTGAAGACCAAGAACGTCAGCAGCGGAGCGACCCACCAGTTGTCCTGACGAAGCGTCTTCCTACGGATCTGGGCGCGTTCCGGACTGCTCAGACCTGTCGACATGCAATGGCTCCCTACGTAACGTGTTGGGCCTCGGACTGAGCGTCTTGCCACATGCTTTCGTCATAGGGATCATCCGGGATCTCCATGACCTCGTCCGGGTTCACCCCCGGGTGGTGTCCGGGCGCCGGATCGCCTAACTCGTCAAGGTCGGCGAGCAGGCGGTCGACGTCCGAGGTCAGTCGTCGTGCTCCCAACGTGTCGCCGTACTCGTTGCGCACTCGCAAGACTGCCGACGCCAATGACGTGATCGCCTCGCGAGTTGCACCTACTGCATCGTGTGAAGACATTGTCACCCTCCGTGACCTCGATCACTAATTGGGGCATGAGTCTTGCGCGGATTCGCCTTTTACGAAAGGGGGCGCGCAGGTTTGCGACGCTCAGGAGTGCCGACGTCTGCGGAGTACGACGGCCGCTACGACCGCCACGCCTGCAAGCAGCAGTCCACCGAGTGCCATTGCCGCGAGGGGCGGACCGCCAGTCGGCGGGAGAATCGAATCGTCTGGCGCGGTAGCCGGGCCGGTGATGGCCTCGACCTCCGCGACGAACCCCGTTCCCGCGGGGCTCGTGCCGCCGCAGAGGTTGGCCTCGTAGCTCCCGTCGCCGCGGGCGTGGGCGAAGATCACGTAGGAGCGCCCGACCTCGACCTGGAGGCCGCACGAGGCGCTCTCGGCCGCCGACTCGACCTTCGTGACAGGTCCGCTCTCGCCCTTGAACACGTCGGCGACCGCAACCGTGTAGGTCACCGGGTCGCCGCTGCTTTGAATGATCTTGGGCGGGCCTTCGTCCCGGTCCTCGATGCTGCCCTTCACCACAAGGTCGGCGCCCTCGACGGAGTCGGCCACCGAGATCGCGACACACGAACATGCGAAAGCCGTCGACGGGACCAGGATCACGAAAGACAAGGCGGCCACCAGCGCGCCCGTGAGTGCGAACACCAGCCGATCGAGCCTCATGTTCATTGGACGCCCTTTCGTGGACCCGGGTTCCATCCTCTCAGAGGTTGAAGAGCTCCCGCAGCGTCACGGCCACACCGTCATCCTCGTTCGACGGCGCGACGTGGTCGGCAAGTTCGCGCACGGTCGGGTGGGCGTTGGCCATCGCGTACGACGTGCCCACCCACTCGAGCATCGGAAGGTCGTTGGGCATGTCCCCGAACGCCACCACCTCCGTCGAGGCGATGCCTCGCTCGTCGCACAGCAGCTTCAGGGTGCTCGCCTTGGTGACCCCCGCGGCACTCATCTCGACCAAGGCACCGACCGATGACCACGTGGTGGTCACCAGATGACCCACCGTGGAGTCCGTCTGTGCCCAGAACTCCTCCGGGTCCGCCTCCTCGTGACGCGCCAGCAGCTTGACCACCGTCTCGTCGAAGATCAGCTCCATAGGACCGATCAACAGGTCCGGCGGAGGCGGCAGCCGCGGCATGAACTCCGCCTCCTTGGCGAAGCCCTCTGTTTTCTCCAGGGCGAACGTCGTGCCCGGGATCGCCGCGCGCAACATCTCGGCCACCTCGAGTCCGACGTTCACCGGGATCTCCCTAGCCTGGCTGACGGCGCGGGCGTGGACGTCGTACACGATGCCGCCGTTGGAGCAGATCGCGAGCCCGTGCCCGCCGACGTGTTCCCACAGGTCTTCCATCCAGCGGATCGGCCGACCGGTCACGAAGACGACGGTGATGCCCAGGTCCTCGACTGCGGTAAGCACCTCTCGGGTGCCAGCGGTCACGGTGCCGTCGGTGTGCAGCAACGTCCCGTCGAGATCGGTCGCCACCAGCTTGATCACGAGCTCAGTACCAGCGGTTGATCTCGATCGCGGCGCCGTCGTTCTCGACGGTCTCCGTGACGTGATCGGCGACCGCCTTCACCTCGTCTGGTGACTGACCCATCGCCACTCCACGACCTGCCCATTCGAGCATGTGGATGTCGTTGCGGCCATCGCCGATCGCGAGCACGTTCTCTTGGGCCACGCCGAGCCGCGACGTGAGCTCGGCGAGGCCGCTGGCTTTGCTGACACCTTCCGGTGCCAGGTCGAGCCACGCGGTCCAGCCGATGAAGTAGCTGGTGCCCTGCAGTCCGAGCTTGGCTGCAAGCTCGACGAAGTCCTCCGAGGTCGACTCGGGATCGCGGATGATCACACGGCTGACCTCCATGGCGACCAGCTCATCGATCGGGGTCAGGATCATCTCGCCGTCGAGCTCCCCCTCGGGGAAGTGCCGGTTCACCCGGTATCCGACGCCGTGCTCTTCCACCGCTACGGCCGCATCCGGCACGTGCTCCATGACGGTGGCGACTGCCTCACGAGCATCGAACGTGACCTCGGTGAGCACCTTCATCGGCGGGTACGAGAAGGTCACCGCACCGTTCGATGCGACTCCCAGCGCCTGCTCTCCGGACGATGGGTCGCGCGGCAGGTCGAGCTGCTCGAGGATCATGCTCATGCTCAACGGCGCGCGTCCGCTTGCCAGCACGATGTGACAGCCGGCAGCGAGCGCACGGTCGATGGCCGCGCGGACGGCCGGGGAAACGACGTCGACGCTGTAGCCCGTGTCGGGAACGGTGGTGAGAAGAGTTCCATCGATGTCGAGCGCGATCAGCTTCGGAGTGAATCCCGCTGGCGCGGTCACCGAGCGCTGCCCAGTCTTGGGGCAGGCTCGAGCACTTCGCGTCCCTGCAAGTACGGTTGCAGCGCCTTGGGCACGCGCACCGAGCCGTCCTCCTGCTGATGGGTCTCGAGGATCGCCACGATCGTGCGCGGGATCGCGACGAGTGTCCCGTTCAAGGTGGCGATCGGCCCGATGGTGCCGTCCTCGAACCGACCACGGATGTCGAGCCGCCGGGTTTGGAAGTCGGTGCAGTTCGACGTCGACGTGAGCTCGCGATACCTGCCCTGTGTGGGGATCCATGCCTCGCAGTCGAACTTCCGCTCAGCCGACAGGCCGAGGTCGCCTGCGGCCACATCGATGACACGGTAGGCCAGCTCCAGCTTGTCGAGCCATTCCTTCTCCCACGCGAGCAGGCGCCGGTGCTCGTCGTACGACTCCTCGATTGTTGTGTAGGTAAACATCTCCACCTTGTCGAACCAATGCACCCGGATGATTCCGCGGGTGTCCTTCCCGTACGAGCCTGCCTCCTTCCGGAAGCACGGGCTGAACGCCACGTAGCGCAGAGGCAAAGATCCGGCGTCGAGAATCTCGTCGGAGTGGTACGCCGCCAGCGGGACCTCCGACGTACCGACAAGGTAGGTGTCCTCGCCCTCGATCCGGTAAACGTCGTCCGCGGCCTGACCCAGGAACCCCGTGCCTTCCATCGCACGCGGTTTCACCAACGCAGGCGGGATCATCGTGGTGAACCCGGCGCCGCGGGCCTGGTCCATCGCCATGTTCACCAGGGCCAACTCGAGGTCCGCGCCGGCACCGGTCAGGTAGTAGAAACGCGCCCCCGACACTTTCGCGCCGCGCTCGACGTCGATAGCCCCGAGGATCCTGCCGAGCTCCACGTGGTCGCGGGGCTCGAAGCCTTCTGCGGCAAAGTCGCGCGGAATCCCGATCTCCTCGAGCACCACGAAGTTCTCCTCGCCGCCTTCGGGTGCCTCGGCCGCGGCCACGTTCGGGATCTGCATGACCAGGTCGCGGTAAGCCTGATCGGCCTCAACCTGCGCGGAGTCGGCCTTCTTCACGTCCGACGCGAGCGCCTTCGTGCGTTCCAGCAGACCCTGCTTCTCCTCGCCCTGGGCCTGAGCGATCTGCTTTCCCAGCCTCTTCTGTTCGGCACGAAGGTTTTCGTACTCGGTGATGGAGGAACGGCGGCGTTCGTCCGCAGCCAGCGCCGCGTCGACAACGTCAACGGAAAGCCGACGCTTGGCCTGGGCTGCTCGAACGCGGTCAGGTTCGTCACGAAGTAGTCGAGGATCAATCACCCCCCGAGGATAGCCAGCGCGCGGCTACCCACACGACTCGGTTTACCCATCGTCATCCGCGCACCGTGCAGAATGAGAGGCATGGCCAAGGACGCACCCGGCAACGACTTCACCGAGGACGACATCGCGGTCAGTCCGCGCAAGACCGTTGCGGCCGGCATCCCGGCGGTTCTCAAGACCCTGAAAATGTCAAACGAACAGATGGGCGTACGTCGTTCCGCGCGCACTCTGACCAGGGTCAACCAGACGCACGGTTTCGACTGCCCCGGATGCGCCTGGCCCGATCCTGCGGACAGGAGTCGGGCGGAGTTCTGCGAGAACGGTGCGAAGGCGGTCGCAGAGGAAGCCACCCTTCGCCTGGTGACTCCGCAGTTCTTCCGCGAGCATTCGGTCTCGGACTTGGCCACGAAGTCGGGTTACTTCCTCGGTCAGCAGGGCCGCCTGTCGCAGCCGATGTACAAGCCGGCCGATGACGACCACTACAGAACCGTGTCGTGGGAGTTCGCCTTCACGACCATCGCGAAGCATCTGTTGGCGCTGCCAACACCGGACGCGGCCACGTTCTACACCTCGGGACGTACGTCGAACGAGGCAGCGTTCCTCTACCAACTTCTCGTACGCCGGTTCGGCACCAACAACCTGCCCGACTGCTCGAACATGTGCCACGAGTCGTCCGGCGCCGCCCTCGCGCATTCGATCGGTATTGGCAAGGGGAGCGTGCTCCTCGAGGACATCTACGCGGCCGACCTGATCATCGTGATGGGTCAGAACCCGGGGACCAACCACCCACGGATGCTCACGGCACTGGAGAAGGCCAAGGACAACGGCGCACACATCGTGTCGATCAACCCCTTGCCCGAAGCGGGCATGCAGACGTTCAAGAACCCGCAGCGACCGATCGGCGCGGTCAAGGGCACCAAGCTCGCCGACGACTTCCTGCAGATCCGGTTGTCCGGCGACCAAGCCCTCTTCGCGGCCCTCGGCAAGCTCACCCTGGAGGCCGAGGATGACGAGGGTGGCGTGCTCGACACTGCGTTCATCGACGAGTACTGCTCCGAGTTCGACGACTGGGCGGCCGCCGTACGAGCTCTGTCCTGGGACGACATCGAGACCGCCACAGGACTGAGACGGTACGAGATCGAACGGCTGGCCAAGCGCTACCGGGACAGCGATCGTGTGATCGTCTGCTGGGCGATGGGTCTGACCCAGCACAAGGGCGCGGTCCCCACGATCATGGAAATCGTGAACCTGCTGCTGCTGCGCGGCAACATCGGCAAGCCGGGTGCGGGGGTGTGCCCGGTGCGCGGGCACTCCAACGTGCAGGGCGACCGGACGATGGGGATCTGGGAGAAGGCCCACAAAGACCTCCTCGATGGTCTGCGCGACGAGTTCGGCTTCGAGCCGAACCGGGAGGACGGGCTCGACACGGTGGACACGATCCGTGCGATGCGCGACGGCAAGGTGAAGGTGTTCGTCGGCATGGGCGGCAACTTCGCCGCGGCCACCCCTGACTCTGCGGCCACCGAATCCGCCTTGCGCAGGTGTGACCTCACCGTGCAGGTGTCCACGAAGCTGAACAAGTCGCACGCGGTCACCGGTCGCGAGGCGCTCATCCTCCCGTGCCTGGGCCGGACCGAACGGGACGTCCAGGAGTCCGGCGAACAGGTCGTCACCGTGGAGGACTCCATGGGGATGGTGCACGAGTCGCGTGGGCGGCTGAAGCCCGCGTCGGACTGGTTGTTGAGCGAGGTCGCGATCATCACCCACCTGGCGGAGGTCCTGTTCGGTGCCGACGACACCGTGGACTGGGCAGGGATGCGCGACGACTACGACGTGGTCCGCGAGCACATCTCCCGGGTGATCCCCGGCTTCGAGAATTTCAACGAGCGGGTCGGGATGCCCGGTGGTTTCGCGCTTCCGCACCCACCTCGGGATCGCCGCGAGTTCAAGACCAAGACCGGGAAGGCGCGATTCACCGCCAGCAAGCTCGACATCATCAAGGTGCCCGAGGGACATCTGCTGCTGCAGACCATCCGAAGCCACGACCAGTTCAACACCACGATCTACGGGCTCGACGACAGGTACCGCGGCATCAAGGACGGCCGCAGGGTCGTCTTCGTGAACCCCGATGACCTCGAACGGCTGAGGTTCTCCGACGGCGAGGTCGTGGACCTGGTCAGCGTTTACGACGACGGCGAACGTCGCGCGGAGGAGTTCCGGGTCGTGTCGTACTCGACTGCTCGTGGCTGCGCCGCGGCGTACTTCCCGGAGACCAATGTGCTGATCCCGCTCGACTCCGTCGCTCTGGTGTCGAACACACCGGTGTCGAAGAGCGTGATCATCCGGCTCGAGCACCGAGCCAGATAGCGTCGACCAGGCGGCCTGCCGTCATACTTGTGGACTGTCCAGGTCCATGTCCCAGGTCCATGTCCCAGTCGTGTGGAGAGTCGTGCCCACCAGCGCCAACAGGAACCGCCATCTGATTTTGGCGACCCTCTGTCTTCTGGTCGCCGCCACCTTGTCGACGATGGTGAAGCTGGCATGGCAGCCGCTGCAGGACTTCGACACCGCGGTCGGGTCCGGCCCGCAGGGCTGGACCTTCCGCAACGCGTCCGCGATCCGGTTCTTCGAGCTGGTCGAGGACGGATTCGGGACATTGCCCATGACGATCCTCACCGTGGTTCTGGTGATCGCGTTGTTCGTCCGAAACCATCGACGGGCGGCCTATTGGACCGTTTCGGTGATGCTCGGCGCGTCGCTGACGACGTACTTCCTCAAGCGGTTCTTCCAGCGGGACCGCCCGATGTGGGACGACGCAATCGAGTCACTGGACAGCTTCGCCTTCCCTTCCGGCCACTCGTCGGGCATCGCGTCGGCGATGGGTGTCGCGATCGTGTTGACCCTGATGCTTGTACGCCGACGGGGTCTGCGACGCGGGCTCGTCTCGGTATGGGCGTCCCTGATCGTGCTGGTGGGTCTGGACCGGATCTTCCTGGGCGTGCACAACCTGTCTGACGTGGTCGCCGGTGTCTGCATCGGCTTCTTCTGGGTGCTGCTCGGCCTCGTCGTTTACCACCCCGCACCAAGGGCCCAGGTGGTCGAGCAATTCAGCAACCCGCTGCCCAGCACGAGACAGCTGGCCGTCGTACTCAACCCGATCAAGGTCGAGAACGTCTCGGACTTCAAGGCCCTTGTCAACCGAATGGCGCAGGCGTCCGGGTGGAGCCCGCCGGACTGGTACGAGACCACCATCGAGGATCCCGGCAGGTCCATGGCGGAGCGCGCCGCGATCACCGGTGCCGAGCTGGTGATCGCGTGTGGCGGGGACGGCACCGTCCGCACGGTGTGTTCCGAGCTCGCTGGAACGGGGATCCCGGTGGGCGTCGTACCCGCCGGCACCGGCAACCTGCTTGCCCGCAACCTCGGCATCCCGCTCTACCTGCAGGCCGCCATCGAGGTGGCGATGAACGGTCAGGACCGGGCCATCGACCTGGTCGCGATCAGTGGCGACGGGATCGGGGCCAACGAGCACTTCATGGTGATGGCGGGGATGGGTTTCGACGCCGCGATCATGGAGGGCGCGAACGAGAAGGTCAAGGCCAAGGTGGGCTGGCTGGCCTATGTCGTGTCCGCGTTCCGCAACCTGATGTTCCCTGCCGTGAGGCTGGAGATCTCTCTCGACGGCGGACCGTTCACCAAGCATCGCGTCCGCACTGTCGTGGTGGGCAACGTGGGCTACCTGCAGGCCGGGATCCCGCTGCTCCCGGACGCGGCGATCGACGACGGCGTGATCGACGTCGTACTCGTCTCACCGTCGCGGTTCCTGAGCTGGGTTCCGCTCGCCGTTCGGGTGCTGAGCAAGAACAAGCGCACCGACGACACGCTCGACCGGATGACGGGTCGCACGGTGTCCATCCGTGCCTCCCATGACACTCCGCGACAGGTCGACGGCGACTCCATCGGCGTGGGCCGGGAGCTGCACGCCGAGTGCATCCACGGCCGCCTGCTCGTACGAGTCCCCCGCTGAGGAATCGGGCGACTACGGTTGGGGGATGGATCAGGTGCGAACATTCCGGTCGTCGGTCCTCGGGGCGTGCGACCGTGGCACGGAGTTCGGGGAGCATCACCGAGACGAGATAGTGCGCACCATTGCGGCGTACCGTCGCCTCTTCGATGCCTGCGCGACCGGGCCTTTCGACGTGGACATGTGGGCCGAGCGCGCGTGGCAGCTCATTAGCGACGTCGCGCCCAGCGCCGCGGACGAGATCCGTGGCATCGCCGATGGCGCCCGAGTTCCCGTTCGAGAGATAGCAGCACTGAACGCGCGCACCGAGCTGCTCGCCATCGCCAACCCGATGGGGGTCGACGAATGCTCAACGGTCGTCTCGCTACCGCGGGGCCGGCCACCGGTCGCCGTACAGACGTGGGACTGGTACGACGCGATGTCGGCCAACTGGCTGCACTGGACGATTCCGCACCCGGATGGGCGGGTCGTCGAGACCGTGACGGAGTACGGCGTGCTCGGCAAGATCGGCGTCAACTCACACGGCGTGGGAGTGCTGTTCAACATGCTGCACCACGCGAACGACGCAAGCGAGGAACTCGGATTTCCGGTACACCTTCTGAGCCGGCAGATCCTCGACACCGCCCGCGACCTGGACGAGGCGCTCCTCGCGGCAAAGTCGGTCAACACCTCTGCCTCGACGTCCCTGACCGTCGTGGAGGGCAGACCCGACGGGGGAAGGACCGTGTCCATCGAGATGTTCCCGGGCGGCTTTGGCCTGGTCGAACCGGACCACGACGTCCTCGTGCGGACGAACAACTTCGTCTCCGAGGCGGGCGCAGCAGGATGTCTTGCTTCGACGATCGGGCCGGGTAGCGAGATCCGGCGGACCAAGATCCGGGCCGCCTTCGACGAGCGGGTGCCAACGACCCCCGATGACGTGATAGCCGCGCTGCACGATCATGCCGAGGTCGGCGGAGTCTGCGTGCATCCGGACCGTCGCATGGAGCGGGTCCTGCAGCACGCCACCCTGGCGACCGTGGTGATCGACGCAGTCAATCAGCGACTTGAGGTCAGTTCGGGCGGTCCGTGCGCTCGATGAACAGGGGGCGTCAGTCGGTCTTGGCGAACTTGACGGCTTCCTCTTCCTCCGGAGACAGCGCCTGGTCGCAGGACCATGAGGCGACGTTCTTCGCGTAGGTCCTGGCCTCGCTGCGACCGTGGATCGAGGTGAGTACGACTCCGTTGCCCGCGTCGTCGAGCAGCGCCAGCGACCACGACAGGTGGCCGCCCATGTCGCCGAACGCGTCGTACCGGACGACTGCGAGGTGGCGCAAGGCGTCCGAGACCTCGACGCGCAGCGCGTGGACCTCCCTGCGCAGGCCCTCGAGGTCGACTGGAAGCGAGGCCGCATTCCTCCTCGCAGAGGTACGGCGGGCATGGCCGGGCGCGCTGCGTTTCAAGGCGACTGTCGCCAACGCCAACGCCATGATGGACACGGCGAGAACGACAGCGACGGCTACGGTCGCAAGCACGGTTGTGTTCATCGCGGCGAGCCTAGTCCGATGAGTCAGTGACCGTTGCGAAGGCGCGCGAGCCACGCCGCAGCATCATTGAACTCGCGGTCCGACGTGCCGATCCGGACGACCGGCGAGACACCGTCGTGCCGCTCGTACGAACCGAGGAACCGGACGTCCGCACAGACTCGTCGCAGCCCCATCAACGCCTCGCCGACCCGCGCGTCGTCGAGATGGCCCTCGCAGTCGATCGAGAAACAGTAGTTGCCGAGCGCGGCACCGGTGGGTCGTGACTCGATCCGGGTCATGTTCACCCCACGCGTGGCCAGCTGCTCGAGTATTTCCAACAGTGCACCCGGGTGGTCGTCGCGCATGAATGCCACGAAGGAGGTCTTGTCCCGACCGGTCGGCGGAGCCGCCACGCCCGGGCGGGACACCAGCACGAAACGGGTGATCGCGTCCGGGTTGTCCCCGATGTGCTCGGCAAGAACCGCGAGCCGGTAGTGCTCGGCAGCCAGGGGTGCAGAGATGGCAGCGTCCCAGCCGGCATCGGGCCGAGTCAGCATGAACGCCGCCTGCGCTGTCGACGTGGCGTGCACGATCTCGGCCTGGGGCATGTGCAGCGCCATCCAGCCGCGAGTCTGGGCCGCCGCATGCGGATGCGTGGCGACCCGCCGTACGTCCTCGGGTTTCACGCCGTGCGGAGCCAGCAGCGAGAACGCGATCGGCACCGTCATCTCGCGGGTGATCATCAGCGGATCACCTGTGGCCAGCTCGTCCAATGTCACCGGGACAGAACCCTCGACTGAGTTCTCGATGGGTACGACGGCCCCGTCGGCGTCACCGTCGCGCACAGCATCGAGCGCGAGGGTGACCGTCGTACACGGCACCAGCTCGGCCTTACGTGCCGCGGGCAGGGAACGCAGCGCCTGCTCGGTGAACGTCCCTTCGGGACCGAGGTAGGCGTAGCGGGCGGGCGGGACTCCAGGCACGGGGACAGCCTAGGGGAGATAGATTCGGCTTCATGACCGACAGCAAAGTTTCTGACCTCGGGTACGCCCGGCTCGACACCGATCGGGCCGCCCGCACCGGCGACCCCGAGGTGGTTTACGGGGCGGGCAAGACGCCGGACCAGATCGTCGGGATCATGGGCGCGCTGCACGAGGCCCATCCCGAGCACGCCATCCTCGCGACCCGCCTCAGCGACGAGTCGATCGCCGCGGTCCTCGAGGCTTTCCCCGATGCCGAGATCGACGAGGTGGCCCGCGCTGCCACCCTCGGCGAGTTGCCGATTCCGCAGGGGATGGTCGCGGTGGTTTCCGCGGGTACGTCGGACGCGCCCGTCGCCGCCGAGGCAGTGCTGACCGCACGTGCCTACGGGGCAGGCGTGAAAGTCATCAGCGATGTCGGAGTCGCGGGGCTGCATCGCGTGCTCGCCACGCGAGACGAGCTCGTCACCGCCAACTGCCTGATCGTGGTGGCCGGCATGGAGGGCGCACTTCCCAGCGTGGTCGGCGGGCTGACCGGCGTACCCCTCGTCGCAGTGCCGACCAGCATCGGGTACGGAGCATCCTTCGGAGGCCTCGCTGCCCTGCTTGGGATGCTCAACTCGTGTGCCCCCGGCGTCACGGTCGTGAACATCGACAACGGGTTCGGTGCCGGAGTGTTCGCGGCGAGGGTGGCTCGCAACGCCCGGCCAGTCGACGAGGACAACGCGTGATCGGCTGGGTCGACGCATCCTCCGGTGCCAGCGGCGACATGCTGCTCGGCGCCTTACTCGGGGCCGACGTCCCGCTTGAGGTGATCGCCGAGGCGGTGCACGCCGTCGCCCCCGAACACGTTGCGCTGAAGGCAGAACCCGTTGTGCGTAACGGATTCGCAGCTGTCCGGTGCCACGTCGAGGTAGCCGACAGCCGCACTCAGCGGACCTGGAAGGACATCGCGGGACTACTCGCCGACGCGCACCTGAGTGACGGAGTACGTCGCCGCGCGCACACCACGTTCGAACGCCTGGCCACCGCCGAGGCAAAGGTCCACGGCACCCCGATCGACGACGTGCACTTCCACGAGGTGGGAGCACTCGACGCGATCGCCGATGTCGTAGGTGTCTGCGCTGGACTCGAGCACCTGCACCTCGACGTCCTCGTCGTGTCCCCCGTGGCCGTCGGTTCCGGGACCACGAAAAGTGCTCACGGAGCGATGCCGGTGCCACCTCCGGCTGTCGCCGAACTGTTGCGCGGAAGCCCGTCGTACGCCGGTGACGTCGCGATGGAGATGTGCACGCCGACCGGTGCCGCGCTGCTCACGAGCAACGCCACCTCGTTCGGCCCTCAGCCAGCCATGTCGGTCCTGGAGATCGGCGTGGGCGCGGGTGGCAGGGACCCCGAGGGCCACGCCAACGTGCTGCGCCTGTTCGTCGGCGAATCCAGCACGCAACACGGCGGCGAGCACGGCAGCGAGCACGGCACCCACCAGCCACTCCTGGTCGAGGCCAACATCGATGACCTCGACCCCCGGCTGTGGCCGAACGTGATCGCGGCCCTGCTGAAGGCGGGGGCTTCGGACGCCTGGCTGACCCCGATCCTGATGAAGAAGGGCCGACCCGCTCACACCCTGCATGTGCTCGTCGCGGGCGATAAGGCCGAACAGGTCCGCTTCGAGGTGTTCCGGCAGACGTCCACGATCGGGGTCCGCGAGATCGCGATCGGCAAGCATGCTCTGGATCGCGAGATGCATACCGTGCTGATCGACGGTCACGTCGTTCACGTGAAACTCGCGCTGCACGAAGGTTCGGTCGTGAACGCGCAACCGGAGTACGACGATGTGGCTCGCGTTGCCGACGCGACCAACCGACCGATCAAGGACGTGCTCGCCGAGGCGATCGCGGCCAGCCGAGGCATCGGCCGGGGAATCGACCAGGCCTAGCCGGACATGGACCTCGCTGCTTTTGTCGTCACCTTCGCGACGATCTTCCTGGTCGAGTTGCCGGACAAGACGTTCATCGCCGCACTCGTGCTCTCCACGAGATACCGCCCACTGCTGGTCTGGATCGGTGTCGGTCTCGCGTTCCTCGTCCAGACCCTGATCGCCGTCCTGGCCGGGAAGGCGGCGACCCTGCTACCCGACACACTCGTCGCTGGGGTGACGATCGCGATCTTCCTCGCCGGAGCGTTCATCCTGCTCCGGACCGCCCCCGGCGCCGATGCCGGCGAGAAGCAGACCGAGGAGGAGTACGCCGCCAAGGCCACCTCTCCGAAGACCGGTTTCAAGGCGATCGCTGCGTCGTTTCTGGTCCTGTTCGCCGCTGAATGGGGAGACCTGTCACAGCTGCTCACGATCAACATGGTGGCCAGGTACGACGACCACGTCAGCGTGTTTCTCGGCGCCTGGGGCGCGCTGCTGGCCGTCTCGGGGCTGGCCGTGCTGTCCGGGAGGCTGCTGCTTCGCCACATGAGACTGTCGGTTCTGCACTACATCGGCTCCGCGGTCTGCCTGGGACTCGCCTGCTTCACGGTGTACGAACTTCTGACTGCGACCTGATCACAGTTAGCATTCGCCCTATGACGACCACAGGGACGAACACAAGCGCGACGGAGCTTTCGCAGACAACTCTCGGAGCCGACAGCGAGGTCGGCCAACTCCGAACCGTCATGTTGCACCGCCCCGGGCCCGAGCTGAAACGACTCACTCCCCGCAACAACGACAAGCTCTTGTTCGACGGGATCCCGTGGGTCAGCCGCGCACAAGACGAGCACGATGCGTTCGCGCAGGTTCTCCGGGACCGTGGCGTGGAGGTTCTCTACCTGACCGAGCTGCTGACCGAGACGTTGCAGAGCCCCGACGCACGTCAGCACGCGATCATCGGCGTCATGTCGAGCCTGCACCTCGGGGACACCCTGCGGGGATACCTCACCTCGGCGCTGCACGACCAGGGTCCCGAGGAGCTCGCCGCATTCCTCTGCGCCGGCGTCCGCAACGACGAGGTGCGTGGCGGCCACGGGTTGGTGACCAGCCTGCTCGCCCATGACGACTTCGTGATCGACCCGCTGCCGAACCTGCTGTTCACTCGTGACTCGAGCGTCTGGATCCGGGACCAAGTCGCCATTACTTCGCTGACGATGCCCGCCCGGGAGCGTGAGTCGCAGCTGACTGAACTGATCTACACCACGCACCCCCGTTTCGCCGGAACCCCGACGATCCACGGCTGGGAGTACGAACACGTCGAGGGTGGCGACGTACTCCTGTTGGGGCCGGGCGTCTTGGCAGTGGGTGTCGGAGAACGTACGACGGCCGCGGGTGTCGAACGACTCGCACGCCAGGTCTTCGGCGCCAACCTGGCACACACGGTCCTCGCCGTGCCGATCGCGCAGGAGCGCGCCACGATGCACCTCGACACCGTCTGCACGATGGTCGACGTGGACAAGGTCGTGATGTACCCCAACGTCGCCGACCAGCTGCAGGCGTACGCCGTCACATGCACGGACCACAACGGGAAGTCCGACAAAGACCTCGTTCTCAACGTGGCAGCTGCCGAGCCGTTCCTGATCGCGGCGGCCAAGGCGATGAGCATCGACACCTTGCACCACATCGACACCGGTCTCGACCCGGTGACCGCGGAGCGCGAACAGTGGGACGACGGCAACAACACGCTGGCGATCTCGCCCAGGGTGGCGGTGGCCTACGAGCGGAACATCGAGACGAACAGTCGTCTCGAAGAGGCCGGAATCGAGGTCATCGGGATCGCCGGGTCCGAGGTCGGCTCGGGCCGCGGCGGGCCGCGCTGCATGTCCTGCCCCATCTCACGCGACCCGCTCTGACGCTCAGGGGCGGGCGCTGACGCGACCTACTCTGCGGGCGCGAAGGCCTGGAAGAAGATCGGGAAGGTTCCCAGGACTCCAAGCCCGATGAGGACCAGTGCCGCAGTCAGTGCCTTGCGCGACTCCATCGGCTTGTCCCGGTACATCATGTGCAGCACAGCCCAGGCCACGATCCAGACCAGGACAGCGCCGATGGTCTTCCCGGACAGCGCGCCGACCGGGTCGTAGAGCGTGAGGAAGTCCTTGATACTCGTGCTCGCCTCAGCCAGGGTCGTGAGGATCCCGAGCGACAAGGCACCCACGCCGCTGGCGAGGATCGCTGCTGTGACGGGCCCTTCAGGCTTATCAACGTGATCCAACTGCTCGTCGGCGGTTGCGCCTGTTTCCATGTTCGATGCCATTTCGGTCTCCTACACGAGGGGGGCGGCTTTGGTGATCAGTGCTCCGAACAGTCCTGCGACGGCGGCGAAGAGAAACGCCAGCACGAACAGCAACATGGTCGTCTTCCGGACCCTGTCGTGTCGGATCAGGCTGGTTCCGTAGTAGATGACGATGAATGCCACGACGGTAGCCAGGATGGGACTGAGCCAGGCCACGTGTTCCTTCCACTCCATGCCGAAGTGGTGCCATTCTTCGAGATCCGGGTTGGCGAGCAGCAGGGATCTCGGGCTCTCGGGGATGTCCTCGCGATACCACGGGTAGACGATCCAGGTCCCGGTCAGGACCGTTCCCCAAGCGGCCACAGCCATCGCCACGACGCCGACCTTCAGCCGACGTACACGGTCACGCACGCCCTCGGCGCTGAGAAGTCGCGGCCTCAGGCTGTACAGGCCTTCCAGCCCGCCTGCGAAGCCCAACAGGAACACGGCACCGAAAACCATGCCGTGGATCAGGGTCCAGAGCTCGCGGTCGGTAAGTTCCACTGGTGCCACCACCTCTCTCCTACTTACAGAGTGGCAGCCCGCACGTCGCGCAGATAGGCCTTTGGCCCCTTGCCAATCGCGCAGCAACGAGGCAGGAAAGCCGTCTCGAAGAGACCGTTGGGACGGGCACTTGAAGCCCGTCGTGACGCGGTCCAAGCGTGCAGCCACGCCCGGCATGTCTCGAGTGCCCGTTTGAATGGTCACCGATCGGACCCGCCCGCGCACAGGCTCGTCGCCGTAGGGCATGGAAAACCCGGCCGTTGCTGACGGGGGATACAACAACGACCGGGCACTCATGAATGTACGTGCGGTGGACCACCCAGATCAACCGGCGACCGGCGATATGACCTAGCTCACCCTGAGATTGACCGATTGGTCTAGTCAGCTCAACGGATCGTGAGCTGCCGATTTGCCAGACCCGACCGTGCGGAGCGCTCGGAGGCGGTCAACGGCGCGTCGTCGGCGAGTGCGGTCTGAAGATCCTCAGCGAATCCGGCGGCAGGCTTCTCGAGGACCTCGGCGCCGGTGCCGAGCGGAAGGTCCCATACCGGCACCAGCAATCCGTGCGCACGAAACATCCCGATCAGCCGGGTGTCGTCGGCGATCTTGTCCTTGCCCAGGACGTGCAGCTTCGCCAGCGCGGTGAGTAGTTTCTCCTCGTCGTGAGGCATCACCCAGCGCAGGTGCTCTTTGGTGCCCACGTCTGTCCAGTACGCCGCCTCGACCGAGTCCAGCCGGTGGGTCGGGCTCGCTTGTGCGTTGGCTGCTTCCAAGGAGGCTGCGATCGCGCCGGACGGGTCGTCGACGTCGGCCACCCAGAAGTCGAAGCCATCGTGAACGGTGACATCGAGAGGCTTGTCGGCGACCAGGTCCTGGATGCGCGCACCTTCGCCCGGAGGGTCGGTGAGGCCGACCGCCGATCCCGGTTCGGCTGCCAGCGCCCGCTCGAGCACCGCGGCCAGGTCACGACTCGGGTCGCCGAAGTTGTGCTGCACCTGCAGGCCGAGCCAGATCGTGCCGTCCGCCCGCACGAGGGCCGGCGTTGCCATCGGCAGAAGCGAGCAGAGTACGACGGTCCGGTCGCTGCCTACGCCGTCAGCCAGGGTCAACGGAGCAGTGGCAGCTGGCACGATCTCGCGCATGGCGATCACATCGCACTCACTTGCCAGGCCCTGGAAGGGGCGGCCGACGTACAACTGGGGAGGACCTGACGCGCTGCCGTGGCAGGCTTTGTACCTGCGCCCGGAGCCACACGGGCACGGCTGGCGAGGGCCGACTTCGTGCTCGGTGCTGGAGCTGGCTTGGTTCTTGACGCGCGACCGCTTTCCCATGCCGGGAAGGCTACTTGAGGGCGTTTCTCAATTCATCGACAGGACCGCGAAGACGGTCGATCGTGACCTCGTCTGCTCCGCCCACCAACTGATCGAGAGCTCTTCGACGAGGCCCATCCCTCGACCTGCGAGCGCGGAAGCCGGGGCGTCGACTCGGCGTGGCCGGGTCGGGCTGCCGCCATCGGTCACCGCCACCTGAACGCCGCGGGGGTCCAGACGCCACGAGACCCCGAGGTTGCCGTCGGGGAGCGGCTGAGCATGCCGAACCGAATTGGCCACCAGCTCGGAGATGATGAGCCTGGCATCGTCGACCTGGTCTCCCGAACTGCCCTGGGCGACCATCCACTCCCTCAGCTGCAGGCGGGCCAAGGAAACCGAGGAGGCAGCAAAAGGTAAACGTACCGACACCGATGCCTCCACAACTCGTCCGAGATGTGTTGCCATGCTCGCCCCACTCTCTGCAATGGCCATCACACTAGAGTCACTATTCCCGCCTGAAGAGGTTCTAAACTCACCGTTTCAGGTGAGCTAGCACCGCCCCCGGCCGGTCCGTAATCACGGCTTCCACACCAAGGTCGACACAGAGGTCGAGATCCTCAGGAGTGTTCACCGTCCAGACGTGGGTACGCCGTCCGCTTCGCCCCAGTTTACTGGCAAATCGTGGGTTCTCCCGGAGCAGGTCAATGCCCGGACCGGCGATCCAGTCCTCGTCGACGAGGTTCTTGGTGAGCTGCCATGAATAGAGACGATCGATCAGCAGCACGATCTCGAGATCTGGTGCCAGTTTCTTGACCCGGTTCAGGGCAACCCAGGAGAAGCTCATCACCCGGACCGGAGAGTCGCGGCCTGCCCATCCGAACGAGTCGAGCAGTTCGACCAGCCGACGCTCGACGAGGCCGCCGTACCGAGTGGGGTGCTTGGTCTCGATGGCGAGGTCGATGCGGCGGTCGTAGTCCGCGGCGGTCTCCAGCAGCCGTTTCAGGGTGAGGACCCTGTTTCGCTCGCTGTCGACCTCAGGGGCCTCGTCGTCCAGGTCGCCCCAGGGGTTCTTCCAGGAAGCGAAGTCGAGCTCGTCGAGCTGGGCAAGGTCCATCGTGGAGACCAGGCCACGGGCGTTGGCGGTGCGGTCCACACGACGGTCGTGCACGCAGATCAGATGGCCATCCGCGGTCAGACGCACGTCGCACTCGAGAGCCTCAGCCCCCTCTTCCAGCGCGGCCACGTAGGCGCCGAGGGTGTGCTCCGCGTTCATGTGGCTCGAGCCACGGTGCGCGACGACTTGCGGTCGGCCCGATCCGCTGTGCTGCATGGGTCCATCGTGGCACCTGGCGCGGCGGTTACCCGGAATTGAGCGCCGACAATACAACGAACATTTGCGCCGGACGTCTAAACGCGCTGCGCCCGGAGGAACTTGCCGAAGTGCGGCACGGTGAACGCGACCGTCCCTCGTTCAGAGGAGTAGACCAGGCCCTTCTTGATCAGGCCGTCACGTGCAGGGGAAAGACTCTGCGGCTTGCGGACGAGTGCCTCGGCCACTTGCGCGGTCGTCACCGATCCGTCGTCGTTGTTCGCACCGAGGTCGGCCATCGCCCGCATGTAGTCGCGTTCCGCCGGCGTCGCCCGGTCGTAGCGCGCACCGAAGAAGCCAATCGCCAGCTCTCCCTCGGCCTCGGGGGCAGCCTCGTGCACGTCGGCGACGCGAATCGGACTGCCGACTGCCGCGTCCCAGGTGACCTTGCCATAGGCCTGTACGAAGTAGGGGTAGCCGTCGGTCAACCGGTACAGCTCGTCGAGCGCGCCCGGTTCGTACTCGACGTCCTCGGTGCCTGCCGGGACGAGCAGCGCCCGGTCGGCCATGTCACGGGGAAGCCGGTCGACCATCACGTAGCGGAACAGCCGCTCGGCGTACGACTTGGACGCGGCGAGTGCGACCGGAAGGTGCGGAAGTCCGGCGCCGACGACGATGAGCGGTGCGCCTTGCTGGCTGATCTCATGACACGCCCCGCACAGGGCGCCGAGCTCTTCGTTGGAGATGTCCTGCATCTCGTCGATGAAAAGTGCGATGCCCACGCCGAGGTCGCGGGCGAGTTCGGCGACGTCGGTGAACAGCTCGATCATGTCGAGCTCGAGGTCGCCGGAGTCCGCGCGGCCCTTCGTCGCCGGAACGTCGATAGGCGGCTGCCACCGGATCCCCTTGCGGTCCTCCACGCGGGTCCGCAGCGCGAAGGACTTGAGCACCCCGGCCACCGCGTCGACGCGCTCGGGATCGCGGTGCCGGTGGGCGACTTCGCGTACGGCGGCGTGCACGGCCTGCGCGAGGGGCAGCCGCAGGGACTGGTCCGGGCGGGCCTCGACCTTGCCGGTCCCCCACGCACGTTTCACCGCAAGACCCCGCAGCGCGTTGAGCAGCACGGTCTTGCCGACGCCGCGCAGGCCGGAGACCACCATCGAGCGCTCGGGCCGACCGGCGGCGACGCGTTCGAGCGTCACCCCGAACTGCTGCAACTCACGGTCTCGCCCGGCCAGCTCGGGTGGTCGCTGACCAGCTCCGGGCGCATAGGGGTTCCTGACGGGGTCCACGATGCGACAGTATCCGGCTCTCTACGGGAAACCTTAGATTTCGCTAGCGAGTCCTAGCGTGTCGCGTTTCTTCGTACGCCTCGTCCAGCCCCTCGCGGAGCGCGTCGATCAGGTCGGGAACCTCATCGATGCTGAGCCGGAAGGTGCCGACGCAGGTGCCCACGCGCCACAACGACAGAACCACGAGGTCGGCCTCAGAATGCCAGGAGACACGGAGCGCGCGCGAGCCGCCGCGGGTGTCGAGAAAAGCCCCGCCCGTGGCCGGCAGAGGTGCGGCGCGATGCATGAGTCCCATTCTCATGCAATCGACGCATCGTTGTCTGTAGTCCTTCGAAACCAGTGCGGTGTCTCTCTATGCTTGGCGGGTGCCTGAACTGCCAGAAGTGGAGGCCCTCGCGCTCGACCTTCGCGGCCGGTTGCAGGACCGTGCGATCGCGCGCGTGGACATCGCCGCCTTCAGTGCGCTGAAGACCTTCGACCCTCCGTTGTCCGCGTTGGCTGGAGTATTCGTCGAGGACGTCACCCGGCACGGCAAGTTTCTCGACATCTCGGGGTCCGGGCTGCACCTCGTCGTACACCTTGCCCGGGCCGGCTGGGTGCGCTGGCGCGAGTCGGTCCCGG
>Ga0136633_1000302_pt1 | contig 37451 bp, 40 predicted proteins | sample AntDrymeUQ832206_2_FD_105494 | JGI IMG/M metagenome (GOLD analysis project Ga0136633, IMG submission 105494) | Polar desert sand microbial communities from Dry Valleys, Antarctica - metaG UQ83 (22.06) | ecosystem: Environmental > Terrestrial > Soil > Desert | place: Antarctica: Dry Valley... | reverse complement strand
CCATCTGCACGCCGTTCTCCCTCCCTGGAATCCAGCCCTCAACAAGCCGAGAAACCTAGGAAGGAGGCGGCGTGCAGCCGCGGATGGTCTACTCAGGCGCCCACGGATGTGTCACAAGAGCCCGAAAAAGCCGGGGGTGAAGGCGGGCGCGGGCAACGGCCGGGCCGGCCACGCCGCGCCCCACGGCGGGTTGAAAGGCCCGGCCACGAACGGGTACCGCCACGGCACCTCCACCGGCGGCTCCAGCAGGACCAGCGCGTTGGGCGCCACAGGCGCCGCTGCCAGCAGGGGCACGCCGCCGCCCCGGCGCCGCCGCCGGCCCGGCCCGAACAGCGCCACCGGCGTACCGACCGTCTCCCCGCCGTCCTCCCCAGGCAGGACGAACCGGCGGGGCGGCCCGTCGGCCGGCGCGCCGGCGGACGTGCCGTCGTCGATACAGACGGCGCGCACCACCGCCCAGGGGATGGCGATGTCGCTCGCCAGCACGCCGGCGTGGCGCACGATCAGGTGGTCCGCCGTCACCTCCAGCGATCCGCCGGGCGGGATCGTCAGGGAGCGGGCGTAGTCGGCGAGGAAGCGGCGGTAGGTCCAAGCCACAGCGGCCGTCGCCATCGCGACGACGACCAGCCACAGCCGGGCGATGCCGACCGTGGGCACGGCGAGCATGACGGCGACGGCGGGCGTCAGCCAGCACACGACCCGAACCACCTGCACGGCGGTGCGGCGCCGGCCACCTCCTGGCGGCGCTCCGGCGAGGGCAAGGGTGACGCTCACGGGCCGCCCAGCCTGTCGTCCGAGCCGGCAGCCGGCCGCACCGCGGCGACGTTGTGGCGCGGGCTCAGGCCTCGGTGCTGCCGGTCTGCACCGGCAGGCGCTGGCAGGCGCCCTCGGACCGGAACCGATCGACCTTCTCGAGGAGGGCGCCGGGGTCGACTTTGCCGTGGCCGTGGTCGAAGCACTGGACGTTGACCTGCTCGTCACGGGGGAGTGGGCCCGCCGCCATGGCCCACAGCGTGTCCCCGGCTGCTGCCGCAAAACCGTCGGACGCCGGCGCCCACACGGTGAGCCACGGACCGTTGGCCGACTCGGTGACGAGGCCGAGGCCTTCGCCGCAGGCTCCGCAGGCCACGTCGACCACCCGGGCGGTGGTGGGGAACAGGGAGAGCACGACCGACTTGGCCATGCCGCCGAGAACGGTGTGGGCCCAGGAATACGTCACGGACACGGAACTGGTCACCTCGAGGAACGGGAGCGTGGACGGATGTCAGAGCGTGCGCGGTGCCTGTGGTGCGTGATGGAGGGCCGGTGCGGCCCCCAGGCCTCCATCTCCCCGAAGTGTACGCCTGGCCGCCGGGATCGGACGGTCGCCCGGCGGGGGAGCGGATCTACGAAGGAACCTGCCCAGGAGCCGATCTAGAGCTGAAAGACACCTAGTGACAGGTGGGGGCTGACGCGGTAGGAACAGGTGACGACGTGAACCGGTATGGCGGTTCGTGCCGTCCTGGATGCTGCCGGTGCGGTGGTGCCCGACGCTGACACGGAGGTCGGACGACATGGCTTCGCGAGTGAGGACGCCACTGCCGCAGCCGTCGAGCCGCCGAAAGCCGGGCCCTCGCGGTTCCGCCCCGCCTCCCGAGTCGCAGGCGGCCAACGGTTCGCCCGCCCGGGCGCGGCGCGAATCGCCCGCCCGCCGCCCGACCGAGATCGCACCGGCGAACGCGGTAGCTCGGCCCGCCCGCCGCCCGACCGAGATCGCACCTGCGAACGCGGTAGCTCGGCCCGGCCGCCGCCGGACCGAGATCGCACCTGCCCGGCCGGCGCCGCCGCCCGCTCGCCGAACGGTCCCCGCTCCTCGGGCCGAGCCGGCGCCGCCACCAGACCCGCCCCAGCGGCGGCGGCGGGCCGTCTTCGGCCTGGCCGCCGAGGCGGCCGCCCAGGCGGAAGCCCGCCAGGGCCGGGGCACGGGGGCGGGCGCACCGACCGCGTCGGAACGACCGGACGGGGCTGCCGCCCAGGCGGGAACCCTCGTGGTCCGGGGAGCCTGTCCGTGCGGGCTGCCGGCCAGCCGCACATGTGTCGCCGGTTGCGGCCGGGCGGTGTGCGGCGAGCACCTCCTCAACCGGTCCAGCCGGCTCGGCTGGTCGGGGCCCCACCGGTCGGAGCGGGAGCACACCGCCTACCTCCGTGCCTTCTGGGCCAACCCGGCGCCACTGTGCTCGTGGTGCCGCGAGATGTCGGCCACCGCCGCCCTGGCGGCCATGGAGCCGGTGGCGCCGTTGCCCGGCGGAACCCTCGAGTGCCTGTCGTTCCTGCTGCGCCATCCCCACGACTATCCCCGTGACGCGTGGGAGCAGACGGTGCGCCACCACGGCGGCCAGGCGGCCGTCCTCCGCCTGGTCGCCCCCCATGTGTGCGAGCGCAGGTCGTCGCAAGAGTTCGAGGGCCGAAGGAAGGGTGAGTTCCTGGCCGGTGTGTCCGTCGGGGGTTGCACCGGCGCCCAGACCACCCATGAGGTGCTCGACCGCAACGGCTCCGTGTGGACCGTCCGACTGCTCACCGGGGTCCTCGTCCGCAAGCGCCGGGCCTGGGCGTGGAAGCCCACCGACGGCGGGCGGGTCGCGCAGCTGCTGCCCCGTATCGTGGAGCTGGCCTCGATCTGACCGAGTGGTCCGGGCCGGCAGTACGACGACCGTACCGCCTGCCCCGACCCGGCGAGCGGGAACGGGATGTCTAGCCTGGCGGTCATGTGCGACGACCCAGGCCGTCGTCCACGGGGCCTCAGCCGGCGCAGCGTCCTGGCGGGGATGGCGGGCGGGGCCGGAGCGGTCCTCCTTGGGCGCGCGGGGATCGCGCCCGCCACACCGGCCACCGTCGACCTGGGCGGCGTCGCCGTGATCCCGCGCTCCGAGTGGGGCGGCGACCTGGTGCCGGCCGGCCCCATCCCCGCCGAGCCCGACGTGCGGTACCTGCTCGTCCACCACTCCGTCGATCCCGGCAACGACTACCCCGAGGACGGCGTGGCAGGGATCCTCCGCGGCTTCGTGCGCTTCCACACGTCGCCGGACAAGGGGTGGCCCGACCTGGCCTACAACTTCCTCGTCGATCGCTTCGGGCGGGTGTGGGAGGGGCGTACGGGCAGCCTGGCCGGCCCGGTGGCGGGCGATGCCACCGGCGGCAATCAGGGCTTCGACCAGCTGTGCTGCTTCATCGGCGACCACCAGGCGGCGGAGCCCACGCCTGCCGCGTTCGACGCCATGGCCCGCCTGCTCCGGGCGCTGGCCGCCCGCTCCGGCGTCCCCTTGGGCGACAGGTCCACGGCGACGTTCACCTCCCGCGGCTCCAACCGCCACCCGGCCGGCACGGTGGTGACCACGGCCACCATCGCCGGCCACCGCGACATGAGCCGCACCCAGTGCCCGGGCGACCGTATGGCCGCCCGCCTGCCCGAGCTCCGCCTCCTCGCCTCCGGCGGCGCCGCGCCGGCCTCCACCGCCCCGCAGGCCACCACCACCGCAGCGCCGGCGACGACGACCGTGCCGCCGCCGGCAACGACGACCGTGCCCGGCGTGGCGGGGACACAGCCGGTCGATGCAGAGCTGGCGGCGCCGGCGACCCGGTCGGCGGCGGCCGCACAGGAAGCCGGGTCGGGCGGCGACAGGGACGGCGGCGCCCCGCCGGCCGCGTTTGCGGCCGCTGCGGTGGCCACGGTGGCGGTCGCCGCCGGGGCCGCTCGTGCCGTCGCCGGACGACGCTCGCCTGGTGCGGAGCCGCCGTCCGGCCCGGGGGCGCCGTAGGCCGGCCCGTCGACACGACGGTCACGGATGCGCCCCACCGCTACGTCCCTACGGCGTAGCGACCACAGCGCGTTTCTACGCATCCTCCCAGGGCGCCTTTCCGGTAGAGAGGGGGACCAGTTGCGGGGCGGAGGTCGATCGGAAAGACTGCCAACCGGTCGAACCGGGCGGTTGCCCAAAGGGGCCGACGAGGGGGTCTCATGCGCTACGAGAAGCTCAGCCCGACGCTGGCGGTGGCGGTCGACGACTACGCCCGGGCGGGCGTCCGGGCGCTGGCGGTGCACAGCCAGAACCTCGGCATGGTGTCGGTCGACGACACACCGAAGCCCCCCAGGGTCGTGGTCTTCCTGCACCCGAAGGCGGGCGCCGACCTCGACCACCTGTCCGACCTCGGCATCGAGGTGAACGGCGCGGCGGGCTCGGACGGCGTGCGCACGGCCATCGTGCCCATGGACAGCATCGACCAGCTGAGCGAGGACGGGGCTGTCAGCCGCATCGTGCCTGCCCAACGGCTGCGCCTGCTGATGGACGTGGCCCGTGCCGCAATCAAGGTCCCCGCCTTCCGCAAGACCGCCAAGCTCAGTGGCAAGGGCGTTATCGTCGGCGTCGTCGATACCGGGATCGAGGTCGGCCATCCCGACTTCGCCGGCCGCATCCTGCAGGTCTGGGACCAGACCCTCAACGGCACCGGCGTGGTCGAGGGCGCCTACGGCGTGGAGCTGTCGGGAGCGGCGATGGTCCAGTCCCGCGACACCGTCGGCCACGGCACCCACGTGGCCGGCATCGCCGCCGGCGCCGACCCCACCTACACGGGCGTGGCGCCCGAGGCCGACCTCGTCATCGTCAAGTCGGACCTGATGGACGCCCACATCGCCGACGGCATCCGGTACATCTTCCGGGTCGCCGAGGAGCGCAACATGCCGGCGGTGGTGAACCTCAGCCTGGGCGGGCACGCAGACGGCCACGACGGGTCGGACTCGCTTTCCGCCGTAATCGACGAGGCGGTGGGCCCGGGCCGCATCGTGTGCTGCGCGGCGGGCAACGAAGGCAACCTCAACATCCACGCCCAGGTGCTCGTCCAGAAGGGCCGCACCCGCACCATTGCCTGCGCCATGGCCCGCAGGGGCCCCAATGACCCGGCCTTCGTGGCCGCCTACAACGGCTGGTACTCGCGGGCCGACCGCCTCGAGGTCTCGGTGGTTTCCCCCTCGGAGGTGGCCACGCCGTTCCAGTCCATCCTTGCTACCGGCTCTCCGTCGAAGGATTACCAACTGCCCGAGGGCGCGGTGCGCATCATCACCCCCGGTCCCGACCCGGCCAACGGCGACCACAACTTCGTCGTCATGATCGAGCCGGCGCCCACATCTCCCACCGCGCCCGCCCCCGGCGGCCAGTGGCGGCTGCGGCTCAAGGGCACCAAGGTGTCGAAGGGCACCGTCGACGTGTGGACCATCGACGAGCGGGTTTCGCTGTTCAGCGGCCGCACCGTCGTCGACAACATGAAGATCGGCTCGCCCGGCGCGGCGAGCGGCGCCATCACGCTGGCCTCCTACACCACCAAGGTCGAGTGGGAGAACATGTTCGGCGACCCCTTCACGGCCGGCCTGGAGCTCGACGACGTCTCCGACTTCAGCAGCGAGGGACCCCGGCGCGACGGCGCCGAGAAGCCCGACCTGGCGGCGCCCGGCGCCATGATCGCCGCCGCCCTGTCCGTGCACTCGGGCGCCCAGCCCAACTTCCTGGTGGACTCCCTGCACACCCTCAAGTCGGGCACGAGCATGGCCACGCCCTTCGTCGTGGGCCTGGTGGCGCTGCTGCTCCAGCGCCAGCCCGACCTCAAGCCGGCGGCGGCCAAGACCCTCCTTCGCAAGAACAGCCTCATCCCCGGGCAAAAGACGGGGGTCTTCGACCCCAAGTGGGGCTACGGCGTCATCAGCGCCAAGGGTCTCTAGAAGGGAGCTTCCGCATGGACTGGTCCAAGGTGGACGCCGCCCTCGCCGGGGCCCTGGCCGACTCGGTCGACCCCGGCGAGCGCCGGCTGGCGGTGTTCGTCCACGTGGAAGTGGAGCAGGCCGACGCGTCGCTCCTCGCCGACCTCGACGTCCAGGCGGTGGGTGGCGGTGTGCGCACGGGAACGGTCTCGCCGGCCGGCGTGGACCACCTCACCGACCAGCCGTGGGTGACCAGGGTTCAGCTGTCAGGCCCGCTCCGCCTGCTTGGCGACGGCTGACCGCTCGCCACCCAGCATTCGGAACACGGTGGCAGTGGCGCAGCCGTAGGCCATGTGGGCGCTGAGATCCCTGGCCAGCGTCTTCATCCCGTACTCCCAGATCGGCTGGTACAGCTTGGCCAGGGGCAGCACGACGTAGCTCGTGCCCCACACGCCCGGCCCGAGGGCGGAGGCGATGAAGGTCCGCGTGCGCGGACTGGAGATCGAGGCGGCCGCCACGCCGTACTGCACGCCCCAGGCGATGCCGGTGCCCCAGTGGGTGACGTTGTTGGTGACGCCGGCCCAGCGGGGTGCCAGCTCCCGCTGGAACAGGCCCTCGTAGAGGCGCTTGCCCACGAGGGCGGGTGCGGGGGCGCCGTCCCAGCTGGTGAGGCCGGACGAGAACTCCCACTCGGCGAACGGCTGCGTGCCGCCGCCCCGCTTGTAGCGGCGGTACAGCACCGCGTCCATGGCCAGCGTGCCCACGGCGCCCGCCACCGCAGCGCGCACGACCGTTCCGAGGGGGGTGACCAGTGCGCCCATGGGCGAACTGTAGGGCGACCAGCGGCGCCACCCCGGTTCCGTCTCGTCCGGATGTCGCCCGCACGGTGGCCCCGAGACGCCCGATTCGTGCCATGAAACACCTATGGGCATGTTGCGAGCCTGAGAAGGACCGTGAAGGGAAGTGGGGAATCACAAGAGCATGAAAGGACCTGCCTCCCAGCCGAGCAGTGCCAGCCGCCGGCCTCCCGAGCCGCACCGGCCGGTCCCCGCACTGCGGCCCGGGGTCACCCTGCTGGCGGCACGCGCCCGCCGGCGGCGGTACGGCCGCAGCGACCTGCGCTGACGCCGCTGTGCGGTGGGTCAGCCGGCCAGCGGCCGGTGGACGATCACCGAGCGGGCCAGGTCGCCCGTGCCGAGGGCGTCGAGCGCCTCGTTGACGTCGCTCAGGTCGATGGTGCGTGACACGAGCCCTTCCAGGTCGAGCCTGCCCGCCCGGTAGAGCCGCAGGAGCCGGGGGACGTCGTGGCGGATGTTCGACGAGCCGTACCAGCACCCGGAGATGGTCTTGCCCGCCAGGACCATCCCGAAGAAGGCGGGGACCTGCAGGATGACGTCCATGGCGGGCACGCCCACCAGCACGGTGTGGCCGCCCCGGCGGGTCATGGTGACGGCCTGGTCGATGGTGCGCTGGGCGCCCACGACCTCGAAGGCCACGTCGGCGCCCCGCTGCCCGGTGAGCTGCATCACGCCCGACACGGCGTCGCCGGCCGAGGCGTCGACGGCGTGGGTGGCGCCGAACGACGCGGCCAGGCCCAGCTTGGCCGGGTTCGTGTCGACGGCGATGATCCGGGCGGCGCCGGCGATGCGGGCGCCCTGGATCACGTTGAGGCCCACGCCGCCGCACCCCACCACCGCCACCGTGTCGCCTTCCGCCACCCGGGCCGTGTTGAGCACGGCCCCCACCCCGGTCAGCACAGAGCAGCCCAGCAGGGCGGCCAGCTTCAGGTCGAGGTCGACGGGCAGCTTCACGACGCCGGTCTCGGGCACCACGGCCAGCTCGGCGAAGGTGCCGCTGGCGGCCATCTGGTGAAGCGGCGCGCCGCCCGAGCGCAGGCGGGTGGTGCCGTCGAGGAGACCGCCTCCGGCCAGGGTGACGGTGGCCGTCTCGCACAGGTGGCCCTGGTGGCGCTCGCAGAAGTAGCAGGTGCCGCACTGGGGGACCCACGACACCAGCACGTGGTCGCCCGGCCGCACCCCGGTGACGCCCGAGCCGACCCTCTCCACCACGCCGGCGCCCTCGTGGCCGAGCACGGCCGGCGTGGGCATGAGCAGCACGCCGTCGCGCGCCGACAGGTCCGAGTGACACACGCCCGACGCGGCGATGCGCACCTGCACCTCACCGGTGCGGGGATCCTCCACCTCGATGTCGTCGCGGATCTCGAGGGGCTGCCCGAGGGCGGCGAGGACGGCGGCCCGGACCATGGGCGGAACCTACCGCCGCCGCGGCCCGGGGTCCTCCCGCTCGGCCTTCTTGACGGCGTAGCCGACGACGAGGCCGGGGGCGAGGGTGAAGACGGAGCCGACCAGGCACAACGTCACGACAGTGGTGATTGGGTCGGTGAACTCGCCGGCGGCGCCCACGGCGAACGCCACGATCGACAGCAGCACCAGGCCGTAGCCCACCCGCTTGCCCAACGCCCCCCATCGGGCCCAGCGGGCCCGGCTGGCCCGGACGGGGTCGGGTGCCTCGCTGTCCACCGCCCTGTCGTCGCCGCTCACCACGACGCCCATCCTGCCCGGTCGAACAGGGCGGCAAGGCGCCCGGGGAGGTCGTTGAGGTCGAACGAGGCGCGGGCGACAGCCTGGTTGTGGTCGAGGAGGGCGGGGTCGGGGTCGTCGAGCCAGGCGGCCAGGGGGGCGGCGTCGTCGGCCGGGAACCACCGGAACCCGAACGCCTCGAGCTCCTTCGCCACCGGGTAGCGGTGCAGGGCCAGCGGCCGGCGGTACAGGGCCGACTCCACCACGGGGTTGCCGAAGCCCTCCCACGACGACGGGAAGGCGACGGCGTCGCACGCCGCGTAGGCGTCGGCCATGGTGGCGGCGCCCAGCCCGTGGACGACCGGGACGGTGGCGGCGGCCAGCAGGCGGTCCAGCTCCGGCCCGTAGCCGTCCTCGGGCGGGCCGAGCAGCCAGTACACGGCATCCAGGCCGGCGGCCAGGGCGATGGCGTCGCCGACACTCTTGCGGGCGAGGGCGCGCGTGGGCTGGACGAGCAGCCGCGTCCCGGGCGCCACGCCGAGCACGGAGCGGGTCTCCTCCCGGCTGCCCGTCGGCGGGTCGGGGTCGAAGGTGTTGCGGACGGTGGTGGCGTGGACTCCGTGGGCGGCCAGCTCGTCCCGGCTGAGGTCGTTGATCGTGACGTGCACCCAGGCCGGATCGTCGGGGGGTGGCGGCCAGCCGGCGAACCGGGGCCGTTGCCAGGGCAGGTCGTGGTGGTGCAGCACGGCCCGCCGCCCGGCCAGCACGCCCGCCACGACCTCGGCGGCGGCCGGGTTCAGGGGCAGGGAGCACAGGTTCTCGACCACGACGAGGCCGGCGCCGTCGACGGCGGCCGCCACGTCAGCGGCGGCCGGTGGCCCGGGCGCGTCGATGGCCAGGCCCGGGACCACCACGTCGGCGTTGCCCGAGCCGGCCACCGTCCGCACGTGGAACCCGAGCTCGCCGAGGGCCCAGCCCCACTTGGCCGCCTCCACCGACACCCCATCCGGGCCGCCCAGGCGGAACGACACGATCGCCGCGACCGGCGCGGTGGCCGCACGGCTCATGCCGGCCCCGTCCGCCATTCCGTGCACATCTACGTCCGGACGGCGGACGTAGATGTGCACGGAACTGGGCGGCCGCCCGTGCGGGAACCCCTGGTGCCGGCGGTCACCCGCCGGCGCGGGCGAGGGCACCGCTGCGCCGGCGGGCCGAGTGGGCCCGCCGGGGGGCGGGGGCCAGCAGACGGGCCACCACGTTGGCCGCCCCGACGGCCATCACCACGTCGCCGAAGGACACCACCTCGCCGAGGGCGCGCACCCCGATGATGTCGCCCAGGGCGGGCAGGCGGTCCGAGGGCCGTTCGAGGTGGTGCTTGGCGGCCAGACGGACCTCGCCCGCCCGGCCGTGGTCTGCCAGGCCGGCTGCCACCAGGGCGTCGGGGCGCACCGGCATGCCGGCGTTGAGGGCGATGGCGGCCAGGTTCAGGGCGACGCCGGTGGCCACCATCCACATGCCCACGGTGGCGACGTTGGCGGCGGCGAAGGCGAAGAGGAGGGTGTAGGAGGCCACCAGCAGCCCGAAGGCGGCTCCGTCGACCCGGCCCACGAGCAGCTGCAGGAACAGGCCGGCGCCGAGCAGCGGCCACAGGCGCAGCGGGCGCACGGCCACGGCGCTTCGCCGGTCACCGGTCAGCCGGGAAGTACCGAGCCGGTGCCCATCCGCCGACCAGAGCGGGGCCGCCGGCCGGCGCCCACCGGCCACGAGCCCGAGGGCGGCGCCCACCGCCACCGCCAGGAGCGTGAACCGCATGGATCGCACGGTAGTGTCCGCCGTCGTGGCCGAGGCGGTTCTCTACCAGGTCGCCGGCGGCGTGGGACGGGTCACGATCAACCGCCCGGAGCGCCGCAACGCCCTCACCTGGGACACCGTGGCCCGCCTGCGGGATGCACTGGCCCGGGCCAGGACGGACCCCGACGTGCGGGTGGTGGTGCTCACCGGCGCGGGGGACCGTGCCTTCTGCGCGGGCGCCGACCTGGCCACGGCCGCCGGCGGGGGCGCCGGCGGGCCCGAGGACCTGGGGCGGCTTCTCCTCGACCTGTGGTCGCTGGGCAAGCCCACGGTGGCCCGGGTGCGGGGCTACGCCCTGGCCGGCGGGTTCGGCCTTGCCGCCGCCTGCGACCTGGTCGTGGCGTCCGACGACGCCGTGTTCGCGACCCCGGAGATCGACGTGGGCCTGTGGCCCTTCGTGGCCTCGGTGGCCCTCGTCCGGGCCATGCCGCCCAAGGTGGCCCTGGAGCTGATGATGACGGGCCGGCGGGTGGGCGCCACCGAGGGCGTGCGCCTCGGCTTCGTCCACCGGGTGGTGGCGGTCGACCAACTCGACGCCGCCGTCGACGACCTGGCCGCCACCCTGGCGGCCAAGCCGCCCGGCGCGCTGCGGCGGGGAAGGGACGCCTTCTACGCCACCTCGGGGCTCGGTGCGGCCGAGGCGATCGAGCGCCTCCACCCGCTGCTCACCGAGATGCTGGCCGGCGACGAGGCGGCAGAGGGCAGGTCCGCCTTCGCCGAGAAGCGCACGCCCCGCTGGCCACCGCCCGCAACCCCCACTCCCGGGTAGACAATTTACCGGCATTCCGGTGGCTGGTTCCTCGGGAGCGGTCGGTGGGCGCGGCCGCCGGGTAGTCGGCGGGTGCGCCCGCGGAGTACAACGGTGGCATGACCCCGCGCGCGCTCATCACCGGCATCACCGGCCAGGACGGGTCGTACCTGGCCGAGCTGCTGCTTGACAACGGCTACGAGGTGGTCGGCATGGTGCGGCGGTCGAGCACGCTGAACTTCGAGCGCATCGCCCACATCCAGGATCGGCTCAGCCTCGTCTCGGGCGACCTGCTCGACGAGGTCTCGATGATCCGTTTGCTCAGCGCCCACCGGCCCACCGAGGTCTACAACCTGGCCGCCCAGTCCTTCGTGCAGACGTCGTGGGACCAGCCGGTGCTCACCGGCGAGACCACCGCCATCGGCGTCACCCGGGTGCTCGACGCCATCCGCACCGTCGACCCGGCCATCCGCTTCTACCAGGCCAGCTCCAGCGAGATGTTCGGCAAGGTGGTGGAGGTGCCGCAGCGCGAGACCACGCCCTTCTACCCCCGCAGCCCCTACGGGGTGGCCAAGGTGTACGGGCACTGGATCACCGTCAACTACCGCGAGTCCTACGGGCTGCACGCCTCGAGCGGGATGTTGTTCAACCACGAGTCACCCCGCCGCGGCCTCGAGTTCGTCACCCGCAAGATCACCAACGGGGTGGCGCGCATCAAGCTGGGCCTCGACCGGACGCTGTCGCTGGGCAACCTCGACGCCGAGCGGGACTGGGGCTTCGCCGGCGACTACGTGCGGGCCATGTGGCTCATGCTCCGACAGGACGCCCCGGGCGACTACGTGGTCGCCACCGGCGAGGCCCACACGGTGCGGGAGTTCTGCGCGCTCGCCTTCGGCGCCGTCGGCCTCAACTACGAGGACCACGTGGTGATGGACCCCCGGTTCATGCGGCCGGCAGAGGTCGACTCCCTCATCGGCGACGCGTCGAAGGCCCGTGACCTCCTGGGCTGGACGCCCGAGGTGTGCTTCGCCGACATGGTGTCGGCCATGGTGGAGGCCGACCTGGAGCTGGTCGCCCGCAGCCAGCGGGTCTGACCCTGTCCGTCGTGGTCAGTACGCGGCTCGCCGGCCCTGGCTGCGCTGCAGGAGCCACACGATGAGGGCGGCGCCGACGACGGACAGCAACAGGCCGGCGCCCCGGCCCAGCAGCAGGCCGGCGGCGAGCCCCGCGATGAGCGACCCGCCGATGCCGACGAGGATGGTCATGCCGATCGACATGGGGTTGGGACCGGGGATGGCGAGGCGGCCCAGGGCCCCGACGACGAGCCCGCTGAGGATGAGACCGAGGATGAAGAGGATCATGTTCCCAGTGTTCCGCAACCCGGCCGGTCCTACACCGCGGCCCCGATGACGATCACGGCGGCGCGTACGGGGCTGGTTGCCGTCGTCACGATCGACCGGCCTGAGCGCCGCAACGCCCTCGACACCGAAGCCTGTGCCGCCCTGGCCGCAGCCCTCGGTGCTGTGGCCGAGGACGGCGCCCGGGCCGTCGTCCTCCACGGCTCGGGCGGACACTTCTGCGCCGGGGCCGACCTGTCCACCGTCCCGAGCCCCGATTTCCTGGACAGCCTCCGGCGCCTGCTCGACACCATCGTCGCCCTGCCGGTCCCCGTCATCGCCGCCGTCGAGGGCGTCGCCTTCGGCGCCGGGCTCCAGCTGGCCGTGGCCTGCGACCTGCGCGTCGCCGCCCCCGATTCCCGCTTCGGCGTCCCGGCCGCCAGACTTGGGCTCGTGATGGACCACGCCAGTGTGCAGAGGGTCGCCCTGCTGGCAGGGCACGGTCCGGCCCGGGCCATGTTGCTGGCCGCCGAGGAGATCGACGGCGCCGCCGCCGTCCGCCTCGGGCTGGCCCAGCGGGCGGGCGGCTTGGACGACGCGCGCGCCTGGGCCGGCCAGATCGCAACCCTGGCCCCGCTCACCGTCGCCGCCCACAAGCTGGCTCTCAACCGGCTGGAGCTTTCGCCGGCCGACGCCGACGTCGACGACGCCAGGCGCCGGGCATGGGCCAGCGCCGACCTGGCCGAGGGCGTGGCCGCCTTCGCCGACCGCCGCCCGCCCCACTTCGAGGGGCGCTGAGCGTGGACGGCCTCGTGCTGGCCGCGTCCAGCCCCGGGCTGCTGGTCGCCTTCGCGGCGGGCGTGATCTCGTTCCTGTCGCCGTGCGTGCTGCCCCTGGTGCCCGGCTACCTGTCGCTCATGTCGGGCGTGGGGACAGCCGACCTGGCGGTGGCCACCAAGGCCGACACCCGCCGCCTCCTGCGCTCGACCCTGCTTTTCGTGGCCGGCTTCACCCTGGTGTTCGTGGCCCTGGGCGCCGGGGCCAGCGCCATCGGCCAGGTGCTGAACGAGCACCAGCGGGGGCTCAACCAGATCGCCGGGGCGGTAGTCATCGTCATGGGCCTGGCCATGGCCGGCGTGGTGACACCTCGCATCTTCCAGCAGGAGCGCCGGGTCGACGTTCGGCCGTCCAGGCTGGGCAACTTCGCGGCGCCGGTCATGGGCATGGCATTCGCCTTCGGGTGGACGCCGTGCATCGGGCCCGTCCTGGCCTCGGTGCTCTCCCTGGCCGCCGCCGAGGCCACACTCTCCAGCGGGGTCGCCCTGCTCCTCGCCTACTCGCTCGGCCTGGGCGTGCCGTTCGTGGCGACCGGCCTGGCCTTCGGGCGCCTGGCCGGGGCGCTCGGCTGGGTGAAGCGTCACGCCCGGGTCATCAACCTGGTGTCGGGGCTCCTGCTGGCCGGCTTCGGCGTCCTGCTCTTCACCAACCGGTTGTCGCGCATGTCGAGCTTCCTGGTCGAGTTCATGAGCAACATCCCCGGCCTGCGGGGCCTGACCGCCATCTGACCCCCGTCAGAAGTTGGACGGCAGCAGCCGGCTGAAGTTCTCGAAGAACACGAACAGCACGACTGCGAACACCGGCGTGCCGACGAGGTAGGCCGGCCACCTCCGCCAGCGCCGCCCGGCCAGCCAGATGAGCAGCCACACGGCGGCGGCGGCGAGGCCCCAGGCGACGGCCGGCCCGTTGGCCGCGTTGCGCCCGGACAGGCCCACGCCCTCGGCCGTCTCGAAGTCGGTCAGGGACGGCGCCTGCGTCGTCGACGTCGTCGTGGCGCCCGGCGTCGTGACGGGGGGGGCGGTGGTGGGCACGGGCGGCGGCTCGGCCGCCTCGCCCTTGAGCACGGCGATCACCACCAGGCGCTGGGCCGCGCTGAAGCGTGGGTTGCAGGTGGTGAGCGTGAGGCGGTTGTCCTTGGTGGGCGCCAGGACGCCCGTCTCGCTCGGCCGCACGATCCGCTTCTCCGTCACCTCGTAGCGGAACCTGCCTTGGCGGGTGGTGACCAGGATCGGGTCGCCGGCATCGAGCTCGTTGAGGCGGAAGAACGGGGCGCCGTAGGTGGTGCGGTGGCCGGCGATGGCGGCGTTGCCGGGCTGGCCCGGCATGGGCGTGGTGGGGTAGTGGCCCGGCCCCCGCTTGAGCACGCCGAGGCTGACGCCCTGCACCACGGTCTTCTCCACGTCCAGCTTCGGAATCTTGATGATCGCCACCGCGTCGCCGGCGGGGGCGGGCGGTGGCGCCAGGTCGGGGGCGGCGGTGGTGGTGGGCACCGTCGTCCCGCCGGGCGCCGTCGGCGCTGTGGTGTTCGGGGTCGTGCTCGTCGTGGTGGGCGGGGCGCTCTCGGCCAGCGAGCGCTCGAACTCCTTCTTCAGCTCCCGCTGCGATCGGGCCTCGGCCAGGCCGGTGCCCCAGAGCTGATAGGCCACGAAGAGCAGGATGAGGACGCCGGCGGCGATCATCGTCCGGCCCAGACCTGCGACCCCTCTCCGGATGTCCACCTGGTCACGGTACGGGACCGGGGAGCGGGACCGGGCCGCGAGCCCGCTTGGAAGAAACCTGTCAAGGCCCCGTAGCATTGGGCTGCCGCCATGGCCCCCGTTGTCCGCTTCCGTTCCGCCGTCGCCCTGCTCGGCCGTTTTCCTGCGCTGGCTGGCGTGGACCTCGATGTCGGTGCAGGGGAGATCGTGCTGCTTCAGGGCGCCAACGGCGCGGGCAAGACGACCCTTTTGCGGGCCTGCGCCGGCCTGGTGCAGGTGGTGTCGGGCGAAGCCGAGGTGCTGGGCCACGACCTGCTGCGGGACCGCCGCACGGTGCGGCGCAGCATCGGGCTCCTGGGCCACGCCGGCACCTTGTACGACGACCTCACCGTGGAGGACAACGTGCGCTTCGCCGTGCGGGCGGGCGGGGGCGACGTGGCCGCCGTCGGGCCGGCCATGGCCGGCCTCGGCGTCGGCGGTCGTCTGCGTACCACCGCCGTGGCCCGCCTGTCCGCCGGCCAGCGCCGGCGCGTCGCCATCGCCGCTCTGGTGGCCCGATCGCCTGCTCTATGGCTGCTCGACGAGCCCCACGCCGGCCTCGACGCCGAGGGACGCGACCTGCTCGACGGCCTCGTCCGCTCGGCCGTGGCCGCCGGCGCCACCGTGGTGATGGCCTCCCACGAGGCCGAGCGGGCCAACGCCCTGGCCGGGCGCACCGTCGTGATCGGCGGCGGCAGGGTCCTGCAGCGGGACGCTGTCCATGTGGCGTGACGCCATGCTGGTGGCCGGCAAGGACCTGCGCATCGAGGCCCGGTCGCGTGTCGCCACCAACCAGGTGGCTCCCTTTGCCATCGTGATCCTCGTGCTGTTCGGTTTCGCCCTCGACCCCGACCGGGGCGTGCTGGGCCGGGCGTCGGCCGGGCTGTTCTGGGTGGCCGTGCTGCTGTCGTCGCTCCTCGCCGTCCAGCGCAGCTTCGCCGTCGAGGCGGGCGACGGGGCGGCCGACGGCCTGCGCCTGTCCGGCCTCGACCCGGCCGGCGTGTTCCTGGGCAAGGCGGCCGCCGTGGCCGCCCAGCTGGCCCTGCTCCAGGTGGTGCTGGCCATCGGGATCGTGGTGCTCTACGACGCCGACCTGGGCGGTCCCGTCCTGCTGGTGGCGACCTGCGCGGCCGCCACCGTGGGTCTGGCCGCGGCAGGCACCGTGTACGGGGTGCTGGCCGCCGGCCTCAAGGTGCGTGAGACACTGCTCCCGCTGCTCCTGCTCCCTGTCGTCGCCCCGGTGCTGCTGAGCGCCACCAGGGCATGGGAGGCGGGCATGGGCATCTCGGTGGACGACGGCTGGCGCTGGGCCCAGCTCCTGGCCGTGTTCGCGGTCGTGTACGTGACATTGGGTGTCCTCGCCTTCGGCGCCCTCCTGGAGGAATCATGAGTGAGCCCGTAGGGCGGAACACTGCGGGCACCGGCGGCCCGGGCACCACCCTGCTCGGCGCCGCCGCGTGGCTCAGCCTGGCGACCACCGTGGTGCTCGGCTGGCGCCTGCCGCCCACCCGCGAGCAGGGCCCCTACGCACGCCTCATCGCCATCCACCCGCCTCTGGCGTGGGCCGCCTACCTGGCCTTCGGCGTCTGTGCCGTCGCCTCCGCCCTGTGGCTGTGGAAGCGGACCCGTGCGCCCAGGTGGGACCGCCTGGCCGCCTCCTCGGCCGAGATCGGCGTGGTGTTCTGCGCCCTCACCCTCGTCACCGGGTCCATCTGGGGCCGCCCCACCTGGGGCGTGTGGTGGACCTGGGACGCCCGCCTCACCAGCACCGCCCTCCTCCTCGCCCTCTTCCTCGGGTACCTGGCGCTGCGCCGGGTCGCCTACGACCCCGAGGCCCGGGCCCGCCGCTCGGCCGTGGCCGCCCTCATCGCGGTGGCCGACGTGCCCATCGTCCACTTCTCGGTGGACTGGTGGCGCACCCTCCACCAGGGCCGCTCGCTGGCCCAGATCTCGCCCCAGTCCGACCTCGACGGTTCCTATGTCTCGGTGATGCTGCTCGGGTTCTGCGCCATGACCCTGGTGTACGCCTGGCTGGTGGTGCACCGGTGCCGGGTGGAGGCGATGGAGGAGGCTCTGGAGTCCGAGGGGCTCGACATCGCCCTCGAGGAGCGCCGGGCCGAGGCCGACGTCGTGCGGGCGGGCGTATGACCGGCCCGGGAGGTCGGTCCAATGAGCAACTCAGTGGTGCGCCAGCCCGAAGGGATGGTGCACCAGTGACGGGCATCCTCGGACGATCGGCGGCCCGGTGAACGACGGGTACGTCCTGGCCGGATACGCCATCACCGTGGGCTCCCTCGCGCTCTACGCCGCCCGCGTGCTGCGGCGCGGGCGGGTCCTGGCCCGCTCGCTGCCCGGCGACGTGCCGCTGGCCGGCGCCACCCCGACAAGCACCGCCCGGCCGGCCACGTCGCCCGACCCCGCCCTGGCCGGCGAGGAGTGACGACCACCGCCACGGCCCGGCCCCGCACACCGATGGGCCGGCGCCGCAAGCTGGTGGCCGGGCTGGTGATCGCCGCCGCCCTCGGCTTCTTGCTGTTGCGGGCCGTGGGCGACGCCACCGTGTATTTCAAGACGGCCGACGAGGCGGTGGCTGAGCGGGCGGAACTGGGCAGCCACCGGTTCCGCATCGAGGGCCTGGTGGTGCCGGGCAGCGTGCGCGACGGCGACAGCGAGGTCGACTTCACCATCCGCGGCCAGCAGGGCGCCATCGTGAACGTGGTGCACAAGGGCGATGTGCCCGAGCTGTTCCAGCCGGACATCCCGGTGGTGATGGAAGGCCGGTTCGTGGGCCAGAACTTCGAGAGCGACCGCATCCTGGTGAAGCACACCAACGAGTACAAGGCCGAGAACCCGGACCGGGTCGAGGAGTACCCGGGGGCCTGATGAACGCCCTCGCCGGCCAGAGCGCCGTCCTCTTCGGGTTCCTCGCCGCCGTGTTTGGCGTGGGCACCACCGCCGCCGGCCTGGTGCGCAAGCGGCCCGACCTGCTGCGCCGGGGCCTGGCCCATGTGTGGGTGGTGCTGGGCGCCGCCGTGGTCGCGGTGGTGGTCATGGAGCGGGCCCTCATCGGGAACGACTTCTCGCTGGAGTACGTGGCCGACAACCACAGCCGGGCCACGCCGCTGCTGTACACGGTGGCCTCGCTGTGGGGCGCCCTCGAAGGCTCGATCCTGCTGTGGTCCCTGATCCTGGCCGGCTACCTGGCGCTCATGGCCCGCCGCTTCCGCAACCGGGCCGACGACCCCCTCGTGGGCTGGGCCACCGTCACGGGCCTGGCCGTGGCCGTGTTCTTCTTCGGCCTCATGCTTGGACCGGCCAACCCGTTCCGGGAGGTGGTGGGCAAGATCGCGGCCGACGGCGCCGGCCCCAACCCGCTGCTCCAGAACCACCCGCTGATGGCGTTCCACCCCCCTGTGCTGTACCTCGGCTACGTGGGGTTCACCATCCCCTTCGCCTTCGCCATCGCCGCCCTGGCCACCGGCCGTCTGGGCGAGGGCTGGCTCATCGAGACCCGCCGGTGGACGCTGTTCGCCTGGGCCTTCCTCACCGCCGGGATCATCCTCGGCGCCTGGTGGTCCTACGAGGTGCTCGGCTGGGGCGGGTACTGGGCGTGGGACCCGGTGGAGAACGCCTCGTTCCTGCCCTGGCTCACCGGCACCGCCTACCTCCATTCGGTGATGGTGCAGGAGCGGCGGGGGATGCTGCGCGTCTGGAACCTGTCGCTGCTCATCGCCACGTTCAGCCTCACCATCCTTGGCACCTTCCTCACCCGCTCGGGCGTCCTCGACTCGGTCCACGCCTTCACCGAATCGCCCATCGGTCCCGCCATCCTCGGGTTCTTTGCCGTGGTGGTGGCGGCCGGTGTGGGCCTCATCGCCTGGCGGGGCGACCGCCTGCGCTCGCCCGGCGCCATCGACTCGCCGCTGTCGCGCGAGGGCGCCTTCCTGGCCAACAACCTCCTGTTCGGCGCCTTCGCCTTCGTGGTGCTGCTGGGCACGATCTTCCCGCTGCTGGCCGAGGCCCTCAACGGCGAGCGCATCACCGTCGGTCGCCCGTACTTCGACCGCATGGTCACGCCGGTCGCCCTCACCCTTTTGTTCCTCATGGCCGTGGCTCCGGCGCTGCCGTGGCGCAAGGCGTCAGGGGAGCTGCTGCGCAAACGCCTGCAGTGGCCGGCGTGGACGGCCGCCATCGTGCTCGTGGCCTGCGTGGCCTCGGGGCTGCGGGGGGTCGGTGCGCTGCTCGCCTTCGGCCTCGGCGCCTTCGCTGCGGCGGCCGCCGCTCGCCAGCTGGTGCTGTCGGCCCGCCGCAACGGCGTGCGGGGCCTGCTCGGGCGGGCCAACGGCGGCATGATCGTCCACATCGGCGTGGTGGTTGTGGCGGTGGCCTTCGTCGCCAGCTCGTCGTACGGCCACCGGGCCGAGTTCCGCCTCACGCCGGGCGAGTCGGCCACCCTCGCCGGCCACTCGGTGACCTACCTGGGCACCCGCACCGTGCAGTACCCGAGCAAGAAGCGGGTGATCGCCGACGTGAAGGTCGACGGCGGCAAGGTCTACCGACCGGCGCTCAACCTGTTCCCGAACGCCACCCAGGCCATCGGCACGCCCTCGGTGCGCACCACGCCGGCCGGCGACGTCTACCTCACCCTCATCGCCGCCCCCCGCACCCCGGAGGCGCCGGTGGTGCTGGCCGTCATCGTCCAGCCGCTGGTGATGTGGCTGTGGCTGGGCGGCGCCCTCATGGTGATCGGCACCTTCATGGCCGTGGTGCCGGGCCGCCGGCGCCGGCCCACCGAGCCCGCCTCGGCGCCGGCCGGGGAGGACCGCCATGCGCCGCCCGCCCCCGACCTTCCCGGGCGCGCGCCGGTGCGGGTGCCCGAGCCCGTGCGTGACCCTGTGGGTGCGGCCCGGCCGGCGGAGGCGTCGGGCGCATGACCCGGACCGCTCTTCGCCGGCCGCGCCGGCGTTCTGTGCACGGCTGGCTCCCTCGCAGGTCGTTTCCCATGCACACAAGGACGCCGGAGGTGTCTCCGTGAGCTCCACCGTCGTTCCCGAGGTCCGGGCGGCGCCGCCCGTCGCCGGGCCGCAGCGTGACCGTCACACCGCCCGGTGGGTCGCCGTCGGCGTCGGGGCCGTGGTGCTGGCGCTGATCGTCCTGCTGGCCACCCGGCCGCCGGCCGCCGACGTGATCGCGCCCAGCCCGATCGTCGGCCAGGCGGCCCCCGAGATCGAGGGACCCGGGCTCGACGGCGCCACCGTCCGCCTGTCGGACCTGCGGGGACGCTGGGTGCTGGTGAACTTCTTCGCCACCTGGTGCGTGCCCTGCCAGAAGGAGCACCCCGAGCTGGTCCGTTTCTCGCAGCGCCACCCGGCCGACGAGGTGCAGGTGCTCGCCGTCATCTACGACGACCAACCCGCCGACGTGGCCGAGTTCTTCGAGAAGCTGGGCGGCGACTGGCCGGTGGTCGACGACACGGGCGCCAAGGTGGACTTCGGCGTACGCGGCATCCCCGAGTCCTTCCTCGTCGACCCCGACGGCGTGGTGCGCACCCGCCTGATCGGCGGCGTCACCGCCGCCGGCCTCGACGGGCTCCTGCGCCGAGCCGAGGGCCGATGACGCCGTCCTGGTGGACGGAACGTGGCGGGTCGCGCACCGGTTCGTCCACCAGATGCGGGAGCGGGCGGCCATGAGCGCCCCGGGTGGGTCGCCGCTGCGGCGGTGGCTGGGGTACCTGCTGCTGGTGCCTGTGGTTGGCGTCGCACTTCTCGTCGGGGCCGGTGGCGACGACGCCGGCCCGCCCACGGCGGCCCGCCGGGCGGCGAGCATCGCCGGCCAGGTCCGCTGCCCCACGTGCGACGGGCTGTCGGCGGCCGAGTCGGAGTCGTCGGCGTCGGTGGCGATCCGCCAGGAGATCCGCCGCCGGGTCGACGACGGCGAGACGGACCAGCAGGTGCTGGCCTTCCTGGTCGGCCGCTACGGCCGGGACATCCTTCTCACGCCCGAGGGGTCCGGCGTGGCCGCCCTCGTGTGGGCCCTGCCCGTGGCCGGATTCGTGCTCGGCGCCGGCGCCCTGATCCTCACCATGCGCCGCCGGCGGTCTGAACCGCTGCGCTCGGCGACACCGGAGGACCGCCGCCTCGTGGAACAGGCCCTGGGCCGGTGAAGGAGTCTCTGGAAGACGACCGCGAGTACCTGCTGCGGTCGCTGGACGACCTCGAGCGCGAGCACGACGCCGGCGACCTCGACGACGCCGACTACAAGGCGCTGAAGGAGGACTACACGGCCCGGGCCGCCCAGGTGCTGCGCGCCCTCGGGCGACGGGACGATCCTGGCGTCGGCGACCCGGGCCCGGTCACCGGCGGCGATGAGCTCGCCGCCCGCGCCCCGGACGGAACCGCCGGCGACGGTGCCCCAGGCCTGGGCCGGCCCGCCCGTGTGGCGGCGGGCGGGGTGACGGTGGCCGGGGCGACGGCGCCGCGCCCGCGGTGGCGGCCCGTGCTGGTGGGCGCCGCCCTCCTCGCCTTCGCGGCGGGCACCGGGGCGTTGGTGGCCAGATCGGCGGGGGAGCGCACGCCGGGTGCGCCGGCCAGCGGGTCGATCGCCGCCACCGGTCCCTCGGGCGGGATCGCCGACCAGCTGGCCGAGGCCCGGGAGCACATCGACGCCGGCAGGACGCTCGACGCCATCAAGGTCTTCGACAGGATCATCGAGAAGGACCCCGAGCAGCCCGAGGCGCTCGCCTACCGGGGCTGGCTGCTGCGCCTGGCCGGCCGGAGCGCGGGCAACACGGCCCTGATCGACAAGGGCATGGAGTACATCGAGCGGGCGGTGGCGGCCGACCCCACCTATCCCGACGCCCACTTCTTCAGGGCCTTCGTCCTGTACCAGGACCGCAAGGACCCGGCTGCCGCCGTTCCCGAGCTGCGCGCCTTCCTGGCCGGCAACCCGCCCGCGGGCATGGTGGCAGTCGTGGAGGACCTCCTCAGCCGGGCGCTGGCGGAGTCGGAGGGCGCGACCCCCGGCCCGCCCGCCGCCGGCCCGGCGCCGTCGACCACGCCGGCCCCCACCGCCACCGCCCCCGCGGGCTGACGCCCACCGCCGCGTTCTTCGTGAACTGGACCCCCACCAGGGGAGCCAGACGAGAAGAGAACGGCCGCGGCCCGTGACATCGAGGTCGTCGTCGAGCGCTAGGCGGCGGTGTCGCCCGGCGCCGCACCGGCGCCGGCGGTGGCCTTGTGCTTGTCCCGCTCGCGGAGACGGCGCCGCTTCCTGGAGGACGCGGAGCCGTGGGCAGCCGGCCCTGCGGCCCGCTGGAGCGGCAGGGGGATGGGCGCCGTCCGATTGGGCGCCTTGCCCTTGCCCCGGCGACCGGCTCGGGGCGCCCTGGTCCGGCGACTGCGTTTCTCGGCTGCGTGACGGCCGATCGCCATGACGGACGAGGGCCGTCGGCTCGGCGCCAGGACCGGCACCAGCACGACGACCATCACGATGAGGAGGAAGGCGAGCCCGAGGAGCGGCGTGCGGGCCAGCGGGGCGTTGGCCGCGATGAGCCCGCCGCTGGCGATGTGGCTGGCCAGGACGACCGAGGCGGGAACGGCGGCGGTGGCCGACACGGGCGGGGCCGTCACCGGCTGCTTGGCCTGGTAGCCGGCGACGATGGCCGGCAGCTGGTCCATCGCCTCCTGGAGCCAGAGGTCGAGGAGGGGCTTGGGGTCGATGGGCGCAAGCACCGTGCCGGGCCGCACCGGCGCCGAGACGGCCTTGGTGACCGCCTTCTTGCCCTTGCCCACGGTGACGATTTTGACGGCCGGATGGACCTCGAAGTGCAGGTGCGGCGAGCTGCCGGCGGCGTTGCCGCTGCTGCCCACGAAGCCCACGATGTCGCCCGTGACGACCTGCTGGCCCTCCTTCAGGCCCTCGGCCCGGCGTTCGAGGTGGGTCAGGTAGAAGTAGGTGCCGTCGGACTGGGTGACGTAGACCGAGATCCCGCCCAGGCCGCCGTCGCTGAAGCGCACGGTGCCGGTGGCGGGGGAGCGCAGGGGGGTGCCGCGGTCGGCGAACAGGTCGGTGCCCTCGTGGAGGCGCCAGCCGGGGCCGAAGCGGGGGAACCACCAGTCGTTGATGAAGCGGGTGCGGCCGGCGATGGGGAAGCGGCCCATGCCCACGCGCATGGCCTCCTCCGGCGGCACGCCGAGGTCGGTGAGGGCCTTCAGGGCGTCCATCAGTTCATCGCTCGAACGGGGGCCGGAGCGGCGCACCGAGTTCATCTTGGCGGCCAGGTCGGCCGGGAACGGCCCGGCGTCGGCCGGCACCGACTCGCCCTCACCGCCGGCGTTGCCGGGCACGGTGGTCCTGGGGGCGGCCACCGTCGTGGTGGGCTTCGGCACGGTGGTGGGAGCCGGCGTGGCGGGCGTCTTCAGGAGGGTCCCGACCAGGCTCTCGGTGGTGGGGCTGGTGGCCGGCGCGGTGGTGGGCGGCGGAGCGGCCGTGGTGGTCGTGGTGAGCAGGGGGGGGAGGGTGATCTGCGCCTGCGCGCTCCCACTGCCACCGCCCACCGAGAAGGTGACTGCGGTGGCCGACAGGATGATCACCGCCCCGAGGCGCGCCACCGACCGGTAAGGGTTCCGCCAGATGAGGGCGAATAGTAACCAGACCGTAACGCCAGCGCCAGTCACCCACCGTGATCGGGCCGACCCGGCGGGCGCGCAAGTTTCGGCCTCTTCGGTCTCCTACCCGAACCGGTGGATGCGAAAACGGCCACCCGGCGCATTGGTGAACACCAACCGGCCCTGGTCGCGCAGCTCGTCGAGCAGCACCTCCACGACCAGCCTGGGCTCGCCCAGGACGCCGGCCAGGTCGACGGTCCACCCCGGCGATTCGGACGCTGCTTCCGCGCGGAGCGTGTCGAGAAGGCGGCGTCGGACGGCATCGAGGTCACCACGCGTGGTGGTCAGAACGTGGCGGAAGCCGTCCTCGGTGAGGCGCAGGAGGGTGATCAGGGAGGACGCGAAGGTGTGGACGTTCACCATCCGCTCACCAGCAAGGGCCAGCACGGCGGCGAGGAAGCGGTCGTGGCCCACGCCCTCGGCCGCCGCCGCCTCCTCCAGCGCCCGGGGGTCGAGCAGGCGGTGCCCCCTGGCCACCGCCTGCTCGCCGGCCAGCCGGTGGACGAGCGCCGCCGCCTCGTCCGGGTCAGGCACGGGCCGGCGCGGCGGGACGGACGCGGAGGCGGGCTGCGAAGAGGCAGCAGGTGGGTTCCGCCGCTCCGCAGCCCGATGGATCGTCTCCCTGGCGGTGGCACGGCTCACGGGCCATGCCGCCGGGCGCCGGGGCATCGACCCCTCCTGGTACCGATCCAACCATCTGCCCGAATGGTGTGCAATAAGTGCAGTTTGTCACCTAGTCCCCCAGTGCCCGGAGGCGGTCGACCACGAGCCGGAAGGCGGCCACGAAGGCGTCGATGTCGGCCTCCGTCGTGCTCCAGCCGACAGAGAGTCGCAAGGAACGCCCGGCGTCGATGCCCATGGCCTCCAGCACGGGCGATGGCTCGAGCACCTCGGACGAGCAGGCCGAGCCGGAGTGGGCAGCCACCCCCGCCTGGTCGAGACCCAGGAGGACCCCTTCCGCCTCCACGCCGGCCACCCCCACGCAGGCGATGTGTGGCAGCCGGGCGACCGGGTCGCCGTAGGCCACCACGCCGGGCACGGCCAGGGCGGCGGCCACGATGCGGTCGGTGTGGGACCGGGCGGCGGCCGCCTCGGCGGCCACGTCGAGGGCCGAGCAGGCGGCCCCGAAGCCGACGATGGCGGGGACGTCCTCCATGCCCGCCCGCCGGGCCCGCTCCTGGTCGCCGCCCACCAGCAGGGGCGGGATGCGCAGGCCGCGTCGCACCAGAAGGGCGCCAGTGCCCTTGGGCCCGCCCAGCTTGTGGGCGCTGACCGACAGGAGGTCGGCGCCCAGGGCGGCGAAGTCGACCTCGACCCGCCCGGCGGCGGCGGCCGCGTCGACGTGCACGGGAACGCCCCGCTCCCGGCAGGCGGCCACCACCTCGGTTACCGGCTGCAGCGTGCCCACCTCGTGGTTGCCCACCTGGCAGTGCACGAGGGCGGTGCCGGGGACGACCAGGTCGAAAAGCGCATCGACGTCGACCCGTCCGAGCTCGTCCACCGGCGCCACCACCATGCGGCCGGAGCGGGCCGACGCATCGCGCACGGCCGAGTGCTCGACGCCGGGCACGACCACGGCGCCATCGGGACGCAGCCGGGTGGCGCCCCAGGTGGCGGCGTTGATCGCCTCGGTGGCTCCGCTGGTGAACACCACCTCCCGGGGGCGGGCGCCGAGCAGTCCGGCCACCCGCTCCCGGGCGTCCTCCACCGCGGCGCGGGCCATGCGGCCCTCGGTGTGGACCCGCGCGGGGTCGGCCGCGGCGGGGCCGGACAGCCACGCCAGCATGGCCTCCACCGCCTCGGGGCGGGCGGGCGACGTGGACGCGTGGTCGAGGTAGGAGCGCGCCACCCGCTCAGGGCGAAATCAGACGGCGGTGACGCAGGTGGCGTCGCCCTGGGCGCGCGATGCGGTGGTGGCCGGGGCAGTGTCGCCGTAGAGGCCGCCCAGCATTCCCTTGACGATGCCCCGGTCGACGGCGCAGATCACGGGGTGCTGGGTGGCGGTGGCGCCGAACGGGCACTGCTCGGCCACGATGGCGATCGAAGAGCCCCGGGCCTCGGCGTGGGCGGCGAAGCCATGGGCGGTGAGGGCTTCGGCGACGGCGTGGAGCGCAGCCTGGAAGGAGCGGTGGCCCTCGCCCGGCGACATCTGCCTCGCCAGGTTGCGCCCGTACTCCTCGCCGACCTCCTCGGCCATGGCCGCCGCCTCCCGCTCGGGGAGCAGGGCAAGGGTGCGGCCGAGGAGGGTGATGAGCAGGTCGTCGCGTCGGGACGGGAACTCGAGCACCTTCTCGCTGGCCTTGTAGCGCTTCGATGGGCGGCCGGCGCCTGCGCTCCCGGCCCGCTCCACGTGCACGTTGAGGTAGCCGCCGGCGGCCAGCTTGTCGAGGTGGTGGCGGGCCACGTTGGCGTGCAACTCGAAGCGCTCGGCCACCTCGGCGGCCGTGACGCCGATGGCGTTCTCCCGGGCGTACAGGAAGATGTCGCGGCGGGTGGGATCGCCGAAGGCGGACGTGACGGCCGCCACCGCAGCCGAGAACTCCGCGTCGTCCATCGGAGGCCGGCCTGTCCCGGTCGTGGCAGGAGCGTCCACGAAGCTAGTCTACCTGGGCACGTCGCTGACCCCTTCTGCGGCCGCTCGCAGACCTCCGCCGAGCGCCCGGGGCACGCTGCGCCATCCGAGGAGGCCACCCACATGCCCGTCACCGAGGCCCAGGTCATCGAGGCTCTCCGGCCCGTCCAGGACCCCGAGCTGTACCGCAGCATCGTCGACCTGGGCATGGTGAAGGGGATCAACATCGACGGCGGCGCCGTGGGCGTCCTCATCGCACTCACCGTGCCCGGCTGCCCGCTCAAGGCGGAGATCACCACCCGCGTCACCGAGGCAGTGGGGCCGCTCGACGGGGTGGACTCGGTGAGCGTCGACATGACGGTGATGACCGACGAGGAGCGGGCCGCCGTCCGCCTGCAGATGGGCGGGGGCGCCGGCCAGGCCGGCGCCCCCGGCACGGCCGCCAACCCCGCCGGCGGCCAGCGCCTCGGGCACGAGGAGGGCCGGGTCAACCAGTTCATGCGGGAGGGCTCCCGCACCCGTGTGCTCGGGATCTCGTCAGGCAAGGGCGGGGTGGGCAAGTCGTCGGTCACGGTGAACACGGCCATCGCCCTGGCCGGGATGGGCTACAGGACGGCCGTCCTCGACGCCGACGTCTACGGGTTCTCGGTCCCCAAGATGCTGGGCATCACCGACGATCCCGTGGTGATCGACGACATGATCGTGCCTCCCGTCGCTTTCGGCGTGAAGGTGATCTCCATCGGGTTCTTCGTGGAGGAGAACCAGCCCGTCATGTGGCGCGGCCCCATGCTCCACAAGGCGCTCGAGCAGTTCCTGGTGGACGTGCTGTGGGGCGACGTCGACTTCCTCCTCGTCGACATGCCCCCCGGCACCGGCGACGTGGCCCTGTCGATGGCGCAGTACCTGTCCCGGGCGGAGATGTTCGTGGTCACGACGCCCCAGGCGGCGGCACAGCGGGTGGCCCAGCGCACCGCCTACATGGCCAGGAAGGTCCACCTGCCGCTGCGGGGCGTCATCGAGAACATGTCGTGGTTCACCGGCGACGACGGCAGGCGCTACGAGATCTTCGGGTCCGGCGGGGGAGCGGCGCTGGCCGCCGATCTCGGCGTGCCCCTCCTCGGCCAGGTGCCCCTCGTGCCGGCGCTGCGCGAGGGGGGCGACGAGGGCACGCCCATCACCGTCTCCGATCCGGCCAGCGAGGCGGCCAAGGCGTTCACCGGGCTGGCCGGCGCCATCGTGGCCATGGGCCCCGCCCGGGTGTACAACCCCGAGCTCAAGATCAGCTGAGCTGAGTCCGGCACACGTAGGGTCATGCCGGCTCCCGACGCACTGCATCCTCGACCCCGGGTAGAGAGCCACCGGATTCCGGTGGCTCTCTACCCGAAAGCGGCGGATCGCCCCGCCGGGGAGGTGCCCGCAACCGACGAGGTGCAGACGCCGGCCATCGGCGTCGACCCCGGCGTGGGGGTCGAACGGATCCACCTGGACGCCACCTCGTGGGTCGACGTGGCCCGTGGCTGGGTGCACGGTGCCGACGGGCTGTTCGACGCCCTCCTCGACGGCGTGGAGTGGCGGTCCAGCCGGTTGTTCCGGTACGACCACTGGGTCGAGGAGCGGCGGCTCGGGTCGTTCTGGGCCCGCGGCAGGCCACTGCCCCACCCGGTGCTGGCGCCGGTCACCCAGGCCCTCCAGCACCGCTACAAAGTGCCGTTCGACGGCTTCGGCCTGCTCCAGTACCGCGACGGCCGCGACGGCCAGGCGTTCCACCGCGACACCGATATGCGGTGGCTCGACGACACCGTGATCGCGGTGGTGAGCCTGGGGGCGCAACGGCCGTGGCAGCTGCGGCCCCGGGCCAACCGGCGCCACGCCGACGAGGCCGGCAAGGGCGCCACCCACGACCTGGCCCCGGGACCGGGCGACCTGATCGTGATGGGCGGGCGCTGCCAGGCCGACTGGGAGCACTCGGTGCCCTACCTGGTTCCGGGCCGCGGTGTGGGCACCCGGATCTCGCTCCAGTGGCGCCACGCCCGCCGGGTCGGGCGGCCCTTCGCCGGTGCCTCCTACCGGGCGCCGCTGCACTACGACGCGAACCCCTGACACCTGGACGGGTGACCGGCTCCGTACGCTCGTTGTGATGGCAGACGACACCACCAGCGGCGGCACACCCGTCGGCCGGCGCGTCGTGCTCGGCATGCTGGGCCTCGGTGCGGCGGGCGTCGTGTGGGGCTCGAAGGTGGCGGACGCCCTCAACCGGGTGCTGGCGCCGGTGCAGGCCATGGACGGCACCGGCCTCACGTCGCTCATCCCGGCCGCCGGCCGGTTCCGCATCTACTCCGTCGTCGGATTCCTGCCCAGGCGCAGCGCGGCCGAGTACCGGCTCAAGGTCACCGGCCTGGTGGAGCGCCCGCTCGAGCTCACCCTGGCCGACCTCAAGGCCATGAACCCGGTCCGGCTCGTGCGCGACTTCCAGTGCGTCACCGGCTGGCGCGTCCCCGAGGTGCCATGGAAGGGGGCCCTCCTCGCCGACGTGCTCGACGCGGCGGGCGTGAAGCCGGAGGGCCGAGCCCTGTCGTTCAAAAGCTTCGACGGCTCGTACACCGAGAGCCTTACCCTCGACCAGGCTCGCCGGCCGGACGTGCTGGTGGCCTACGAGCTGGAGGACAAGCCGGTGACCGACGCCCACGGCGGGCCCGTGCGGCTCTACGTGGCGCCCATGTACGGCTACAAGTCCTGCAAGTGGCTGGAGGAGATCGAAGTCACCGCCGACGTGGTGGAGGGCTACTGGGAGGAACGGGGCTACGACACCGACGCCTGGATCGGGCGTTCCAATGGCCGCCGCGACGACCCCGTCGGCTAGGCCGGCGCCCGGCGGCCGGCGGGATTTTCTGAAGCCCTGGCGCCGCTGAGCGGTGACGAAGCTTCAAAGAACGCCCGGGCCACCGGCCGGCGAGCCGCGGCCCGACCACGACCGCACCGGCGTCAACCGACTGATCCGGTTCGCCCCGGTGGAGCGGGTGCTGCACTGGGCCAACGCCACGCTGTTCCTGATCCTGATCGCCACCGCCGCCGTGCTCTACCTGGCGCCGCTGTCCGCCCTCGTCGGGCGCCGCCCCCTCGTGCGCGACATCCACGTCATCGCCGGCGTGCTGCTCCCGCTGCCGTGGCTCGTGGCCCGCTACGGGCCGTGGTCGGCGCCGCTACGGGCCGACGTCCGCCGGATGGCCCGTTTCGACGCACTTGACCGTCGCTGGATCAGGTCGGTCGGACGCGACCCGTTCGCCACGCTGGGCAAGTTCCACCCGCTCCAGAAGCTCAATGCCGCGTTCACCGCAGGGTCCATCCCGGTGATGCTCGGCACCGGCGCGGTGATGCGCTGGTTCGGATGGTTCCCCCTCGACTGGCGCACCGGCGCCACGTTCGTGCACGACTGGGTGAGCCTGGCGATCTTCGTCGTCGTGGCCGTCCACATCGCCAAGGCCGTGTCCGACCGGGAGGCGATGCGGGGCATGTGGGGTGGCCGGGTGAGTGCCCGGTGGGCCCGCCGCCACCACCCCCGCTGGGCCGACGAGACGGTCACGCACGACGAGGTCCGCCAAGGCCGGTAACAAGGCGACGACCACGCCGCCGGTGGGCTGGCCACCCGTGGGGGAGCCGGTCATTGCCACGCAGAGTGACTCAAGTCGGTTCGTTACGGCGCCGAAACGACAAAAGTACATCCCACGAAACGGCAAGCCCGGGGAAACCCGGTGCACGCAAAGCCACGGGCCTGACGGAGCACATCGCTCCAAGGCGGCCGGGCTACCGAACGGGGGCAGGTTGCCTCCCCAGTGGGCGCGCGGCGGTGACGCCGTGAGGAGCCAATCGACATGCGCCTGTTCAAGCGGTTTCTCCCTGCCGTCCTGGTGGCCGTCACCCTGGTCGCATCGGCCTCCCTGGAGCCGGCATCAGCAGCTGGCACCGGCGTCGAGGAGCTGGCCTTCGTGGCCAAGCTGAACGAGCTGCGGTCGTCGCGCGGACTGGCCCCGCTGGCGACCAAGGGCGGCCTGTTCGACGTGGCCCGTTCGTGGGCCGGGCGCATGGAGAGTGTGTCCGGGATCTCGCACAACCCGTCGCTCGCCGCCCAGGGCCCCGCCGGCTGGAAGCGGCTCGGCGAGAACGTGGGGATGGGCTACGACCTCCAGGGCCTCCACGACGCCTTCGTGGCCAGCCCGCTGCACTTCCGCAACATGGTCGACCCGGCCTTCGACTCCGTGGGCGTCGGCGTGGTCCACGCGCCGGACGGCGAGATCTTCGTGACCGTCAACTTCATGACCTCGGGCGTCGCCGCCCCGGTGAAGGCCAAGCCCCGCCGGGTGTGCGCCCGCAACAGCCGGGGCAGGACGGTCTGTCGCACCGTCCGCTGACCGGCTCTCACACCCCCCGGGTCAGCCGAGGGCGATGAGGACGATGGCGCCGCCGGCCCCGACCAGGCCCACCAGCTGGGTGGGGCTGAGGCGCTCTCGCAGCAGCACGCGGGCCAGCAGGACGGTGGCGGCGGGGTACAGCGAGGCCAGGAGCGCCACGATCGACAGCAGGCCCCGGCGGGTGGCCAGCAGGTAGGACACGTTGGCGGCGACGTCGAGGGCGCCGATCACCACCACGTCCCTCCCGGCGCCGGCCGGCACCGGGGACTGTCCGGTGAGCAGCACCACGCTTCCGAGGGCGAGAACCGACGCGCCCCGCGACCCGAGCAGCGGCCACAGGCCGGCGTCGTGGCCGGCGTGGCCGAGGAGGACGAAGTAGGCGCCGAAGCCCGCCCCCGACGCCAGGCCGGTGAGCAGGCCGGCCCGCCTGCCGGGGGTGCGGCCGCCGTCCGCCATCCCGTCGGCCGCCCCGTCGGCCGCCCGGCCCTCGCCGTCGCCCGGGAAGAGGCACAGCAGTGCCACCGCGCTGAGCGCCAGTACCACGCCGGCCAGGGCGGTCGTCGCCGGCCGGTCGCCGGCGACCAGGCCGAAGAGCACGGGGATGCTCGCGCCGCCCACGGCCGTCACCGGCGCCACCACGCTCATCTGGCCCACGGCCAGGCCGTGGAACAGGAGGGCCACGCCCACCGCCGCGCCGAGCCCCGCCCCGGCGCCCCAGCCCAGGTCGGCGAGGCGCAGCGGCGCCGGCGCCAGCGGCGCCAGCACCACGAGCACGGCCAGGCCCACCGCCTGGGAGGCGAAGGCAACCGACACGGGTGAGGCACGCCGGCCGGTCACCCCTCCCACGTAGTCCGCCGCGCCCCAGGCGACGGCCGCCGTGAGGGCCAGCGCCATGGCCGCCGACACGAGGTGGTACAGGCCTAGCGGGCGCCGCCCGCCAGCTTCGACACGGTGCGTTGGTCGACGGCGGAGGGCGCGTGGCCGATGACGTCGAGGTCGAGCGTCATGCCGCGCGAGGCGGCCACGAGGTGCTCGGTGGGGTCGGCGGCATTGGTGGTGAGCAGCTTCTCCTGCGCACAGCCGTTCATCCAGTCGAGCTCGCGGTAGCGGCTGTCGTCGAGGGCCCGTTCCAGGGTGGCCGTCTCCAGGAGGCGGCCGGGCGAGAACCGGCCCCACGACGGCGCCAGGCGGCCGTCGAACACGCGGTAGACGTCGCCGTCGAGCAGCGATACGACGTAGGCGGCGAGCTCGCCGCCCAGGCGCAGGGTGGCGATCTCGACCTCGTTTCGGAGGGCGTGGTCGAGGATCACCCGGCGCCAGAAGCGCAGCCCGGGGCTCGACTCGAGGTCGCTCACCCGCTGGGCGTGGCGCTCCCGTGCCAGATGGGTGTGCTCGACCTCGTCGAGCAGCACCCCCACCTCGTCGTGCGTGCCCACGAAGCCGACGGTGATGTCCATGCCGTCGTCGGCCACCCGGTTGCGGGCCTTTCGGAGCTGCTTGCGGAGGCTCTTTCCGAGGAGGTCGCCGGCGCCGCTCACGGGCCCGAGATCGACCTTCGGGATCGCCAGGCCGGGAACGGTGCGGGCGCCCGCCAGCCGCCCGACCACCGACGCCGCCACGCGGTCCCCCGACGGGAGCTGGCCCACCCGCAGGGACCACGGCCGCGACCACCCCGACAGGCGGGCGGCGAGCGCGGCGCCGAGGGCGTCGGCCGCAGCCGGTGTGCGGGCCGGAAGGGCGCCCCGGTCGAGCTGGCGGCGCCCCAGTGGGACGATCTCGTCGGAGCCCTCCCGGCGGCGGGTGTACAGGAGGGCCACGGCGTCGAGACGCCCGGTGCGCCCCTCCCGCACCGCCACCGCCCACTGGCCCGCCGGCGCGTAGGCCCCCACCCAGGCGCGCAGCCAGGGCCCGCGGGCGGTGACCGGCGTGTGCGCGGCCAGGTGCAGGTCGCCGAGGTCCGGACCGAGCTCATCGAGCAAGGTCGCGCCGGACAGGTGCTGGATGCAGACCGTGGTGGATTCCCGGGCTCCGATGCCCTCGGCGTGGCCGTAGACCTCCACCGCCGATGAGAAGCTGTCCAAACCGGCGGCGCCTTCCGTGACGGAATCTCTGGGAATAGAGCAGTATGTCAGCTTCGCCAGGCTACCCCGCACCGGGCAGCGGGGGCCTTCTCGTGGACGGGGTGTGGAGCAGGGCGGCGGCGGCCGTCCGGGCCGGGAGCGGGCGGGCGAAGAAGTACCCCTGGCCGAGCGAGCAGCGCAGCTCCCGGAGCCGCTCCACCTGGTCCTCGTGCTCGATGCCTTCGGCGACCGTCTCCAAGCCGAGGCCGCGGGCCAGCTCGATCACCGTGCCCACCAGCATGCTGTCCTCCGAGTTGCATCCGACGCCGTCCACGAACGCCTTGTCGATCTTCAACACGTCGATCGGGAGCTGGCGGAGCACGGCCAGCGACGAGTAGCCGGTGCCGAAGTCGTCGATCGCCACCCGCACCCCGAGGCGGCGGAGCCGGGCCAGGAGCGCCACCGTGCGGTCGACGTCGTGCATCACCACGCTCTCGGTGATCTCCAGGGTGATGGCGCCCGGCGCCACGCCGGTATGACGCAGGATCTCGCTCACCTCGTCCTCCAGCCCGGGCTGGGCCAGCTGCTTCTGGGACAGGTTCACGCTCATGGTGGTGCCCAGCTGTGTGTGCCACGAGCGGGCCTGGCGGCAGGCGTGCTCGAGCACCCACCGCCCGAGGGGGAGGATGAGGTTGGTCTCCTCCGCCAACGGGATGAACTCGGCCGGCCCGAGGAGGCCCCGCACGGGGTGCTGCCAGCGCACGAGCGCCTCGAAACCCACCACCCGGCGGGTGTCGAGGGTGACGATGGGCTGGTAATGGAGGACGAAATCGCCGTTCTCCACCGCCCGCTGGAGGTCGGCCATCACGTCGAGGCGGCGCATGGCGGCGTCGTGCATGTGGGGCTCGAAGACCTCGTAGCTTCCCTTGTTGGCGCTCTTGGCCATGTACATGGCGATGTCGGCGTTGCGGAGCAGGGCCTCGGACCCGAGGGTGTCGCCGTCGGCGAAGGCGATCCCGACGCTGGCGTGGACGTCGACCGCCTTGCCCTCGAGGGTGAACGGCTCGCGCAGGGAGTCGAGCAGGCGCTGGGCGGCGACGAAGGCGTCGTCGATCCCCGCCATACCTTCCAGCAGGATGGCGAACTCGTCGCCGCCGAGCCGGGCCGTCGTGTCGGCGGGTCGGAGCGACCCGTCGAGCCGGGAGGCCACGCCCCCGAGCAGCTCGTCGCCCACGGCGTGGCCGAGGCTGTCGTTGACGGTCTTGAAGTCGTCGAGGTCGAGGAACAGCACCGCCACCTCGTGGGCGATGCGCCCCCGGCGCCGGAGGGCGTGCTCGACCCGGTCGACGAACAGGGCACGGTTGGCCAGGCCGGTGAGCGAGTCGTGGAAGGCCTGGTGGGTCAAAGTGCGCTCGAGCTCCTTGCGCACGCTGACGTCGCGCAGGGTCACCACGATGCCGCCCACGTTCGGGTCGCCGAGCAGGTTGTCACCGATGGCCTCCACGTCGACCCACGACCCGTCCGCCCTCCGGGCCCGCAGGGCCACCGGGCCCACTCCCATGGAGGCCTCGTCGAAGAGGGCCAGGGCGAGGGACACGTGGTCGGGATGCACCAGGTCGAGCAGCCGGGTGCCGAGCAGCTCGTCGGTGCCGTAGCCGAGGACCGGGCGGGCCGAGGGCGTGTGGTACCGCACCGTGGAGTCGGCGTCGACCACGGTGATGACGTCGGACGAGTTGTGCACGAGCGAGCGGAACCTGGCCTCGCCCCGGCGCTGGTGCAGGTCGTCGGACAGGACCAGCCGCTCGATGGCCAGGCTCACCTGGGTGCTCAGGGTCTCCACCGCCCGGCACAGGGGTACGGGCAGCGGCCGGTCCGAGCGCAGGACGAAGGCGCCGACCAGCTCGTCGACCACGAGCACGGGCAGGACCTCGGTGTAGGGCGTGCGCCCGTCGCGGCCGGGGCTGGGCTCGTTGAGGATGGCGTCGAGCTGGGCCAGGGAGATGGGCACGTCCGGCTGGCGCTCAGCCGCTGCCAGCACCGTGGCCAGCGACATCGCCGGGCCGTTGCCTGCGCCTTCGCGTTCGGCCAGGCCGGCGGCGGCGAACTTGGCGACCACATCGGCGCTCGACCACATGGCCAGGTGGGCGATGCGCCCGCTGTCGCCGGTGACGTCGCGCACGGCGCCGATGGCGGCGGCGTAGATGCCGGCGCGGTCGGTGGCCCCGGCGAGGGCGGCTGCCGCCGCCCGGAGGGTGCGCTCGCCGGCGGCGGTGGCGGCGAGCGACGAGAGCAGCCGTCCCATCCGGATCAGCACGAGGGCCGAGAGCACCACGGACGCGGCGGCGATGAACTCGAGATCGCCGCTCCGCCCGCGCGACACCTCCACGGTCAGCACGGCGGGCGCCACGAGCACGACCACCCCCAGCACGGCCAGGCGCCGTCGCCCGGAGCGGTCGCCCCGCTCGGGCCCGGGGTCGCCCAGGCTGGCCATCGACGGATGGAGGGCGGCCAGCGCGCTGAAGAGGTAGAAGCCCATCCAGCCGGCGTCGAAGGGGCTGCCGAGGTCGAAGCTGCCGGTGAGCTGGCCGGCCGCGTACCCGATGTCGGCGGCGAGCAGCGACACCACGGCCACGACGAGGAACCAGTAGGCCGGCTGCCGGCTGCCGGTCGTCATCGTCAAACGGGCCGCCACGGCCAAGAGGGCGACGTCGAAAAGGGGGTAGCCCACCGAGATGGCCCGCTCGAGCCACGGCGGCGACGACCCGGCCAGGGAGGGGGCGATCAGGTACACCTGGGTGATCAACGCCATGCCCGTGGCGATCATGCATGCGTCGATCAGGCTGGAGCCGTCACCGCCGGGGTTGCGCCGCCTGATGAGCAGGAGGAGGCCGGCGATGAGGAGCGGGTAGCTGGCCAGGAAGAAGGCGTCCGCGATGGAGGGGAACGGCCGCTCGACATGGCGGACGAGCTTGTAGAAGTAGAAGACGACGTCACCCGCCAGGAAGACGCCGACGCCGGCTGCCAGCACGTACCAGGCCGAGGCGGCGTCCGGCCGGTTGCGCCGGATGCCGGCCGGGATGGCGATCGCGCTCGACACGGCCAAGCCGAGGTACAGGAACCCCCCGACGTCGGTCGACGGGACCGCGAAGTGGGCGACGCCGGCAACCACGCCGGCGAGGGCGAACACCTTCCACGCCAAAGCTCTCGTCGCCCCCAATTCGTCGTGATCTCAGGGGAAAGGGTACTTCTCATCGAAGTCGTCGATTTTGGGGTGCTTCACACGCCACGCGGAAGCTTGTCGGGATCCCACCCCAGCACGTCGACGGCCATGCGCAGGGCGTAACGGTCGGTCATGCCGCTGACGTGGTGGACGGCAGCCACCACCGGGTCGGCCTCGCGGGCGGCGCCCGGTGAGGTGACGGCGCCACCCCCGCCGCCGCCGCTGCCATCGTCGATCGCCGTCGGGTGGTCGGCGTACCAGTGGGTGAGGCTACGGAGGAGCTCGACCACCCGCTCGGCCTGGACGACCGACGCCGGCCGCAGGTAGATGCGTTCGAAGTTGAAGGCCCTGAATGCGGCCAGGGCCTCCGCCTCCGCCGACCGCATGCCCACCCGCCCCGTTGAGGCGATGGTGTCGAGGACGCCGTTGATCATGGCGTCGATCTGGGCCGACCGGCGGTTGCCCACCACGCCGGCCACCGCCCCGGGAAGCTCGTCGGCCCGCACGATGCCGGCCCGCACGGCGTCCTCGAAGTCATGGCACACGTAGGCGATGCGGTCGGCCCAGGCCACCACTTCGCCCTCGGGCGTGAGCGGTGAGGGCCGGTTCCACGAGTGGTTGCGCACCGCATCGAGCGTCTCGGCGCACAGGTTGAGCGGCGCCAGCACCACGTCGGCCCCGTAGACGGCATGGTGGTACCCGCCGTCGAGGAAGGGGGAGAACGCCTCCTCCGAGGCGTGCCCCGCCGGCCCATGGCCGCAGTCGTGGGCGGTGGCGGCGGCCGCCGTGAGGGCCACGTTGAGCCCGGCCGGCCGGGCGATGCCCACCGCCACCTGGGCCACCTCGACGGCATGGGTGAGCCGGGTGCGCAAGTGGTCGTCGTCGGGGGCGATGAAGACCTGGCATTTGCCGGCCAGGCGCCGGAAGGGGCGGGAGTGGTGGACCCGGTCGAGGTCGCGCTCGAAGCAGGTGCGGAACGGGTCGGGCTCCTCCTGGAGGGCCCGGTTGCCGGCGCCGAGGGCACGGGTGGCGCCGGGGGCGAGCGTGCGGTGCTCGACCTCCTCACGGGCCTGCCGGGTACCCAGCTGGTGCGGCGCCGGCCCCACGGCGGTGGCCTGGTGGGCGATGGCGAAGGGGGTTCCGGGCATGGTGCAAGGGTAACGACGGGGTGCGACACCCTCGGGGACCGGTGGCGTTTTCCCCCGAGGCGGCGCGCCGGCGGCCGAAGCAGCACCGGAGCGAGCCGGCCCCCAGTCCCACGGCGTACTGGGTCATTTGGCCCATAGACCACGCTCGTCTCGCTCGGTACCGTTCCAAAGCAGCGGCGGACAGGCACCGGGGGGTGTTTTCGACAAACCGCCGTCGTCCAGGAGAAGGGGTCCTGCATCAGGGGCCCCTTCTTCGCGTGTACGCCCGGGCGTGATCCACTCGAAGCGGACGTGCGGCGCCCGGTCCTCGTCCACATCGACGAGACGGAGCGCTGGTGGCCGATCCGGCTCTTCGCCCCATTGCCCCTGGACCGACGGGAGCGCGCGCCGTACCATTTGCACCATCCAGGGCTAGCGGGAGTTTCCGGGCTAACGGCCGACGGAGCGGCATAGTCCCTGCTCAGTAGTGGTTTTCTGGCTCTCGCCGCGTATTACCTAAGCGGCGCTTGACGGGCCACCGGGAGTGATCGCGACAGTGACCTCGTCGATGACGTGGAAGGGATGCGAGGGGTTGTAGTTGTCGGCCGTTCCCCACGAGCTCGCTG
>Ga0136633_1000301_pt1 | contig 37530 bp, 33 predicted proteins | sample AntDrymeUQ832206_2_FD_105494 | JGI IMG/M metagenome (GOLD analysis project Ga0136633, IMG submission 105494) | Polar desert sand microbial communities from Dry Valleys, Antarctica - metaG UQ83 (22.06) | ecosystem: Environmental > Terrestrial > Soil > Desert | place: Antarctica: Dry Valley... | reverse complement strand
GCACGTCACGAGATCGACTCCCCATGCCTACCTTCGCGAACCGAATCTGCCTACAACCGGCGTTCAACCTTCTTCGCGCACCCTCAGCGGCTTGATCGTGGGGCTAATCGGTGGATTCGGGCTAAGATTCCCACGCTAATGAAGCCGACTCTCGTCACGAAGTTCGCCGGCTGTCTGATATTGGCCCTGGTGGGATCGATCGCGCTTGCTGCCGGAGCGGCGGCAGCTCCGGCGAGGCCTCCCACCGAGTGGGTCATTGGACCGCACAAGAAAGTGGTGCTGCTGACCTTCAACGGAGAGGCCGGCAAGAAGGGCCTCCGTCACGTCACGCGAGTGCTCCGGCGCCGTCACGCCAAGGCCTCATTCTTCTTTTCCGGCCGTTGGGTGGCCCACCACAAGAAGCGTGCCCGCCGGGTGGTGCGGCGCGGACACACCCTCGGCAACAAGGGCTTTGGGCGGGCGTCTCTGGTCCCGCTCGACGACGCCGCTTTGAGGCGCTCGATCAGACGATCCCAGCGAGCCCTGCGGCGCGTCGGCGCCTATCCACGGCCTTTCCTGCGAGCCCCCAAGGGCGCGCTCAATCCTCGGGTCATGAGCGTGGCCGGCTCGATGGGATACGGAATGGTGTCTTCCAGTCATCATCCCGGCGGGGTCTCCTCGAGAAAGGTGAAACACCGGGTGCTCAGACGAGCGCGCCCGGGTTCGATCATCGCTCTGGACCTGTGGCGCAGGAGTCATCGCCGCGCCCTGCCGCGCATGATCAAGGGCCTCAAGCGCAAAGGCTTCTCATTCAAGACCATCGACGCACTGGAAGACGTGAGGCCCATTCGATGGGATGTGACGCTGAACGCGGGAGCGACAGGGCCCACAGTGGGTCTTCTGGACAAGCGACTGCGTTCGCAGTCCTATCCGACGGGAACCTCCGATGATATCTTCGATTACGCGCTGCTGCAGTCGGTCTATGCCTTCGAGAAAGTTCACGGCATGCCTCGGGACGGCGTCGTGCCTCCAGCCGAGCTGCGCAGGATCCTGTTATCGAAGAGGCCCCGAGTACCCAAGCGGGGGCCGCGGCGCTTCGTCGAGATCGACATCTCTCGGCAGGTGTTGTTCGAGGTGAAGGGCCGCAAGGTCATCAAGACCCTGCCCGTCTCCAGCGGCAACAACGAGCCTTACGTCTCTGAGGGAGTGAATTACGTCGCTCACACTCCGCGAGGCGCGTTCCGCATCGAGCGCAAGATCGCCGGCTGGCGAACCAGCCACCTGGGACAACTCTTCTATCCCTCTTACTTCATCGGCGGCTTCGCCATTCACGGAAGCTCGTCGGTGCCCGTGTACCCGGCGTCACACGGATGTGTGCGGCTGCCGATGTATGTGTCCAAGGGCTTCTTCTATCGCAACCCCGTGCCCCGGGCGGTCTTCGTCCACGACTGAGGGCCCCGGTAGTTTCAAGCCGAGCGGGCCTCCCGCGCCGTGAGGATGCGTCCATCCGGACGATTTTCGAGGTCGTCGAATTGACTTGGATGATGATCCAACCCAGCGTCTGAAGCCGGTTCAGCCGGTCCATATCCGAGCACCGGGCGGGCCAGTCAGAGTGCCATCGATTGAATCCCAATTCCGACCTCGGCGGAGCCGATGCGACTGGACCTCGATCGCGATCTTCAGCTCGGGATAGGCAAAGTCGACGCGGCCGATAAAGCCGAGTGCATCCCGCACCTCCACCTCCCGCGACTCGGGAGAGTCGAGAGGACGAACGGGTTGCGGCAAGTGATGGCGCCTCAGCAGCCGGCTCAGCCGCGTCTCCAAGGCACTGTCCGTAGGGGGACCACATCGCCGCGGGCGTCGAGCAGCTGCCCCAGTGCAGCCGGGCCCCCTGCTGCCGCGCCCGCCGAGTCACTGCACCCCCGCCCGCAGCCGGTCTACAGATGTCAAGCGCTGCCGCAGGGCGGAGTCGAGCGCCTCCTCGAGGCCCTTCTGAGAGATGACGGCACCAACATCGAGCAGCGAACGGGTCGGAGTTGTCGTGGGAATCGTGCCGACTCGCATGACATCCGCGGCGGGCAGGCTCAAGCGTTGATGGAAACGAACTACCTTCGTCGAGGCCCGTTTCGTGGTGGCGGACGTGACCTCGACGATGTGCCCCGAGTAACCTTCGATCCCAGGAGCTTCAACGCGGCCCGGTGCGAGGCGACTCCTGAGGCCCACATGCAAGCGGCTATCAGTCGCTGATGCCATGACTCGGGCCGGCGGCAACCCGGTAAACGGACGAGTGCAGCGGAACAAGGAAGCCGGAGCTCAAGCGCCGGCCAACTGATCGCGGGGAGAGGCCCAGACCCAGAGCCTGATCGCGAGCAAGCACCCAGTGCTGGTCGGCAGCGAGCTTCAGACACGCCTGGTCGATCGGGTTTTGCACGGGTCCAGACAAGCCGATTCAGTCGTGCTCGGGAGTGGCGCGCCACAATTCCGAACTTTCCGCGTCTGAGGTCGCTGAGCGACTCTGAGCGCGGAAAGATCGGCCTTCTACCGCAGGTTTGCGCTGGGACATACCCTGTGGTGAGGTCGAGCTAACGAAGAGGAGACTCTTGAAATGGTCCACGCCACCTCCGCCCCCGATCGGAACCTGGCACTCGAGATCTGCCGGGTCACCGAGGCCGCCGCCCTCGCCGGTGCCCGCTGGCTGGGCCGGGGAGACAAGGAGGCGGCCGACCAAGCTGCCGTCGACGCTATGCGGCTGATGATGGGAACGGTTGCCATGGACGGCATCGTGGTGATCGGGGAGGGCGAGAAGGACGAAGCCCCGATGCTCTACAACGGCGAGCGCATCGGTACCGGGGAGCCTCCCGAGGTCGATGTCGCGGTCGACCCGATCGACGGCACGACCTTGACGGCCAAGGGCCAGCCCGGGGCCCTCGCCGTGGTGGCGGTCGCCGAGCGCGGAACGATGTTCGATCCCGGCCCCTGTTTCTACATGCAGAAGCTGGCGGTCGGCGAGGAGGCCGCCGACGTGGTCGACCTCGACGCTCCGGTCAAAGAAAACCTCAAGCGCATCGCCAAGGCCAAGAACTCCTCCGTCGAAGGTCTCACCGTAGTGATCCTGGACCGGCCCCGTCACGACCAGATCGCCAAGGAGGTGCGCGAAGCCGGCGCGCGTATCAAGCTCATCCCCGACGGTGACGTCGCAAGTGCGATAGCAGCAGCTCGAGAGGGCACCGGCGACGACCTCTACATCGGCATCGGGGGGACTCCCGAGGGAGTGATCGCCGCCTGCGCGCTCAAGTGCCTGGGTGGCGTGCTGTTGGGCCGGCTGTGGCCGCGAAACGAGGAGGAGCGCGACCAAGCGGTGCAGCAGGGCTACGACCTCGACAAGGTCCTCACGATCGACGATCTGGTCTCGTCCGACAACGTCTTCTTCGCCGCCACCGGCGTTACCGACGGGGATCTCGTCAAGGGGGTGCATTTCCGGCGCGGCAAGGCGATGACGCAGTCGATCGTCATGCGGTCGCGTTCGGGCACCGTCCGCTACATCGACGCCCTCCATCTGGGAGCCAAGGTCCGCCACTACTAAAACCCAGGGCTAGCGATCCGCTGGAGGATCGCGAATTAACTAGCGATCCGCTGGAGGATCGCGAATTAACTAGCGGTCCGCTGGAGGATCGCGAATTAATGTGGGTGGCGAGATGGTCATATAGAGCGTCTCACCACCACTCGGCAACGAATGGCCCCTAGTGGCGCGGCTCCCACGAGAAGAAACGGGCCGCGATCACTGCGCCGGCGACACCCCACAGGGCTATGAAAGCAAGGTCTCCCAGGCGGAGTCCCGATCCTGAGGTGAGGGGGCTAAAGGCGGCCTCGACGGCTCGGACCGTGTGGATGATCGGGAACAGCTCTCTGATGAAGTCGAGCCACGCCGGCGGGTCCTCGATGCGGATGAACACATTGGAGAGGAAGTACAGCGGCAGGATGGAGAAGTTGACGATAGCGGGGGCCGCATCCGCGTTGGGGATCACAGTCGTGATGGCCAAGCCCAGCGCGCTGTAACCGGCGGCGGCCACGATCAGCGTGATGATCAAGGCCGGGAGCGTGGTCGTGGGAACCCTTACGCCGTAGAAGAGCGCGCCGGCCGCGATCGTGATCACGACCAGAAGCAGCCCCACAAGGGTGGCATGGGCGATCGTTCCGAGGACGAAGGACCAGGCCGGAAGCGGGGTCCCGCGTACTCGTTTCAGCAACCCCGCGTCACGCCCGTAAACGATCCGCATGGCGATGTTGGTGTACTGGGTGTTCACGACCGATAGCGTGATGATGGCCGGGATGATGAACGTGCTGAAGCGGACCGTGCGGCCGCCTTCGAGCGGGATCGACTCGTTGCCGAAGGCAAGGTTGAAGATCACCAAGAACATCAGTGGGAACGCGAACGTGAAGAACGCCGCCGCCGGGTTGCGCCAGAAGGCAAGGTTCTCGTATCTAACCTGCCTCAGGGCGAGGGCGAGCCCGCTCATGAGGTGCCGCCTTCCTCCGGCTGGGTGAGCTCGAGATAGACGTCTTCGAGCGATGCGTTCGACACCGTCAGTTGGTCTAGCTCCACCCCCCGTTCCACCGCCCACGAGGTCAGCTCATGCAGCTCCCGAGTGGGCTCATCGGTGTTCATCTCGAAATAATCGCCAACCGCCGTGCCGCGGGAGGGCGGGGGTGTGCCGTCCGGGAGATGGAAGCGGATTCGGGTCTGCTTTCCCGCAGTGAGGATCGCGGGAGGACCTTGTGCTGCAATGCGCCCGTCGACCAGGATCGCGACATCATCCGCGAGGCTCTGGGCCTCGTCCATGTAGTGGGTGGTCAGGAACACGGTCACGCCCAGCTGGCTGAGGTTTTGGATCATCTGCCATGCGCCCCGCCGCGCGCCCGGGTCGAAGCCGGTCGTGGGCTCGTCCAAGAACAGCAGGTCGGGGTTGCCGGCAAGCCCGAGGGCGACATCGAGCCTGCGCTGCTGGCCGCCGGAGAGCCGCTTGACCCGCTCGTCCTTCTTAGTGCCCAGGCCCACGACCTCGATTATCTCGTCGAGGGGCCGGGGATCCGGGTAGTAGCCGCGGAATTGCTCGATCAGCTCGGAGACGGTCAGGTAGGGCTCGACGCCGGTCGACTGCAAGACGATGCCCACCCTTCTGCGGAACGACGCCTCGGCGTTTTGAGGGTCGCTCCCGAGCACCGAAACCTCGCCTGCAGAGCGGTTGCGGTAGCCCTCGAGGATCTCGACGGTCGTGGTCTTGCCGGCACCGTTCGGTCCCAGCAGAGCAAAGACTCTCCCTTCCGCCACATCCAGGTCAATGCCCCTGACGGCCGCGAGCTCGCCATATGACTTACGGAGCCCGCGTACTCGGATTGCGGTAGAGGTCATGTGCCCCAGCCTAGCCGGGACCCTCCCTGTTTACGTATGTCGCGAGCCCGTCCGTATGCCGATAGTTCATTCGTGGACAAGGTGCCGAACAAAGCGAGCGCTCGATGACTCCTTCAAGATCGCTGCAACAGGCACGCGTCCTCATCGTGGACGACGAGAGCGCCATCGCGCGCATGCTGGTCCGCATATTGCAGCGCAGTGGCTACTCGTGCGGCTCGGCTTTGAGCGCCCAAGAGGCTCAAGAGCTGATGCGGCAGCAGGAATACGACGTGGTCTTGACCGACATGGACATGCCCGGGGGCTCGGGACTCGATCTCATCTCGAGCCTGAGGCGTGACTATCCCAATGTCGCCACACTGATGGTCACCGGCCTGGACGACCCCCTCTTGGCACATGCTGCCCTCGAAGTGGGGGCCTTGGCTACATCGTCAAGCCCTTCGAGGGGAACGAGGTGATCTTCAATGTCGCCAACGCACTGAGGCGACGCACGCTCGAGATAGAGAATCGCTCCCATCGTGCTCGTCTCGAGCAGATGGTTACCGACCGCACCAGCGAGCTTTGGACTGCGGTCGCGAATCTGGAGCGGGCGGAGCGCCGGCTGAAGCTGTCTCAGGAGGAAACGATCCAGCGGCTGGCGATCGCTGCGGAGTACAGGGACATCGATACCAGCCGCCACATTGATCGCATGAGCCGTTACTGTGCTTTGCTCGCCGCAACGTTCGGCGAGAAGCCGGGGAGAGTCGAGACCCTGCGCCTTGCAAGTCAGATGCACGACGTGGGCAAGATCGGCATCCCCGACAACATCCTGCTGAAACCTGGTCCTCTCACTCACGAAGAGCGGTGCATCATGCAACGGCATGCCGAGATCGGCTACCGCATCCTGTGTGACTCTCAGTCCGAGCTACTCAACGTGGCCGCCTCCATCGCACAGACTCACCACGAGCGCTACGACGGCAGTGGCTATCCGTCCGGGCTGTGCGGCACCGCTATCCCGATCGAGGGGAGAATAGCTGCCATCGCCGATGTCTTCGATGCTCTGACGAGCGAGCGCGTTTACAAGGAAGCCGTGCCCATAAATGAGGCCGTCGAGATCATGAAGGCTGAGCGCGGAAGCCACTTCGATCCGGACCTGCTCGATTGCTTCTTTTCGTCGATGGACGCGTTCTCCACCATTAGAAGCGAGCCGGCCCTCGTCTGATCCCATTAGCATGGCGAGATGGAGGCTGTGCTTCAGGATTGCAGAGCAGGACCGAGGAACGAGCCAAGAGTGGGCCGCTAATGGTCTGGGTCGACGACTCCAACGCCTCCTTGCTCACCGACCTCTATGAGCTGACCATGGCCGCGAGCTATCACGGCCACGGCATGAACTATCAGGCAACCTTCGACCTCTTCATCCGCCAGCTCCCCGAGCATCGAAACTTCCTCGTCGCATGCGGGATCTCCGACGCTCTCCACTACCTTCACACCGTCCGTTTCGAGGATGACGCACTCGAATACCTGAAATCCCTTGAGATGTTCTCGGACGACTTTTTCTCCTATCTTCCGACTTTTCGCTTCCAGGGAGAGGTGTGGGCGGCCCCCGAGGGCGAGATCGTCTTCGAGAATGAGCCCTTGATGAGGGTCACGGCCCCCCTGATCGAGGCTCAGATAGTCGAAACGTTCCTGCTTAATTGTGTCGCTTTTCAGACCATGGTCGCCTCCAAAGCGGCCCGGGTAGCGATAGCCTGCGGCGACAGGCGCTTCCTCGATATGTCGCCGCGCCGCGACCACGCGGCCGATGCCGCACTCAAGGCGGCCCGGGCCGCATACGTTGGAGGCGCCTCGGGAACGTCGAATGTGCTGGCGGGTCATTTCTATGGAATCCCGGTGAGCGGCACGATGGCTCACTCATATGTGATGGCCTTCGAGGACGAGGAGCGCGCCTTCAGGGCCTTTGTTCACGACTTCCCGAACAACGCCGTCCTTCTGATCGATACCTTCGACGTCTTGGAGGGCGCTAGGCGAGCTGCCCGTGTGGCCGCCGACGTGGCCTCTGAAGGGGTGATGGTCAAGGGCGTCAGGATCGACTCCGGTGATCTCGCCCCACTGAGCCGTTCGGTGCGCGCAATCCTCGACTCCGCGGGGCTCGAGGACGTCGAGATCATCCTCTCCGGCGACCTCGATGAGTATCGGATCAAGGCGTTGCTGGACGACGGTGTGCCGGTGAGCTCGTTCGGAGTGGGCACTCAGCTCGGCACCAGCGCAGACGCCCCCACCCTGGGAGCCGTTTACAAGCTTGTGGCGGACGAGCGGGGGCCGAAGATCAAGTTGTCCACCGGCAAAGCCACTCTGCCCGGACGCAAACAGGTGCTTCGGTTCGAGAGCGACGGGACCTTCGAACGAGACGAGATCGCGCTCGAGGGCGAGGAGTCGAGGGGGGGCCGGCCCCTGCTTGTCAAGGTCATGGAGCAGGGCGAGCGCACGGACGCAGACAACGGCCTGGAGGGCGCTAGGGAGCGCTGCCGCGCAGGGCTCCAACAGCTTCCTCCGACCTTGCGCCGGTTGGGGGCGCCGGCTCAGCGCTATCGGGTCGAGCCCTCCTCCCGGCTGTCGGGGCTGGTGGAGCAGATGCGCGCAGTAACCCACTGAGCAGAGGCTTCTGCGCAGTCACACCTCGCTCATATCCGTGTCCCGTCTTCACAGAACACCGGCCCGAGCCGAACTTTGTGCCCGCAACCACCCCTCACAGGGGGTTGGGGCCGCAAGGTTGGGGGGGCGGGTCCCGGCCCGAGTCGAACTTTGTGCCCGTAACCACCCCACACAGGGGGTTGGGGCCGCAAGGTTGGGGGCCGGGGCTCGGCCCGAGTCGAACTTTGTGCCCGTAACCACCCCACACAGGGGGTTGGGGCCGCAAGGTTGGGGGCCGGGGCTCGGCCCGGACTGTTCCGAGCAGAGCTACCCGGGCTCACGCGGGGCTCAGGCCGTCGACAGCGCCCGCAGGCGAGTCATGGCGACGATTCCGACCACAGGGCCGGGCGCCAAAAAGGCGAAGGCCCACCGCCAGCCGAAGGTCCCCTCGAGGATGGGGATCAGCCAGATGGTGGCGACGGTCAAGGTGAAGCCCAAGGCGAGCTGCAGCGCTAGCGCAGTCCCTACGTAGGCTTGATCGGCCACCTCCGTCACGATGGCCGAGAACTGCGCCGAGTCCGCCACCACCGTGAACCCCCACAACAGCCCCACCGCTAGGACCATCCATGTCGGAGCTCCTGCGAACAGACCGATCACCAGCGCGCACAGACCCGAAGTCGCCATCATCAGCGACGTCGTCTGAGTCCGGCCCCAGCGGTCGCCCAACACCCCGCCCGCCCAGCAACCCAGGCCCCCGATTCCGATGACAACGAACGTTGCGAACGCCGCGGCCGCGCCTCGACCGCCCAGCACGGCTTCCGAGAAGAACAGGAAGAACCACGCCCACATCGCGTAAAGCTCCCACATATGGCCGAAGTAGCCGAGGCTGGCGAGACGCACGGCCCGGTTAGAGAACACCTGGCCCGCCTGGGCCGGGTCGAAGCGCGCTTGCGGGAAGGGATGGGGGCCTTCGGGAACGAAGAAGCCGGCAACGAGCCCGCCGACGATGGTCAGGGCCGAGGTCGCCCAGATCACCGTCTGCCAGTCGAGACCGCCGAGCCCGTTGACGAGATGCGGCGCCGCCGTCCCGATCGTGAGGGCTCCCACGAGGATGCCCAGAGCCACCCCCCTTCCCTTCTGAAACCAGGTCGAGGACAGCTTGAGCGAGGGCGGGTAGACGCCTGCCAGAAACATCCCCGTGAGAAAGCGCAGGGGGATGGCGAACTCTACGCCTGAGGCTACAAGCAGGAGGAGGTTGGCGGCCGCGGCCCCCAACGAGCCCCACAGGATCACTCTTGCGGGCCGGATTACGTCCGAAAGGTTCGTGAGGCTGGAGAGCAGGGCGCCGGCGACGAAGCCGAGCTGGACGGCGATCGTGAGCCACGCAGAGGCAGAGGCGGAGATTCCCCACTCTGCGCGGAGCTGCGGAATCACCGCGCTGGCAGATAGCCAGGTGGTCATGGACAGCAGCAGGGAAGCGGATTGAAGCGTGAGCGCCCTTGCAGGCGTCACAGCTGCTCGGTATAGACGAGCGCGGTGCCCTCCAGCACGATGGTCTTGTCCTGGTTGACGATCGTCGTCTTCAACTTCGTGATCGGCTTGTCGCTGCGAGCCTCGAGCACCTCGATCTCAGCGGTGATCTCGTCCCCTGGGCTAACCGGTGCCTTGAAGCTCCAGTCGACGTGCAAGAAGACGCTGCCCGGGCCCGGCAGATCCTCGGCAACCACGGCGTTGAGCAGCCCGCTCGTCACCCCTCCCTGGACGATCAGGCCACCGAAGCGCGACCGGGTCGCAAGCTCCTCGTCGTAGTGAAGGGGATTTCGGTCCCCGGTCATCTCGGTGAAGAGCGTGATGTCTTCGACTCGAACCCGCTTCGAACGGCTGGCCTTGTCTCCCACGCTCGCCATGCCGCAAGCATCGCGCCTCTCGTCCAAGATCGAGGCCTGATCCAGCCCAACCTTGGCCCAGAACAGCCCTATGCGGTCGGTTTTGGGCCAAACCCGTGTCGAACGCAGATGGGTGAGTCGTTGGGGAACGCTGCACCGGGTAAGAGGACAGGAACCCGACTAAAGGAGAACTCTGTAGAATATCGCAACCTAGGCCGTCTCGGCGTAAAGGTCAGCCCCTTGTGTCTCGGAACCATGAATTTCGGGTGGGAAGGGCTGGGAACGCCCGAGGGGGACGCATTTCGGATCATGGACCGGGCCTTGGACCACGGCCTCAACTTCTTCGACACCGCCAATGTCTACGGTTGGCGCAAGAACCCCAAGCCCGGCGAAGGCGTTACCGAGCAGATCATCGGGCGCTGGTTCGCCCAGGGCGGTGGCCGGCGCGAGAAGGTTTTTCTCGCCACCAAGCTGTACGGGAGCATGGGCGAAGGGCCGAACCAGGAGGGCCTCAGCGCCCTGAACATTCGCCGAGCGTGCGACGCAAGCCTCAAGCGCATGCAGACCGACCACATCGATCTGTACCAGATGCACCACATCAAGCGGGACACCCCGTGGGAAGAGATCTGGCAGGCGATGGAGCAGCTGCAGGCCGCCGGCAAGATCCTCTACGTGGGCAGCAGCAACTTTGCGGGGTGGCACATCGCCCAAGCGAACGAGATCGCCTCCCGGCGCAATTTCCTGGGGCTGGTTTCAGAGCAGAGCCTCTACAACCTCGACGCCCGTACGGTCGAGCTCGAGGTGCTTCCCGCCTGTGAGCGCTACGGGCTCGGCGTCATCCCGTGGAGCCCTCTGGCGGGTGGTTTTCTGGCCGGCGCTCTTGAGAAGGCGTCCGAGGGCCGCCGCAGCGACGAGAACTTCCGCACGCGCGTCGAGCGCAACCGGGACAAGCTCGAGGCGTGGGAGAAGCTGTGCGCCGACATCGGCGAGCGCCCCGCGGACGTCGCCCTGGCGTGGCTGCTGAAGAACCCGGTGGTGACCGCCCCGATCATCGGTCCCCGCAACCCCGAGCAGCTCGACGGCTCCCTGAGGGCTCTGGAGATCGAGTTGTCCGACGAGGTCATGGGCCGCATCGACAAGGTCTTTCCCGGCCCCGGTGGGCCCGCTCCGGAGGCATACGCGTGGTAGCGGAAGCCTCCCGCTTGACAAACCGTGCGTTGGGCACTATAGTACGCAAAGTAAGAGGAAATAGACCGTAAGCCAAGGAGGAATAGCAATGGCTGTTAACACTACCGACGTCACCCGCGGTGCCCAAGAGCAGGTGCTCGAGAGCATCGAGCAGACTCAGAAGGCGGCGCTAGAGGGCTTCAAGAGTTGGGCAGATGCCTTCGAAAAGATGATCCCCGAGACGCCGACCGCCAAGCTCTGGAACGACTGGCCGTCCGTCGAGGAGAGCATCGACAACGCCTACGACTTCGCCGGCAAGATGCTCGCTAGCCAGCGGAAGTTCACCAAGAACGTCCTGCAGGCCACCCGTCCGGTCGTAGACCGGGTCACGGACGAGGCCCCCGTGACGCCCAAGCGACGCTCCGCCTCGAAGTAAAGCCACTATTCTCGAATGGACGACGCCCCGGGGATGCCCGGGGCGTCGCCGCGTCCGGCGCCCGTTAGGGTTGCGGGATGGTCGAGAAGGACCCGTGGCGGTCGCAACTGACGCTTCTGGGGGAGTTCATTCGCACCCAGAGAAAGCTAGCTCGACTCTCCCTGAGAGACCTCGCCGATATGACGAAGGTGTCAAACGCTTATCTGAGCCAGATCGAGCGGGGCTTGCACCAGCCCTCGGTCCGGGTCCTGCAGTCGGTAGCCCAGGCGCTCAATGTTTCCGCCGAGACGCTGCTGGCGCAGGCGGGGCTGATAGTGCAAGCGGGCGAGGTAGCGGCGGCGGGGGTCAACGCCACGGAACTCACGATCCGCGCCGATCCTTTGCTCACTACGGCCCAGAAGGAGGCACTGATCGGCGTCTATCGGAGCTTTCTGTCGGAGGATTGACTGCCGCCCCCGTTCTCTCTGGCCGCCATTTGAACCAACAGGAGATGTAGCTTTGTGCTGCAAAGGGGACGGAATCCGCCCTTATGTGACTTTAGAGCCACCTGAGGGGCGCCTTAGAGCTACCTGAGGGCCCCTAGAGCTACCTTTGAGGGCGCCCCCCTGGAGGCGGGCACCCCGTCGTGCCGGGTCGCCCCCTATTCGTAGTAGCGAAACAGGATATCGGCCACGCAGCTGGGCTTGACCTGTCCCTGAACCTCGAAGGTGCACTTGAGCGTGGTCTGCACACCCCCGAAGACGTCTTTGAGCGCAGTCAGCTCGACCCCCATCCGAACCCTCGATCCCACCGGCAGGGGGGCGGGGTAGCGGAGATAGTCGATCCCGTAGTTGATCGTCCGGGAGCAGCCCTCGACCACCAGGGTCTCGTCGAGAAGAACCGGGAGCAGTGACAGAGTGAGATAGCCGTGGACGATGGTGGTCTTGAACGGCCCGGAGGCCGCTCTCTCCCGGTCCACGTGGATCCACTGATCGTCGCCTGTGACCTGCGCAAAGGCGTTGACGCGAGCCTGATCGACGTGGTGCCAGTCGCTGTAGCCGAGGTGTTGCCCCACCTTCGTGTGGAGGTCGTGGAGCTGGAGCCTGAGCGGCTCCGGCACCAGCGGGGCGGCTGCCTGCTCTGCTGCGGTCATCCCACCTTCCCTCCTTCTGCTATAAAAAATAAGCATCCGCTTACTGTAGTAAGCGCCGAAAATACAGGTCACGGAGGCTCTAGTGGTTCATTTAGAGTTTCTTTCTCGGGATAGCGGGGTTCGCCCAGGCTGGCTCGTGGGAGCCTGATAACGTCGTTTGGGAGGCGAAAATGGAGAACCCTGAAGCACAACAAAGCGCAGCTCAGGCCGCCGAGGCACTCGCGCCGGAGGCAGGGCTCATCGCCGCTCTCGACCCGGTGTCGTTCTTCGAGGCTCTTTTCCAGGTGGGCGTAGGCCTCACCCGCAACCCTGCGAACGCGCTCAGGGCCTACATGCGCTATTCGGCTGCAACCTTGACAGCCGGTTACGCCAGCGCTGCTCGCTGGTGGGGAGCCAGCCTTCCCAACGTGATCGAGCCGGCGCCATCCGACAAGCGTTTCAGGGATTCGGCGTGGCAAGAGAACCCCTGGTACTCCTATCTGCATCAGAACTACCTTCTGCGTTCCCGGTTACTTCAGGATCTGATAGATGATTCTGGCGTCGACGAGCCCACTGCTGCCAAGGCCCGGATGATCGCCGGCATGATGACCGACGCCGTCAGCCCGGCTAACTTTTTGTTCACCAACCCGGTCGCGTTGAAGAAGGCTTTCGACACCGGGGGGGCCAGCGTTGCGCGCGGGGTGAGGAACTTCCTCGACGATGTAGCACACAACGAGGGCCTGCCGCGAAAGGTCGACCCCTCTGCGTTCAAGGTGGGAGAGAGCCTGGCGGCCACACCGGGCAAGATCGTGTTTCGCAACGAGCTCATGGAGCTCATTCAATACGAAGCGCAGACCGAGAAGACTTTTGACATCCCCCTCTTGTGCAGCCCGCCGTGGATCAACAAGTACTACATCATGGATCTGGCGCCGGGGCGCAGCTATATCGAGTGGGCAGTCCAGCACGGCCACACTGTCTTCTCCATCAGCTATCGCAATCCCGACGAGACGATGCGGGACGTAACGCTGGACGACTACCTGTTGAGTGGCCCCATCCGGGCCATTGAGGTCATGCAGGACATTACGGGAGCCGATCAGGTCAACGTGGTCGGGCTCTGTCTTGGAGGCAGCTTGACCGCCATGCTGCTGGCCTATCTCGCCACAACCGGAGATGACAGGGTGCGCTCCATGTCTCTGCTCAACACTCTGCTTGATTTCTCCGAGCCGGGCATGTTGGGCAGCTTCACCGATCCCCAGACGATCGCCCGGATGGAGAACAAGATGCAGTCGAAGGGCTTTCTCGACTCGCGCGACATGGCGCTGACCTTCGATCTGCTGCGCGCCAACGACCTCATCTACAACTACGTGGCATCCAATTGGCTCATGGGACAGGATCCGCCTGCTTTCGATATACTGGCGTGGAATTCGGACAGCACCCGTATGCCGGCTGCTATGCACTCGTTCTATCTCCGCTCTTGTTATCTGAAAAACGAGCTGGCGAACGGCGAGATGGAATTGGCGGGCACCAGGCTGCGCCTGGACGAGCTGACACAAGATGTTTACATCGTTGCCGCCGTCAATGATCACATCACCCCGTGGAAAGGCTCGTACAAGACAACTCACTTGCTCAAGAGCGATATCCGATTCGTTCTCAGCTCCTCGGGCCACATCGCCGGGATCGTCAACCCTCCCAGCCCCAAAGCCAAGCACTGGACCAACGAGCAGCTTCCGCCGGATCCGGAGTCGTGGCTGCAGACCGCGACCGAGCACCAGGGCTCATGGTGGGAGGACTGGACTACGTGGATAGAGGAGCGGGCCGGCAACAAGCGCAAGCCTCCACCAATAGGCGGCGAGGACTTCCCGGTTTTGGGCGATGCGCCCGGCCGCTACGTGCTCGAGCACTGATTCAGGCGCGCGGCCCTAACCGCGTTTTGAGCGTTTCAGCGAGAAGTTTTCTTGTCGCTGGGACCCCTAAAACCGTCCCAGACGCAAGCCCGCGGCCAAGCCGAACCCGATTCCGAGCACGAGTCTCTTGCGCGTCTCGCGCCGGTCGGTCCCGCTCTCGCCGGAGTCGCTCAGTCGTCTCCCGCGGCCGAGTGCAGACGGTCGGCCAGGCGAACGAGGTGTTCGGCTCCTCCGATCCTTCGAAGCCAGCGACGGGGTAATGCTTGAGCGCCGGCGCGTGCTCCCAAAGCGGCTCCCGCGACCGCACCGTTCGTGTCGGCGTCTCCTCCCGCGCTGACCACTCCAATCAGTGCGGGTTCGAGTTCGCCGGACTGCAATAAACACCACAGGCCCACCTGCATGGCCTTGAGCGTGTAGCCCATGTCCATGGGGTCGTCGAGCTTCAGCTCCTGCAGGCCGCGTTTTGGTACCTGACGGATGGCTTCGACCACGTGCCCTACTCCCGCCGCGGCCCAGTCCGTGCCCGCTGCTTCCTCGAGGGCCGAAGCGAGCTCGGCCATGGGCACCGTGCGTCCGGACAGAGTGGTCGCAAGTGCGACCGAGAAGGCGACCGTGCTCCACTCGCATCTTGCGTCGTAGTGTGTGGCGAGGGCGCCGGCGCGTGCATTTCGCACCAGGGCTGCTCCGGATCGTCGCCACCGAAGCGATACCGGCGCGCAGCGCATCACCGCGCCGTTGCCGGCTGTGGACCATCCACTTTGCTCCCAAACCTCCAGGGAGGCTTCGGCCGCCGACTTACCGGCCGCGATCTCGTCGAGCACTTGGCGGGTCAGAACGCCGATGCCACGCCCGTTGTCCCGGCTCCAGCCCAGAAGCCTGGCGGCCAGGCGGTCGGGGTCGAGCTCTGAGTCTTCGAGCAGCGTCTCCGCCACCAGCACGGTCTGCGCGAGGTCGTCGTCCCACGGCCTGTCGTGTTCGGCGGGGTCGATGTCCCGGACTCCGTCTGGGTGATGGCGTCTGATGGCGGAGGCCGACTGGCCCTCGACCGGAATGCCGAGGCAGTTGCCCGCCGCCACGCCCAGAATCACTCCCCGGCAACGCTCCTCGAGCTGCTCATGGTCGACGGAAAGCCGGCCGGCGTCGTCGACGATGTGCTCAAGCGTCTGGGTGCCCATGCCGCAATACTGCCGCATCGGAGAGGGCCGACCCTTCCATGCGCCGACTTGGAGTGGAGCTTTTGTACGAAACGCGCTCTATGGCCGCGTTCTGTACCAAACCTGCCAAGCACGACCCCGGACGGCCTGATATATTAGTAATATGTCAGCGCTCCAGCAGGTCCGGGGACCCTCCACCGTGGCCGCCGATCAGCCCGCCCCGGCCTCGCTGTCGGAGAAGGCCTACTACCTCATACGCGACCGGATCGTGACGCTGGCGCTCGAGCCCGGCTCGATGCTCAACGAGAAAGAGCTGACCCAGGAGCTCGGCCTCGGCCGGACCCCCGTGCGAGAGGCGCTCAAGCGGTTGGCCCTCGAGAACCTCGTCGAGGTCTATCCTCGCCGGGGCATCTTCGTGTCGAGCGTCGACATCCGCGACCTCGGGAGCATCTCCGAGCTGAGAGCTGAGCTCGAGGGCTGCGCGGCCCGCCTCGCTGCAAAGCGAGCGACGCCCGAAGAGCGGGCATTGTGCGAGGAGCTCATCACAGAGATCGACCACCTCTCGGACAGGGCGGGGACATACGAGCTCATCGACCTCGACCAAAGGATCCATCGACACCTCTACCGCTGCACCCACAATCCCTTCTTGCGCGCTGCCCTCGAAGAGCACTTCCTGCTCACGCTAAGGATGTGGTTCTTGGTGCTCGAGCGCGTGGCCCGGCTCGACGCCGCCGTCCAGGAACACCGGCAGTTGCTGCACGCGGTCGTGCAGCAAGATTCCGACAGGGCCGAGGAGGTCATACGCCGACACATAACAGGTTTCGAAGAAGCGATCCGCAGAGTCCTATGAGCCCAGGCCCAGGAGCGAGCATGCAGGAAAGAAGAACGCCCCTATACGACGTGCACAAGCGCATGAGCGCGGACATGGTTCAAGGCGGCGGCGGTTACATGTTCCCGCTGTCGTACACATCACCGATGCAGGAGCACACCAACACCCGCACCAACGTCGGCATGCAGGATCTCTCCTCCATGGGGGAGGTGGACGTGAAGGGACCGGGAGCGGAGCGGCTGCTCAATTATCTGCTGGTCAACGAGATACGCGACCTGCAGCCCGGCCGCCTCCGTTACTCGACCGTGTGCAACGAACGAGGGGGCGTGGTCGACGACGTCACCGTCTACAAGTTCAACGACGAGCACTTCATGGTCGTGACGAGCTCGGGGCCGCGCAAGAAGACGGCCCGCTGGATGGCGGACCATGCAATGGGCACGAGCACCTATGTCACCGACATCTCAGGCGCGATAGCGTTGGTATCGGTGCAGGGGCCGCGCGCCCGGGACCTGGTCAAGGCGGCTCTGTCAGAGGTGGACATCGACGGGCTGAGGTTCTTCCGCTTCTCGGCGGCTCGCTGCGGAGACACCGAGCTGACCGTCTCTCGCTCGGGCTATACGGGAGAGCTCGGCTACGAGCTCTATGTCCCCGCGGAGGAGGCCGCGCTGGTGTGGCAACGGCTGCTTTCGTCCGGCGGGCAGTTCGGGCTCTTGCCCTACGGCGTGGCTGCGATGCAGAGCCTTCGCACCGAGAAGGCCTATCCGCTTTACGGAAACGATGTCAACGAGGACTACACGCCGTTTCACGTCGGCCTCGACCGCTGGATCCGTTTCGACAAACCCGATTTCGTGGGACGCGATGCGCTCCTCGAGGTTCAGGAGCGAGGTCCCGATCAACGCTGGGTCGGACTCGTTCTCGACAGCGCAGTCCCGGCGTCCGTAGGGGACCGGGTGAGCGCGGTCGGCGATGTCGTCCCCGATGCAGAGGAGATCGAGAGCGGGCCCGAGGCGGGGAGGGAGGAAGACCGCATACTTCCCGGCCGCGAGCCTCTGGGTCGGATCACCTTTTCCACCAAGGGCCACTCGGTCGACAAGATGCTCGCCATGGCCTACGTGCGGACGTCTCATTCGTGGCCGGGGGCGAAGCTGGTGGTGTCGGTGGGGGGAAGGCCGGTTCCCGCTGTCGTTTCTCAGACACCGTTCTTCGATCCTCAGGGAGCGAGGCTCAGAGGATGACGACGCTGTCGCGGCGGTTCGACGTCATCGTGATCGGAGTGGGCGGGATGGGCAGCGCCACCGCCTACTACCTAGCCCGCAGGGGCAAGCGGGTGCTCGGCCTCGAGCGCTTCGATGTTCCCCACTCACTCGGCTCCTCACACGGGGAGACGCGCATCATCCGCCTAGCCTACTACGAGCATCCTTCTTACGTGATGATGCTGCAGCGCGCTTACGAGCTGTGGCGCGAGCTGCAGTCGAACGCAGGGGAGCAGCTGTTGCACATCACCGGGTCCATCGACGCGTCGCCGTCGGAGAGCTGGGTCTTCAAGGGGTCGCTCAAGTCCTGTCTCGAGCACGACCTCGATCACGAGGTGCTCACGAGTGCCGAGATGACCGAGCGCTGGCCCGGCTACCGGCTCCCACGCGAGACCCTCGGTCTCTTTCAGCCGCAGGGAGGCTTCTTGGTGCCGGAGCGCTGCATCGTCTCTTACGTGGTGGCCGCGCAGGGATTGGGGGCCGAGATACACGGCCGCGAGAGGGTGTTGGAGTGGACGCCGACCGATGACGGCGTCGAGGTAATAACCGACCACGCCCGCTACGAGGCCGACCGCCTCGTGGTCACGGCGGGTGCGTGGAACTCGAAGCTTCTTCCCTTTCTCGAGGGCTTCGCCGTGCCCGAGCGTCAGGTGCTGGCGTGGCTGCAGCCCGAGCGGCCCGAGCACTTCAGGGCCGAGGTCTTTCCCGTGTTCAACCTGCTGGTCGACGAAGGGCGCTTCTACGGCTTTCCGGTGTTCGGCGTACCGGGCTTCAAGTTCGGCAAGTACCACCACTTCGAGGAGCGCTGGGACGCGGACGATTTCGAACGGGAGCCGCGCTACGAGGATGAGAAGCTCCTCGGTGAGTTCGCTGCGCGCCACTTTCCTACCGGGTGCGGACCGACCATGGCGTTGCAGTCCTGCCTGTTCACGAACTCGCCCGACAACCACTTCATTATCGATCTCCACCCCGAGTATCCGCAAGTGTCGTTTGCATCTCCGTGTTCCGGGCACGGCTTCAAGTTCGCCAGCGTCATCGGCGAGGTGATGGCGGATCTGGCCGAGCGCCAAGAGACGCGCCACAACATCGAGTTGTTCCGGCTCGATCGCCTTCTTGGCGGCGGCGCTGCTGCATCGCATACCCGCCGCATGCGACCTCACCGAGACCTTCGCACAAGAGAATCGATGCGCTCGCACGACCGACTGGGCGATCGGAGGACCGACGGGCGCCGTGATTCTCTGGAGTTGGGGCGCGACCGTTTCGTGTCGACCGTTGCAGAGGAGCAACGGGACGCGGTGACGAGCTTCTGGTAAGCCCGACGTGAACTTGGCCGAAGCGAAGACCCGGCTGCGCCGCCGGGTCCGTGAGCTGAGGCTTCAACTCGGGACCGATTATCGACAACGAGCCTCTCAGGCCGCGTGTGAGAGGCTGCTGACAATGCCCGAGGTCGCAGCCGCCCGCACGGTTGCGCTCTACTCCGCTCTGGGGCCGGAGGCAGATGCGTCGGTTGCGCTACCGCTCCTGCTCGAGCGAGACATTGCGGTGGTGTTCCCGCGCGTAGTGGGTGAGCTGCTCGAGTTCGCCCCCGCCTCCTCACTCGATGAGCTCCATGCCGGGTTCAGAGGAGTGCTGGAGCCGGAGAGTGTTCCGATCGACGCCTCCGTGCTCGACGTAGTCGTCGTGCCGGGCGTCGCCTTCGATCGAGCGGGCGGGAGGCTGGGCCAGGGGGGCGGCCACTACGACCGCACGCTCGCGCAGCTCGGCTCGAAAACGTTTCGCGTCGGCTTCTGCTTCTCCTGCCAGATCGTCGACAAGGTTCCCCGAGAAAGGCACGACGAGCTACTCGACGCGCTCGTGACCGAAGATGAGACGGCTTACATCGATTGACTGTGACTAACCTCCAGCGACAATCATTGTCGTCACCAGATTCGGAGAAGGTGCCGCACTAGCAGTCTGTCTTGGGCTGACTGCTGTCGGGGGGCTCACGTTCGCTTATCGAGTCTTACGCCGCCGCTGACTGCATTGCGGGTAATGCAGCTACAACCCTGGCGCTTCACCCACTCGTCCTACGGCGAGAACGTTTCACCAGCTCGGAAGCATCGACAGCCGTGCCGCTCTAATCCACCAAGACCCCTTCTGCTTCCTTGAAGGACACCTAGGAAAGCCGCTGGAGGCCTGGGAATCGGTCGAACCCTGAATCGAAGCTGAGGATGCGGCGAATGTCATGTGTCTGCATCACGGCGACGTGGATCGCGTCGCGCGCTGAGAGCCCGTACCTTCCGAGCACAACGCGCTTCGCGGACTCCAATTCTTCGAGGCGGATCGGAAAGACCTCGTCCACGATGTTCAGTAGCGCGTCGAAGGCGGGCTGGATGGCATCGGGCCGGCCGATCGCGGTGTAGCGATGCAGAATCTCTTGGAGCACCTCGACATCGGTCGCCAGGCGTTCCTCGCGGGCGACCAAGTCATCGAGTAAACGGTGGGCGTCGGCCTTGTGTGGGTGCTGCGCACCCACCAGATACATGGGAACGTTGGAGTCGACCAAAATCATCGAGCCTGATGGCCGCGCTCGATCTCGGCGTTCATCTCGTCGATGTCCGCCGTCGGGAAATCGTGCCGGGCGGCTGCTCGGACGGCGGCGAGCTTCCGCGCTCGATCAAGAGCGGGCCGCTCGGTGCGTGCTCGCCGCAGGGCCTGACGTACCCATTCGGAAATCGTGAGTCCTTGCTCCCTTGCGACATCGCGAAGCTGCTCGAACTCCTCATCGCGGAGAACCACTTGGAGGCGTTTGCTCATGCGAGTAGTATGACATACTCAAGGGATGAGCAATATGCTGGCGTAGGCTACGATGCCGCCTGGGGGCGGTTCAGCGCGTCCCCCTGTCTGTCTGACCAATCGGGAGTGGCCGTGCCAGCGAACGCCAAAGTAGTCATCGTCGGAGCGGGGCTCGTCGGGTGCGCGGTGGCGCAGCACCTCGCCGAGCTCGGCTGGACAGACATCGCGGTCGTGGACCAGGGCACCCTCTTCGCGACCGGCGGCTCCAGCTCTCACGCCCCCGGGCTTGTTTTCCAGACCAATTCGTCGCAGACGATGACGAGGCTGGCGAGCTACACGATCAAGCACTTCTCAGGCCTTCAGCACGACGACGGCCCCTGCTTTCTCCCCGCCGGCAGTATCGAGGTGGCGGCGACTCCGGAACGCCTCGAGTGGCTCAAGCTGCGTCACGGGCTCGCGTCTTCATGGGGCGTCTCATCGAGCCTCTTGAGCCCCCAGCAGGTCTGCGAGCTAATCCCCCTCGTGGACGGCAGCAGGGTACTGGCCGGCCTCCACGTGCCGACGGACGGAGTCGCCAAGCCCGTGCGGGCGGTGGAGGCGATGGCGAGCAAGGCGTCCGAGGGTGGCGTCCGCTTCCGTGGAGACACCACCGTGACAGGCATCGCGGTGGAGGAGGGAAGGGTGCGCGGAGTTGAGACCTCCGAGGGCCTCATCGAGGCCGGCCTGGTCGTGAGTTGCGCCGGAATGTGGGGCCCCTTGATCGGCAGCATGGTCGGCATGCGTATCCCGCTGCTGCCCGTGCAGCACCAGTATGTGCGCACCTCGGTCGTTAGGCAGCTCGCAGAGGAGAAAGACGAGGTCGCACACCCGATCTTGCGCCACCAGGACTCCGCCCTCTACTTCCGCCAGCTGCAGAACTGCTACGGCGTGGGTTCCTATCAGCACAGCCCGCTGCCGGTGCAGCCGGAGGCGATACTGAGTCCTCCGGATGCCCCCATCATGCCGTCGCTGATGCCCTTCACCGAGGACGACTTCAAGCAAGCGTGGGCCGATGCGACAGAGCTCGTGCCTGCGCTTGCGGAAACGAGCTGGGAGGATTCCCTCAACGGGCTGTTCTCCTTCACCCCCGACGGCCTCCCTCTCATCGGTGAGTCTCGGATCGTGCGCGGCTTCTGGGTGGCCGAAGCGGTGTGGGTGACTCACTCGGCCGGCGTCGGCAAGGTCACCGCGCAGTGGATCGCCGAGGGTGAGCCCGGCATGGACCTGCGCGAGTGCGACCTCTACCGTTTCGAGCCGTTCGCCACCAGTCCCGCCTATGTAGAGGCGCGCGGTTGCACTCAATACGACGAGGTCTACGACGTCATTCACCCGATGCAGCCGCTGGCCCAACCCCGGCCTCTGCGCGTCAGCCCCTTCTATCGTCGCCAGCAGGAGCTCGACGCCAGCTTCCTCGAGTTCTCGGGCTGGGAGCGTCCGCAGTGGTACCACGCCAACGAGCCTCTCACCGAGGGTCGCGACCTGCCTGCGCCGGGGGAATGGGCGTCTCGTTTCTGGTCGCCCATAGTGGGGGCCGAGCACCTCGTCACCCGCGAGCGCGTGGCGATGTTCGACATGACCTCGCTCAAGCGGGCGGAAGTGAGGGGGCCGGGCGCTTTGGGCTTTCTGCAACAGGTGAGCACGAGCGATCTCGACCGAAGACCCGGATACGTGACCTACACCTTGATGCTCGACGAGCGCGCCGGCATCCGCAGCGATATCACGGTGGCTCGGCTGGCGGAGAACCGCTTTCAGCTGGGCCTCAACGGGCCCCGCGACGTCGACTGGCTCGAGCGCCAGGCTCCAGGTGACGGATCCGCGTTCATCACCGACATCACTTCCGGCACATGCTGCATCGGGTTGTGGGGTCCCGACGCGAGAAAGGTCGTGCAGAGCGCATCCCAAGTCTCTTTCAGCCATGAAGACTTCGGTTTCTTTCGGGCGAAAGAGGTCTTCATCGAAGAGATTCCGGTGGTGGCGTTGCGGTTGTCTTATGTGGGTGAGCTGGGCTGGGAGCTCTACACGACGGCCGACCTGGGCCTGCGTCTGTGGGATCTGCTGTGGCGGGCAGGCCGTCCCTTCGGCATTATCGGGGCCGGGCGAGGCGCCTTTGCGGGCATGCGACTCGAGAAAGGATACCGCTCCTGGGGGCTCGACATGTGGTCTGATCACGACCCCTATGAAGCGGGCCTGGGTTTTGCGGTCAACGAGGCGAAAACCGATTTTCTCGGCGCATCGGCGCTGAGAGCCCGCAAACAAGAAGGGCCTCGGCGCAAGCTCTGCTGCCTTACCGTCGACGACGGTACCGTGGTCATGGGTAAGGAGCCGGTGTTCTCGAACGGAGAGGCGGTCGGCTTCGTTACCAGCGCAGCCTTCGGCTACTCTGTCGGCCGCAGCATCGCCTACGCATGGCTGCCCGTTGAGCTGGCGAACCCAGGAAACAAGGTTGAGATCGAGTACTTCGCACAACGGTGCGCCGCCACGGTGTCACACGAGCCTCTGTTCGATCCTGAGATGAAGCGCATGCGATCGGCTGAATAAGAGTTGTGCAACAAACAATCGTACGAGTAGCATCGACTAGACGGAGGTTCAATGTCGAACAATAGCATTCCCGAGATTCTCCTTTACACGCGCATCCGGAAGTCCCCCTATTTCTACGGCTCCCGTCGTCACGGGCCGATCATGTACAGCGTCTACAATCGCACCTACCACCCGCGCCACTACGGAGATCCGGTGGAGGAGTACTGGCACCTGTTAAAGGGCGTGACGCTGTGGGATGTGGGGGTCGAGAGGCAGGTTGAGATCACCGGGCACGACGCGTTTACGTTCACGAACCTGCTGGTACCGCGTGACCTGAACAAGTGCAACGTGCGCCAGTGCAAGTACGTGTTCATCACAGATCAGCATGGCGGCATCATCAACGACCCCGTCTTGCTGCGCCTCGACAAGAACCACTTCTGGCTCTCTCTGGCGGACAGCGACGTGCTCCTGTGGGCACGCGGTGTTGCCTACAAGCTTGGGCTCGACGTCACGATACGCGAGCCGGACGTTGGTCCGGTACAGATACAGGGCCCAAAGGCGGCCGACGTGATGGTCGAGCTGTTCGGCAGCAGGGTCCTCGACATCGGCTACTACTACATGGAGGAGTACGAGCTAGACGGCCTCTCCGTGGTCGTCTCCAGGACCGGGTACACCTCCGAGCTCGGTTACGAGATCTACCTGCGAGACGCAAGCAAGAACGGAGTAAAGCTTTGGGACAAGGTCCTCGAGGCGGGTAAGCCACACGGTCTCGAGGTCATTGGGCCCTGTCACATCCGCCGCATCGAGGGCGGGATATTGGCCCACGGCGCGGACGTGACCGTAGACAACAATCCCTTCGAAGTGGGCCTCGGCTACGACTGGATGGTCGATCTCAATCAAGAATCAGACTTCATCGGCAAGGAGGCTCTCACTCGCATCAAGAGAGAGGGTGTAAGTCAGAAGCTGGCCGGCGTCGAGATCGAAGGCGAGAACCTCGGTTCCTACAACGACGGTTCGATGATCGACTTCTTCGACGTGTTCTCAGGCGATAACAAGGTGGGCATAGTCACCAGCGCGTGCTATTCGCCCACGCTCGAGAAGAACATCGGTTATGCCATGATGCCGGTGGCACACACCGAGCTTGGCACCGAACTGCAGGTCGAGACGCCTGCGGGCCGGCGTAGCGCTGTGGTCGTGCCCAAGCCATTCATCGATCCCAAGAAGGACACGCCCAAGCAGGATGTGAAGGCGACGTCCAAGCAGTGACTGAATGACTCAGCGGCGGCAAGGAGCCCGGGAATGACCTTTCCCTCAGATCTGAAGATCGCGCGCGGCGGAAACCTGAGACCGATCGAAGACATCGCCTCGACAATGGGGGTAGACTCACACTTCCTCGAGCACTACGGCACCGACGTCGCCAAGATCAAGCTCGAGGCGATCGAGAGCCTGCAGGATCGCCCGCTCGCGAAGTACGTAGTCGTATCGGCCGTTACCCCGACTCCGCTGGGGGAGGGCAAGACCACGACGACGGTCGGTCTGGGGCAGGGGTTCTCGCACATCAACAAGAGGGCAACGATCGCAATTCGCCAGCCCTCGATGGGACCCACGTTCGGTATCAAGGGAGGGGCGGCCGGCGGCGGCTACAGCCAGGTGATCCCGATGGAGCGGCTCAACCTTCATCTGACCGGTGACATGCATGCCGTCACCGCGGCCCACAATCTTCTGTCCGCAATGATCGACAACCACATCCACCACAGCGACGACTTCTTCCACATAGATCGCCACAGCGTGACATGGAGGAGAGTGCAGGACGTGAACGATCGCGCCCTGCGCAACGTGATCACCGGCCTGGGATCGCGAGAGGACGGTGTCATCCGTCAGACCGGATTCGACATCACCGCCGCATCGGAGGTCATGGCCGTGCTGGCCTTGTCGACGTCCTTGCAGGACATGCGCCAAAGGCTCGGCCGCATCGTCATCGGAAACAGGGTCACGGGCGAGCCCATCACCGCGGAAGAGCTCAAGGCGGCGGGCGCGATGACCGTGATCATGCTCGACGCGATCAAGCCGAACCTGTTGCAGACGCTCGAGAACACCCCGGTGCTGGTGCACGCGGGACCGTTCGGCAACATTGCTCATGGAAACTCTTCGATTGTCGCCGATCTGATCGGCATCCGCTCGGGCGACGTGCTGGTGACGGAGGCTGGGTTCGGCGCCGACATGGGGGCCGAGCGCTTCTTCAACATCAAGTGCAGGAACTCCGGCCTGAAGCCGGACGCGGCGGTGGTCGTGGCAACGGTTCGCGCCCTCAAGGCACACTCGGGACGTTATCAAGTGCGTGCGGGGCGGCCTCTTCCCGAAGAGATGCTGGCCGAGAACCCTGACGACATCTTTTCCGGAGGCGCCAACCTCACTAAGCAGATCGACAACATTCGCGTCCACGGGGTGACGCCGGTGGTGGCGATCAATGCCTTTCCCTCGGATCACACTTCCGAGCACGATGCCATTCGCTCAATCGCCGAGGAGGCCGGGGCCAAGGCCGCGGTCGCTACTCATTTCAGCGATGGAGGAAGAGGTGCGGCAGAGCTGGCGGAAGCCGTTCTGGAGGCTGCTTCGGCTCCCAGCGACTTTCACTTCCTCTATCCCGATGAAGCCTCGCTCAGAGACAAGATCCACGCCATCGCGACCAAGGTCTACGGCGCAGCGGCGGTCGAGTACGACCTCGTGGCCGGAAGGCAGCTCGACTCCTACGAGCAGAACGGCTTCGGCCATTTGCCTGTGTGCATCGCCAAGACGCACCTGTCGATATCGTCGGACCCCAAGCTCAAGGGGGCGCCGAGCGGCTGGACCCTTCCGGTCAGGCAGGCGAGGGCTTCGGTGGGCGCGGGGTTCATCTACCCGGTTTGTGGCGACATGCGCACGATGCCGGGGCTGTCGGGAACCCCTGCAGCCGAGCGAATAGACATCGACGAGAACGGCGAGATTGTTGGGCTTTCGTGAGCTACCTCGAGCTGCCGCTGGAGCGGTTTCTCGAGGTGATGGCGGCACGAGAGCCGGTTCCGGGTGGAGGGGGAGCGGCGGCGGTTGCCGTGGCGTTGGGGGCCGCGCTCGCAGCGATGGCGGCGCGCTATTCGAGCACGCGGCTCGCGGACTCAGGCGAGCTCGCAACCAAAGCCGACGAGCTGAGGTTCGGCGTGCAGTCGCTGATCGAGAAGGACGCCGCCGCCTATTCCCTGGTGCTCGAGATATACTGCTCCGACGAGCGCAGCGGATTGGCCGAGGCGTTGTCCGGGGCTGCAGACGTCCCGCTGTCCATAGCCGCCGCCGCAGCAGAGGTCTCGAAGCTCGGCGTCTTGATCGCAGATGGAGGCAACCCCAACCTGCGGGGTGACGCGGTAACGGCGGTGTTGTTGGCGGAATCGGGAGCACGCGCTGCAGGTGTCCTGGTGAATCTCAATCTCGATCTGGCTCACATAGAGGACGAGCGCCGTGAGCGGTGTCGCGGCTACATCACGGTCGCAGACGAGTCGAGGCGGCGCGTGCTGATGGACGACGACGGTCGATGAGCCTCAAACAGGCCCATCTGATCGACGGACGGGCCATTGCCTCGGAGCTCAAGCGGACACTTCGCGACGACGTTGCGGCCCTGGAGGCACACGGCGTTCGCCCGGGACTCGCAACGATGTTGTTCGAGGACGACTACCCGGCGGAAGCCTACGAACGGCGGCTGAGAAGCTTGGCGTCGGACCTTGGTTGCCGCTATGTCTCGGAGACGCTGCCTCGCCAAGCCGACGAGGCAGATGCGCTTGCAACCGTGGGGAAGCTGGGCGCCGACCCCCGGATCAACGGGATCCTCATACTTCGGCCCCTGCCCCCGCAGATCTCCGAAGCTATCGTCTATGAGGCCCTGGATCCTCTCAAAGACATCGAGGCCGTCCACCCGTTCAATGCGGGCCTGCTGGAGCTCGGGAGGCCACGTTTCGTCCCCTCGACCCCCGCAGCGTGCTTTTGCTGCTTGGACAACTACGTGACTTCTTCGGGACGCGACCCGGCCCACTTCTACGAAGGCACCAACGTGGTGGTAGTGGGGCGCTCGGCGAACGTCGGGAGACCCGCGGTGTTGATGGCGCTCGCTCGCAACGCAACAGTCATGTCATGCGACGAGTACACCTCGGCCCGGGGCAAGCTCCACGAGTACACCGAACGAGCCGATGTGCTCATCGTTGCGGCCGGGGCTCCGGGACTGATCACCGGTGAGCACGTCTCCGACGGAGTGATAGCGATCGATGTTGGAATCAACCCCGTGAAGGACGGTTCTCATACCCGTCTGGTCGGCGATCTCGACTTCGACAGCGTCCGGGAAAAGGCGGCGGCTATCACACCGGTTCCGGGCGGTGTCGGCCCCATCACGCAGGTGTGGCTGATGAAGAACACGGTTTTCGCGGCGCGACTTCAGACCCTCGGCGCCGAGTGGTCGGCAGAGGTCGTCTAGCGACCATTCACGACCACTCGGCGAATGCGGCCGCCTTTGTGGCTGGGGCGCTCTACGGCGCCTCGGTGGTGGCGGTGCGCGTGGCGGTCGCCGACATCTCGCCCCTGGCCCTCGCCCTGCTGCGCTTCGGCCAAGGCGCCCTGATCCTTGTAATTGCGCTGTTGGTCGCGGCCCCCCGCTTGCTCAAGATCCGAATGCGCGATCTCCCCTATCTCGCCCTGTTGGGAGTTATCTTCTTCGCTCTTTTTCCCTTGAGCTTCAACGCTTCCCTGCAGTTCACGGAGGCGTCTCGGGGATCGGTCCTGCTCGCCACCATGCCGGTGTGGAGCGTGCTGCTGGCGCCACTCTTCGCCCCCGAGCACCTCAGTCGCCGGCAGCTCGGCGGAGTCGCCCTGACCGTGGTGGGCGTCTTTTTATCTGTGGCGCCCTCGTTTCTGCAATCGAAAGCCGGAAGCCGGGCTTTGATCGGAGACGCGCTCATGCTCACAACAGCGTTTCTGGGAGCGCTTTACGGTGTGCTCTCGAAACGTGCGCTCGACCTCTACTCCCCGGCGACGGTGACGACCTACGCCATGCTCTGCGGCATCGCCGCACTGGCGCCGGTGGCGCTGGTGCAAGGGTCGTTTGAGGGCATGCGCCTCGATCGAGAGGTGATCGGATGGGTGGTTTTCCTAGGGGTTCTGGGAGGCGCGCTCGCCTTTCTTTTGTGGACGGTCGCCCTCTCGCGCCTGTCTCCCACCGAAGTGACGGTGTACGTGAACGTGAACCCAATCGTTGCCACCCTGCTCGGAGTCGCCCTCCTGGACGAGCGCGTGGGAGTGTTGTTCATCGCCGCCTTCGCCGCGGTGGCGATCGGCGTCTATCTGGTCAACCGGCCTGCAGAGCGCCCTCAGGAGGCAGGGGGCAACGGCTAAATGCTGCGGAATCGGAGCCCTACGAAATCGGATGAGGAGGACTCGTGAACGCCATCGCGGAAGCCTTGGGAGAAATCGGGATGCCTGCTCCCATGTCGGAGCTGGCCGCTCGCGATTGGGACGTCGTCGTTGTGGGCGGCGGGCACAATGGGCTTGCCTGCGCCGCCTACCTCGCTCGGGCGGGCCGAACGGTGCTGGTGCTGGAACGGCGCGAGCGGCTCGGCGGCGCCTGCACCTTGGAGCGACCCTTCGAGGATCAGCGCTACATCGTGAGCCCGTGCGCCTACGTCGTCGGCCTGCTCGACGAACGCGTAATAAGAGAGCTCGACCTCGCTCGGCGCGGGCTCGAGATCTTCGTGGCCGATCCTCAACTCTGGGTGCCCTTCGACGACGGCGGCTCGTTCGGGCAGTGGCTCGACGACGACCGGACCCAGGCGAGCCTCGACGCGATGGGCCTGTCGGAGCGTGACAAGGACGGCTACTGGTCCTACGAGGAGATGTTCGACGGACTTAGACGGCGGTTGCGCACCGGTGCGAGGGACACATGGGTGGGCGATTCGCCAACCCGAGCCGAGCTCGAGGAGCTGCTCGGCCACGACAAGAAGCTCATCGATGTTCTGTTCGAAGCCTCGATCGCGGAGGTGCTGGATGACTACATCTCCGACCAGCGCCTGAAGGACGCGCTCTTCGGTCAAGGCGTCATCGGAACCTATGCAGGGCCGAGGGACTGGGGCACGGCTTCGGTGAAGCTGATGCACTACCAGGGCGATCTCTTGGAGCAAGGAGCGATGTGGGGTTATGTGCGCGGCGGCATGGGTGTCGTGAGCTTCGCCATCGCCGACGCGGCTCGGGAGGCCGGTGCGGTCCTGGCCTGCGGGGTGCCTGTCGCCGAGGTGGTCCCCGGACAAGGAGTGCATCTCGAAGACGGCACTCTGGTGCGAGCCAAGACGGTGGTCGGCAACGCCGATCCCAAGGTGCTGCTGCGCCTTCTCGGCGACCAGGCCTCCGACTCCTACCGCGCGAAGGTCGAGGGCTGGGATGTGCGGAGTCCCGTCGTCAAGTTCAACGCCGCGCTCTCTCGCCTTCCGTCCTGGAGCGCTGCCCTGGGCGAGACGTTCATGGCTCGGGGCACGATCGACGTGACCACGGGCCTCGACGATGCCCAGCGAGCCTTCGAGGCCTGTGATCGCGGCGAGCCCGCGGTGGGCTTCGGCGAGATCTACGTGCAGACGCTGCACGACCCTTCTCCAGCCCCCGAGGGGCACCACCTGCTCAGCGTGTTCGGCCAGTACGCGCCCTATGCGCTCACCGATGGAGGTTGGACCGAGCGCCGGGGCGAGGTCGCGAGGCAGTTCATCGATTTGATCTCCCGCTTCGCCCCCGACTTCGAGGACTGTCTGGAACACTACGAGGTCCTCGGTCCCCCGGACATCGAGGAGCGAATCGGGCTGACCGGGGGCCACATCTTCCAGGGCGAGGCCCGACCCGACCAGATGTGGGAGCACCGCTTCTCACCCCGCACGGGGATGCCGGGCATCTATCTCTGTGGGGCGGCAACCCACCCGGCGGGCAGCGTCATAGCGCTGAACGGCCGCAATGCGGCCGAGGCAGTCCTCGCCGAGTGGTCGTCAGATGTTGCATAGCGACATATAACGACCACTCGGCCGGTAAATGGGCGGCTCAGCCCCTCATTGCCTCCATGGCTCGCCTCTCCATCTCGTCGGGCGGAACGTCTTCGACGTGGGTGGCGATGCTCCAACGATGCCCAAAGGGATCCTCGAACTGGCCCGAACGGTCGCCGTAAAACTGATCCTCCACCGCCCGCACGGGCGTGGCCCCCGCCTGGACGGCCCGCTCGAACACCGCATCGACGTCTTCCACGTAGACCATCAAGGTCACCGGGGAGCCGCCCAGGGTCTTGGGGCTCTGTGCTCCCATCTCCGGGAACTCGTCCGAGAGCATGATCAACGAGTCGCCGAGGGACAGCTCGGCGTGGCCGATTTTGCCGCCGGGGGCCTCCATGCGGTCTCCCCGCTGGGTGGCGCCGAGGACCTTGGAGTAGAACTCGATGGCGTCGGCGGCGCCGTCGATGCAGAGGTACGCAGTGACCTGCGGGTACTCGTCGGGAATCGGCTTCACTTTTGCCATGGAGTCTCCTCTGGTTGGAGTGAGTGGGTCGGCGTTCGAGGAAGCCTACCGAGTGAACACGCAGCCGACAAGTGCCGGTGTGGTTGACTGCGGCCGTGGAGAGCTATGAGCCTCAGACCTACGGGGATCAGATCGCGGGCGTCTACGACGAGCTTTACGACGGCCTCTTCGACACCGCCGGGACGGTCGAGTTCCTTTCTGGGCTGGCGCGAGGGGGCCGGGCTCTGGAACTGGGGATCGGCACGGGGCGGATCGCCCTTCCGCTGCAGCGAGCAGGCGTCCAAGTCTCGGGTGTGGATGCGTCGCGGGCGATGGTGGACAGGCTCAAAGCCAAGGCGGGAGGAGACTCGATCCCCGTCGCCATCGGCGATTTCAAGGAGCCACCGGTCACGGGGCAGTTCGACCTCGTCTTCGTCGCCTTCAACACCTTCTTCGGTCTGCTCAGCCAGGACGAGCAGATCGCTTGCTTCGAGGCGGTCGCATCATTGTTGTCCGAGGACGCCCGTTTCGTGCTCGAGGCGTTCGTTCCCGACCTGGCTCGCTTCGATCGCCACCAACGCGTTTCGGTTGAAGAGGTCTTGCTGGATCAGGTCCGCCTGGAGGTCACCCGCCACGATCCGGTGGCGCAACGCATCGATTCGCAGCACGTGATCCTTTCGGAGCAGGGAACTCGCCTCTACCCCGTGCGAATCCGCTACTCGTATCCGGGCGAGCTCGACCTCATGGCGCAGCTTGCCGGGCTCAGGTTGCAGGAGCGTTGGGGCGACTGGCGCCGCAGACCGTTCACCTCCGAGTCGCACGCCCACGTCTCCGTCTACTCCCGGCCCTGGTGAGCCCGTTGAATGACCGAGGTTTGGTACGAAACGAATGATATAGGCGCGTTTTGTACCAAAGAAGCTCTGTAGGCGATGGAGATAATCAGGCTTCAGCGAGCCCCGAGGTCAAGGTGCTCTACATCATTGGTCGCGGACGAGGCGGAAGCACCATTCTGGGTAACGTGCTCGGCGAGCTCGACGGATTCTTCTCGGCCGGGGAGGTTCGCTCACTGTGGGACCCCATCGTCTCATCGGGAGGGCGCTGCGGTTGCGGCGAAGCTGCTGAGAGTTGCGAGGTCTGGTCTCACGTAATCGAGGGCGTCGATGTTTGGGAGGCTTCCTGCTTGCAGAATGAGGTGGTCCGCGAGCGGAACCTCGTGAGAATCCTCAGGCAGCGCAATCGCACAAGCTACCCGGCCTTGGATGCCTTCGCACAGGCGATGGGAGATGTCTATCGCAAGCTCGCCGCCATCACGGGCTCACGGGTGATCGTGGACTCCTCGAAGCGGCCTTCTTATGGAGCTTTCCTGCGCTTCGTCCCCGGGATCTCGGTTCGCTACGTACACCTCGTGCGTGACCCTCGTGCGTCGGCCCACTCATGGAAGCAGCGCCGGCATGAGTCCGCTACACCGGGTGCAGAAGTGACGCAACGGGGAGCGTTCGACAGCACACTCCGATGGGATCTTCTCAATCTCGAGGCTGAGCTATTGCGAACTTCAGAGAGCCCGGCGACCTTCGAGCGGCTGCGCTACGAAGACTTCGTGGCGGAGCCTCGCGCGACCACCATGCGCCTCGCCGCCTTCATGGGCGAAGTGGTTGAGTCGACGCCTTTCAAGGACGACCGCTCTGTGCGGATGGGTGTCAACCACACGATTGCCGGTAACCCGTCGCGTTATACGAGCGGGATCGTTCAGATCCGAGATTCCGGTGACTGGAGGCCGGCACAGGCTCAGACCGATCGCTGGATCACGACCGTAGTGGCTGCTCCGCTGCTCCACCGCTATGGCTACCCGTTTACGGCCCAAAACACAGGTACTCAATCGCGCCCGACGCGCTCCTAAGTACGGTTTCCGTATCAAGGCCCTTGGAGCGCGATCGGCTCTTGCCCCCTTGCCCCTCGCCCCGGATTCCGCCTCTTACTCGGGGGGGCGGAATAGGGTCTGCCTAGAACCGACCGGCCCTGCAAGTAGAACCTTGGGAGGTACTCCTTTGCCGTCGCGGCTGATCTTGGTCGCGGGCGCCGCCGTCGCGGTCGCGCTCGTCGCCGTCTTCTTCCTGAGCCCGTCCCAGGGCCTGCCTCCCGACGCGCCCACCGAGGACGACATGGCCACGGATATCGGTGCTCAGATCATGGGCCACCTCTATGTCGGTCATGTGCCGGGCCGGGCCGGCGAGGTCATGACCGTGCCCAAGCCGCACCACTACCTCATCAACCGGCTCGAGCTCGAATCACTGGGGACCGACGAGCCCGAGCTCAAGTCGTCGCACCCGAACCCGTGGGATTACACGGCCCGCGTCCCCTACGTCTTCTACGGCCCCGGCTACATCCCCGAAGGCCGGGAGGTGTCACGAGAGGTCGACATCTCCTCTTTGGCGCCGACCTACGCCCGCCTGCTCGGGATGGAGGACTTCGAAGCCGATGGACGCCCTTTGCCCGAGATCGAGCCGAGCGCCGCTCCTCCCCGGCTCATCTTCACGATCGTTCTCGACGGCGGCGGCTGGAACGTCCTGCAGCGTCATCCGGGGACGTGGCCCCACATCGCGAAGCTGATGGAGCAGGGCACCTCTTACGTCAACGCCACGATCGGTTCGGCCCCCTCGGTCACCGGCGCCCTGCACGCCACCTTCGGTACGGGCTTCTACCCCCTCCATCACAAGCTGCCCGGCAACCAGATGAGGGGGCCGGATGGCACCAACACCGATGCGTGGCAGGAGAACGCCGACCCCTCCTATCTCGCCAAGCCCACGGTCTCTGAGCTCTGGGACGAGCAGACCGGCAATGAGGCGGTGGTCGGCACTCTCTCCTACGAGGGCTGGCATCTCGGCATGATCGGCCACGGCGCCCAGAGGGAGGGAGCGGACCACGACATCGCCGCGCTGTGGGAGCAGGACGCCAACGAATGGTGGATCAACGAGGACTTCTACGAGCTCCCGGAATATCTCGAGGACACAGACCTCGGCCGCCTCGAGTCCTATGAAGAGGGCCTCGACGGGCGCGACGGCATCGAGGACGGGCGCTGGCTCGGGCACACGCTCGAGGAGCTGCGCGACCCCCAGCTCGCATGGCGGCCGGGCACCCCCGCGTTCGTGCGTTTCAACGGGGATGCGGTGATCGACATCATCCGCCGCGAAGGCTTGGGCACCGACGATATCTCGGACCTCTTCTGGCTCGAGCTAAAGATGCCGGACTCCGCGGGACACGCCTGGAACATGCTGTCGGCGGAGGAGTCAGATGTGCTGCTCGAGGTCGACCGCCAGATCAACCGCATCAAACGGGCACTCGATCAGCAGGTCGGTGTCAACCGATACGTCCTCGCGCTAAGCGCCGACCACGGCCAGGAGCCCCTCCCCGAGCACTTCGGTGGTTGGAGGATCTCGACCGAGGAGCTGAAGCGCGATGTCGAAGAGCGCTTTGGAGACGGGCTCATCGAAAAGATCACAACGGTGGATCTTTTCGTCGACCGAGAGCTGGTGTCGCGCCGAGACGTGGACCTGTCGGACGTGGCCCGTTTTCTCGGCACCTATACGGTCGGTGACAACATTCCTGCGGGAGCTGCGGGAGCCTCGCGCGTGCCCCAGGGGCGGCTCCACGACATCCTCTTCGCCGGCGCGTTCTCGACGGAGTACCTGCAAGCGCTCACGCCCGAACGCATCGCCTCCTTCGGCGAAGGGGCCTACGAGGAGAGCGATCTCTTGATAGGCGAGACCCGAAGCCGATGGGAATGATCCGCCGCGGTTTCGCCCTGCTGCTTGGGCGGCGCGATTTCGGCCTCTTGATGGGCGCCCAGTGGATGGCGCAGGCGGGCGACGGCATCGTGCAGGCTGCGCTGGCCAAGTTCATCGTCTTCGGCGGGCAGCGCGGCTTTGACCTCGAGGGCGCAAAGTCGCCCGACGAGCTCCTTCGAATCGCGCTCTACATCTTCGTCCCTTACACGGTCCTGAGCCCGTTTCTCGGCGTGGTCATCGACCGTTGGGACCGCCGCCGCCTGCTGTTCGTGGCCAACGGGCTGAGGGCTGTGGTGGTGTTGTTGATCGGCCTGATCGGCACCGGGGCTGCCGGCGACTTGGCCCTGTTCGTGGCTTTCTTGCTGACGCTGACCTCGACTCGCATCGTGCTGGCCACCAAGTCGGCGGCGCTGCCCGAGACGGTGGAGGGATCCTCGCTGGTCGAGGCCAACGCGGTGTCGCAGCTGGGCGGTGCGATGTTCCAGCTCGCGGGGGGCGGGGCCGGCTTCATCGCCACCAGGTTTGTGGCAGTCGAGCCTGTTGTCATTGTCGGGGCGCTGGTCTACGGCGCCGGTGCGGTGTTTGCCCTGGGCATCAAGCGTGCCGGTGCCACGCGCTCCGAGGCCTCGTTCTCCGAGGAGCTCGCCGGCGTATTAGGTCGCGTCGGGGCGGGTTTTGGAGAGGTTGCTCGGACCCCCCGGGCCGCGGCATCGATCCTCACCTACTTCTGGCTGCGGCTGTTGTGGAGCTACTCCCTGGTCGGCATCGGTTTTGTGGCACGAGAGCTGGTGTCCACCGATCTGCTCGTCCTGGTCATCACCGGCGGCGCGGGGGCGTTGGGGGCCGTGCTGGGCTACGTGAGCGCGGAGAAGGCGGGGGCGGTGGCGCGCTCCCCCGGCCGGGTGGTGATCGCAGCATCACTTCTGCTGGGCATCGCCGTCAGTCTGCTCGGCGCATTCCAGTCGAGGGTGGCGCTGGGATTGCTGACCTTTTTCTTGGGCTACGGCTTCTTTCTCGCCAAGATCTCGCTCGACAGCATGGTTCAGGAGGCCCTCGAGGATGGCTTTCGGGGCCGGGCTTTCTCCCTCTACGACATCGCCTACAACCTTGCCTGGGTGCTGGCCGCCGGCGCCATGAAGCTGTTGTGGGACGAGGACTCTCAGGGTGCTCTGATTGCAGGCATGGGAGTCGTCTTCCTGGTGGGGATGGGAGGAATCGCGTTGTGGTTCCGGCGGGCGGCCCTGCTGTCCCCCGCGCCCGCGGCGAGGTGAGGAAGGGGCGCTCCAGAGGGGCCCCCGCCATCCTGCTGGCCCTGGCGGTGGCGGTCCTGGGCCTCAGCACGTTTCTGTTGGGGGACTTTGCCCCTCCCCGTAGCGTCGCGTCGTTCGAGAAGCAGCTCTGCTCGCTGCCCCGGGAGTGGCTGGAGCGCACCCGCAGGGGCTACTACGCGCCTCGATCGGGGCAGATCGCGCTCCTGCCTCGGACCCCCGCCTACATGGCCTCGGGGGGGTCCGGTTGGAGCCATTCCGGGCCCTGGCCCTATCTGCAGGAGATCCCGTTGGTGTTCTTCGGGCCGGGGCTGGTGCCGGCGCTCGGTGCCGTCGAGCGGCCCGTCACGATGGCCGACGTCGCCCCCACTTTCTCGAGATTGATGCGCTTCGACGAGCCGGGACGCTACGACGGTAAGCCGCTCCCCGAGCTCATCAAGAAGGGGGCGGCCCCTCCCAAGCTGATTCTCACGATCGTGTGGGACGGCGGCGGATGGAACACGCTCAGGCAGTGGCCGCGCGCGTGGCCTCACCTGAGAAAGCTCATGAAGGGCGGGGTGTCCTACACCAACGCGATAGTGGGATCGTCGCCTTCGGTTACTCCGTCGGTGCATACGACTCTGGGTGCGGGCGTCTACCCGGACAAGAGCGGCATCACCGGAATACCCGTTCGCTACGAGGACGGCGACGTCGGGGACGCGTTCGTGCACGGGGAGTCGTCGCGCTTTCTGCTCGTTCCTACGCTGGCGGAGCTGTGGGACGAGCGCCACGGCAACCGGCCTCGCATCGGGATGCTGGGATACGAGCCCTGGCACCTCGGAATGATCGGCAAGGGGGCCGAGCGCTCGGGAGGGGACCGCGACGATGCCCTGTGGCTGGACGTCGAAACCAACGAATGGATCACCAACCCGGCGCACTACCGGCTGCCGGACTCCGTGGTGACCACTCCGGGCCTGGAGGCCGATCTCGAGCGGCTCGACCGGGCCGACGGAACCGACGACGGGGCGTGGGGCTCTGTCGAGGCCTTCGACGAGCCGGATCGAGTCGAGGAGTCTCCTGCGTTCGTTGCCTACCACGGCCGGGCGCTGAGGCGCATGATCGCTCGCGGTGGGTACGGCTCCGATTCGCTCACCGATCTCTTGTTCACGAACTTCAAGCAGATCGACCGCCTCGGCCATTACTTCAACATGGCCTCCGATGAGATCCGTCAGGCGGTTGTTGCCTCGGACCGGGAGCTGGGGTCTACGATCGAGTTCCTGGACGAACGCGTGGGCCGCGGCAACTACGTGGTCGTGGTTACGGCCGATCACGGCCAGCAGCCCGACGCTTCCGACATCGAAGCCTACGGAATCGATCCGGGGGAGGTCGAGAGGGACCTCGAGGAGGCCTTCGGACCCGTCACCCAGGCGGTGTGGCCCACGGAGGTGTTCCTGGACGACGAGGAGCTGGCCGAGCAGGGCGTGAGCGTGGCCACTGTCGCTCGCTGGCTGGGCGCCTACGAGCTGCGCGACAACACCAGGCGCCCGGACATGCTTGTGTCGGGGGCAGGGGTCTTCGAGCCGAGGGACCGGCTCTTCGAGCTGGCGGTTCCGTCGAGCTTGCTGGAGCGGCGAGGACTCTGCTGAATCGCGCCGAGTGGTGCTCAGATGGTCTATATGGTCACCTCACCACCACTCGACCCTCTAAGTGCACCTCCCCGTAAATACGCTCGCATTCGAGCGCCCCTGCATCCCCGCTCGCGTCGTTACACGGCTCCCCCGAGGTCGGAATTGGGATTCAATCTGTCGCTCACGTACCCTCCGGGTACGCTCACTCCTCGCGCCTAGCGACCAGGGCGCAGTGACGCTCTCGGTGCTGACCGTATTTCCGGTGCGGAGCTC
>Ga0136633_1000300_pt1 | contig 37574 bp, 34 predicted proteins | sample AntDrymeUQ832206_2_FD_105494 | JGI IMG/M metagenome (GOLD analysis project Ga0136633, IMG submission 105494) | Polar desert sand microbial communities from Dry Valleys, Antarctica - metaG UQ83 (22.06) | ecosystem: Environmental > Terrestrial > Soil > Desert | place: Antarctica: Dry Valley... | reverse complement strand
GCCGCCCCGCGTGCCGCCCCGCGTTCCGGCCGCGCACCGCCCGTCGATGCGCTCGCGGCCTGAGCGGTTCGGGCTGATCGGTGCTGGCCTATGAGACCGGCGTGGTGGCACCGGGCCGCGTCAATGGCGGCCCGGCGACCACGTCATTCCCACCCCCGTGAGAAAGTCTCAGGCGTCCCCGACGTGCGCGGCGCAGTAGGCGTCGCGCTGGGCTGCCGTGAAGTTCGAGAGCGCCGAGTAGCGTCCGCCGTCGCGCAGGTTCTGCGCGGTCATCGTCGCGTAGGCCTCGATCTCGGCCGACACCTGGGCGCGGGCCTCGTCGGTCGGAGCCGCGACCAGCCGCTCGGCGTTGCGCCAGGCACCTTCACGCCAGGACGCGATGAGCTGGAAGATCGCGGTCGTGTCCGCCGTCGTCCCCGGGATGTCGTCGGCGTCGAACGTGGGGTCGTAGCGGCGGTCGGCTTCGAGGAAGAGCCCGTCGGTCACACGGTTGAGGAACTCGTTGACCTTGTCGTGATCGGGCTTGCGGGAGCTGCCGTCGGGCTTGACCAGGCCGATGCCGGCGAGCACGTAGGGCAGATCACGATTCACGTGGGCGTTGATACCGAGCGACAGGTTGGTGGAGCCCTTCACCTGCCGGTCGCGCGCCGCGTCGAACGCGACCAGCCACGCGCCGGGAACCGTGGAGCGGCGGTTCCCGGCCCAATCGTCGTAGGCGTCGAAGTAGAAGCGGGCGAAGACGGCGTCCTCGTGGTTGACGAAGCCGGGATCGGCGAAGAACCCAGGGGTCGTGGTCGCCCGGCGGTACTCCTCGGTCGTGCGCAGGTAGCTGAGCGCGAAGATCGAGTTGTGGTCGCACCCGAGCGAGTCCAGGTGGCGGTCCATGACCCGGATGACCTTGTCGACGCACTGGATCTTCCCGGCGGTGCAGTCGTCCTCGCTTGACGGCTCGTAGCCGCTGGTGAGCGGCGGCAGGAGACCCGACCAGCCGACGAACGCGGCGTCCTCGGCGAGCGCCGAGGCGGGGAACGACATGACGATGAGCGCACCGACGAGCGTGCACGAGTGGCGAAGCAAGAGGAAGTCCCCTCCGGTGGCGGCCGACTGGACGTGGGTCCTATCGGCCGCTTGAGGGCGGACTTGAGGCATTGGACGGATGACCGAGGGCCGGGTCCCGCGGCCTGCCACGATGGGTGGGTGATCGATTGGCAGATCGCGGGGACGGTGGCCCGTACGGTGGCGCGCGCGACTCCCGCCGTGGGGGGCGAAGCCGTCGCAGCCGAACTCGCGGCCTTCGAGGACACCAGCGCCCGGCTGGTCGCCGAGTACGCCCAGCTCTCGGGCGACGTCCCGCCGGCCGAGGCGATCGACCGCGGGGAGTGGGCCACGACCTCCTTGCGCTCCATGCGCTCGGTGATGGATCCCGTCGCCGAGCTCGCCGACCGAGGTCTCGGGCCGGTCCGGGTGGTGGCCGGCGTCCTGCTGGCCGCGGAGGCCGGGGCGCTCTCGGGCTACCTCGCAACGCGCGTCCTCGGGCAGTACGAGTTCCCGATCCTCGAGCCGGACGCTCCGGCACGCCTGCTCGTCGTGGCCCCGAACGTGGCCGCCATGGCCAGGACGATGGACGCCGACGAGGCGGCGGTGCTGCGCTGGGTCACGCTGCACGAGACCACGCACGCGCTCCAGTTCGCCGGGGTGCCGTGGCTGCGCGCCCATCTCGCCGAGCGCGTGCGCGGGTTGCTCGGGGCGCTGTCGATCGATCGCAAGAAGCTCATGAAGCTGCCCGATGTGTCGGAGATCGTCGCCGCGATCCGGCGCGGCGACTTCGTCACCTTGGCCGTCGGCGCCGAGCGCAGGACCGAGCTCGACGAGCTCCAGGCCCTGATGGCGCTCATCGAGGGGCACGCCGAGCATGTGATGGACGCCGTCGGCGAGACGGTCATCCCCGGCCTGCCCGCGCTGCGCGCGCACATGGCCCGGCGGCGCACCGAACGTTCGGGCCTCGTCGCGATCTTCGACAAGCTGATCGGGCTCGAGTTGAAGCTGCGCCAGTACGAGCAGGGCAAGCGCTTCGTCGACGCCGTCGTCGAGGAAGCCGGGATCGAGGGCCTCAACCGCGCCTGGGCCGGCCCGCACGCCCTGCCACGGCCGGATGAGCTCGAGCGCCCGTCCGCCTGGCTGGCCCGCGTCGGCTCCTGATCACGAACACCTGTTTGTAACCGAACCCGGATCCCGGTTTACAAACAGATGTTCGATGGGTACCTTCCTATCGAGAACGAGATTAGATATAAGCTCCTTAGAGGAGGACGAGGAAATACATCATGGCTGACACCACCACCACCACTCCCAAGGCTTCGACCGTCGCGTCTGCGGCTGCTTCGAACGCCACCGCCGCTGTCAAGAGCACGACGACGACCGCCAAGCGCTCCGCCGCCGCCAAGAAGGCTGGGACCACGCGCAAGAAGGCTGCTGTCAAGCGGTCCACCGCTGCCAAGAAGGCCGCGACCACGCGTTCGACGAGCACTCCGGCCGCCAGGGCCGCCACGCGCACGACGACCGCCAAGCGCACCCAGACCACGGCCGCGAACAAGACCCGCGAGGCCGCCAAGGCTCAGCAGACCGCTGCCAAGGCGACGGTCAAGGCCGGTCGCACCTACGCCGAGCGCGCGCTGCTCGCTTCGGTGGGCGCGACTCTCGAGGTCCGCGACGACGTGCGCGAGATCGGCGGACGCTTTGTGACCGCCACGACCGAGCTGATCAACAAGTACGGCTCGATCGACGTCGCCCCGAAGAGCATCGAGAAGGACTTCGGCCGCTTCGAGCGCCGCGGTGTCACCGCCCGCAACCGCGTGGAGCGCGAGGTCAAGAAGACCCGCACCCGCGTCGAGCGCGAGCTGCGCACCCGTCGCCGCGAGATCGAGAAGAGCATCCCCTCGGTCGACGTGCCGAACATCGTGAAGTCCGCTCAGGAGCGCATCACCTCGCTCGTCTAGCCGCTTCTCCCCCCGGACGCTCGGAGAGCGTGCCGTCCGGTCAGGGCAAGATGTGCCGACCTCATATCCGTCGGCGCATGTAGCACCTCTCCTCCCTCAACCGTCGAGCCGGCCCCAAGGGCCGGCTCGTCGGCCTTCAGGGCAGCGTTCTAGAGTGAACGTATGCCCAATCGCGACGTGATCCTCGAGGCCCTGAAGGTCGTCATCGACCCTGAGTTGCGCCGTTCCGTCGTGGAGCTCGGCATGGTCCGGTCGATCGACATCAAGGACGGCGGCGCCGTCGACATCACGATCTCGCTGACCACGCCCGGCTGTCCGATCAAGGCGACCTTCCAGAACGCCGTGACCGACGCCGCGATGACCGTCGAGGGCGTCACGCACGTCAACGTCGGCTTCGACGTCCTCAGCCCGGAGCAGAAGTCCGCGCTGCAGAAGACGCTGGGCCGCTCCTCGCTGCCCGAAGGGGCCCTGGCCCAGGTCAAGAACGTCATCTGCGTCGGCTCTGGCAAGGGCGGGGTCGGCAAGTCGTCGGTCACCGCGAACCTGGCCGCCGCGCTGGCCGCCGAAGGCAAGACGGTCGGCATCCTCGACGCGGACGTCTGGGGCTACTCGATCCCGCGCATGTTCGGGCTCGGCGCCGAGCGCCCGAAGATCTCCGGCGAGCGCAAGATCATCCCGCCCGAGGTCAACGGCATCAGGATCATGTCGATCGGCTTCTTCGTCGACGAGGACGCCGCCGTCGTCTGGCGTGGCCCCATGCTCCACAAGGCCCTGACGCAGTTCCTCGAGGACGTCGCCTGGGGCGAGCTCGACTACCTGCTCGTCGACCTGCCGCCCGGCACCGGCGACGTCTCCATGACACTGGCGCAGCTGCTGCCGCAGGCGAAGTTCGTCATCGTCACCACCCCGCAGGCGACCGCCCAGCGTGTGGCCCGACGGTCGGCGGAGATGGCCGAGAAGGTCAAGCTCGAGATCGCGGGCGTGATCGAGAACATGTCCGGCTTCACGACGCCGGGAGGCGAGCGCTTCCAGATCTTCGGCGAGGGCGGCGGGCAGGAGCTCGCCGACGAGCTCGACGTGCCGCTGCTGGGCAAGGTCCCGCTGACCATGCCGCTACGCGTGCAGGCCGACGCCGGGCTGCCGCTCGTGGCGGCCGATCCTGACGATCCTGCGGCCCAGGCCCTGCGCCAGGCCGCCCGTGGCATCATCGCGCTCTCGCCGATCGAGCTGCCGGTCTTCCAGGAGCCCGCGCCCGCCGCTGCGCCCCAGCCGGTAGGCATGAGCCTGCCGATGGCCGGCTGACCGCCCTTTCGGCGAGACTGCAAGGGTGGAGCCCGCCGAGCCGCACGACGAGACCCGCTACGAGGCCGACGAGATCCGCTTCCTCGACGCACTGAGCGACGAGGAGCGCGACTGGCTACGCGAGCGCGGCGTCAAGCGGTCCTTCCCGGCCGGGGTGGCGATCTTCCTCGAGCACGAGGCGCCCGACCGGGTGATGTTCCTGCTCGAGGGACGGGTCAAGATCGCGGCGACCAGCGACGACGGGCGCGAGCGCGTGCTCGCCTTCCGCGGGCCGGGAGAAGTGCTCGGCGAGCTGTCGGCGATCGACGGCCGGCCGCGTTCGGCCAGCGTGATCGCCGTGGACCCGGTGAGCGCGCTCGTGATGCCGGCGGCGGACTTCCGGCGCTTCCTCGAGAACGCCCCTCGCGCGACGTTCTTCCTGCTCTCGAGCTTGATCGGGCGCCTGCGCGAGGCCGACCGCAAGCGCGTGGAGTTCGGCTCGGCCGACACCGTCGGGCGGGTCGCGGCGCGGCTGCTCGAGCTGGCCGAGCGCTACGGGACGCGTACCACCGAGGGCATCCGCATCGACCTCCCGATCACGCAGGAGGAGCTCGCGTCGTGGGTGGGCTCGAGCCGCGAGGGCGTCAACAAGGCGCTCAACATGCTCAAGTCGCTGCGCTGGATCGAAACCGAGCGGCGGTCGATCACCGTCCTCGACGTCGAGGCGCTCAACCGCCGCGCGGGCTGAGCGCGTCAGCGGCGGCTACCCGCCGCGGTTCAGCTCTTGCTCTTGAAGTAGTCCGCGTTGCGCTGGACGAAGCTGGTCCACTCGTCCGGGACCTGGTCCTCGGCGAAGCACGCGTCGACGGGGCAGGCCTCGACGCAGGCGTCGCAGTCGATGCACTCCTCCGGGTCGATGTACAGCATCTCGACCTTGTCGTAGTCGGGCTCGTCGGGAGTCGGGTGGATGCAGTCGACGGGGCAGACCTCGACGCAGGAATTGTCCTTGGTTCCGATGCAGGGCTCGGTGATCACGTACGCCATGGCCGTGAGAATACGCTGGGACCCGATGCTGCTGCTGACCGGGGCCACCGGACGGGTCGGATCCGCCCTTCTGGCGCGGCTCGTGACCCGGCGTGCCCCCGTTCGCTGCCTGGTCCGAGACCCCCGGCGCCTGGGTCCGGATCGTGTCCGGGTGCAGATCGCGCTCGGCGACCTGGCCGATCCGGCGTCGTTCCGGCACGCCCTGCGCGGGGTCGGGACCGTCGTCCACCTCGCCGCGGCCGAGCGCGACGAGGCCTCCGGCACGATCGAGGAGATCGCCGGGGTGGCCACCTGGCGGCTGCTGCGGGCCGCCGAGGCCGCCGGGGCGACCCGGTTCGTGTTCCTCTCGCCCCTCGGCGCCGTGCCCCATCACCGCTCGCGCCTGCACCGGGCCAAGTCGCTGGCCGAAGACGCGGTCGCCGGGTCCGCTCTGAACGCCACCGTCGTGCGTTCTTCGCTCATCTACACCCCGGGCGACCGTCGGCTCTCGCTGCTGGAGCGGCTCTCCCTGCTGCCCGCCGTCCCGGTCACCCGCACGATGGCGCGCGCGCGGTCGCAGCCCATCTGGGCCGCTGACGTCGCGGAGTGCCTGGACGCGCTGCTCGACCGCGACGACGACGTCATCGAGCTCGGCGGGCCCGAGCAGATGAGCCACCGAGAGGTCGTGGAGACCGCCCTCGCGGCAGTGGGGCGTCCGCGGCCGCTGCTCGAACTGCCCTCGCGCGCCGTGCGCTACGGCTTGACCGCCTACGCGGCGGTCACGGGCCCGGTCGCGTTCGCCACCCGCGACGAGGCCGACCTGCTGGCCGCGACCATGCTTACCGAGCGCGGGACGGCGGACGCGGAGCGGCTCGGGGTGACGCCGCGGCGCCTGGTCGATGTGCTCGGGGCTTAGCGCTCATGGAACCAGGCGGACCCGGCGCTCCACGCGCCGGCCGTCCACCCGCGCCGTGAGCGTCGCGCCCAGCACCTGGCGGCGCCCCGCGAGCACCCGCCGCCCGGTCTTGGACAGGCTGAGCGTGATCGCCTCCGGGCCCTGATCGATCCTGCGCGTGACCCGGGCGAGGACCACCTCGCGGCGCGGGCGGCCGGGCTTGACCGTCAGGCGGGCGCGCAACGTCAGCTCGACGGTCGCGGCCCGGGGCAGCGTGAGGCCCACGGCGAGCCCTCTACGGCGCAGCAGCGACAGGCGAAGGGTCCGTGCGCTCTCGAGGCCAAGGAGCCCCGCACCGGCGCGGACCGGCTTGGTGGCGGTCGCCGCATCGCCGCGCGCACCCGCGGGGCGCTGCGTCCGGAAGGGGCCGCTGACCTCGTAGACCACGCCGAGGCCGAAGCCGCGCTGGGAGGAGACATAGAGCCTGGTTCCGGCCGGGTTCAGCGACGGGCCGGTGACTTCGGAGATCGCCTCGCCCGTGCCGTGCTGGGTGCCGGTGAGCTTCAGGAAGCGCGCGATCTCGCCTTCCGGTGTGATCACGCAGAGGTCCAGCGGGTCGTCGCCGCCGTCGTCCTCGCCGACGAACAGCTCGCCCGCGGGGGAGACCGTCACGTTGTCGGGGTTGACCATCGGGGAGTTCGCGAAGGCGGCCTGGTCGTAGATGAGCGAGATCGTCTGGTCGCGGGTGTCGAGCGCGTGGACCTTGTTGTCGGCCGTGGTGGCGACATAGACGATGCCGGCGTCGAACCAGATCCCCTCGCCACGCTTGAACTGCGTCATGCCCGCGACCTGCTTGCGCGTCGGATCCGCGCTCCCGCCGTCCGGGCGCGGGATCGGGGCCCAGGAGACCTTGCCGCCGGGGGCGACGATCGCCGCCTCGAGCTGGCCCTTGAGCAGCTCGGGATAGCGGTCGGGGGTGAAGCGGTAGAGGCCTCCGTCACCGAGGTCCTCGGTCAGGTACACGTGCTGATGGACCGGGTCGACGGCCGCCGCCTCGTGCTTGAACCTGCCGAGCGCCGGAAGGACCACGGCCGGTCTCGCGCCGGTGGGGTCGCACTCCCAGATCAGGCCGTCGTCGACCTCCTCGCACGACAGCCAGGTGCCCCACGGCGTCTTGCCGCCGGCGCAGTTGCCCGACGTGTTGCCGAGGATGCGGTAGGCGTCCTTGACCGCGCCGTCAGGTCCGAACACGATCGCCGAGGCGCCGCCGCCGCGGCTCGGGACCTCTGAGTTGACGGTCAGGATCCAGCCGCCGTCGGGCAGCGCGTAGGTCGCCGAGCCGTCCGGGAACGCCGGCAGCAGGTAGTCGGTGCCCAGAACGGGCTGTCCGCCCCGGGCGATCACCCGTGAGCTGAAGCCCTTGGGGAGCCGGATCCCGTTGATGTCGGCGGGGCCGAGCTCGCCGTAGGGGCCGGCCGCGGGCCGGGCGGGGGATGCGGCGGAGGCGCGGGCGGTGCGCCAGAAGGCAGGGGCGATCGTGAACGAGCCGGCCGCGAGCGCACCGGAGCGGACGAGTTGGCGTCGGGTCAGCACCAGACTGGTTGTAGGCGAAAACCGGGGGCTTCGTGTGAATGCCTGGTTAGTCCGGCGGGTGTCGCTGCGCCCAGGGGGCGAGCGCTTCCATGCCGTAGGCGACCTGCAGCAACACGTCTTCGGCGAGCGGGCGCCCGACGAGCTGGACCGAGGTGGGCAGGCCGTCGGCCCCGAATCCGGCCGGAACCGCGATCGCCGGCTGCCCCGTGGCGTTGATCAGGGCCGGGTAGGGCGCGAACTGCCCCGCGCGGGCCATGGCCATCATGGGCTCGTCGAAGCCGCCGTGACAGACGCCGTGGGGCAGCGGGCGCTCGGCCAGGACGGGCGTCATGAGGAGATCCCAGTCGGCGAAGAACGCGATGAACGCTCGGGCCGCGCGCTTGAGCGCCGAGACGTTGGCGATCAGCTCGACCGACGACACCCCGTCGGCGAACCGTGAGAGGGCGCGCGACAGCGGCTCCAGCGCCTCGATGTCTCCGCCCTCGCGCATGTTCGCCGCGAGGCCCGGGCCGAAGACCCCGATGAAGATCGCCATCGTGGCCCGCGGCGGGAGCGGGACGTCGACTTCCTCGACGTGATGGCCGAGCTCGGTCAACACCGCGGCGCTGTCACGCAGCGCCCGCAGATGCTCGGGGTCGACGGGCACGTCGAGCGGGTTGGCGGCGGTCACCGCGATCCGCAGCGGCCCGGGGTCCCGGCGCGTGGTGTCGAAGTACGGCAGCTCCGGTCGCGGTGCCCAGGTGGCGTCGCCGACCTCGTAGCCGGCCATCAGGTCCAGCGCGATCGCGGTGTCGAGCACGGTCCGGGTCAGGACCCCGTCGGCCGAGAGGAGGTTGTCGTCGCCCGCCGGCCCGCGGGAGACGCGCCCGCGGCTGGTCTTGAGCCCGACGAGACCGCAACAGGCCGCTGGGATGCGGATGGAGCCGCCGCCGTCGTTGCCGTGGGCGAGCGGGACCAGGCCGGCGGCGACGGCCGCGGCCGAGCCACCGCTGGAGCCTCCGGCCGTGCGGGTCTTGTCCCAGGGATTCAGCACGGGCCCCCCATGGGCGGGCTCGGTCGTGGGGAGGATCCCCCACTCGGGCATCCGCGTGGTGCCCAGGACGACGCACCCGGCGTCCTTGAGGCGACGGACCATGTGGGCGTCCACCGTCGGGCGATGATCGGCGAGCGTCGACGAGCCGTGGTCGACCACCAGCCCGGCAGCGTGCGTGTTGGCCTTCACGGCGATGGGGACCCCGGCCAGCGGCGCCTGCGGGTCCACGGCGTCGGCGGCGGCCAGCGCGGCTTCGGCGTCGACGTCGACGAACGCGTTGTGATCGGACGCCGCGATCCGCTCCAGCGCCGCCTCGACGAGTTCCCGCGCGGTGGCCTCTCCGGCCTGGACGAGGGCCGCGGTGTCGAGGGCCGAGCGCACGCCGTCAATCTAAGCGCCTGGGCCGAGATGACGTCGTATGCCGCCGTTCCGTCGTCCTGGATCGGCCGGCGTAACTGGTTGGATGACTATAATGGGGTTATGCAGATCCTCGAAGTCCCCGATGCCGGCACGTTCGCCAGCGGGGCGCCGTACTGGTACTGGCTCGGGGGCCGGATCTGCGTGGACTTCGTGAACACGCGCCGGGAGCGCTGGAACCGGCGGGTGGACACCCTCGTCGACGACGCCGATGTCGTGCGCTGGCTCGTCGCGGCCGGCCTGCTCGCCGAGGAGGTGCCGGCGCCGGATGGCCTGGCGAGCGAGGCTCGGTTGCTGCGCGAGGCGATCGACGCCGGGATCCGCTGGGCGGTGGGCGAGGACGACGCGCCGGTGGCGCTCGGGGCACTGACCCGGATCGACGGCTGGCTCGTCCACGCCGGCTCGCGACCGCGTCTGAGCCTCGGCACCGATGGCGTTCCGGTCCTCGGCGAGCGCCCCGAAGCAGACTCCCCGCGGCGCGCGCTCGGCACGATCGCCCTGGACGCAGCGCGCCTGCTCGGGACCGCCTCCGAGCGGGGTCGCCTGCGCATCTGCGGCGCCGAGGACTGCTCTGCGCGCTTCTACGACCGCTCTCCCGCCGGCGCTCGCCGCTGGTGCTCGATGCAGACCTGCGGCAACGTCGCCAAGGCCCGCCGTCATCGCGAGCGTGCCAGGGCATGAGCTCCTATCGCTGGACGATCCTCGGCGTCGGAGTCGGCGCGCAGGCCGCCCTCTCGGCGGTCCAGATGGGCCTGCCCGCGCTCGCACCGGAGTTGCGCGAGCGCTTCGACCTGTCCCTGTCGGAAGTCGGCCTCGTGCTCGCGGCCTTCGGTTTCGGGATCCTCACGACCCTGCTCGTCTGGGGCTGGCTCGCCGACTCCATCGGCGAGCGCACGGTGATCTCCACCGGGCTCGGCCTCTCGAGCGGTGCGCTCGTCGCTGCGGCCTACGCCCCGGACCTGACGACGCTGCTGGTCGCGCTCGTGGTCGCGGGCATGCTCGGCTCCAGCGCCGCGGCCGCATCGGGCCGTGCCGTGATGGGCTGGTTTCCCCGCACCGAGCGGGGCTTCGCCCTTGGGATCCGCCAGATGGCCGTGCCGCTCGGCGGCGCCGTCGCCGCGATCTCCCTGCCCGCCCTGGTCGGTGCAGGAGGACTGAAGGCCGCGCTGCTCGCCCTGGCCGGCGGCTCCCTCGCAGGTGCGGTTGCGTCGTGGCGTTGGATCCGCGAGCCCCCGCCGGCTCTCGCGAACCGCCCGGCGCGCCCGACCACGGCACCGCTCAGCGACCCGCGCGTCTGGCGGCTCTCGCTCGGCTCGGCCTTCTTGGTCTGCGCGCAGGTCGCGATGGTGTCCTTCGTGGTGCTGTTCCTGCACGACGAACATGGGATCTCCGCTGGGACCGCCGCGCTCGCGTTGGCCACGATCCAGGTCGGCGGCGCGCTCTCACGGCTCGGGGCCGGCCGCCGCAGCGATCGTCTCGGCCGCCGCATCGCGCCGCTGCGCCGCCACGGTCTGGCGATGGCCGCGGCGCTGCTGGCCACGGGAGCGCTCGCCGGGGGGCCGCTGGTCGTGCTGCTGCCGGTCCTGCTGATCGCCGGCGTGCTGACCATGAGCTGGAACGGCCTCTCCTTCACGGCGGCCGCCGAGATGGCCGGCCGCGACCGTGCCGGAACGGCGCTGGGCCTGCAGGGGACCGTGATGCGGACGCTGTCGGCCGGCGCGGGTGTCGGCTTCGGAGCGCTGGTCGCCGCGACCTCGTGGAGCGCCGGCTTCGCCCTGCTCGCGGCGCTCCCGCTGGCGGGCTACTTCCTGCTCACCCCGCTCGTCGAGGAGGAAGAGGACCGCATCGACGCCCGCGAGGCGCGACTCGCCGGGGCCCGACCTGCGAACCTGCGCGCCGCCTGATCCATGACGACAAGGAACCTGACCCGATGAGTGAAGTCCAGTCCGGCCTCGAAGGCGTCGTCGCCTTCGCCACGGAGATCGCCGAGCCCGACAAAGAGGGCGGCGCGCTGCGCTACCGCGGCTACGACATCGAGGATCTCGTGGGCACCGTGCCCTTCGAACAGGTCTGGGGCCTGCTCGTCGACGGCTCCTTCGAGCCGGGCATGCCGCCCGCCGACCCGCACCCGCTGCACTTCCGCTCGGGCGACCCGCGCGTGGACGTCCAAGCCGCGCTGGCGCTGCTCGGCCCCGAGTGGGGCTTCAAGCCGGTGATCGACATCGACGACGACGAGGCGCGCGAGAACCTCGCCAAGGCGTCCGTGATGGCACTGTCGTTCGTCGCCCAGTCCGCACGCGGAGTGGGCCGGCCGCCGGTGCCGCAGAAGGAGATCGACCAGGCGAAGTCCATTCCCGAGCGCTTCCTCACGCGCTGGCGCGGCGAAGCCGATCCCAACCACGCGAAGGCCATCGACGCCTACTGGATCTCCGCCGCTGAGCACGGCATGAACGCCTCGACCTTCACGGCTCGCGTGATCACTTCGACCGGCGCCGACGTCGCCGCCGCGCTTTCGGGCGCGATCGGCGCGCTCAGCGGACCGCTGCACGGCGGCGCGCCCAGCCGTGTGCTCAAGATGCTCGACGGCGTCGAGGCGGCCGGGGACGCCGACAAGTACGTCAAGGACGCCCTGGACCGCGGTGAGCGCCTGATGGGCTTCGGGCACCGCGTCTACCGCGCCGAGGACCCGCGTGCCCGCGTCCTGCGCCGCACGGCCAAGGAGATCGGCGCGCCGCGCGTCGAGACCGCCGAAGCGCTCGAGAAGGCCGCGCTCGCCGAGCTCAAGGCGCGCAAACCGGACCGCGTGCTGGCGACGAACGTCGAGTTCTGGTCGGCCGTCGTGCTCGACTACGCCGACGTCCCGCCGGACCTCTTCACGCCGCTGTTCGCCTGCGCGCGCGTCGCGGGCTGGTCGGCGCACATCCTCGAGCAGAAGCGCGAGGCGCGCCTGATCCGCCCGACAGCGAAGTACGTGGGGCCGGCGCCCCGGGGGCTCTGATCAGGTCTCGGGCAGCTCGACCGGGGTGAGCTCGGCGAAGCGGTCCCCCGGCCCGGGGTTGCTCGCCGCGGTCGCCCCGCCGAGGTGATGGACGACCCCCCAGACCGCGTTGAGCGCTGTCTGGACGGCGCCTTCGGCCCAGCCCGCGGTCCAGGACACGTCGTCGCCGGCCAGGAAGATCCCGCGGTAGGCCGGGTCCAGGCCGTCCTGCGCGAAATGGCAGAACAGGCGGCGCTGGTAGCGGTAGTGACCCGGCAGGTTCGCCTTGAAGGCGCCCATGAACCACGGTTCGCGCTCCCAGGAGATCGTGATCGGGTCGGCGATGATGTGCCGGCGGATGTCCAGGCCCGGATAGATCGCTTGCAGTGACTCGATCGCCACGGTGACGCGCTCGTCGACCGAGAGTGCGAGCCACTTCGAGGAGTCGTCGGTCCAGGTGTAGGACAGGCAGATCGCGGCGGGGCGGTCCGGGCCGTCATCGAGCAGGTACGTGCCGCGGGGCATCCGGTCGGTCAGCGTCATGCTCATCGTGTCGCGGCCGGTCACCGGATCCACGTCGCGCCAGAACGGGCGGTCGACGGCGACGAAGGTCTTGGTCGACTGCATGTAGTGGGTGCGCTCGATCGCCGTCCACACGGCTGACGGGAACAGCGCCTCGTCGCAGCGGATCCGGCTCAGCAGCATCCAGCCCTGCGCCGTGAAGACGGCGGCGGCAAACGTGCGGATGCGACCGTCGGCGTCGGTCACCGTGATGTTGGCAGGCGCGGTGCGGTGGAGCTCCACGACGGCCGGCCGCGGGACGCCGCCGTCGTGAAGGGAGGCGAGGGACGTGCCGGCGGGCCAGTGCGCCATGTCCTCCGGGGTGAGCTCCCACAGCCGCTCGGGGAGTTGCTGGCTGCCGCCGTCGATCGAGCGGTGCTCGTCGTCGGCGCCCGTGTAGATCACGCGCAGGATCTCCAGCATCGAGTTCGGGAAGTCGGTGTCCCAGCCACCGGTCCCGAAGCCGACCTGGCCGAACAGCTCACGCAGGGCGAAGGACTCGAACTGCGGCGCGGCGGCGAGGAAGCCGTAGAAGGAGACGTCGTCGAGTCCGGCGACCAGTGGGTCCCAGATCGCCTTGATGGTCGCCACGTCGCGGGCGCGGACGGCGGTTTGCATCGCGGCGAGCCCGGCACCGTCCTCGAGCGCGGCGTCCCAGGCGCGCGCCACTTCGGCGTACTTCGCGGGCAGGTCCTCGAGCGTTCGCGCGTAGTGGGTCTCGCCCTTGAGGTCGACGACCGTGCTCGGCGTGGCCGGCGAGAGCGGGTTCGGGAATGGCCGGGTGCTCAGGCCGACGGCGTCGATGTAGTGGTAGAGCGTCGTCGAAGACGGCGGGAAGCGCATCGCGCCCATCTCCGCGGTCACCCCCGAGGTCCCGTCGAAGACCTCGGTGCGTAGGCGGCCGCCGATCCGGTCGGCCTCGTAGACGACGGGTTTCAGGCCCAGGCGCATCAACTCGTACGCGGCCACGATCCCGGCCAGTCCGGCGCCGATGATCGCCACCTCGGTGCCGTGGGCGGCCTCGGGGACCGCGCCAAGCCCGCCCGCGTGGCGGATCCAGTCGTCGTAGGCGAACGGGAAGTCGGGCCCGAACATCGTGATCGGGCCGTGCGTCCCGGTCGGGGCGTGCGGAGGCGCGGGAGGAACCGAGGACGCCATCTACGTGGTGAGCGTGCCGTAGAGGGACGGACGGCGCTCGGCGAGGTAGTCGTGGCGGGCCCGCTCGACGGCGATCGCGGCGGGGTCGATGTCGGCGAGCAGCAGGGTCTCCTCGGTCGCGCCGGCGACGGCGATCACCGCCCCGTCGGGCCCGGCGACGGTCGACTGACCGACGTAGTCGAGGGTGGCCTCGCGCCCGATCCGGTTCGCGTAGGCGACGAAGACCTGGTTCTCGAGCGCGCGGGCGGGGACGACGGTGCGGGCGATCACGTCGTCGGGCGCCATCAGGGACGTCGGGACCGCGATGAGTTGCGCGCCTGCGAGGGCGAGCGCGCGAGCGGGTTCGGGGAACTCGATGTCGAAGCAGACGAGCAGGCCGACGCGCAGGCCGTCGATCTCCGCGGTCGCGAAGGCCTCGCCGGGGGCGAACGCGGCGTGGTCGATGGCGCCGTAAAGGTGTGCCTTGCGGTGGGTGAGGACCGGCCTTCCGGCGCGATCGAAGAGCGTGGCGGCGTTGAACACGCGGTCTCCGGAGCGCTCGGCCCAGCCGGCGACGATCGCGATGCCGAGGTCGGCGGCGATCCGGGCCGCCTCGGAGAGGCACGGGCCGTCGAGCGGCTCGGCGAGCGCCCCGAGCGTGGCGGCGCCGATGTCGTAGCCGGTCACGAACGCCTCTGGCGTGATCAGCAGCGACGCGCCCTCAGCGGTCGCTCGCCCGGCCGCATCGCGCAGCGCCGCGAGGTTGGCCCCGACGTCTCCGGGCGTCCCGGTGGCCTGCAGCAGTGCGAGCTTCGGCACGCACCGGACGCTACTGCGAGGTGGGCGACTTCGCGCTGTCGAGCGCCCTCGCGAGGATGTCGCGCAGCGCCTCGGCGTCCTCGGCCCCGAGGCCGGCGATCGGCGGCGGCGGGACCGCCATCGCCCGCTGGGCCGCCTCGCGGACGGAGACGCCGCGCGCGGTCAGCGCGATCTCCTTGACGCGCCGGTCGTGCGCGCCGGGCCGGCGCTCGACGAGTCCGGCGGACTCCAGCCGGTCGACGATCCCGGTCACGTTCGAGTTGTCGCAGCGCATCGACTCGGCGAGCGCGCGCATCGGCTTGGGCTCGTCGGGCTCGAGCGTCATCAGCGCCATGCACTGCATCGGAGCGAGGCCGAGCTCGCCCATGATGGTCATGCGCCGTCCCTTGTCGGCGGTGAAGATGTCCCAGAAGAGGCCCCAGGCCTCCTCCGCGGCGGGCTCGAACCCTGGCATGGGTCGAAGGTTATCAACAGAAAAGGTTGACAACCTCAAGGATCTCCCACTAGGGTTGACCCATGGCTGATCAGCATGGCATCGAGGTCGAAACCCTCGTCAAGGAGTTCAAGGGCGGCATTCGCGCCGTCGACGGCATCGACCTCGAGGTCGCACCGGGTGAGATCTACGGCTTCCTGGGCCCCAACGGCGCCGGTAAGTCCACCACCGTGCTGATGCTGACCACGCTGCTGCCGCCGACGTCGGGGACGGCGCGTGTCGCCGGTTTCGACGTCGTCCGCGAAGGGCCGAAGGTGCGCAGCGTCATCGGTGCCGCCCTCCAGGAGGCCGCGCTCGACGCGCTGCTGACCGGCCGCGAGCACATGAAGCTGCAGACCGCGCTCCAGGGCCTCCCGAAGGGCGACCGGGTCGCCCGCGGCGACGAGCTGCTCGCGCGCGTCGGGCTCTCCGACGCCGCCGACCGGCGCGTCGGCGGCTACTCGGGCGGCATGAAGCGCCGGCTGGACCTCGCGCTCGCGCTCGTGCACGCGCCGGGCATCCTGTTCCTCGACGAGCCCACCACCGGCCTGGACCCCCAGAGCCGCGCGGACCTGTGGGACGAGGTGGCGCGGCTGGCTCGCGACAACGGCGTGACGGTCTTCCTCACGACGCAGTACCTCGAGGAGGCCGACGTCCTGGCCGACCGCGTGGCCATCATCGACCGCGGGCGCATCGTCGCGCGCGGGACGCCGGCCGCGCTGAAGGCCGAGATCGGCCGCCCGTCGGTCGAGGTCGTCCCGGCTGACCGCGGCGAGCGCGACCGCGTGGCCGCGGTGCTCGCGCGCTTCGGCGCTCCTGCGGCGGCCAACCCGGGAGCGGCGGCCGCGCGGCTCGACGGCGGCGCCGCCCAGCTCGCCGACGTGATCCGCGCGCTCGACGCCGAGGGCCTCGAGGTCGCCAACGTGGAGCTGCACGCGCCGACGCTCGACGACGTCTTCCTGGCCAAGACGGGCCGCAAGCTGGAGGTCGCCGAAGCCGAGGCCGAGGCCGAGGCCAAAGGCGCTCCCGAGCCCGAAAGCGTCCCCGCGTGAGCGGTTCGCTCCCGCAGCAGGTGGGCGCGATCGCCTGGCGCTCGGTCACGCAGACGATGCGCCTGCCCGCCATCGTCGTCCCCCCGATCCTGTTTCCGCTGATCCTGCTCGCGGTGAACGTCGGCGGCCTGGACGCCGCGACGAAGATCCCGGGCTTCCCGGCCGACTCGTACCTGGATTTCGCGATCGCCGTGGCCTTCATGCAGGGTGGCCTGTTCGCGATGGTCAACGCCGGATCGGCGCTGGCCCGCGACGTCGAGACCGGCTTCATCAGGCGGCTCGCGATGACCCCGATGCAACGCTCGGCGCTGCTGATCGGCCAGCTCGGCGGTGTGATGGCGACAGCGCTGCTGTGCACGGCGATCTACCTTGGCGTCGGCTTCGCCGTCGGGCTGAACGTCGAGGCGGGCGTCGGCGGACTGGTCGTCGTGGTCGCGCTGGCCATGCTCGTGGCGCTCGCCTTCGCCTCGCTCGGCGCGCTCGTCGGCCTGCGCAGCGGATCCGGCGAGGCGGTCCAGGGCTTCTTCCCGCTGTTCTTCGTCGCGCTGTTCCTCTCCTCGATGTCGCTCCCGCGCGACCTGATCGAGCAGGACTGGTTTCGCGCGATCGCGACCGTGAATCCCGTCTCGTACCTCGTTGAGGGCCTGCGCTCACCGATCATCACGGGCTGGGACGGTCAGGCGCTGGCGCTCGGCTTCGGCTTCGCGCTGGCGATCGCGGTGCTGGGCATCCTCGGTGCCTCGTCGGCGCTCAAGACGCGCCTGGTGCGGACATGAGCCGTTGGCTGTCGGTCACCCGCGGCTGCGCCTGGCGGGTCATCCACCACATGACCCACAACCCGGCGTTCCTGTTGCCATCGATCATCTTCCCGATGTTCTTCCTCCTGGCCTTCGCGGGCGGCCTCTCGAGCGTCGGCGACGTCCCCGGCTTCGACTACGAGCCCGGATACACGGCCTTCCAGTTCGTCTTCGTCCTGGTCCAGTCGGCCGCGTTCGGCGGCGTCTTCACCGGCTTCACGATCGCGTCGGACTTCGAGAAGGGCTTCTCGCGCCGGCTGCTGCTGAGTGCGCCGCACCGTTCGGCGATCCTTGCGGGCTACGCGATCGCGGCGGCGTTCCGCGCGGTCTTCGTCGGCTCACTGCTGTTCACGGCGGCGCTGATCTCCGGCATGCCCGTCCAGGGCGGGGCCGTGGATCTCGGCGGCCTGGTCATTCTCGCGTTGTCGGTGAACCTGATCACGACGTGCTTCGGCGCCGGCGTGGCCATGCGGCTGCGCACGATGCAGGCCGGCCCGGCGATGCAGATGCCGATCTTCATCCTGCTGTTCCTCGCGCCCGTCTACGTGCCGCGCGAGTTGCTGCAGGGCTGGATCGAGACCGCCGCCTCGTTGAACCCCGTGACGGCGATGATGGAGGCCGGCCGTGCGCTGCTGGCCGGTGACAGCGCGGACCTGGCGGTAATCGGCGCGGTGCTCGTGGGCCTGCTGGCGCTGATGGCCGTGTGGGCGATGCGCGGGTTGCGCAGCGCCGAAGCCGCGGGCTAGCCGTCGCACTGGACAACGGTTCGCTGTTGCACCCGTGGCGCCGTGTCCCTAGGGTCGCGCGATGGGGAGGCTCGGAACCCTCGCACCAAGCGTGCTCGCGTGTCTGTGCCTCGTGGCGCCGGCGGCCGCGCAGGGACCCACATCGGCCGTCGACCGGCGGCCGGCCGTGGCGGTCCCGGCGGCACGTCAGGACGCCCGCACCAGCCTGTTCGACCGCCTCGGCCGTTCGCGCGTCGGCGGCACCGACCGCCGCAGCGGCGCGCTGCGCGGACTCGGCCGTCGCGACGGCACGCTGACCGGCCCCAGCCGGCGGGCCGCCCCCGACGTCGCGCTCGCCTACCTGCGTGAGCACGCGGACGCGTTCGGTGCCTCTGCCCGCGGCCTGCGGCTGCGCGAGGACGGCGGCGCGGGGCGGCTGCGGCGGGTGATCTTCGCGCAGGAGGCCGGCGGGATCCCGGTGATCGACGGTGGGTTCATCGCCACGGTCGACGCCCGCGGGCGACTGGTCGCCGTTGGCCAGGGCCCCCGACCGGGTGTGCAGGCGCCGGGCGCCCCGCGCCTGGGTGCCGGGCGCGCTCTGGCCATCGTGCTCGGCGCCTCCGGTGGGCGCGTGGCGAGCCGCGGCCGTGGCGCGACGCGCGCCACGCGCTGGGCCGCCGGCCACCGTGCGGCGCTCGTGCTCTTCGGTGGCCGTCTCGGCTGGCGCGTGGAAGCGCACACCGCCACCGGCGTCACGGACGCGGTCGTCGATGCGGCGAGCGGCGCGATCGCATGGAAGGCGGAGAAGGTGGTCCAGGCGACCGCCACCGCGTGGTCGAACCATCCGGGAGCGGCCGCGGGAGGGACCGCGATCACCCGAGACCTGTCGCCGTTCCTGACGTCGGCCACCACGCTCGAAGGCAACAACACCCACGCCTTCAGCGACGTGGACGGCGACGCACAGGTCGACCCCGGTGAGGAGGTCGGGCCTGGCGCCGACGGCAACTGGACCTACCCGTTCACGCCGGTGGACTCGCTCTACGGCAGCTGCCCGCAGAGCGGCTGTGCCTGGGACCACCTGACGCCGAACTCCTGGCAGGTCAACCGCGAGCAGGCGGCAACGCAGCTCTTCTGGCTCGTCAACCGCTTCCACGAGCACCTGCGCACGTCGGTGATCGCCTTCGACGAGCGCGGGTTCCAGAAGATCGATCCGCCCGGGGACACCGGCGCCCCGGGGGACCCGCTGCTGGCGCTGTCGCACGCCAGCGCCGCCGCGGCAAACGGGCTCCCGGCTCCCGGCGACTTCGGGCGCACCGGGATCTTCACCCCACCGGACGGCCGATCGCCGGAGCTCTATGCGCGGCTCCAGGTCCGCGACGGCGACCTCAACCACGGCGACGGCGCCGACGTCGTGTTCCACGAGGTCACGCACGCCTTCATGGCCCGAACGGTCGTGGACGCCTCGGGCTGGGGTGCGCTCGACCTCGCGCAGTCGTCCGCCATCAACGAGGGGCTGTCGGACTTCTTTGCGCTCGACCTGCTCCACGAGGACGGCCTCGAGACCGACGACCCCGGGCCCGGTGACGTGGTCATCGCCGACTACTTCACGCGAGCCCCCAGCGGCTTCCGGAAAGGGGCCTACGACTGTCCCGTCGGCTCGGCGGACGCCCTGTGCCCCGGGAGCCCCACGGCCGGGCCCGGCGGCTTCACCTACGGCGACTACGGTCGCGTCGGCGACGGGGGCCCGGAGCCGCACGACGACGGCGAGATCATCGCCGGGGCGCTGTGGGACCTGCGGACGGCACTGATCGCGACGCAGGGCGCCGTGGGAGGCGCGGCCGCCGCGCGCCGGCTGGTGGCGGACGGGCTGCGGATCGTCCCGCCCCAGCCGTCTTACCTCGACCTGCGCAACGGCATCCTGCAGGCCGACGCCGTCGCGGGTGCTCAGCACCGGGCGACGATCTGGGACGCCTTCCGCGCGCGCGGCATGGGCTGGCGGGCGTCCACCCTCGACGCCCGCGACGTCGCACCGGTCGAGGACTTCACCGCGCCGCCGCTGCCCGCCGGGCCCGTCGGCGCCATCACGGGCACGGTGGTCGACCTGGATTCCGCCGCACCGGTCCCCGGCGTGCGGGTGGCGCTCGGCGGCCACGACACCCCGGGCACCGCCGAGATCGCGGACACCACCGACGGCAACGGGCAGTTCGTCCTTGCCGACGTGCCGGCCGGCGCCCATCCGCAGCTGATCTTCACCCACAAGGGCTACGAGCGCCGCGTCCACGGCCCCGTGATCGTCGCCGACGGTGGGGTCACGCCCGTCGCTGAGCGGGTGCGGCGCAACTGGGCAGCCATCTACACGGGCGGCGGCGCCGGCGCGTTCGCGACCGACGCAGCGAGCTCGAACAGCTACAAGCTCTGCGGCATCGACGCCGCCTTCGACTCCGACCAGGCGACGGCGTGGTCGGCGGAGGGAATCGGCGGGCGGGTCACCGGGCCGATCCACGCCGCGATCGAGCTCCCCGAGGCGCGCAACGTCAGTGCCTTCGCCATCGACCCGGGCGCCCAGCAGTGCTCGGGTTCCGCCCCCGTGGCCGGCTACACCGTGGAGACGAGCACCGACGGCGCCGTGTGGAAGCAGGCCGCAGCCGGCACGTTCACACCGGCCGACGTCGGCCGGCTGAACATCGTCCGCCCTGCCGCCGACGCCCGCCTGGGCGTGGAATTCGTGCGCGTGACGCTGCTGACCCCGCAGGGCGAGGACCCGAACGCGCACAAGGCGCTGGCCGACTTCCAGCTCTACTCGTCGATCAACCTCCCGCCCGTCGCACGCTTCACGAGCGCGCCGCGGGTCCCGCTGACGGGCGAGCCGGCCTCCTTCGACGCGTCCGGCTCCAGCGACGGCGACGGGGCGGTCAAGACCTACCGCTGGGACTTCGACGAGGATCGCGTCTTCGAGACCGACGGCGGGACGTCGCCGGTGATCGAGCACATCTTCGCCAAGCCGGGCACCTACAGCGTCGGCCTCCAGGTGACCGACGACGAAAGCGAGACCGACATCACGACGCGGTCGGTGGTCGTGGAGTCCAGCGCCGAGATCTGGGACCTCGGCACACTCGGGGGGACCGAGTCCGCCGCGGGCGACGTCAACCGTGTCGGCGACGTCGTGGGCGACTCGCTGCTCGTGAACGACACGACGCCGCACGCCTTCCGCTACGGCGCCGGCGCGATGACCGACAGCGGGCCAGGCATCGCCTTCGCACTCGACGACAACGGCGTCGGCGGCGGGCTGGCGCTCGTCGGAGGCCTGTCGAAACCCGCGCTGTTCAGCGAGACGGGTCGCGTCGTCATGCCGACGCTCGGCGGCGACGAGGGCGTCCTGCTCGGCGTCCAGTCGCCGCACGCGGTCGGCGGATCCGACCGGGCGGGTGGGACGCGCCGGGCCTTCCGGGTCAACGAGGTGCAGGCGCCGCAGGAGCTGGGGACGCTGGACGCACGCGCGCCGGCCGCCGGCGACACACGCGAATCCACGGCGTACGACGTCAACGCGACGGGCCGGGCGACCGGGATCGCTGAGGGCGTCAACGCCCCGAACGGCCACGCCTTCGTGATCGACACGACCGATCCGCAGGCCGTCATGCAGGACCTCGGGACGCTCGGCGGGACCTACTCCCTGGGCCGCGCGATCAACGACGCCGGGCACGTCGCCGGCTTCTCAGAGGTCTTGGCCCCGGGCCGCGAGGTCGCCTTCCTGCGGCGCGGGACCGCGATGCGGTCGCTCGGAGTGCTTCCCGGCATGACCCACTCCCGGGCGCGCGATCTCAACACCGCCGCCGACGTCGTCGGCCAGTCGAGCAACGGCACCGACGCCCTGCTGACCAGTCGGGCCTTCCTCTGGCGCGAAGGCACCATGCTCGACCTCAACGACCTCCTGCCGAAGAATTCGGGCTGGCATCTCTCGGTCGCCAATGGCATCAACGACGGCGGCCAGGTCGTCGGCACGGGCGTGCACGAGGGGCAGACGCGGGCCTTCCTGCTCGACCTCGGCGGCTGCGAGCTGTGCGTCGAGAAGGTCGAGCTGCTGCACCGCGACCTACCCAGTGGGGACTGGATTCCGGTGCCCGACGAGGGCACCTTCGACGGCAACCAGGTTCGCATCCGCGCGACGCTCCACAACACCGGCACCAAGGGGCAGGCGCTCAACGTCAAGTTCTTCGAGACGCGATCCGGCGACGAGCTCGTGGACCTGCGCACGCCCGAGTCGCTGTCTCCAGGCGAGACGAAGGTCGTCGAAGCCGACTGGGACACGGCCGGCCTGGCCTGGGACCAGGCGGGCCAGCCGGCATCGTCACGGGGGATCCGCGTCGCCCTGACCCTCGGCCGGTCGATCTTCGACTCGCGGCCGGAGCCGCTGAAGGTCCGGCCTCGGCCGCTGCTGCTCGTGCACGGGCTCTTCTCGGACGCGTCGACGTGGTCGCAATATCCGTCCTTCGCCAAGGCGGCACATCCGGAGTGGCTCGCCTTCCCCGTGACCGGCATGGACACGGGTAGCGACGCCGATCCGCTGCGGGCCCCGAACACGATCGCCCAGAACGCGGCAATCCTGGCCGCCCAGGTGCAGGCGCGGCGCGAGGAGACCGACGCGCAGTTCGTCGACCTCGTCGGCCACTCCATGGGCGGGCTGATCTCGCGGCGCTACATCCACTCGTCGATGCCTTTGGCGGCAGACGGACGGCCCGTGGTGCGCCACCTGATCCAGCTCGGCACGCCGAACATGGGGTCCCGCTGCGCCCTCCTCCTGCCGGTCCCGGCCACCCGCGAGTTGCGCCCGGACGTCGCCGCGCACTTCAACGCCGTCGTGACCGACCGCAAGGGGGTTCGGTTCTCCGTGCTGATCGGCGATCCGCTCGACTTCACCTGCCAGGACCGTCCGAACCCCGGCGACGGCGTCGTCGCGGTCACGAGCGCGAAATGGAAGATCGACGATTCCGACATCGAGCCGATCTTCCACACGAGCATGACCGGCGACGCGGCGACCTTCGAGAGCTTCGTCCGCCATCGGCTCTCGGGCCTGCAGCAGGTGCCGGTCAAGGCTGCGCGGGCGCAGGACTCGCGGGCCGATGCGGCGCCCGATCCCCAGATCTCTGGGTTCGAGACCCCCACGGTGGCCGCTGACGGGACCTTCGAGCTGCCGCTGGCGGCACCAGGCGGTGCGGCGATCGGCGGCGCGGCGATCGCGCCGCCGACGGCGGTGCTCGAGCTCGTGAACCCGTCCGGCACGATCGTGGACACGGCCGGCGGCGGCGCTGCACGGACGCCGGTGCGCTCGGTCCGCGCCGAGGCTGCCGCGCAGGGGACGTGGAAGGTGCGCGTGCGCAACGAGGGCGCCGGCGCGATCAAGGCGACGCTCTCCGCCTGGACCGGCGCGGGATCGCCGACGCTCGAGCTGCTCGTCGGCGTGCCGGCCGCAGACGGCGCAACGGGTGTGGTCGCGCGCCTGCGCACGCCCGGCGGCGGTGTTCCGGACGCCACGGTGACGGCCGTGCTGCAGCGCGAGGGCGCCGCGGACGCGCCGATCACGTTGCACGACGACGGCGCGCACGACGACGGAGCGCCCGGTGACGGTGACTTCGGCGGCACGACCGGGCCCCTGGCGGGCGGCTCCTACGTCGTCGTCGTGAAGGCCGTCACGGGCTCGGTCACGCGCATCGCCACCGGCGCGATCGGCGTCGGGGTTCCGGTCGCCGAGGAGGATCCCGGCCCTGAGTTCATCTCCGTGCCCGCCGGCAGCGTCGATCCGACGTTCGCCACGGGCGGGACGGGGATCTTCCCCATCGGCGGCGACGATTCCGTCGGCGGCCTCACGGTCGCACCCGACGGCAAGATCGTCGTCGCCGGAACCTCGAGGATCGGCGGCGTCAAGCAGATGTTCCTGTTGCGCCTGCGGGCCGACGGCACTCCGGACCCCGGCTTCGGCACCAACGGCCTGGCGCCGCCGCCGGCGGGGATCGCGGTCAAGCCGGAGACGGTGACGCTGGATCCCGCCGGCCGCATCCTGCTCGCGGGCCTCGACGTCGTCGGCAATGCGATCGTCGCCCGCTACACGTCCGCGGGTGAGCTGGACACGGGCTTCTCGCCTGGCGGCCCCGGGGGGAGCGGCGTGGCGCTGATCCAGCCCGGCGAGGGCGCGGTCCTGTACGACCTGATCGTCGATCCCAACGGGCGCATCGTCGGGGCAGGCAGTTCCTTCACCACCGCCGCCGGATTCTTCGTCGTCCGGCTCACGGACAGCGGCGCACTCGACACGAGCTTCAACGGGACCGGGTTCAACGTCGTCCCGATGGCCGCACGGACCCGGCGCGCGTTCGGCCTCGCGCGGCTTTCCGGCGGGGACCTGCTCCTGACGGGGGTGTCGTTCAGCGACGACGGCGTGACGAACAACACGATGCTGATGCGCTTCACGCCCGGCGGGAAGCTCCGGACCACGTTCGGCACGGAGGGCATCCGCGAGACGTCGTTGCACCCGGGCATCGACTCCGGGTCCGACCTGGTCGTCGAGCCGTCGGGCCGCGTGTTGATGGCGGCGCAAGTGGGCGGCGCCGCCGCGGTGCTCACGATCTCGCCCGACAGTGGTGCGGTGGTCGGCGGCTTCGGCGACGCCGGCAAGGCCACCTCCCCGCTTTTCGGACCGTCCGAGTCGATCGTGCGCCAGAGCGACGGGCGGATCGTCGTGCCGGCCGAGCACGCCTTCTCGCTCGCGCGCTTCACGGCGGAGGGGGTCGCCGACACCACGTTCGGCACCGATGGCGTCGCTTCGGTCGACGGTCTGAACACCTCGTCGGCCGAACTGGCCTCGGGTCCGGGCGATGCGCTGTACATGGCGGCGGCGGCCGTCGGCGCGCAAGACGACGACGTGGCGGTGGTCCGGTTCCACGGCCGCCGCCGGATCGTCGGCCGTACCCAGCGCCCGCCGGTCTGCGCGGCGTCGAGTGCGACGGGCAAGCCCGGGGCGCCGCTGTCGGCGGGCCTGGCCTGCAGCGACCCGGACGGCGATCCGTTCGCGCGGGAGATCGTCAGCGGCCCGGCGCACGGGGTCCTCGGGTCGATCGACCACGCCCGCGGCACCGTCGTCTACACGCCGGCGGCGGGATACAGCGGCACGGACAGCTTCACGTTCCGGGCCGCCGACTCCGGTGGCATGTCGGCCGCCGCGACGGTTTCCATCACCGTCGAACAGCCCGTGGATCCGGGCGGCGGTGGGGTGCCGGGCGGCGGCGGTACGGGCGGTGGTGGCGGCACGGGTGGTGGTGGCAGCCTGCCCAGCGCCAGCGGCGGCGGCGGTGGCGGTGGCGGCGGAAACAGTGGCGGCGGTGGCGGCGGTGGCGGATCGAACCCGCTGCCGTCGACCGGCAACCCCAGGAACTGCATCGCGGGCGGTGCCGGATGCCCGATCGTCGTCGACTGCCCGCCGACGGCGAGCGCCAAGTGCAACGGCGACGTCTCCAACGGCGGCCCATCGGCCAGCCGCGCCCGCGCCACGGCAGCGGCGGTGAAGCCCCTGTTCAAGAAGACCCGTTTCAGCGTCGCGCCCGGCCGCTCCGTGAAGATCCGGCTCAAGCTGACCGCGGCGGGCAAGAAGGCGCTCCGGCGTCGCAGGAAGCTCACGACGCGGGCGATCATCACCTATCGCACCGGCTTCGGCGCGCCCGTCTCGCAGACGGTCCGGCTGACGCTGCGCCGGCGCTGACCGCGCCCGGACCGGCGGGCGCAATCGCTGGTGCCGTTCTGTGACCGATCGTACACTTTGGTAGTTGCGATTTGAAACCATACCCGCCATGTCACGCCGCGCCCTCGCCATCGCGCTTGCCTGTACCGGCGCCTTCCTCGGATTCCTCGACGCCACGATCGTCAACACCGCCTTCCCGGACATCGCGACGTCCTTCAAGGAGGCGACGCGAGCCGACCTTTCATGGATCCTCGACGCCTACTTCATCGCCGTCGCCGCGCTGCTCGTACCGGCGGGCGGGATCGCGGATCGCCTCGGGCGGCGCAAGGTCTTCCTCTGGGGCGTCGCCGCGTTCGCGGTCACCAGCGCGGCCTGCGCGCTGGCCCCGACGATCGAACCCTGATCGCCGCGCGCGTGCTGCAGGGCCTCGCCGTCGCGGTGATGGCGCCCGTCTCGCTGGCGCTCGTCCTGCGCGAGTTCCCGGTCGAGCGGCGCGCCGCCGGCGTGGGCATCTGGGGGGCCGCCGCCGCCTTGGCCGCCGCCGCGGGCCCACCGCTTGGCGGCGTCCTCGTCGAGTTCGCCGACTGGCGCTGGATCTTCATCGTCAACGTCCCGATCGCCATCGTGGTGATCGCCGCCGGTCTGCGCGTCCTCGAGGAGTCGCGCGATGAGTCCTCGACCGGACTGCCCGACCTGGCCGGCAGCGCGCTGGCCGCCGCCGGACTCGGGGCACTCGCGCTCGGGATCGTCGAGGGAGAGAACTGGGGCTGGACGTCGGGGCGGGTGCTCGGGTCCTTCGCGCTCGCCGCGGTCCTGACGGCCTGGTTCGCCCGCCGCTGCCTGACCCACGGGCGGCCCGTGGTCGATCCGGCGCTGATGCGCATCGCCTCCTTCCGGCGCGCGAACGTCGGGACGCTGCTGTTCGCGATGGCCTTCTTCGCCACGATCCTCGGCAACATCCTGTTCCTGACCTCGGTCTGGCGCTACTCGGTGCTCGACGCGGGCCTGGCGACGATCCCCGGCCCGCTGGCGAGCGCGATCGTCGCGGGTCCCGCCGGCCGCCTCGCCGATCGCTTCGGCCACCGCGCCGTGATCGTGCCCGGCGCGCTGATCTACGCCGCGGGCCTGATGGTCCTGCGCAGCGCCGGCCTGGAGCCCGACTACCCCGGCGTCTGGCTGCCCGGCATGCTGCTCGCGGGCATCGGCATCGGGCTCGCGTTCCCGAACCTCGGCGCGGCCGCGGTCGCGGAAGTCGATCCGGACCGCTTTGGGGCTGCTTCCGCGGTCTCCGGCGCGTTCCGGCAGTTCGGCGCCGTCCTCGGAACGGCCCTGCTGGTCGCCATCGTCGGCGAGCCTGGAACGCTCTCCGCCGACGAGGCCGCCGCCGACGAGGCGTACCTTGTTCGCCGTGATCGGCGGCGTGCTGTCGGCGGCCGTGGCGTTGACCCTGCGCCCGGCCGCCCTCCCGGCCCCGCTTCCCTCCCCAGCCTGACACGCCACCACCAACCGGGCTCGGACGACGCTCACTATGAGCGCCGAGCGAGCCCACTTGGCCGCGGGCGTCTTGCGTGCCGCGACGGGCGTCCCGGCCTTCCCGTCGGTGCGGTTGTTTGCCGCGCACTCCGAGAACGACGAAGGGCCCCGTCGACGGGGCCCTTCGCACACATCCATCCGCCCCGAAGGGCGACAGAACGTCTGGCTACATCATCCCCGACATGTCGGGCATGCCGCCGCCGTGGCCGCCGCCGTCCCTGTCGGGCACCTCGGCGACGATCGCCTCGGTGGTGAGGATGTTCTTGGCGATCGACGCGGCGTTCTGCAGCGCGGAGCGCGTGACCATCGCGGGATCGATGACGCCCGCCGCGACGAGGTCCACGTACTCGCCGGTCGCGGCGTTGAGGCCGTTGTTCCCGGTCGAGTTGCGCACCTCGTTGACGACGACCGAACCCTCGAGGCCGGCGTTCTCGGAGATCTGACGGAGCGGCTCCTCGAGCGCACGCAGGATGATCCGCGCGCCCGTCTTCTCGTCGTCCTCGGTGAAGAGGTCGAGGTTGATGGACTCCGCCGCCCGCAGGAGCGCGACGCCGCCACCGGCGACGATGCCCTCTTCGAGCGCCGCGCGGGTCGCCTGGAGGGCGTCCTCGACACGGTGCTTCTTCTCCTTCATCTCCGTCTCGGTGGCCGCGCCGACCTTCACGACGGCGACGCCGCCGGAGAGCTTCGCGAGGCGCTCCTGGAGCTTCTCCCGATCGAAGTCGGAGTCGGTGTTCTCGACTTCGGTCTTGATCTGGTTGATCCGGCCCTTGATGGCCTCCGGGTCACCGGCGCCGTCCACGATCGTGGTCGTGTCCTTGCCGATGACGATGCGACGGGCACGCCCGAGCTGCGAGACCTGCGTGTTCTCGAGCTTGAGACCCATCTCCTCGGTGATGACCTCGCCGCCGGTCAGGATGGCGATGTCCTCGAGCATCCGCTTGCGACGGTCGCCGAAGCCGGGGGCCTTGACCGCAACGCCGGTGAAGGTGCCGCGGAGCTTGTTCACGACGAGCGTCGCGAGGGACTCGCCCTCGACGTCCTCGGCGATGATCAGCAGCGACTTGCCCGACTGGATGATCTGCTCGAGGACGGGCAGGATGTCCCGGACGGAGCCGATCTTCTGGTTGGCGATGAGGACGTACGGATCCTCCAGCGTCGCCTCCATGCGGTCCTGGTCGGTGACCATGTAGGGCGAGATGTAGCCCTTGTCGAACTGCATGCCCTCGGTGAACTCGAGGTCCATGCCGAACGTCTGGCCCTCTTCGACGTTCACGACGCCGTCCTTGCCGACCTTGTCGATGGCGTCGGCGATCACGTCGCCGATGTCGTCGTCGCCGGCGGAGATGGTCGCCACGCGGGCGATCTGGTCCTTGCCGGAGACCTCGGTGGCCTGGCTCTTGATGTTCTCGACGACGGCGTCGACGGCCTTCTCGATCCCGCGCTTGAGCGCGAGCGGGTTGGCGCCGGCAGCGACCTGCTTGAGGCCCTGCTTGACGATCGCCTGGGCGAGCACGGTCGCGGTCGTCGTGCCGTCACCGGCGACGTCGTTGGTCGCCGTGGCGACCTCGCGGACGAGCTGGGCGCCCTGGTTCTGGAAGACGTCCTCGACCTCGATCTCGCGAGCGATGGTGACACCGTCGTTGGTGATCGTCGGGGCGCCGAACTTCTTGTCGAGGACGACGTAGCGGCCCTTGGGGCCGAGCGTCACCTTGACGGCGTTGGCGACGGCGTCGACCCCGGCCTGCAGGGCGTTGCGCGCGTCGACGTCGTACTTGAGTTCTTTATGAGCCATGTATCAGTCTCCTAGGAGTCGATCTTGGCCAGGACGTCGGACTCGCGAAGGACGAGGAGCTCTTCGCCCTCGACCTTGATCTCCGTCCCGCCGTACTTGGAGTAGAGGACCGTGTCGCCTTCGGCGACGTCGAGCGGGATGCGCTTGCCCCCGTCGTCGATCTTGCCGTCGCCAACGGCGAGGACCTTGCCCTTCTGGGGCTTTTCCTTGGCCGTGTCGGGGAGGACGAGACCGCTGGCGGTCGTCTCCTCTTCTTCCACTGCCTTGACGATCAGACGATCGCCGAGGGGCTTGAGCTTCATACGGACCTCCGTAGAAAGGAATGAATCGGGTTGGCACTCACCAGGGGAGAGTGCCAAGTGCGGAGCAGTCTATGGCATCGGCGACGGTCGTCAACCCGGTCTGTTGGCACTCTCATGGCGAGAGTGCCAACGATCCCGGGGAATCCGCCACTGGACGTTCGTACGAGATGGGGTGACGACCCGATCCCGACCCGGCCGGGGCACGCCGATGCTTGCCTCGATCCGACCCATGCGCCAATTCTCCCCCCCCACCAACCTGCTGCTCACCTGCCTCGCCGCCATCGGGCTCGTCGTCTCCCTCGGGCTCCCCTGGTACGGCGCGGCGCAGGGCATCTCCGACTCCCCTCAGGACGTCGGCACCATCGCCGGCCCGATCGAAGGGGCCGCGGCCCTCGTCGCGCGCTGGTTCAGCGCGTCCGATGGGGCGATCGGCTCCGAGATCCTCGGCTCCACCACCCAGAATGGCTTGATCGGCCTCGCTCTCGCCTCGATCCTGCTGTCCGCGGCGATGGTCGTTCCGGCACTGCGACGGCTGGCCCGCGAGGGCCTGCACGTCATCCCGCTCGCCGCTCCCGCGTTCGTCGTCCTGAACATGGTCGACCAGCCCGGAGCCGGAGGCATGGAACTGCGGCCGGGCATCCTCATCGCGCTCGCCGCCGGGCTGATGATGGCCAGTGCCGCGTGGCACGGAGCGTCGCTACGGGGCGCCCGTAAGGCGCCGGCGGCCTACCAGGCACCCCCCGCGCCCACCGGGAGGGTCACGCCCCCGAGCTTCTAGGAGCGAGCCCCACCGGTCCGGCTAGTTCTGCGCGCCGCCCACGCCGCGCAGGCGGTCTTGCAGGTCCGGCGGGTTCTCGACGATCTGGGAGAAGCGGACGACGGTGACGGTGTCCTCCAGGGTCACGTCGCGCCCATAGATCTGCTCCATGAAGTGCATCAGCTCTTCGGTGCGGCGGAACTCGGGGTTGTCGTGCTCGATGTCGCGCGGTGAGAGCTCCTTCATGCGCTTGACCTCGACGTTGTCGATCACGGCCATGAAGACCTTCTCGCGGGGCGAGTACTGGTAGCCGACCGTGACCATCACGACCTGGTTCTTGCGGTACTTGTGCCGCTTGTCGCCGAGGCGGATCGTGGCCGTCTTGCGGCCGCGCTTCATCTGGTCAGCGAAGATCTGCGAGTAGAAGTTCAGGGCCTGCACGCGCAGGACCCTACAAAGACTCGGACAGGCGCGCCAGCGCGCGTCGTGCCACCTCGCGCTCGCCGCGATGGCTGAGGGCTTCCGGAGCCTGCTCCAGCGGGATCCAGCGGACCTCGTCGACCTCCTCGTCGTGGTCGGCGGTGTCGCCCCCGACGTAATCGCAGAGGAAGTAGTGCACGCTCTTGAAGACCTGGCGGCCCCCGCGCCGATACCAGTAGTCGACGTGCCCGAGGGGATCCCGGACGGCCGCGTGGATGCCGGTCTCCTCCCGGACCTCGCGCAGAGCGGTCTGGGGCCCGGTCTCTCCTGCGTCGGCTCCGCCCTTGGGGAGCGTCAGCGAACCACGCCCGCGGGGGACGACGGTCGCGAGCTCCGCGGTACCGGCGGCGAGGCTGCCGCGGATGACGAGCCCGCCGTAGGAGACCTCGCGCAGCGAGCCGTCCGGGCGCTCGCGCACGCGCGGCTCAGCCGGCCCGTCGTCAGAAGACATACCGCTGGAGCGCCTCCGGGTCGTGCACCGTGAGCTTGCCGCGGCCCTGGCTGATGACCTTGGCGCGCTCGAGTACGGCGAGGAAGCGGCTCGCCGACTCGCGCGAGGATCCAGCGAGCTGCGCCAACTCGGCCTGGGTGGCGATCACGAGCACGTCGCGCTCCTGCGCGCCCTCCCCGCGGGCCTGCTCCACCAGCTGCGCGAGCACCGAGGCGACTCGGCTCTGCACGGTCTGAAAAGACTGGCGGGCCAGGCGCTCGTTCGCTTCGCGAAGCCGCCGGCCGAGCGCGATCACGAGCTTCACCGCGATGTCGGGGTGGCGGCGCATGAGGCCGCGCATGTCCGCGCCCAGGATCGCCGCCACCTCGAGGTCGTCTACCGCCTCGACCGTGGCCGAACGGCGCTCGTCGTCGAACATCGCCAGCTCCCCGAAGATGTCACCGGGGCCGAAGGTCGCCAGCGTGATCTGCCGTCCGTCGGAGTGCTCGCGCACTGCGCGGGCGTGTCCGGAGCGCACGACGTAACACGTGTCCGAGTCGTCGCCCTCGCGGAAGATGACCTCGCGCACCTCGAAGCGGCGCGGCACCGCGACCTCCGCCACGCGTTCGAGGTCCGCCGGTCCGAGCTCTTCGAACACGGGCAGCCGAGCCAGCAGCGCCGCCGTGTCCCGTGTGGTGGCAGCCATGGCGACGCAGTTTCCCAGTTCGGCAGGCGGCGCGGGGCGGTAAGGAGCCTGTTGATGAATTCCCGCCGCGCGCCAGATCGCGTCCGCGGCGCCGGATGACCACCGGACGAGCCATAGAGGCCACCAGCATCCATCGGCTCGTCCGGCGGCCCCCGGCATCCACGGTCACGTCCTGTCGCATCGACGGTTGATTCATCAACAGACTCCTGGACGCGCGCGGGCCCCGGCGGCGGCCGGGGCCCGCGTCACGTCGGTGCGATCAGGCCGCGAGGTCCAGTGCGCGCTCGCGGCGCCGGCGGGTGGCGAGGCGGGCGCCGAGCGCCAGCGGGAACGCGATCAGCACGAGCGGGACGACCACGGCGAGCGCGATCAGCGCCACGCCGGCGGCGACCTCGAGGACGCGCACGGCGTCGCGCGCGGCGTCGCCAGGGCTCCAGCGACCGTCGTCGATCCCGGCACCGGGCTCACCGGCGGTCTCGTCGCCGACCAGCGACACGGAGACGTTCGAGTAGTTCGCCCGGTTGTTGACGCGGGCAAGGTCGGCCTTCGCGTTCGCGATGCGCGACGAGACGTCGCGCAGGCGGGCCCGGATCGATGAGCTCTCGTTGAGTGACGTCGCCCGGGCGAGGGCACGCAGCAGCCCCTTGCGCTCCGCGCGGGCGTCGGTCAGTCGGTCGGTCGCGGAGGCGAACGAGGCCGTGATGTCCTCCTGGGTCTCCTGGCGCTCGCGCACGTTGCCGAGCCGCGAGAGCTGGGCGAGTGCCTGCTGGAGGCGGTCGGAGGGGACGCGGATCTCGAACGTCCCGCTGCCGCCGTCGATGGTCGAGGACACCGACGAGGTGACCACGAAGCCGCCGACGCCGTCGGTCACGCGGATGATCCCGTCGGCCACCCTCGACAGGTTGCCGGGGGCGGTCGCGAGGACCAGCGACGCCGAGCGCTCGACCTTGCGGGCGCGCTTGGCGTCCGAGCCGGGCGAGCCGCCGCCGCCTCCGGGGGGCGCGATTGGGGGCGAGGGCACGGGGCCCGAGCCGGCGCTAGAGACGGAGTCCTCGGTGATCGGGCTCGAGCCGCTGACGCTGGTCTTGGGCTTGGCCTGGCGGGCCGCGCTCTGGCCGGAGACGGGCTCGGCGAACTCGGCCTCGCCGCCGTCGGTGCCTCCGGCGCCGACGCTGCCTCCGCCGGCCAGGTCGTCGGACTGTGCCGCCGACCCCGCCGCCGCCCCCGACGTGGACTCGCTTTCGTAGCCCCCGCCGCCGTTGATCACGGCGAGCCCGACCACGAGGGCCAGGATCATCGACGCAGCGAAGCCCGGCACCATCATCGGCTTCGTGGTGAGGGCATTCTTGACCCGCGTCCTCAGCGCGGCGCGCCAGGTCCCCGTGTCGGGGAACCCGGCGGCCACCTTCGAGTCGAGCACCGGCATGGGCGGCGCCTGGGGACGGTCCTCGCGCAGGGCGAGGGCCAGCGCGCCGAGCTCGGTCAGCTCGGGCGCGACGTCGCGCCCGGCGAGGGCGGCGTCGATGGCGTCGAGTTCGCGCTCGATGGCGGGGTCAATGGGGTCGGGCTTACGCATCAAGGGCCTCCCGGAGCTTCGTCATGGCGCGGTGCAGGAGCGTGCCGGCGTTCGAGCGCGACACGCCGAGGACCTCGGCGAGCTCGTCGCTGTCGAGGCCGGCATGGAACTTCAAGGCGATGAGCTCGCGGTCGCGCGGGCTCAAGGTGGTCATGGCGGTGCGCAACGCAGCGCGGCGCAGCGCCAGGTCGAGGGCGTCCTCGGGGGCGACCGCGGTCGCGTCCGGGACGTCGGTGACCAGCGACGCGTGGCGCTTGCGCCGGCGCAGCTCGTCGAGGGCGGCGTTGCGGGCGATCCCGAACAGCCAGGCGCGGGCCGATCCGCGGGACTCGTCGAACGAGCGGTGCTTGCGGAAGGCCCGCTCGAAGGCGAGAGCGGTTACGTCCTCGGCGGCGGCGTGATCGCGCAAGAGCGTCGCCACGTAGGCGAACACGTCCTCGCGCGACCCGCGATAGAGCGCGTCGAAGTCCAGCGTGGCGCGGGACCTGGATGCGGTGCGTGGAAGGGTCAAAGTGCTGGTCACGCCGACACTACGGTCATGTCAGCAATCGATCACACACCGCAACCATGTCGCTCCTGCTCCGTTCGAACCTTCGCACCATGCACTTCGCCACCCCGCTCATCACCGTCGCCCTCCTCGCGTCCACCGCCGCCCCGGCGCTCGCAGCCCCGCCGCCGGATCGCTCGGACGACCTCTGGGCCACGGTCAACGTCTGCGACACGGCCGACAACCCGAACGAGATCGGGATCCGCGGGTCGATGCCCGGCCTCGGCCGACCGGCGGTCCTGTGGTTGCGCTTCCAGGTCCAGTACCTGTCGAAGATCGACGGGAAGTGGCACAACATCGAGTCCGGCGCGGATTCCGGGTTCAAGCGGATCGGGATCGCCAGCAGTCGCGTCATCGAGTCCGGGCGCAACTTCACCTTCCTCCCGCCGGCCGCCGGCGGAGCGCACACGATGCGCGGCGCGGTCACCTTCGACTGGCGCGTGAAGGGCCGCAGCGTCGAGAAGCTGCGCCGGCTGACCGAGGCCAAGCATCCGGACACCGCCGATTCGGATCCGCCGGGCTACAGCGCGGCGACCTGCCAGATCAGCTGAACAGCCGCGGGTCGTTGGTGATGACCCCGGTGACACCCATCCGCTCGAAGGCGGCGATCTTCTCGGCGTCGTCGACCGTCCAGACGTAGAGGTCCCCGCCGGCCCCGCGCACGGCTCGGACCAGGGCCGGGGTGACGAGGTGGAAGTGCGCCATCACCCCGTCGATCCGGCCGCGGCGGATTTCGGAGGCGGCGAGGCGCGGCAAGCCGGCACGCATCGCGGCCAGTGCGGCGAAGGCGGGGACGACCCACAGCTTCGAGGCCGTGTAGTCGCGGCGGACGCGCGGGACCGACCAGGCGATGCGCAGGTCCGGCTGGAGCTCGCGCAGCCGCTTGAGCGATGAGCGGTACATCGTCGAGACGAGCGCGCGGTCGATCAATCCGCGCTCGCGCAGTGCGTCGACGACGCGGTCCTCGTAGCCCGGGATCTTGAGGTCCACCTGGATGTCGATGCCGTCGAAGGGCGCGGAGGCGAGGTGGTCGAGGCCCTGCTCGAGCGTCGGTGCGCTCGAGATGTCGTGCTCGTAGTCGTGGGCGAGCAGCAGGCGACTGGTCGCCCTGGCATCCGGGTTCTCGGGCAGGACGTCGAACTCGATCATGTCAACTCCCGCGGCGAGCGCGGCGTCGAACGAGGCGGCGGTGTTCCCGGGCACGATCAGGTCGGCGCCCTTGTGGCCGACGCGGCGGCTGCGGACCGTCATCGGGCCCACGGTACGCGGCGATCAGGTCCGAGCGCCAACGTGCCGAAAAGAAGTCCATGATCGAGCGGGATCGCATCGTGATCGAGTTCAAGGGCGACTGCGACTGATGATCGAGGCACTCCTCAGCGGGCTCATCGGCGGGGCGGGCTTGGACTTCTCCTCGCGCGGTCACCGTCGTCTCGGCTCCCTGGTGGGCAAGGCCCTCGGGTTCGAGATGCTGGTCGTCGCACTCGTGGGCGGGACGCTGAGCGCGGTGCTCGTCCTGTCCGACGACGGGGGCGCGGCGATCGCCGAGGGCATGCGCTGGCTGATCCTGCCCGCAGCGGTGCCGGTCGCCTGGTGCATCGCCCGCGGTCGCGGGCTACGGCGCGGCCTCGTCGCGAGTGCGGTCTCCGCGCTCTGGGCATTCCTCGTGGTCGGGCTCTACCTGTGCTTCCGGCTCTTCGAGTACTTCTTCACCTGGGGCGGCAGCTTCTAGTGGTCCATCCTGTAAGTCCTTGCGCGCTTGGCGCGGCAAGCGTGTGAGGATTTGCAGGATTGGCCACTAGCTCTCTCAGAGCTGGCAGCGCGGGCACCAGTAGGTCAGGCGGTTGTCGTCGCCCTGGGCGCGCTGGGTGATCTTCGAGGCGGCCCCGCAGCGCGGGCACGGCTGACCGCGGAAGCCGTAGACCTGCTTGAAGCGCGTCTGGTTGCCGTCGCGCGCGGAGCGCTGCATGCGCGGGCGGGTCAGCTCGACGATCCGGCGCGCCTCCTCGTCGCTGACCTTCCCGATCGGCCGCCACGGGTCGATCTCGGCCAGGAAGCAGCCCTCGCACTTCCACAGGTTCCCGATCCCGGCGAGGATCCGCTGGTCGAGGATGGCGTCCCCGATCGGGCGGCCGGGATCGTCCTCGCGCAGCCGGCGCAGGTACTTGTCGTAGTCGAAGGGCTCGGGCTTGCAGATGTCGGGGCCGAGCAGGTTCAGCCGGCGGTCGAAGCGGGTCCGGCTGTCGGTCATCAGCTCCAGCACGGGCCCGTTGAACTGGACGATCTCCGTGTCCCCCTTGCGGATCACGAGCCAGGCCGAGCGCGGCGAGCGAGGCCAGCGGGTGCCCTTGAGCATGATCCGCCACGAGCCGGTCATGCGCAGGTGCGAGTGGATCGTCAGGCCGCCCTCGAAGCGCAGGAACAGGTGCTTGCCGTGGGCGTCGACCTTGCGCACGGTCTGGCCGGCGAGGCGCTCGGGCCAGCGGTCGCGGCCGAAGCGCGGGTGCGGAGTCAGCAGCTCGTCGGGGACCTCGCCCTCCAGGACGGGCCGGATCCGGTTGGCTGCGTAGTGGATGGTGTCGCCTTCGGGCATTGCAGAGGTGTATACGCGCCCCGGGGCCGGGTAGCTCCCCGGTGCAACCCGACCATGGAGGAATCCCCATGCCCAAGAACATGGATGACGCAAAAGGCCGTCTGAAGGAGTCCGCCGGCGCGCTGACCGGCAACGATTCGCTCAAGAACGAAGGCAAGGTCGACCAGGCCACCGGCAAGGTCAAGGACGCCGTCGGCGGCGCCGCCGACAAGGTCAAGGACGTCGTCAACCCCGACCGCAAGTAGCCCCGCCACCACCCGACCGGGCCGACAAACGGCTCATAGTGAGACGTATGTCGGCCCGGTTGGCGGTTACGGGGTGAGGGTGAGCTTGCGCGGGCCCAGGCGGAAGCCGAGCTCGACGAGCGGCTCCTCGTAGGCCGAGCCCACGATCGGCTCGCCGTCGACGCGCTCGAGCGCGAGGCGCTTGATGCGCCCGCGCCGCACGGCGTCGACGAGCGCCTCGAGCGAAGGACCGATGCGCTCGTCGCCCTCGTCGACGAGCACCTGCAGGCCCTTGCCGCCGCGCTCGACGTACAACACCGGCTCGGAACCGGTCAACACCACGAAGGCTCCCGCCATCCGGGCCGGGTTGCGGCTCTCGCGGGACGGCCACTTCAAGACCGCGCCGAACGGCTGCGCCGGATCGGTGGCGGCCAGCACGAGCGGGGCCACGCGGTCGTCGTCGCGCTGAGCGCGCAGGCGCTCGACCGCCCCCGGCAGCGCGAACTGCGCCCCGCCGAGGCCCTCGATGAAGTAGCCGCGACGGACGACGCCGATCGTCTCCATGGCGACGTAGGAGTCATAGAGGACGCTGAATCCGCCCGGGATGCCCTCGGCGAGGACCTGCTCGCGGGTGACGATGCCGTAGCGCTCCAGGAGGATCTCGGCCTGCGCGCGGCGCTGGCCCGCCGGGTCGCCATCGCCGGCCGCGAACAACCCGGCGGTCAGCGACCAACGTCCCTGCACCTGCGGCTGCGCGCCGGCCCGCCGCGTACCGAAGCGACGGCGGGTCAGGGCGGCGCGCTCGTTGCGCGCGCGCTGGGACCACTGGGCCGCCAGTTTCGGCGAACGCAGTGGGGAGAAGGCGTCATTGGTCGCCTCGCCCGCCCACACGAGGTCCCACAGCGCCTCTTGGATTTCTTCGGCGGGATGACCGGTCAGCTCCACGAGCAGGTCGGTGAAGAAGCAGGCGCCGGCGGTCAGCCGAGCGCGGACCGCGGCATGCAGATCCCCGGCAGGTGACCCTGCTCCGCGCGCGCCGGCGGGTGGACCGAGCACGGCCGCGTCGTCGCGGAAGTAGATCGCCACCTTGCCGGAATTGCGCCCGAGCGCGCCGCTGCCCACCCACACGACTTCTC